>Ga0208243_1000125_pt1 | contig 65112 bp, 60 predicted proteins | sample Subbio2Aug_QV12A_FD_184826 | JGI IMG/M metagenome (GOLD analysis project Ga0208243, IMG submission 184826) | Serpentinite rock and fluid subsurface biosphere microbial communities from McLaughlin Reserve, California, USA - CR12Aug_QV12A (SPAdes) | ecosystem: Environmental > Terrestrial > Deep... | reverse complement strand
GGGGGGGTGGCCGCCGCCCCGCCGGCCGGCGCCGGCACGGTGGTGACCCCGGGGGAGAAGGCACACGACGCCAGCAGGAAGCACAGGCTTCCTAGAATGCCGGCCATGACCCTGCTGTTGCTTGAAGCGCTCGGTGCGCTGCTGTTGCTCATCTTCATCGTGTGGTGGACCATGTTCTCGGGCCGCCGCAAGGGGGAGTTGCCGGAATCGGTGGAAGCGGAAAAACAGGCCGCCATGCGCCAGACCGAAGCGCCTCGTGGCGCCGGGCCCGACGGCAGCGACCGGGGTGATGGATCAGGGTCGCGCTGATCACGTTCCCCGCAGGATGTTGGCCAGCTCCACGGCCGACTTCACACCCATCTTGTCGAACACGCGCGAGCGGTGGACCTCCACCGTGCGCACACTGATCTGGAGCTGGTCGGCGACCAGCTTGTTCGGCAGGCCGGCCACCACCAGGTCCATGACGTCGCGCTCGCGGTCGGTCAGGCTGTCGAGCCGCTGCTGCAGGTCGCGCCGCACCCGGCGCTGGGCAATGACCTGCGCCGACTGGGCCAGCGCCTGCTCGACCCGGTCGACCAGGGCGTTGTCGGAAAACGGCTTCTCGCAGAAGTCGAAGGCCCCGCGCTTGACCGCATCGACCGCCGTGGGCACGTCGGCATGGCCGGAGAGGAAGATCACCGGCAGCGCGGCCTGCCAGGGCTGGGCCAGCAGCCGCTCGAACAGTGCCAGACCGCTCATGCCGGGCATGCGCACATCCAGCAGGACACAACTGGGCACCAGGGGTTCGGCCGCCCAGGCCGGGCTGGCCATGAAGGCCTCGGCGCTGTCGTAGGCGTCGCTCACCAGCCGACGGGTGCGCAGCAGCCAGGCCAGCGCCTCGCGGACGCCGGCATCGTCGTCGACCAGGTGGATGCGGGCGTCGGGGAACGGCGTCATGGCGCGATGATAGGTGAGCCCTGCCCGTCGGTCGGACGCTGGGCCACCGGCAGCCGGAACCGGAAGGTGGTGCCGCGCGGCCGGGCCGGCTCGAAGCTCAGGCCGCTGCCGTGCTGCTCGATGACGGTGCGGCACAGGCTCAGACCCAGCCCCATGCCTTCGGCCTTGGTGGTGAAGAACGGCGTGCCCAGGTGCTGCTGCACGTCGTCGCTCAGGCCCTGGCCGTGGTCGGTCACCTCGAAGGCGACCCAGGCCGGATCGGTGTCCGGCGCGGCGGCGATGCGCAGGCGCCGCAGGCCGCTGTCCATGGGCGGGTCGCCGGGCGGCATGGCCTGCATGCCGTTGCGCGCCAGGTTGAGCAGCACCTGCTCGATCATGGTGCGGTCGCACTGCACGGCCGGCACGTCGGGGTCGATGGCCACCTGCAGCCGGATGCCGTCCTTCTTGGCCTGCAGCACCAGCAGCGGCTGGATGGCGGCCACCAGACTGGCCGGCGACACCGCTTCGCGCACCTGGTCGCGCCGGCGCACGAAATCGGCCACGCTCTTGATGACCCGCCCGGCCCGGTCGGCCTGCTCGGCCACCCGCTCGATGACGCGGCGCAGGTCGGCCGGCGGCAGCGGCCCGGCGGCCTCGTCGCGCAGCATGTTGAGGGTGCCGTTGGCATAGCTGGCAATGGCGGCCAGCGGCTGGTTGAGTTCGTGGCTGATGAGCGAGGCCATCTCGCCCACGGTGGCCAGGCGCGCGGTGGCCTGCAGCCGTTCCTGCGAGGCGCGGTTGAGGTCCTCCACCCGGCGCTGTTCGGTGAGGTCGAGCACCGCGCTCATGTAGCCGGTCTGCTGGCCCTGGGCATCGATCAGCGGGGCTTCGATGATGAGCACCGGCACGCGGGTGCCGTCGGTGCGCTGGAACACCGACTCGAAGCCTTCGCGCGGCAACGTCTTGCCGGCCAGCCGCACCGCCTGGCGCTGCTGGTATTCGTCCACCAGCTCGGGCGGCCACCAGGGTGCGGGCAGGCCGGTGCCGACCAGTTCTTCCGAGGTGCGGCCGACCAGCTGGCAGAAGGCCGGGTTCACATAGGTGATGCGGCCGTTCATGTCGCGCGCGCGCAGGCCGGTCACCAGCGAATCCTCCATGGCCTTGCGGAAGGCCAGCGCATCGGCCAGCTCCTGCTCGGCGCGCTGGCGGCGGCGGATGTCGCGCCCCAGCAGGGCCAGCACCGACAGCAGGGCCAGGCACAAGGCCCCGACCACCGCCGTGAGCACATTGGGGAACAGCCCCAGGGCGCGGCGCTGGGCTTCGAGCTGCAGGATCAGGGTGTGGCCGGGCAGGTCCAGCACGGTGACCGAGCGCAGGTTGCGCCGCCCGCCCTGCAGGCTGCTGTGCACCGCCAGGCGGGTGCCGTCGGCATCGTTGAAGGCCAGTCCGCGGTTGCGCAGCAGGTCGCGGTTGGTCAGCTCCGACAGCAGCCCGGTCAGCGAGTAGGTGGCCACCAGCGCACCGGCCGGTTCGCCGGCCTGGAACAGGGGCAGGCACATCTCGATCAGCTCCAGCCCGGTGCCTTCCCGCACCGGCCAGAAATAGCTGCGCGAATAGGCGGGCCCGGACAGCCGGCGGGCGTTGTCGCAGGCCAGCCGGACCTCGGGCTCGGCCTCGCCGCGCGCCATGAAGCCAAACACCGGGCGCAGGTAGGGCGTTTCGGCATGTGCGCGGATGCCGCCGTCGCGTCGGGGCGAACGCCATTCGATGCGGACCAGCTCGCGGCGCAGGGCCAGCACGCCCCCCGCGCGGGCCGCCCAGGCCTCGTCGGCCAGGGGAGTGACGTGCAGCGACTGCAGGGTCTGCACATTGCGCAGCAGGGCGCTGCGGATGTCGCTGGCCAGGGCGGCGGCGTCCTGGTCGAGCTCGGCCTGGTCACTGGCCTCTTCGTACTCGGCGGCCAGGAACACCAGCACCGTCAGCAGCACGCCGACCAGCAGCAGCAGCACGGCCCACAGCAGCCAGCGCGGAGACTTCACGTTGCGGGCCACCCGGGCGTGCGCCGCTCAGAGCCGGCGGTGCTGCAGCGACGGCAGCTGGGTGCGGACCGACTGCAGGAAGGCGCGGTCGATGTCGGCCAGCACCACGCCCGGGCCTTCGGCCTGCAGGGCCATGATCTGGCCCCACGGGTCGATGACCATGCTGTGGCCCCAGGTGCGCCGGCCGTTCTCGTGCACGCCGCCCTGGGCGCTGGCGATCACATAAGCCTGGTTCTCGATGGCGCGGGCCCGCAGCAGCACTTCCCAGTGGGCCTGGCCGGTGGTGTGGGTGAAGGCCGCCGGCATGAGCAGCACGTCGGCGGCCAGGGCGCGGTACAGCTCGGCAAAACGCATGTCGTAGCAGATGCTCTGCCCGACCCGCCAGACATCGCCGCCCTTGCCGGTGCAGTCGAAGGTGGTGGGGGTGTCGCCGGCCTGCAGCACGGCGGCTTCGTCGTAGCGCTCGCGGCCGTTGTCGTAGCGGAACAGGTGGATCTTGTCGTAGCGGCTGACCTGCCGCCCCCGAGGGTCGTAGACCATGGAGGCGTTGGCGGCGTGCGCCGGGTCGTCGGTGGCCATGGGCAGGGTGCCGCCGACCAGCCAGAGGTGCAGGTCGCGGGCGGTGTCGCTCAGGAAGTCCTGCACCTTGCCCAGACCGGGCGTTTCGGCCAGCACCAGCTTGTCTTCGTCGCGGGCGCCCATGAAGCAGAAGTACTCCGGCAGCACCGCCAGTTCGGCGCCGGCCGCAGCGGCCTGGCGCAGCAGGCGCAGGGCCTCGCTGAGGTTGGCGTCCAGGCCGATGCCCGAGACCATCTGGATGGCGGCGACTCTCATGGTGTTTCTCCCTCGTCGAACAAAAGGCGCGGTCGAGCTTACTGCAGTGGCGTGGCCGGCTCGGTCGCCGGTGCCGCCAGCGACCGGTCCAGCTTCTGCACCTGCGGATCGGCCCAGCTGCCGGTGACCCGGAACTCCTGGGTGGTGACCGAGCGCAGCGGCTGACGCAGCACCAGCTGGGCCAGCAGCGTGCCGATGCCCACCACTGGGTTGACGGTGGCCGCCAGCAGCGAGGCCGCGCCGGCATTGATCTCGGGCACCACAAAGACCTGCAGGTCCTGGGTTTCGCGCACCAGGTCGGCCGAGCCTTCCATCATCACGGCCGCGTTCACGCCCTTCATCTGCAGGTTGCGGGTCGAGAGCACGCCTTGTTCGATCTGGCCCTGCCCGCGGAAGAAGTCGAAGGCGAAGCCCTGCGAGAACACATCGCGGAAGTCCAGCACCAGGCGGCGCGGCAGCGACTGCAGGCTCAACACCCCCAGCAAGCGGCCGGCGCCGGGCTCGATCTGCAGGAACTGGCCGCGCTCGATGTCCACCGAAAGCTGGCCGGAGAGGGTGGACAGGTCGGGCGACAGCGGCGAGCCGATCCAGCCCACATTGCCCTCCAGTCGGCCCTGACCGCCGCGCACCGTGCCTTCGCGGCCGAGCCGCTCCAGCAGGCGCCCGGCATCGTCCACCGCGAGCTGGAACCCGATCGCGGTGCGGCGCTGGCCACCGCCGCCCGTACCCTGGGCATTGCCCAGCGGCACCCAGTTGCCGGAGGCGGTGAGCCGGGCTTCGGGCACGGTGGCATTGAGCCGGGTCAGGCGCCATTCCGGCTGGCGCAGCGGAGCGCCCCGGTTCACCGCCTGCAGCTCGATGCGGCCCAGCGACCGGCTGCCCCAGCGCAGGTCGTCGATGCTCAGGTCCAGGGCGGGCACGCTGTTGGGCTGGTCCAGCAGGCGCTCGACCTCGCTGCGCGCCTCCCGGGCCAGGATCAGCCGGCTCAGCCGGGCCGTGACCTGGCCCGGGTTGCGCGCGGTACCGGGCCGGTACTCGACCCGCCCGGCCACTTCCTCGGACTGCACCGTGGCGCGCCACAGCGTGCTGTCGCGGCTGGCATCGAGCTGCAGGCGCTGGAAGTCGCGCCCGCCGGCCCGCAGGCGTTCGGTCTGCAGTTCCAGGCGGTCGGGCAGCCAGGCGCCGGCGTCGGCCACGGCCGGCTCGCGCGCTTCGCCAGCGCCGGGCCAGATGCCGGTCAGGGCGGTCTGCCATGCGTCCAGGTCGAGCTGGGGCAGCTGCAGGCGGGCCAGCACCCCTTGCTCCGGCAGGGCGCCGGGTTCACCGGCGGTGGTGCCGGCGGCCACCACGCCGCGCCGGACCGCCCAGCCGGCCCCGCTGCGCTGGCGTTCGATGCGCGCATCGAGCAAGGGGCCGGCGGGGGACTGCCAGCGCAGGGCCAGCCGGTCGGCCAGGGCGCGGCCGGCGCCTGGCGCGGCGGCACCGGCCACCTCGGTCACCGCCAGATCGACCCGCAACGGCCAGCTGGACTCGGCCGCCTTGGCCAGGGGCGCCGGCAAGGACAGCGCCAGACCCTGCAGGTTGCTGCTGAACTGCAGCTCGGGCGCACCACCCCGCCAGCCGACCTGGGCGGTGTAGGCCAGACCGCCGGCGGCCGACTCGGCCAGCTTCGACAACGGCCCCAGCCCGGCGCCGCGCAAGGCCTCGGCCGTCAGGTTGCCCTGGCCGCGCAGCGCCAGGCGCGAACCGCCCTGGGGATCGGGCCGCAAGCCGCCGTTGAAGCTGACATCGCCACCCAGCAACCGGGCCTGGGCGGTGGGCACGTTGAAACCGGTCTCGGTGAACTCCAGCTGCCCGCGCAGGCGGCCCAGCGAAGGCAGGTCGGGCGAGAGCTGCAGATCGTTGCCGGCCAGCTTCACCTGGCCCTGCACCCGGGTGGCCTGCGCGTTGTCCAGCGGCACGGTGAGCTGGAAACGGGTCTGGGCGGTGCCGGTGATGCGGGCACCGTCCAGCGCCCCCTGCATCAGCCCCGCCAGCGGCGAGCGCTGCACAAAGCCGAGCTGGGCCGGCGCCGGCCCCTGCACATCGGCCTGGGCGGTGAGCACGCCGTCCGTGGCCAGCCGGTCGATCGCCAGCCGACCACGCTGGAGCTGGACACCGGCGCTGTCCTGCACCGTTCCGGACATCTGCTCGATGCGCAGCGCCAGCCGGTCCAGCACCAGATCGCCGCTCATGCGCCGCAGCCCCGGCCAGGCCGGTGTGCCGGCGTCCTGCAGGAAGGCGGGCAGGTAGTCGATGTCCAGACCCTGCAGCCGGGCGCTGATGCGGAAGGTGCCGGGACCGGGCTCGAAGGGCGCGCGGTCGACCTCACCCTGGACCCGGAAGTTCACCGCGCTGCCGGTGCCGGCGCGCACCGCCTCGCGCAGGTACCGCCGGGCGTCCACCCCGACGGTGAGGGGCAGGTAGCGGTGCACCCGGGTCAGGTCGGCCTGTTCGAGCGTGGCGGACAGGTCCAGCACGCCGGGGAAGCGGGCCGCGCCCTGCGCACCGGGCAAGGTGGTCCAGCGCGCCTTGAGCTTGCCGCGCGCATCCGCATTGGCCACCGGGGATTCGTCCAGATCGACCTCGATGCGCTCGCCGTCGATGCGCCAGCGGGCCTGGGCGTCGAGCCGGGTCAGCGGCAGCCGGGGGTCTTCGAACACGCCGGGCAGCCAGAGCGCGCCGTCCTGCACCGACAGGCGCGCCGAGCCCCGGTCGCGCTGCAGATCGAAGCTGATGGTGGCGCCCTCGATGCCGGGCCGGCCGGGGGTGGCCGATGCGGCGTCGGCGGCCGGCGTGGCCCCGGCCAGCGACAGGCCCAGGACCTGGCCGCTGGCCTTGAGCCCGGCCAGATCCGGACCCTCCCAGCGTGCGTCGAGGCTCTGCACCCGGCCAGCCGGCTGCAGCGTCTGCACCCAGTGGTGCACCCGGCCCGGCAGCGGGATCCGTTCGGCCAGTGCCGCCACCGCCGCCAGCTCGATGCCGCCGGCCGACAGTTCGGTGTGTGCCGAAGCGGTCCGGCCCCGGGCCGGCGGGCCGGCAGGCACCTGCGCCAGGCTGATCCGCCCGCCGCTCCAGGCAACCCCCTCGCGGGTCAGGAAGCGCAGGTCGTCGGTGGACAGGCGCCAGGCCGCACTGGACCACTGCGCCTGCAGCCGACCGGTGATGTAGGACAGGGCCAGCGGCGGCAGGTCGGCCGCGAGCTGCGCATCGACCGAGCGCAGGTCGACGTCGGCCTGCACCCCGCTCAAGCGACCATCCTGCACATCGGCCCACAGCTGCAGCTGGCCGCGACCCCCCCGCACCAGCAGGCCGGGCAGGGCGGGCAGGTCGGCCGGCAGGTAGGGCTGCAGGCGCTGCACATCCACCCGGGGCAGCGCGGCATGCAGCTCGCCGCTCCAGCGGGCCCAGGGCAGCTCGTCCGGCTGGCGGCCAGCGGTCAGCAGCGGCGCGCGCAGCTGGCCCTGCAGGGTGAAGCGGTCGCCCCATTCGGTCGGGGGGCTGGCGTCGAGCCGCCAGCGGTGCTCGCGGGCGCGGTTGCGCACCACCAGATCGACCGCCGACAAGGCCAGCGGCGGCGCCGCGCGGAGCTCGTCGGTCCAGCGCAGCGTGCCGCCCCGCACGGCGAATTCGGTCTGGTCGAAAAACCAGTCGGCACCGCCACCGGCACCAGCAGACCCGCCCAGCGACAGACCGGCCACCTCGATCCGGCCGTCGCGGGTGCGCCGCACATCCAGCACCGGCGCGTCGATCACGATCTGCTCGAAACCCAGCCGCCACAACGAACGCACCGACACCGAGGCCTGAACCCGGGGCAGCTCCAGTGCGGGGCGGCCCTGCGCATCAAGCAGGCGAACCCCCGAGAGTTCGAAGGCCGGCATGAACGGGGGCAGGCCGAAAGGGGTGTCGGGGCGGTTGGTGGCGCGGATGTCGGCGATGGTGACCGGAACCCCCAGCGCGTCGCTGGCCCACCGTTGCAGCTCGGGGCGCCAGCTGTCGATTCGCGGCACAATGACCGCGTTCAGGGCCACCCAGGTCAACAGGCCGAGACCCCACAGCGCCACCACCAGCCAGAGCAGCCACCGGGTCGCGCGGGCCCACAGCCGCAGCCCCCGGGAGGCGGGTGCATCCGAAGAGAAGACCGCACCGGGCGCCTGACTACTGTGATTCATGTCCACTGCAAATTATGACGGCCCGTCATCTCCCCGGTTCCTCTATTGATGCTGCTGCACTGTCAGCGGCTGTAACACCCGGCAGCGCTGGCGCCGCCGGCTGCGACGCCGCGCACAGCCGGTTCGTGCAGCGGGTGCGGCGCCGTTACCCGGCCGAACTCGGCTGCCTGGCGCCCGGCATGCCGCGCCGCGCCGCCATGGAAGACGCGCTGCAGGCCCTGACCCGGCTCGGACACCCCCGCACCAGCGCCCTGCGGGTGCTGCGCCAGCTGGTGCTGGAGCGGCTGGCGGTGCTGGATTGCGAGCAGATGGCGCCGCTGGCCGATGTCACGCTGGCCGTCACCGAACTGGCGGAGCTGGCGCTGGACCAGGCCTGCGAACTGGCCTTCGCCGACCTGGACGCGCTGCACGGCGCCCCGCTGATGTCCGATGGCCAGCGCGCCCAGCTGTGGGTGATCGGCATGGGCAAGCTCGGCGCACGCGAGCTCAATGTCTCCAGCGACATCGACCTGATCTATGTCTACGAACAGGACGGCGAGACCGCCGGCAACGCCGAGGGGCGCAACCGGGTCAGCCACCACGAGTATTTCGGCAAGGCCGTCCGCCACATCTACAACACCATCGGCGAGACCACCGAGCATGGCCAGGTGTTCCGGGTCGATCTGGCGCTGCGGCCCAATGGCAACTCCGGGCCGAGCGCGGTGTCGCTGGGCGCGCTGGAGGAGTACTTCATGGTCCAGGGGCGCGAGTGGGAGCGCTTCGCCTGGCTCAAGAGCCGGGTGATCGCCCCGCGCAGCGCCATCACCGGCGGCAGCGCCCAGTCGCTGCGGGGTGTGGTGCTGCCGTTCGTGTTCCGCCGCTACCTCGACTACGGCGTGTTCGAGGCGCTGCGCGCGCTGCACCGGCAGATCCGCGACCACGCGGCCAAGCGGGCCGCCGGCCACCCGGGCCGTGCCAACGACGTCAAGCTTTCGCGCGGCGGCATCCGGGAAATCGAGTTCACCGTGCAGTTGCTGCAGGTGGTGCGCGGCGGGCAGTTTCCCGAGCTGCGCACCCGGCCCACGCTGGACGCCCTGCAGCGCGTGGCCAAGGCCGGCCTGATGCCGGCCACCACCGCACAGGCGCTGACCGAGGCCTACAGCTTCCTGCGCCGGGTGGAGCACCGCATCCAGTACCTGGACGACCAGCAGACCCATGTGCTGCCCACCCGCGACGACGACCTGGCCTGGCTGGCCGCCAGCATGGGCTACCCCACGGTGGCCGGCTTCCTGCACGCGCTGGACGCCCACCGCGAGGCCGTGGCCGAAGAATTCGACATCCTGCTCGGCGGGCCGGCCAAGGGCCAGTGCAGCGGCAAGGGCTGTGCCGGCAACCGCACGGACGGCGCCAGCCCGGGCACCGATCTGCAGGCGGTGCTGCCCTCCCTGCCGCGCGAGCTGGCCGAACGGGTGGCGCAGTGGAGCACCCACCCGCGGGTGCTGGCCCTGCGCGAAGACACCCGCAGCCGGCTGGTGCGGCTGGTGCAGCGCACCGGTGCCTGGATCGACGAAGGCCGGGTGACCGAGCAGGCCGCCCTGCGCATGGCCGACTGGATCGAGCCCCTGCTGCGCCGCGAAAGCTACCTGGCCCTGCTGCAGGAACGCCCCTCGGTGCACGAGCGCCTGCTGCGCCTGCTGGGCGCTGCCCGCTGGCCGGCGCGCTACCTGCTGCAGCACCCGGGCGTGATCGACGAGCTGGCCAGCCAGCAACTGCTGGCCGAGCGCTTCGATGCCCAGCAGTTCGAGGCCGACCTGGAAGACCGCCGGGCCTCGTTGCACCGCACCGGCGAGGACGACGAGGAAGCCCTGCTCAACCTGCTGCGCCGGGCCCACCATGCCGAGGTGTTCCGCACCCTGGCACGCGACCTGGAAGGCGTGCTGACGGTCGAGCAGGTGGCCGACGACCTCTCCGCCCTGGCCGACACCATGCTGGCGCTGACCGCGCGCTGGTGCTGGCAGCGCCTGAAGAACCGCCACCGCGAGGAACCGTCGATGGCGGTCATCGGCTACGGCAAGCTCGGCGGCAAGGAGCTCGGTTACGGCAGCGATCTGGACATCGTCTTCGTGTACGACGACCCGCACGAGAACGCGGGCGAGATCTACGCCGGCTTCGTGCGCAAGATGATCAACTGGATGACGGTCAAGACCGGCGAGGGCGACCTCTACGAGATCGACACCGCCCTGCGCCCCAACGGCAATTCGGGCCTGCTGGTGACCAGCCTGGACGCCTACGCCCAGTACCAGCAGCAGCGTGGCAGCAACGCCGCCTGGACCTGGGAACACCAGGCCATGACGCGCGCACGCTGCGTGCTCGGCAGCCCGGCCATGCACCAGCACTTCGACCAGGTGCGGGAGGCGGTCATCACCGCGCCGCGCGAGGCGGCCGATCTGGCGCGCGAGATCGTCAGCATGCGGGCCAAGGTGCGGGCCGCCCACCCGGTGCGCGGCGGCGGCTTCGACGTCAAGCACAGTCCGGGCGGCATGGTCGACGTGGAGTTCGTGGTGCAGTACCTGGTGCTGCTGCACGCCAGCACGCACCCCGAGCTGCGGCTGAACACCGGCAACATCCACCTGCTGCGCCGCGCCGAAGCGGTCGGCCTGCTGCCGGTCGGCATGGGCGCTGCTGCGGCCGATGCCTACCGCGAGCTGCGCCAGATCCAGCACCGCGCCCGGCTGGACGAGACCACCACCCAGGTCGACCCGGCCAGCGCCGCGTCGGCCGCCGCCGCGGTGAGCGGGCTGTGGCAACAGGTGCTGGGGCACGTGCACCCATGAAGGCTTCGCGCGGCTGGCTGCTGCTGTGCGCGGTGCACGGCGTGGCCAGCATGCTGCTGTGGTGGGCGCGCGAGCCGGCGCTGGCGGCACTCACCTGGCAGGCCGACGCCTGGGACCGCCACCCCTGGACGCTCTGGACCAGCGCCTGGGTGCACGCTTCCACGCCGGAGCTGATCACGCATCAGGTCGGCCTGGGCATGCTCGCCCTGCTGGCCTGGGTGCTGCGGCCGCCGCGTGCCGCCACCGCCGCGTGGCTGCTGTGCTGGCCGCTGATTCCGCTCTGCCTGCCCTTGTGGCCCCATGTGGACCATGCCGGCGGACTGTCCGGCGTGCTGCACGCCGGGGCGCTGGTGATCGCGGTGATGCTGCTGGCCCGGCGCATCGCCGTGCCGAAAGCGCGCCGCTGGGGCGCCTTGCTGCTGCTGGCGATGCTGGCCAAGCTGGCGCTGGAGCGGCCCTGGATGTACCCGGTGGTCTGGGACCCGGGCAACGAAACCTCGGTGGTGCAGGCGGCCCACCTGGTGGGCGCCGCCTGGGGCCTGCTGTTGGGGCTGCTGGCCAGCGTCAGCTGGCGGCGGCGGGCGCCGCGGGCGCGGCCAGCGACTTCCGGAACCGGTTGAGCTCCTGCACCGTCTTGAAGCTGCTGTCCATCAGCAGGCTCATGTTGTGCAGGATGCGCTCGACCACCTTGTTCTCCCAGACCGCATCGAAATCGATCTGCTTGTCCAGCCAGTGCTCCAGCCACTCGGGGTCGGGCAGGCGGCTCTGGATGGTGTCGTTGGGGAACAGCGCCTTGTTGACGTGCAGGTTGGTCGGATGCAGCGCCTGCGCGGTGCGGCGGGCGCTGGCCATGAGCACGCCCACCTTGGCGAACGACGAACGCGCCTCGTCGCCGAACTTGGCAATGGCCCGCTTCATGTAGCGCAGGTAGGCGCCGCCGTGGCGGGCTTCGTCCTGGCTGAGGGTCTGGTAGATGTGCTTGATGACCGGCTCGGTGTGCCATTCGCTGGCGCGGCGGTACCAGTGGTTCAGCCGGATCTCGCCGCAGAAGTGCAGCATGAGCGTCTCGAGTGCCGGGGCCGGATCGAACTCGAAGCGGATCTGGTGCAGCTCTTCCTCGGTCGGCACCAGCTCGGGCCGGAAGCGACGCAGGTACTCCATCAGCACCAGCGAGTGCTTCTGCTCCTCGAAGAACCAGATCGACATGAAGGCCGAGAAGTCGGAGTCGTCGCGGTTGTCGCGCAGGAACATCTCGGTGGCCGGCAGCGCCGCCCACTCGGTGATGGCGTTCATCTTGATGGTCTGTGCCTGTTCGTCGGTGAGCAGGCTGGCGTCGAACCGGTCCCAGGGGATGTCCTTGTCCATGTCCCAGCGGACCGATTCGAGTTGCTTGAAGAGTTCGGGGTACAGCATGTTCATCCTTCGAAAACCGCCACAATTTTAGGCGGTCGACCGTGTCAGCGGGCTTAAAGACCGTCCAGATGGTCCAGCAGGTACGCAGCGTGGGTCCGGATGGATGCGCGGGTGGGCTCGTCGAGCTTCTGCAGGTTTTTCACCATGAGCGCGGTGCGCGGGCTGGCGGCCAGTTCGGTTTCGTGCCGGTCCAGAAAGTTCCAGTACAGGGTGGTGACCGGGCAGGCACCCTCGCCGCTGCGCTGCGCCGGCGCATAGGCGCAGCCCTTGCAGTAGTTGCTCATGCGGTCGATGTACTGGCCGCTGGCCACATAGGGCTTGCTGGTGAAGCGCCCGCCGTTGGCAAACAGCGCCATGCCCGCCACATTGGGCAACTCGACCCATTCGATGGCGTCCACATAGACCGCCAGGTACCAGTCGGCCACCTGCTGCGGCGAGAGCTCGGCCAGCAGCGCGAACTGCCCGGTGACCATGAGCCGCTGGATGTGGTGCGCGTAGCCGTGCTGGAGCGTCTGGCCGATGGTGTCGCGCATGCAGGCCATGCGGGTGTTGCCGGTCCAGTACCAGGCCGGCAGCTTGCGCTGGTGGCCGTAGTGGTTGGCCTCGCGCAGGCCGGGCATGTCGAGCCAGTAGACGCCGCGGATGAATTCGCGCCAGCCCAGGATCTGGCGGATGAAGCCCTCCACCGCGGCCAGCGGCAGGCCGCGTTCGCGCCAGGCCGTCTCGGCGGCGGCCACCACCTCGCGCGGGTCGATCAGGTGCAGGTTGAGCGCCACCGACAGCAGCGAATGCCAGCCGAAGGGGGTGTCGGTCCACATGGCGTCCTGGTAGGCGCCGAAGGCGATCAGGCGGTCGTCGATGAAGCGCTGCAGCGCCTCGCGGGCCTGTGCCGGCGTGACCGGCCAGCCGAACTCGGCCAGCGAGCCCGGGTGGTCGGGGAACCGCCGCTGCACCAGCGCCAGGACTTCGCGGGTGATGGCGTCGGGCTCGAAGCGGGCCGGTTCGGGTATCCAGCCCGGACCGGCCTTGGGGAAGCTCTTGCGGTTGTCGGCATCGAAGTTCCACTGGCCGCCCGCCGGCTCCTTGCCCTCCATCAGCACCCCGTGTTCGCGGCGCATCTCGCGGTAGAAGAACTCCATGCGCCATTCCTTGCGGCCGTGGGCCCAGCGGGCAAAGCGCTTGCGGCTGCACAGGAAATGGGTGTCCGGGTGCCAGTGCAGGGGCACGGCGGCCTGCGTGGCGGCGGCCTCGATGTCCTGCTGCAGCCGCCATTCCCCGGCCTCACACACCTGCAGGCCGGCCGGCCGCAGGGCTTTCAGTTCGGCCAGCAGCCGGTCGACCAGGGCGGGGCGGTCGGCATGAGCCGGATCGTCCAGCTCGATGTAGGTCAGCGGCCAGCCCCGGGCCTGCAGGTCGGCCCGGAAGTGGCGCATGGCTGACAGGAACAGGGCGATCCGCGCCGGATGGCTCCAGACCGCGGTGGCCTCGCCGGGGGCTTCGATCATCAGGACCCGGTCCTGCGCCGGGTCAAAGCCGGCCAGTGCGGGGTTGCCCGACCAGAGCTGGTCGCCCAGCACCAGCACCAGGTGGCGGATCGGGCCGCTCATGGCGCGGGGCGGCGGGCCGCGTCGGCCCGGCAGCGGTCACTGCAGTACTTGACCTGTTCCCAGGTGCGCTCCCATTTTTTCCGCCAGGTCATGGGGCGACCGCAGCCCTGACAGGGCTTGCTCGGCAGGCTGGCCTTGTTGCCCCGGAAACCGCCGTCGCGGCTCATGCGGGCTGTCCGGCTTCGGCGCGCCAGCGCGAGACCGCCAGCGGAATGTCCTGCAGGCGGCCCAGCGGCCAGAAGGCACGGCCGCGCGCGGAGGCGCCGGTGCGGCCGCGCACCGGTTTGTAGAGCGCCGGGCAGGCGCCGCCGGCCCAGATTTCCACCTCCGGCGGCAACAGTTCGCGCAACTGGTCCAGCGCGGCGCGCACATCGCGCGGGTTCTGGGCGGCGGTGAAACTGAGCGCCACCACATCGGCCTGGGCCGCCGCTACGGCATTGACCAGATCGGGGATGGGGGTCTGCACCCCCAGCGGCACGGTGTTGCAGCCTTCCAGCACCATGAAGCATTCGGCCATCAGCAGCCCCAGACCGTGCTGCTCGCCCGGCAGGGTGGTCAGCAGGACCCGGGGCGGCCGGGCCGGCGGCTGCAGGGCCACCATGGCGTGGCGCAGCGTGCCCTGGACCACCTCGGTGTAGAGGTGTTCCTCGTGCACCGCCAGGCGGCCTTCCAGCCACGACTGCCCGACCAGCACGTTCATGGGGGAGATGCCCTCGATCAGGGTGCGCGCCAGCCCCCGTTCATTGATCATGCGCACCAGCGCGTGCCGCAGCCCGCCTGCGTCCTGGCGGCGCAGCAGGTCGAGCCAGGGGTGGACATCCTCGGTCTCCGAAGGGGATTCCCCGGCCGGCTGCATCTGGCGCGCCGGTTGCGGCGTAGTGGAAGAAGACAGCGCGAGCAGGCGTTCCAGCGGCAGCGGAACAATCTGGCCGGGTCGGTGTCCGGCGTCGATCAGCCGGCGGATGTGCCGCAGCCGGGTGAGGTCGTCGTCGGTGTAGCGGCGCTCGCCCTGCGCGTCGCGCCGGGGTTGCGGAAACCCGTAGCGGCGCTCCCACACCCGCAAGGTGTCCTTGCCCAGGCTGGTGTCGCGCTCGACATCGGCAATGGTGTGGGGGGCGGCGGGTGATGGGCTTGTATTTGTCATGGACAACCGATCCAATCGGTCGCGCATTATGGAGGTCTCAAGATGAAATCACGGAATGACGGTCTGCAAACCCGAGCGCAGCACCCCTGCATGCCCGCCCTCGGCCTGTTTGCGCTGCTGACGCTGGGCGCGCTGGCATGGACCCCTGCGGCCAGCGCCCAGACCCGCCCCGCAGCGCCGGCCACGGCAGCCCCGGCCCCGGCCGACAATTGCCCCGCCCTGCTGCAGCACCGCTTCGACCGCCTGCAGGACGAAAAACCGCAGTCCCTCTGCCAGTACGCCGGCCGGGTGACCCTGGTGGTGAACACCGCCAGCTTCTGCGGCTTCACCCAGCAGTACGGCGCACTGGAGGCGCTCTACAGCCGCTACAAGGACCGCGGCCTGGTGGTGCTGGGCTTTCCCACCAACGACTTCGGCCGCCAGGAGCCCGGCAGCAACGCCTCGATCGCGGCCTTCTGCGAAAGCACCTTCGGCGTCCAATTCCCGATGTTCGCCAAGACCACGGTGGTCGGCAGCGGCACCAACCCGCTGTACCAGCAGCTCGCCCAGCGCACCGGCGAGCGGCCACAGTGGAACTTCCACAAGTACCTGATCGACCGCTCCGGCCGCGTGGTGCGGAGCTATGCCAGCTCGGTCGACCCCAAAGACCCTTCGCTTGTGAAGGATATCGAGCGAATGTTGTCGGAAAAATCGTGACTGGTCAGTCACAATGAGACTGCTCAGTTTAAATACACCCACATCCCGCTGCAGATTGCCCCGCAGTTTCGGGACAGATTCAGGAGTCTTTTGGATGGTCTTCAGCATCTGGCGGAACTTCCGCTCCCGCACGGCACTCCATGCCGGTGTGGGTGGACAGCCGGTTGGCGACCACTCCCCGTTTTCCGAACTGCGAAGTCTGACGGCCCTCCCCGGCCGGGCTGAAATCCCGAGGCGTTTCTCCTCCTCCTCCCTCCCTCCCTTGTTCGTTTCGGGGCGCTTCGCAGTTCTTTCTTATTCCGGGCACCGCAGCGCGGTCGCCCTCGGGGCCGGCCGGTGACTGCCATGTACCGCGACGCCCCTTCCTCCCCCGCCCGCCCCATGCCACGTGTTGCCATCGTGGGCTCCGGCATCTCGGGCCTGGCGGTGGCCCACACGCTGCAGGGCCTGGCCGACCTGACCCTGTTCGAGGCCAACGACTACTTCGGCGGCCACACCCACACAGTGGACATGACGCTGCCCGACGCCCAGGGCCGCCCGACCACCTTCGGCGTGGACACCGGCTTCCTGGTGCTCAACGAACGCACCTACCCCAACCTGCTGGCGCTCTTCTCGCAGCTGGGGGTTGAGATTGCGCCTTCCGACATGTCGTTCTCGGTCCAGGCGCCGGGCGCGGCGCCCGGGGGCGGTGCGCTCGAATGGAGCGGCTCCAGCCTGTCGACCGTGTTCTCGCAGCGCCGCAACCTGCTGAACCCGCGCTTCTGGCGCATGCTGGCCGACATCCTGCGTTTCAACCGCATCACCACCCGCCTGGCCGAGCGCGGCGACGACCTGGGCGAGAACAGCCCGCTGCTGCAGCCGCTGGGCGATTTCCTGCGCGAACAAGGCTTCTCGGACGAATTCCGCGACTGGTACTTCCTGCCCATGATGGGCTGCATCTGGAGCTGCCCGACCGACCAGATGCTGGCCTTCCCGGTCGCCACCATGGTCCGCTTCTGCCACAACCACGGCCTCATCCAGGTGAGCAACCGGCCGCAGTGGTACACGGTGCGCGGCGGTGCCCGGCACTACGTCGACAAGATCGTGGCCGAGGTGCCGGACGCCCGCCTGTCCACCCCGGTGCGCCAGGTGCTGCGCGACAGCCAGGGCGTGCGCATCGTCACCGACCGGGGCGTCGACCGCTTCGACGCGGTGGTGATGGCCTGCCACACCGACCAGACGCTGCGCCTGCTGGGCGGCGAGGCCTCGGCCAACGAACGCGAGGTGCTCGGCGCCATCCGCTACCAGGCCAACCGCGCCGTGCTGCACACCGATGTGTCGGTGCTGCCCGCCAGCCGCCGCGCCTGGGCCGCCTGGAACTACGAACGCGCGCCCAGCGCAAGCCGCGAATCGGCCCAGGTCTGCCTGCACTACCTGCTCAACCAGCTGCAGCCACTGCCGGTGGAGCAACCGGTGGTGGTGTCGCTCAACCCGCAACGCCCGATCGAGGACCGGTTCGTGGTCGGCGCCTGGGACTACGACCACCCGGTGTTCGACCTGGCCGCCATCCGCGCGCAGGCGCGTGTGCCGGCGCTGCAGGGACACCTGGCCACCTTCTACGCCGGTGCCTGGTGCGGTTACGGCTTCCACGAGGATGGGCTGAAGTCCGGTCTGCGGGCCGCACGCTCGCTCATCGAGTACCTCGGCCTGGTGCCGATGACCGACGACCAGGCCGCGCGCCGCGCCGCCCTGCCCGGGGTGTTTGCATGAATGCGGTGGCGCAGATCGGCTTCGGCCAGGTGCGCCACACGCGGCACCGCCCGCGCCGCAACGCCTTCGCCTACCCGACCTACTTCCTGATGCTGCCCATGCGCAGCCTGCGCCGCGACGGCCCGGGAACACTGGCGCGCAACCGCAGGGCTGCCCTGTCCTTCCACGACCGCGACCACGGCGACGGCCGCGACGACGCGCTGGCCTGGCTCGAATCGGTGCTGGCCGAGCACGGCATCGGCGATGCCGATGGCGAGGTCTGGCTGCACACCTACCCGCGCGTGCTGGGCTACACCTTCAAGCCGGTGAGCTTCTGGTACTGCCACCGGGCCGACGGCTCGCTGCGGGCGGTGCTGGCCGAGGTGAACAACACCTTCGGCGAGCGCCATTGCTACCTGCTGGACAAACCCCGCTTCGGTGTGCCGTGCGAAGCTGCCAAGGTGTTCCATGTCTCGCCGTTCTGCCCGGTCCAGGGGCGCTACCGCTTCGTCTTCATGCGCACCGCGCAGGCCGGCCGGGAACGCACCGTGGTCCGCATCGACTACCACGACGATGAACGCCCCGGCTCGCCGGTGCTGCTCAACACCAGCGTCTGTGGCGACCTGCTCCCGCTCACCGGCCAGACCCGCCGGCGCGCGCTCTGGAGCCACCCGGTCATGACCCTGGGCGTCATGGCCCGCATCCACTGGCAGGCCGTTCGCCTGTGGCTGCGCAAAGCCCCGTTTTTCCGCCAGCCGCCCGCTCCGGGCGACTTCGTGACCACCGCGCCGGCCCAGCAGCCGGGCGCCGAACCCCGTCCTACATGAACAGCACCACCGCCACCCGACAGCCCGCCGGCTTCGCGCTGCCGCGCAATGCACCCGCCGCCGCCCGCACCACCCTGCAACTGCTGCAGCGCCTGGTGCACGGCAGCCTCACGCTGACCCTGCCCGACGGCTCGGTGCAACGCTTCGGCAGCACCGAAGGCCCGCACGCCAGCATGAAGCTGCACAACTGGAACGTGTGCAGCGCCGCGCTCAAATCGGGCGACATCGGCTTTGCCGAGAGCTTCATCGCCGGCGACTGGACCACGCCCAACCTGACCACCCTGCTGGAGCTGATGATCGCCAACCGCCGCGAGGTGGAAGACGTCATCTACGGCTCCTGGTTCGGCCGCCTGGCCTACCGCATCAAGCACCTGCTCAACCGCAACAGCAAGACCAACAGCCGCAAGAACATCCATGCCCACTACGACCTGGGCAACCCGTTCTACCGGCTCTGGCTGGACGAGACGATGAACTACTCGTCGGCCTGGTTCGAGACCCCCGGCCAGGACATGGCGGCCGCCCAGCACGCCAAGGTGCGGCGCGCCCTGCGCATGGCCGGCGTGCAGCCGGGTCACCGGGTGCTGGAGATCGGCTGCGGCTGGGGCGCGCTGGCCGAGAAGGCCACGCTGGAGTTCGACGCCAGCATCACCGGCGTGACCCTCTCCACCGAGCAGCTCGACTTCGCCCGCGAACGCATGGCCGGCATCGGCCGGGCCGATCGCGCCGACCTGCGCCTGCAGGACTACCGCGACATCCGCGACGAACCCTTCGACGCCGTCTGCTCGATCGAGATGATCGAAGCCGTGGGCCGCGAGTACTGGCCGACCTACTTCCAGACCGTGGCCCGCCTGCTCAAGCCGGGTGGCCGCGCCTGCATCCAGAGCATCGTGATCGAGGACGCCCTGTTCGACCGCTACATCAAGGGCACCGACTTCATCCAGCAATACATCTTCCCCGGCGGCTGCCTGCCGTGCCCGACCGAGTTCCGCGCGCAGGCCCGCGCCGCGGGACTGGAAGTGGTGGACGAATTCCCCTTCGGCCTGGACTATGCCGAGACGCTGGCCCAGTGGCGCGACCGCTTCCTGCACGAGCACGACCGGGTGCTGGCACTCGGCTTCGACCAGCGCTTCATGCGCATCTGGGAGTTCTACCTCGCCTACTGCGAGGCCGGCTTCCGGGGCGGCAACATCGACGTCGTGCAGTACACCCTGCGCAAGCCCGCCTGACCCCACCACGGAGGACCGGCATGAAACCACGCACCCCCTCGCTGCTGGCCTCACTGGTCTGTGCCGCCGCCCTGGTCGGCGCACTGCCGGCCCGGGCCAACCCGCCGGAACCCACCCTGACGGCCGCGCTGCAGGACAAGACCAGCGTCGGCCAGGCGCGCCTGAAGGTCTGGGGCTTCGATGTCTACGACGCCACCCTGTTCGCCCGCAGCGGCTTCGACCCGGCACGCTACGGCGAGCAGCGCTTCGCGCTCGAACTGGCCTACCTGCGCAACTTTGAAGGGGCCGACATCGCCGAGCGGTCCATCGAGGAAATGCGCCGGGTCGCGCCGTTCGACGACGCCCGGGCCGCCACCTGGCTCAAGGCCATGACCGACCTGTTCCCCGACGTGAAGAAGGGCGACCGCATCACCGGCGTGCACGTGCCCGGCAGCGGCGCCCGGTTCTACCTGAACGGCCGTCTGCTGGGCGAGGTGGCGGACGACGCCTTCTCGCGCCAGTTCTTCGGCATCTGGCTCTCGCCCCGCACCTCGCAGCCCCGCATGCGCGAGACGCTGCTGCAATCGGTCGCGGGCGTGTCGCCGCGCAACCCATGAACCCGACACAGGACCCGGCAGCACGTTTCATCGGTCCGGGCGCCTGGCGCCACGGTCTGAGCTACGGTCTGCTGGGCCTGCCGCTGGCCTTCGTGGCCCTGCCGCTGTATGTGGTGCTGCCCAACCACTACGCACGCGAATTCGGCGCGCCGCTGGCCGCCCTGGGCGCGGTGCTGCTGGCCGCGCGGCTGGTGGACGCGGTGCTCGACCCCATCATCGGGCGCTGGTGCGACCGGCTGGCCGCGCGCTCGCCCGGCGCGGTGCTCGGCGTCAGCGGCTTCGCCGCCGTGCTGCTGGCACTGGGCCTGTGGGCGCTGTTCTTCCCCCCGGCCGCCGTGCGCGACGGCGGCACCCTGCTGCTGGGCTGGGCCGGGCTGGTGATGGCGCTGAGCTACACCGTGTTCAGCGTCATGAGCGTGGCGCACCAGGCCTGGGGCGCCCGACTGGGCGGCAACGAAGCGCAGCGCAGCCGCGTGGTGGCCTGGCGCGAGGCGCTCGGTCTGTGCGGCGTGCTGACCGCTGCCGTGCTGCCCGGCACGCTCGGGCTGGGCGCCATGGTGGGCAGCTTCGCGCTGCTGCTGGCCCTGGGCTGGTGGGCCTGGACCCGCAGCCTGCGCCCGGCGGCGTCGATCGACCTTGCGCACGACACCGCGCCGCAAGGCCCCTCGCCGCTGCGCCAGCCGGCCTTCGTGCGGCTGCTGGCGGTGTTCATCATCAACGGTACCGCCAGCGCTGTGCCCGCCACCCTGGTGCTGTTCTTCGTGCAGGACCGGCTGCAGGCACCGACCTCGATCGAACCGGCCTTCCTGGGCACCTATTTCCTGTGCGCGGCACTGTCCATGCCGCTGTGGGTGCGCGCCGTGGCCCGCTTCGGGCTGGCGCGCAGCTGGCTGCTGGGCATGGGCCTGTCGGTGGCGGTGTTCGTGTGGGCGGCCACGCTGGGCACCGGCGACATAGTGCCCTTCATCGTGGTCTGCGCCCTCTCCGGCATGGCCCTGGGGGCCGACCTCACCGTGCCCGGCGCCCTGCTGGCCGGCCTGATCGGCGACCTGGGCGAGCGCGGACGGCGCGAAGGCGCCTACTTCGGCTGGTGGAACTTCGCCGCCAAGCTCAACCTGGCGCTGGCCGCCGGCCTGGCGCTGCCGGTGCTGGCCTGGCTGGGCTACGAGCCGGGCTCGCGCGATCCGCAGGCCCTCATGACCCTGACCGCCGCTTACTGCCTGCTGCCCTGCGTGCTCAAGCTGATCGCCGGTGGCGCGCTGCACTGGCTGGTGATCCGCCGGCCGGCGCACAGCGCCATCCAACCTGTCTGAAACCCTTGCTGAAACGGAACCCCACCATGCAACGACGTCTCCTGCTGGCGGCCGGTCTGACCGGTGCCGCCACCCTGGCCGGCTGCGCCGGTCCCCAGATCGCGCAGTACGCCAGCGAAAAGCCGGTGCTGGACCTGCGCCAGTACTTCAACGGCACGCTGGACGCCTACGGCATCTTCACCGACCGCTCCGGCGCGGTGGTCAAGCGCTTCACCGTGGTCATGCGCTGCAGCTGGAACGGCGAGGAAGGCGTGCTCGACGAAGACTTCGTCTACTCCGACGGCACCACCCAGAAACGCATCTGGCGCCTCAAGCACCTGGGCGATGGCCGCTATGTCGGCCGGGCCGACGACGTGGTCGGCGAAGCACTGGGCGAGACCCGGGGCAACGCCTTCCGCTGGGGCTACACGCTGGCACTGCCGGTGGACGGCAAGGTGTGGGAGGTGCAGTTCGACGACTGGATGTACCTCATGGACGACCGCGTCATGCTCAACAAGGCCGAGATGAGCAAGTTCGGCATCCGGCTGGGTGAAGTTACGCTGACCTTCGTGAAGCGGGCACCATGAACCCGCGCCTGACCGATTGGACCGGCCGGCGCGTCTGGCTGGTGGGCGCCTCCAGCGGCATCGGCGAGGCATGCGCCCATGCACTGCATGCGCGGGGCGCCCAGGTGCTGGTGTCGGCGCGCGGCGCGGCCGCCCTGGAAGCGTTTGCGGCCCGCCACGGCGGCAGCCACCCGGCGCAGGCCTGGCCACTGGATGTGACCGACCCGGGCGCGGTGACCGCCACGGCGCGCGCCATCCTGGCCGACGGGCCGCTGGATCTGGTCGTGTACTGCGCCGGGCACTACCGCGAGATGCGGGCCACCGCCATCGACATGGCCGATCTCAACCGCCACTGGGCCATCAACTACCAGGGCGCCCTGCATGTGCTGGACGCCGTGGTGCCGGCCATGCTGGCGCGCCGGGCCGGGCACATCAGCCTGATCAGCAGCGTGGCCGGCTTCCGGGGCCTGCCGAAGAGCCTGGCCTATGGCCCGACCAAGGCAGCGCTGACCAACCTGGCCGAAAACCTCTACCTCGACCTCGGACCCCACGGCATCGGCGTGAGCGTGGTGCACCCGGGCTTCGTGCAGACGCCGCTGACCGCGCAGAACCAGTTCGAGATGCCGGCCCTGATCACGCCCGAGGAGGCCGCCGAAGCCATGCTGGCCGACTGGGCCCGTGGCGCGTTCGAGATCCACTACCCCAAGCGCTTCACCCATTTCATGAAGCTGCTGCGGCTGCTGCCCTACCGGCTGTTCTTTCCGGTGGTGCGGCGCTTCACCGGGCTCTGAACCATGGCCATCGACACCGCCGCCGCGCGCGCTGCGACCGAGCGCATCTGCCATTACTTCGAGCACCTGTCGCCCGCCTCGCTGGGCGAGATCGACCGGCTCTACACCCCGCTGGCCCGGTTCAAGGACCCGTTCAACGAGGTGCACGGCACAGCGGCCATCCGCGGCATCTTCGAGCACATGTATGCCTCGCTGCACGAGCCGCGGTTCGTGGTGACGCAGCGCATCGTCGACGGGGCGCAGGTGTTCCTGGCCTGGGAGTTCCACTTCCGGTTCCAGCGCTTCGACCCGCAGCAGCCACGCCTCATCCGGGGCGGATCGCACCTGCAGCTCGACGACGACGGCCGCATCGCCGACCACCGCGACTACTGGGACGCCGCCGAGGAGCTGTACGAGAAGCTGCCGCTGGTGGGCGGCCTGATGCGCTGGCTGAAGAAAAGAGCCGGTCAGTGATCAGACCGGGCGGGTGTCGATGAAGCTCTGGCGCTGGTTGAGCTTCTCGGCCAGACGCGACAGGTTGGGGTACGGGTCGCGCCAGTTGATCACCGGGAAACGGAAGTCCAGGTAACCCAGGGCGCAGCCCACCGCCAGATCGGACAGCGAGAGGTGGTTGCCGGAACAGAACGGCTTCTCACCCAGCCCCTGGCTCATGGACTTCAGGCTGGCCTCGATCTTGCCGATCTGCCGGTCGATCCAGGCCTTGCTGCGCTGCTGGTCGGTCCGGCCGGCCCAGGTGGCCTCCAGACGGGCCAGCACGGCGGCGTCCAGCAGACCATCGGCCAGCGCCTCCCAGGTCTTGACCTCGGCGCGCTCGCGGCCGCCGGCCGGAATCAGCTTGCCCACCGGGGAGAGGGTGTCGAGGTATTCGACGATCACCCGCGAGTCGAACACGGCCTCGCCGCCTTCCATGACCAGACAGGGCACCTTGCCCAGGGGGTTGGAGGCGGTGATGGTGGTGTCTGCCGACCAGACGTCTTCCTGCACGAACTGGTAGTCGAGCTTCTTCTCGGCCATGACGACGCGAACCTTGCGCACGTAAGGGCTGGTGACGGCTCCGATGAGTTTCATGTTGGACGGTAGGGAGTATTGATACGACAAACGATTCTAGCGACGCACCCCCCGACGACGCTGACGAATGGCCTCCTACAATCCCGGGATGCGACCGACCCCAGCCTCCCCCGCCTCCGCCGCCGGCTCCCCGGCAAGCCTGTCCCCCATTTCGGCCCTGTCGCCCCTGGACGGGCGCTATGCCGGCCGTCTGGGCAGTCTGCGCCCGCTCATGAGCGAGCTGGGCTACATGCACCGGCGCGTGCAGGTGGAAATTGCCTGGTTCATTGCCCTGTCGGATGCCGGCTTCGACGAGTTCAAGCCGCTGTCGCCCGGCGCCCGCACCTACCTGCTCGGGCTGGTCAAGAACTTCAGCGAGGAAGACGGCGAGGCCATCAAGGCGATCGAGAAGACCACCAACCACGACGTGAAGGCGGTCGAGTACTGGATCAAGTCCAAGTTCGAGGCCCGGCCCGAACTGGAGCGCGCCGCCGAATTCGTGCACTTCGCCTGCACCAGCGAGGACATCAACAACACCAGCCACGCCCTGCAGCTCAAGGGCGCGCGCGAACAGGTGCTGCTGCCGAGCCTGGACGCCGTGATCGACAAGCTGCGCGAGATGGCACAGGCCTTCGCCGATGTCCCCATGCTCAGCCGCACCCACGGCCAGACCGCCAGCCCCACCACCGTGGGCAAGGAAATGGCCAACGTGGTGGTCCGCCTGCAGACCGCCCGCGAGCGCATCGCGGCGGTCCGCCTCATGGGCAAGATGAACGGTGCCGTGGGCAACTACAACGCCCACCTGAGCGCCTGGCCCGAGTTCGACTGGGAAGCCTTCAGCCGCCATGTGGTGGAAACGCCCGAGCCCCTGGGCCTGGGCCTGACCTTCCAGCCCTACAGCATCCAGATCGAGCCGCACGACTACATGGCCGAGCTGTTCGATGCGGTGGCCCGCACCAACACCATCCTGATCGACCTCTCGCGCGACATCTGGGGCTATGTGAGCCTGGGCTACTTCAAGCAGAAGCTCAAGCCGGGCGAGATCGGCTCGTCGACCATGCCGCACAAGGTCAACCCGATCGACTTCGAGAACGCCGAGGGCAACCTGGGTCTGGCCAACGCGCTGCTGCGCCACCTCTCGGAAAAACTGCCGATCAGCCGCTGGCAGCGCGACCTGACCGACTCCACCGTGCTGCGCAACATGGGCGTGGCGCTGGGCTATGCGGTGCTGGCCTACCACGCGCTGGGCGTTGGCCTGAACAAGCTGGAACTCAACCGCGAAGCCCTGGACCAGGACCTCGACGCCTCCTGGGAAGTGCTGGCCGAGCCGATCCAGACCGTCATGCGCCGCTACGGCGTGCAGGGCGCCTACGAGAAGCTGAAGGAAGTCACGCGCGGCAAGACGGTCACCGCCGAAGCGCTGCACGGCCTGATCCGCAGCCTGGACATCCCGCAGCCCGAAAAGGACCGCCTGCTGGCCATGACGCCCGGCAGCTACGTGGGCAAGGCCGCCGAGCTGGCCCGCCGGGTCTGATGCGCCCCGTCCTGCGCGGGGGCGTCAGTTGCCGCGTGCGCGCTCGGCGTAGCGGTTGAAGCGCCAGGCATCGCCCTCCAGGGTGATGCGGCGCCAGGTGGCGCGCTTTTCGCCCGGCGTCATCTCGGTCCAGCGCTGCACCTCGTCGAACGAGCGGCCGCAGCCCTTGCACATCTCGTCGCCCTGGCTGGTCGAGCAGATGGCGATGCAGGGCGTGTCCGGCGTGCTGGCGTACCAGGCCAGCCAGGCCTCGCGGGCGGCCGCCGGCAGGGTGTGCTCGTCGGCCTCGGTCTCCCGGAAATACACCAGCAGCGCGTACACCTCGGCCAGTGCGCGCAGGGGTGCCGCCAGCGACACGCCGTCGGGCGAAGGTGAGCGCTCACGCCAGTGGTTGATCGCGGCCTCGATGTCGGAAATGTGGATGCCGGCCATGGGGGGTATCTGAAAGGGAGGCCGATCATAGCCACCCGGCCATGTCCGAGGCGACCGGAGGCCCAACCCCCTGCGGCAATTGCGTACACCCAAAAATGGTGCGGCCGATAGAATCGTGGGCTTTGCCGAGGGAGGGGGAGTCCGCGACCGCGACGGGCAGAACCTTCGGCCACAACCCCTGGAGAACCCGCATGGAATTCATGTCCGCCGCCTGGTGGTCAGCGCTGCTGGCCATCATCCTGATCGACCTGGTGCTCGCTGGCGACAACGCCATCGTGATCGCGCTGGCCGCCCGCAACCTGCCCAAGGAGCACCAGAAGAAAGCCATCATCTGGGGCACGGTGGGCGCCATCGTGGTCCGTTCGGCCATGACCCTGGCCGTGGTCTGGCTGCTCAAGATCCCCGGCCTCATGCTGGTCGGCGGCGCCGCCCTGGTGTGGATCGCCTACAAGCTGGTGGCCGAAGACGAGGGTGACGGCGAGGAGCACGGCGCCGGCGCCACCACCTTCTGGGGCGCCATGAAGACCATCATCATTGCCGACGCCGTCATGGGCATCGACAACGTGCTGGGTGTGGCCGGCGCGGCCCAGGGCTCCTTCGACCTGGTGGTCATCGGCCTGCTGGTGAGCATTCCCATCGTGGTGTTCGGCAGCACCATCGTGCTGAAGCTGGTCGAGCGTTTCCCCTCGATCATGTACATCGGCGCCGGCGTGCTGGCCTTCACCGCCGGCAAGATGATGGTCAACGAGAAGCTGCTCTCCGACTGGTTCAAGCCGGAAGGCTCCGCCAACGTCCTGTACTGGGCCGTGGTGGCGGTGGTCATCGTCGGCGTGCTGGCCGCCGGCTGGCTGCACAACCGCCGCGCTGCCGCGCGCGCCGCCACCGCCGGCCAGGCCTGATGCCATGGGCCGCCTGACCGTCCGGTGGCTGCTGGCGGCCTGTGCGCTGCTGGCGGTGACCTACCTCTACAGCGGCGTGGAAGTGCGCAGCTTCGGCTCGGCCCTGCTGGCCGCGGCCGTCATCGGGCTGTTCAATGCCACGCTGCGGCCGGTGCTGGTCATCCTCACGCTGCCGGTGACGGTGGTCACCCTCGGCCTGTTCCTGTTCGTCATCAACGCCCTGCTGTTCTGGGCAGCGGCCAGCGTGCTGGACGGCTTCTTCGTCGCCGGGTTCGGCGCGGCCCTGCTGGGCTCGCTGATTTATTCGGTGCTGATGCTCCTCATCGACCAGGCCATGCGCGGCCTGTTCGGGCGCCGGGCCTGAGCGCCCGCGCGGGCACTCAGTCCTCGCGCATCGATTCCTTCAACAGCAGTTCCACGTCGCGCCGACGGCTGTCCACGATGGCCAGCTCGATCGGGTCGGCGTTGCGCTGGGCCGGCGGCAGCGCCTGCGCAGCCTTCAGCCGCTCCAGAGCCCCGCTGAAATCCCGCTGAGCCACCCGGGCCTCGGCATCGGCCCGCACCGACCGCAACACCTGCCCCTGGGTCTGGTGAGCGCGCGACAGCAGCTGCCAGGCCTGCGCATCGCGGGGCCGCGACACCACCCATTCCTGCAGCCGGCCCACTGCCCGAGCCGGCTCGCCGGTGGCCAGCGCGGCTTGCGCCCCCAGCAGCAAAGAAGTGCGGGAACCGCCGGACAACGCGGCGTCGCGCAACTCGGCCAGCCGCGGCGTGTGGTTGGGCGACAGCTGCCCCGGGGCCAGCAAGATCTCCAGCAGCAGGGCATCGGCCCACGGACGGCCATCGGCCGGCACCTGGCGACGCAGCTGTTCGGCCAGTTCGATGGCGCGGTCGCGCTGGCCGAGCCGCAGCGCGGACAGCGCGGCCGCATAACGAGGCCCCACGCCGGCATCGGCCCCTTGCCCTGCGGCCAGCAGGGCGCGCCAGCGGTCCGGGCTTTTTTCGGACATCACCCGCGCGCGGGCCGACACCTGGGCATGAAAGGCGATCGAAGGGTGGCCGGGCCGGGGAGCCGCCGAGGCCAGCGGGCCGGCCGGCAGACGCAGCCGCATGTCGGCGATGCGCTCGCCGGTGAGCGGGTGGCTGCGCAGGTAGGGAAAGGCGCCGTCGTCGTTCAGGCGCGACGCCTGCTGCAGCTTGTCGAACATGGTGACGAAGCCCTGAGCGTCGAACCCCGCATCGGTCAGCACGCTGAAGCCGATCCGGTCGGCCTCGCGCTCCATGTCGCGCGAGAAGTTCAGGGCGTTCTGGGCCGCCACCGCCGAGCCGCCGATGATGGCCGCCCCCGCCGCCTGCGGGTTGGAGCCGGCGGCCAGCGCGCCCAGGATCATGGCGCCCAGCATCCACGGCGCCATGCGCTCGTCGTTCTCGATCAGCCGCGAAATGTGCCGCTGCGACACATGGCTGAGCTCGTGCGCCAGCACCGATGCCACCTCTTCCGGTCGCTCGGTCAGGGCCAGCAGCCCCAGGTTCACCCCCAGATAACCCCCCGGCAATGCGAAGGCGTTGACGCTGCGCTCGCGCGAGATCATCAGCTCCCAGGCCAGCCGCTCGGACTGCTCGGGGGTGATCTCGCCCCGCTGCCGGGCAGCGGTCATGAGCGGTCGCCACAGGGCTTCCAGGTAATCCCCGACGACCGGATCGTCGAGGTAGTCGGGGTCGCGGTAGATGCGGCTGGCGATGCGGTCACCCAGGCGCCGCTCGGCCGACAGCGACATGCCCGAGCCTTCGCCCAGGCTGGGCAGCGCCTGGGCGCGCGGGCCGTCGCGCACCACCTGGGCAGACAGCGGGTAGGCGGTGCACAGGGCCAGGGCCAGACCCAGGGAAGCCAGCGGATGGATCTTCATGCCCGTATGATGCCGCCTCCGATGACCGGTTCAACGAACCCCGCGTAAAAGCCGCCCCATGTCTGTCACAGAATCTTCGCAGCAGCCCCTGACCCACTTTGATGCCCAGGGCCAGGCCCACATGGTCGATGTGGCCGCCAAGGCCAGCACCCACCGGGTGGCGGTGGCGCAGGGGCGCATCGGCATGCTGCCGGCCACCCTGGCACTGATCGAGGGCGGCACCGCCAAAAAGGGCGACGTGCTCGGCATCGCGCGGCTGGCCGGCATCATGGCCGCCAAGAAGACCAGCGACCTCATCCCCCTGTGCCACCCGATCGCCCTGACCCGGGTGGCGGTGGACTTCGAGATTCAGCGCGACACCACCAGCGTGCTGTGCACTGCGCGCGCCGAATGCACCGGCCAGACCGGCGTCGAAATGGAAGCGCTAACCGCCGCCAGCGTCGCCCTGCTCACTATCTACGACATGTGCAAGGCGGTGGACCGCGGCATGACCATCGATGGCGTGCGCCTGATGGAGAAGATGGGCGGCAAGAGCGGCCACTTCGTGGCCGACTGACCTGCCCGACTGACCCAGCCGACTGAAGCAGTCGGTTAGTACGGATCGACCGGCAGGTACTCCAGCGGCAGGCCGGAGGCAGGGTCGATCAGCGCGGTCCAGAACAGGTTGCGCCCCGCCACCGGCAGGTACAGCAGACCGTCCACCGGCCGGCCCAGCTGCTGCGCCATGGCCTCGGCGGCCGCGCGCGCATCGGGCTTACGCTGCAGCAACTCGGACAAGGGCTTGGCCTCGGCCTTCACGGCGGCCACGGCATCGGGGTAGGGCATCCAGAAATCGGGGCGGGCACCGAGCGTTGCCCCACCCAGCTCGGCGAACATGGCGTCGCTCCGCTCTTGGTCGGAGCGGAACGGCCGCACCGCCACCAGCTGCGGGCGCCCAAGCGGCAGATCCCGCCATTGCTCGGGCGCCTGGGCCAGCAGACCCGGATCGACATCGACCGCATGAACCACCCGAAAACGGTCGATCTCGAAGGCCATGTAGACCGGCCGGGCCTGGGACAGGGTCCACAGACCATAGCCCAGCGCCAGCAACTGGATGAGGCCGATCAATGCCACGTCGGTCCTGAGTTCACGCCGCGGTTTCTTGTCGTTAGCGACCACCAGCGTGGCGCAGGGACCCAGCACGACATCCACAGCCACGATGATCAGGAACAGCTTGAAGCCGCCCGAGAGTTCGCGGAACGGGGAGGGAAACCAGATCCGGAAGACCAAGGCAGCCACCAGGGCTGCCATCAGCAGGCTGATCAGCAGATGGGTGCCGGACCAGCGGAGACGGGCAGTGCTAAAAGCGCTCATGACGACATTGAGTGCGAAGGTTCAGTTCGACCGGGTGTCCTTGCCCGACACGGCATCAGTGTCCGGAATGCCGCCCAGACGAGGTAAGACATATTCGGGCGTGAACTTTACCGTGGTGCGCTTGCCCTCGTATGGCGGCCAACTTACCGCCGCGAGGCGAGGCAGCCGCTCCTGATCCGAGGACCAGATGTACTGCATCAGCTTCACATCGTCTTCGGTCAGTATGGCGTTGAGTCGCATCATCCAGTCCCTGGCTCGCTCGACATGGCCCAGGTGCGCGTTGGCCTGAGCGGCAATGTGATACGCAGCTGGCGATGCTGCTGTGGCGGCTACGCGGTCTATCCAGCGCAGCTTGTCCTCATTAAGACTGTCGTCGAAACGCAGGCGATAGAGAGCAAGTTCATCATGGATCTGGTTGAGGACCAGGGGTGGCTTGACCGGCGTGCCGGGAGGCACTCCAACACGGGCGTTCTCGTACCGCCATTCGGTGTAGCGCTCTTGATAGGGGAAGTAGTCAACGCTGATGACCGCGATCGCCACGAGACCAGCCAAGCCGGGTCCCACCCAGGCAGCGGGTGGAAGCCATCCGGTCCTTCTGGACACAGATCGATGCAAATAGCCGGCACAGATACCTGCCGGCACTAGGAAATAGAGGAACTGGTGGGGCAACTCCAGCATGGCGTGTATAGCCAAAGCACCCAGCATGGCCAACGGAAAGGCCTGTTGACGCTCCCTAGTGACTGCCCTCACGCAACGCCACGCCCAGACAAACAGGATGGCCAGCAGCAAGATAGCAAGGGGAAGCCCCACCCAGAGCATCAGATCCAGAACCACATTGTGGGAGTGAGCAAATCGTTGTCCAATGAAAATCCCGGGACGTTCCGCCGCCACTGTGGTGTACGCATAACCCAAGTCGCCCACGCCATGTCCCCACCAGGGTTCGCGCAATACTGCGGCCCAGTATGCGTTCCATGCGTCCAGCCGGGCACCGTCGATAGAGGACAACCTTGCGACGGCCTCGGTTGGAACGTTGAACCACACCGCTACCTGCTTGAAATAAGCGGCCCACAGCAACTGTAGTCCACACATCGCCCACCAGGAGGTCAACCAGAACCAGGACGGCCGACCCACGAAAGCCAGCGTCAGCAGAATGGCAACGAACAGGAGCTCCAGTAATCCGGCCCGAGACTGAGTCAGTCCAAAGCCTATACCGATGAGTACAAAGCCCGTCACCAACAGAGTCCGACCCAAATGACCACGCATGTGCAACCAAGTCAGCCCCATCAATCCCCAAACTTGAATGGTGGCCAGCTGGTTGGGCTGCAGGATCAGACCGGAAGGTCGCTGGGCTGAATTGATGGGCGTGACCAGCAACAACATGATTGAGGTCAAGTCCATGGTGTACCACTGGTACCACTGAATGATCTGGATCGGCACATTGAGCAGCGCGCCCAGCGCAAGGCCTCCGGCGAGTATGCGGAATAACCGCTCTCCGTTAGCAGCGGCGCCATGACCCCAGGCCAGGGCCAGACCCACCGCAGCGATGTACAGGCTCGATATCAGAGCATGCCCAGAGAGTGGGATGACCCCTGCCGCCCACTGGGCCCAAGGCACGAGGGCCAGAAGCCCCAACCCAATCACGGCGGGTGAAACCGGCATCGACCACCGAGCCTGCCATGCTGCCAGTAGGACGCCCAGACATAACACCAGACCCATCAGCAGCTCATGGTGGAATGCGCTCCAAGGAAGCTGATGGTTGGGCACCAGCCAGACCAAGCCCATGGCCATCATGGCCAGAACGTCTTCGACAGCGTCCACGGCGGGGCGGTTCACGGAAGGAAAGTTGGGCACGAAGACTCCGGACAAAGAAAAAGGCCGCAAAGCGGCCTTCGGGGTAGATCGGTTCAGAGCGATCAGCTGCGGCAAGAGCCGGGCAGGTACTTTGCTGGCATAGGGTTGGCAGCGGCAGGACCGCAACGCCACTCCGAAATCACTTGACCGCCACCGGAACCGCCGTCCAGGGCAGAGGTAGGGCCAGTGAAGGGAACAAGCTGGATCGAGTTGCTGTTCGACTGGACCTCACCGCCGACGTTTGCGGCATTAGCTTGGATAGTGATCACACCATCGACGCTGGCAGCGCCAGAAGTGACCATCCGAGTCGGGGTTACGGAGCAAGCGCTGACAATTGCAGATTCGATGTTCGCGCCCGGTGCCGCCGTCTGAACAGTTTCAGTGATGGAGGTACGACACGACGAGGCTGCCAAGATCACTTCCGACACGCGTGCACGCACGGTGTAGTCTTGGTAAGCCGGCAGGGCGACGGCGGCCAGAATGCCGATGATGGCCACCACGATCATCAGTTCGATGAGGGTGAAACCTTTTTGCAGGGTGCGCTTCATGAAGACTCCTAGAGAGGGTTCGGGTTGAGGACGTAACCACTGTTGCAGATTGCGTGCCAGCCTGTCGAGCACGATTCGCGTTGGAAAAGTCACGGTCGGCCGGCTCGCTGCGACAAAAAATGCCCGGGCCATCGCACAGGTCATGACAATTCTTGTCGCTTGTGGCCTGCTTGCTCAGACGTTGCGGCAAGAACCCGGCAGGTATTTCGAAGGCAGGGGATTGGCGATGGCTGGTCCGCAGCGCCATTCGGTGATGGCCAGGCCGCCGTGATTGGCCGCATTGAAGGCGGTGCCGCTGGACACATACGGCACCATCCGAATGGCGTTGGCGGTAGCCGTCACTTCTCCACCCAGGTTTGCGTTGTTGCCGACCACCGTGATGACAGCCGTCGTTCCGTCCACGCTGCCCGACGAGACCATGCGGGTGGGCGTGATGGTGCAGGCTGTGGCCAAAGCGCTCTGGAGGGTGGCGCCCGAGTTGCCGTTGATGATCGTCTCGGTGACGGTGGCGCGGCAGGTGGACGCCGCCAGAATGACCTCCGACACCCGCGCCCTCACGGTGTAATCCTGATACGAGGGCAAGGCCACGGCGGCCAGGATGCCGATGATGGCCACCACGATCATCAATTCGATCAGGGTGAAACCGCGCTGGAAGATTCCGGGTTTCTCGAGCTTGCGCATGCTGACTCCTGCTGGGAATGAAGCGACCCGGGGTCGCACCACCGAAGGAGTCGGTGGTCCAGCATGAGTACCGGGGGGTCTGGCGGACATCCGGGCGGGCGACGGGTCTGTGCCGCCACGGGATGACCGGTCGGGTCAGATCTCGAAGACCTGCCCGGCCGCGAGCCAGCGGATGTCGTGGCGCGCGGCGGCGTCGAGCCGGTGGATCTCGTCCATGATGAGCTCGGTCTCGGCCGGCTTGGTGTGGGTGATGCAGATCGGGTAGCGGCTGCCGGGCGCGATGGCGGCCAGTTCTTCGGCCAGGCTGCCGGGAGACAGGTGCTGGCTGCGCCGGGCCAGCTCGCTCTCGCGGTCGCTGAACGCGGTTTCAATGACCAGCTGCGCCACCGGCAGCTGGTTCACCCGGGCCCAGAAGGCCGGGTTGCGGCCGGTGTCGCCGCTGAAGACCCAGGCGCCGCCGGAGCCCCAGGCGGCAAAGCCCACGGCCGGGACACTGTGCACCGCCGGCAGGGCTTCCACGGTCTTGCGCCCGTCGGTCCAGCTTTCGCCGACCTGCAGCGGCGCAAATGCCAGCAAGGGGTGGTCGCTGCTGGGAATGGCGGTGAAGTCGGGCCAGATGAGGCCGTTGAACAGGTGGGCCCGCAGCGCGGCAATGGTGTCGGGCAGGGCATGCACCTGTACCGCACCGGCCCCTCGGGCCAGCCGGGAGGAAGCAACCGCATCCAGCATCAGCGGCAGCGCAGCCACATGGTCCAGGTGCGCGTGGGTGATGAACACATGGTTGACGGAGGCCATCAGCGCCAGCGGGAGGTCGCCCACGCCGGTGCCGGCGTCGATGAGGACGTCGTCATCCAGCAGGAAAGCGGTTGTTCGGCAGCCCTGCGCAATGGCGCCGGAACAGCCCAGAACCTGGATCTTCATGGCGGGCGGAACTCGGGTCTGATCTTCGGAAGTGAGGCGTCAGACTAACCGGTCGGCCCTGTCAGGCACAGGACTTATTTGGCAAAAATCCGATCCGGAGCGGGCAAGGCAGCCCCGGAGGCCCGAAAAAGACTCACTGGAGCACGAACTGCATCTGGGTGCCGGCCAGTTCGAGCAGATCGCCGTCGCGCAGCTCGACCGATTCGTCGCCCAGCGCCTGGCCATTCACCGACGGGCGGACGACGCCTTCCACCACGGCAATCACATAGGCGGTCTGGCGCCGGGTGATGGCGGCCACGGCGACCCCGGGCTTGCCGATGGTGGTGACCACCTTGACCAGGGGCACCTCGCGGCCGGCCGCCGAGCCGGACATGACCCGGATGGCGGCATTGCCCACCGGAGCGGCATTGGCGCCGACCACGCTGCCGGCGTTGATGACCATGGTCTTCTCGTAGGACTCGGCCGGGATGTCGGCGCCTTCCTGGATGAACCGGATCTTGTACTTGCCGATCTCGACCGTGTCGTTGCTGGCCAGCGGCTGCTTCTTGACCGCCTTGCCGTTGACGTAGGTGCCGTTGGTGCTGTTGAGGTCTTCGATGGTGACGGCAGAACCCGACATCTGGAGCACGGCATGCTCACCGCTGACCGCCAGGTTGTCGATGACGATGTCGTTGTACGGACGGCGACCAAGGGTGGTGCGGTCTTTGGTCAGCTGAACTTCCTTGATGACGACGCCGTCGATGGAAACGATCATTTTCGGCATGGCCGACTCCTGTGTCCTGTCCGTTTTTGAGGTTGTTTATCGTCCGAGCATGCGGGACAGCAGCCCTTTGCGGACCTGCCGATCACTTGCCTGCGTCAGTATCACCGAAATATTGTCGCGTCCGCCCGAGTCGTTGGCCGCATTGACCAGAGCGTGGCATTTTTCCTCCAGTGTTCCCGCGGTGACCAGCAGGGTGGCCATGCGTTCGTCCCGGACCATGTCGCTCAGGCCGTCGGAGCAGAACAGGAACAGGTCGCCGTCTTCCACCCGGAATTCGTTCACCTCGAGCTGGACGCTGTCCTCCACGCCGAGCGCGCGCGTCACCAGGTTCTTGTGGGTGGCGTACTGGGCCTGCTCCAGCGAGATCAGGCCGGCATCGATCTGCTCCTGCAGCAGCGAGTGGTCGCGGGTGATCTGAACGAACTCGCCGCGGCGCAGCCGGTAGCAACGCGAGTCGCCGACGTGACCGATCATGGCCCGTCCGTCCATGAACACGCCCATGACCAGTGTGGTGCCCATGCCGGCGTAACCGGCGTGGGCGTTGGCGGCGTTGAAGATCGAGCGGTTGGCGTTGTCGACGCACACCTCCATGGCGCGGCGCAGCTCGCGCGGGCTGGACTCGAAGCCCCCTTCGGCGATCCAGCGGCCCAGTTCGGTCTTGATGAAGCCGGTGGCCATGGCGCTGGCCACCTCCCCGGCGTTGTAGCCGCCCATGCCGTCGGCCAGGACGGCGATGTGGGTCTCGGTGTCCAGGGCCACCGAGTCCTCATTGTTGTCTCGCACCATGCCGGTGTCGGTGAGACAGTAGTACTCGAAATTCATGATTGGTCGGCTTTATAACCGTATATCCGGTTGATCCGGACCGGGAAGCGATCGGACGGTCGATACAGATAGGGGTAGGGTGACTTCTGCCGCAAACGGGGCGGTCGGCGGCGTTTCGTCCGGTATCAGGGCGATGAGTCGGCGCAGCTCGGCCGCCATCTGGGCGCCGGTCTGGAAACGGTCTTGCGGCTGCTTGGCCATGGCACGGGCCACGCACTCGCCCAGCTCGGGCGGCAGGTCGGGGCGCAGGGTGGCCAGCGGCGTCGGCGGCTCGTTGGTGATCCGGAACATGAGCGCGGCGAGCGACTCCCCCTGGAAGGGCAGGCGGCCGGTGAGCAGCTGGAACAGGGTGACGCCCAGGGCATAGAGGTCGGCTCGGCCGTCGACCCGCTGCCCGGCGAGCTGCTCCGGCGACATGAAGCTCGGGGTGCCCAGCACCAGGCCGGTCTTGGTGCGGCTGCTGTCGGTCACCCGGGCGATGCCGAAGTCGGTCACCTTGACCACCTGGGTGGCCGGGTCGACCATGATGTTGCCCGGCTTGATGTCTCGGTGAACCACGTTCTGGGCATGCGCATGGTCCAGCGCCAGAGCCACCTTCTCGCCGATCTCCAGCACGCGCGCGGCCGGCAGGCGGTCCTCCGGGCGGGTATGCCGGGTCAGGTCGTGACCGGAGAGCAGCTCCATGGCGATGAAGGCCAGGTCGTGTTCCTCGCCGGCATCGAAGATGGTCACGATGTTGGGGTGCTGCAGGCGGCCGGCGGTTTCGGCCTCGCGGAAGAAGCGTTCGCGGGCCTCCTGCAGCTCCTGGCCTTCGAATTCGGCCGACAGCGCCAGGGTCTTGATGGCCACCGAGCGGCCGATCTTCGGGTCCCGTCCGAGGTACACCACGCCCATGGCGCCTTTGCCCAGCGGCTTCTCCACCCGGTAGCGGCCCAGCATCGGCTGCTCCACGCCCGGCTCGCCCAGCACCAGGGTGCCGCCGGGGTGCGACGGGCCGCCGCCCAGCACCACGGCGCCGGCCAGCTGCCGGGCGCGCTCCAGCCGGGTGGCAGCGTCGGCGTCGGCGGCATCGAGCCGCAGCATGTGCTCGTAGACCGCAACAGCCTTGTTGAACTGCCGCTTGCGTTCAAAGTCCTGGGCCAGCAGACGCAGGTTGTCGGCCACGGCTTCGGTCAGCGGAACGCGCTGCAGCCGGTCGAAGGCCTGGTCCAGCTGCCCCTGGCTCTGCAGCTGCAGGGCCATGAGGCGGTTGGTCTCGGCCGACTCCTGATCCGAACGGCGCTTGAGGGTCTCGGTGACCAGGAAGCGGCGGGTCGTCAGTGCCAGATGGCCCACCAGCAACAGCAGCAGCGGGAGCATGAACTGCAGCCACAGGGCGCCCTTGACCAGCAGCAGCCACGCACCGGCGGCCATCAGCAGGGTGCCGGCTGCGGTGAACACCGCCGCCGGGGCGGCACGCAGCCGGGGCAGCACCAGCACCAGATACAGGCCGACCAGCAGCACCGCCCCGGTCTCGGCCATGGCGGCCCAGTGGGGGCGGGTGAAATGGTGACCCTGCAGCAGGCTGGAAACGCTGTGCGCGACGATGGTCACCGGGGACGTGGCCGGCGAGACCGGCGTCGGGAAAGCGGTACCGACCCCGGCAGCGGTCGCGCCGATGATCACGATCTTCCCGGCGTACTTGGCCGCATTGATGCGACCGGTCACCACGTCGTAGAAGGAGTCGGTGGCGAAGGGCGGCTGGCCATCTGCATCGGGGTAGAACTGGGGCAGCAGCCGGCCCGACGCATCGGTTGCCATGAACTCGTTGCCCAGGCGCACGCCGGCGCCGGGCACCTGGTTGATGTCGCCGGGTCGCAGGTTCAGGCTGTGGGCCGCCACCGCCAGCGCCAGCGAGGGAACGGCGAACCCGTCGTAGTCGACCAGCAAGGGCTCGCGCCGCACCGCGCCGTCGGCGTCCGGTTGCTGGTTCAGGTGGCCCACCGCCACCGCCGGCTCGCCGAGCAGGGGCAGCGGCTGCAGGCTGCCCCGGGCGGGCAGCCCCATGCCGGTGATCTGGCCGACGGCGTGCCGCTGCGCATAGGCCGGCAGCGGGTTGTCCAGGCGTCCGCGCGGCGCACCCAGCTCGAACACCGAGCCCAGCACCACATTCCCGGCCTGGCCGATGCTGCGCGCCAGCCGGGCGTCGGAGTCCAGCCGGGATTCGGTCTGCCCGATGAAGGCGAGCAACTGCTCCCGGGACAGCGGCCCGAGGTCAAGAAAGGCACCGGGCATGCTCGATCGACCCTCGATCTGCTCGCGCAGGTCGCGCAGCGGCGCCAGTGCGCGCTCGCTTTGCGGCTCGACGAAAAATGCCGTGTGGGCAATGGTCTTGGCGCCGCCGGCCACCAGCTGGTCGATCAGGTCGGCATGCACCTCGCGCGGCCAGGGCCAGCGGCCGATGTTGGCGATGCTGGTGTCGTCGATGGCGATCACCGCCACCTGGTCGCTGGGCTCGCGCCCGCTGGCGGTGCTGGCCAGGTCGTAAAAGCGGCGGTCCAGCCCCTGCACCAGGTCGGTGCCGAGGTACAGCAGCATCACGGCCAGCAGCACCACCGCGCCCACGATCATGTCGGGACGGCGCGGGCGCTGGCGGGAGTTTCGCGATGAATCTGGGCGGGAGGACACAGGCGAGCGGGGACAGGCGGGGTTTCAAGGCCCCGGAACGGGGACGGTCCAGCGCACCCGGGCATGTGCACCCGACCATCGGGCGCACGGTTGCATTTTGTTGCATGCACCCATGCCGGGCAACGGCACCAGGGAGGATCGTCGTGCAAAACGGCACGATCCTTGTCGACAGACGGCATCGCCATGCAAAAAGGGCAACGTTTCCGTTGCCCTTTTCCTACGGTGCGCCTTCGTCACCGGCTTCAGCGGCACCTGGACCCGGCGGGTCCGGCGCCCGCTCAGATGAGCGATTTGAGGATGCGGCCCATCTCGGACGGGTTGCGGGTCACCTTGAAGCCGCACTCTTCCATGATGGCCAGCTTGGCGTCGGCCGTGTCGGCACCACCGGAGATCAGCGCGCCGGCGTGGCCCATGCGCTTGCCGGGAGGGGCGGTCACACCGGCGATGAAGCCGACGATGGGCTTCTTCATGTTCGCCTTGCACCACAGGGCGGCCTCGGCTTCGTCGGGGCCACCGATCTCGCCGATCATGATCACGGCGTCGGTGTCCGGATCGTCGTTGAACGCCTTCATGACGTCGATGTGCTTCAGGCCGTTGATGGGGTCGCCACCGATGCCCACGGCGCTGGACTGACCCAGACCGATTTCGGTCAGCTGGGCCACGGCTTCATAGGTCAGGGTGCCCGAGCGGGACACCACGCCGATGCGGCCCTTGCGGTGGATGTGGCCGGGCATGATGCCGATCTTGATCTCGTCGGGCGTGATCAGGCCGGGGCAGTTGGGGCCGAGCAGCAGCGTCTTCTTGCCGCCGGCGGCTTCCTTGGCCTTCATGCGGTTGCGCACTTCCAGCATGTCGCGCACCGGAATGCCTTCGGTGATGCAGATCGCCAGGTCGAGGTCGGCCTCGACGGCTTCCCAGATGGCGGCGGCCGCGCCGGCGGGCGGCACATAGATCACCGACACGGTGGCGCCGGTCTGCTGGGCGGCTTCCTTGACGGTCGAGTAGATCGGGATGTTGAAGATCGACTCGCCGGCCTTCTTCGGGTTCACGCCGGCCACGAAGCAGTTCTTGCCGTTGGCGTATTCCTGGCACTTCTCGGTGTGGAACTGGCCCGTCTTGCCGGTGATGCCCTGGGTGATGACCTTGGTGTCTTTGTTGATGTAGATCGACATGTTGCTTCTCCGGGGCTTAGGCTTTGACGGCGGCAACCACTTTTTGAGCGGCTTCGGCCATGGTGTCGGCGCTGATGATGGGCAGGCCCGACTCGGCCAGCATCTTCTTGCCCAGCTCTTCGTTGGTGCCCTTCATGCGGACCACCAGCGGCACATTCAGGTTGACGGCGCGGCAGGCGGTGATGACGCCTGTGGCGATGGTGTCGCACTTCATGATGCCGCCGAAGATGTTGACCAGGATCGCCTTGACCTTGTCGTTCTTCAGCATGATCTTGAAGGCTTCGGTGACCTTCTCGGGGGTGGCGCCGCCGCCCACGTCCAGGAAGTTGGCCGGCTCGGCGCCGAACAGCTTGATGGTGTCCATGGTGGCCATGGCCAGACCGGCGCCGTTGACCAGGCAGCCGATGTTGCCGTCCAGGCTGATGTAGGCGAGGTCGAACTTGGAGGCCTCGATCTCGGCCGGATCCTCTTCGTCCAGGTCACGCAGGGCCACGATCTCGGGGTGGCGGAACAGGGCGTTGGAGTCGAAGTTGAACTTGGCGTCCAGGGCGACCACGTTGCCCTTGCCGTCGCGGTTCAGCGGGTTGATCTCGACCAGCGACGCATCGGTGTCCATGTAGCACTTGTAGAGCTTCTGGCAGATGTCGATGAACTGCGCCTGCGAGTCGGCCGGCATGCCGATGCCGCGGGCCAGTTCCTCGCCTTGTGCCTGGGTCAGCCCGATCAGCGGGTCGACAAACAGGGTGATGATCTTCTCGGGCGTGGAATGGGCCACTTCCTCGATGTCCATGCCGCCTTCGCTGGAGGCGATGAAGGCCACCTTCTGGGTCGCGCGGTCGGTGACCACGGACAGGTAGTACTCCTTCTGGATGTCGGCGCCGTCTTCAATATAGAGGCGGCGAACCTTCTGGCCTTCCGGGCCGGTCTGGTGCGTCTTGAGCTGCATGCCCAGGATCTGGGCGGCCAGTTCCTTGACCTGCTCGATGCTCTTGGCCACCTTGACGCCGCCACCCTTGCCGCGGCCACCCGCGTGGATCTGGGCCTTGACCACCCAGACCGGGCCGCCGAGTTTCTGGGCGGCTTCCACCGCTTCCTGCACCGTGAAGGCCGGGATGCCGCGCGGCACCGGCACACCAAACTGGCGCAGGATGTCCTTGCCCTGGTATTCGTGAATCTTCATGAGTTCTCTCTCAAGGATGGGTCAGATGTCCGGCGCGGCGAGGGTGGCCGGGGACGGGGCTCGGGTGAGCAACCGGGGACTGTATCATGGTGCGATGCACCAAACCGGGTCGCGATCCCGGCCGTAATTATGGCCAACCGGCCTGAAACCCAACTGACACGGAGCGCGCCATGGCCCAGGTTTTCATCGACGGCGAAGCCGGCACCACCGGACTGCAGATCCGCGAACGGCTGCAGGGCATGGCCGGCGTGGAGCTGGTGAGCATCGATCCGGCCCGCCGCAAGGACCCGGCGGCCAAACGCGAACTGATGGCCGGCGTCGACCTGGTCATCCTGTGCCTGCACGACGACGCGGCCCTCGAATCGGTGGCCATGATCGACAGCCTTCCCGGCCGCAAGCCCCGCATCATCGACGCCTCCACCGCCCACCGCTGCGCACCGGGCTGGGTTTACGGCTTCCCGGAACTGGCCGCCGGCCAGCGCGAAGCCGTGGTGCAGGCCGACCGGGTGGCCAACCCCGGCTGCTACGCCACCGGCGCCATCGCGCTGCTGCGCCCGCTGGTGCAGGCCGGCCTGATTCCGGCCGACTTTCCGCTCGCCCTGCCCTCGGTCAGCGGCTACTCGGGCGGCGGCCGCAGCATGATCGAGGCCTACGAGGCCGGCCAGGCTCCGCTGTTCGAGGCCTATGCGCTGGGCCTGTCGCACAAGCACCTGCCGGAGATCCTGCGCTACACCGGCCTGAGCCGCCGACCCATCTTCATTCCGGCGGTGGGCAACTTCCGCCAGGGCATGCTGGTGCAGTTGCCGCTGCACCTGGACGATCTGCCGGGCCGCCCGACCGCCGCCGATCTGCACGACGCACTGGCGCGCCACTACGCGGACAGTGCCGCCGCCGGTGGCTGGGTGCAGGTGCTGCCGGCCACCGACAACGGCAAGCTCGACGCCACCGCCCTGAACGACACCAACCGGCTGGAGCTGCGGGTGTTCGCCAACGAAGCGCACCGCCATGCGGTGCTCATCGCCCGCCTGGACAACCTGGGCAAGGGCGCCAGCGGCGCGGCGGTGCAGAACCTGCAGCTGATGCTGGGGCTGTGATCAGTCGTCCCCGCCGCTGACGACGCGGCGGATGGCCTCGGTGCCGAAGCCGCGCGAAGCCAGGAAGCGCATCTGCCGGGCCCGGCCCGCCGCATCGGGCGCCGGTTCCCCGAACTTGCGGCGCCAGACTTCACGGGCCCGCTCGACCTCGGTGCGGCGCAAGGCGTCCAGCGCCTCGGCCATGGCCTCGGAGCTCACGCCCTTGGCCTGCAGCTCCTGCTTCACACGGCCCGTGCCCAGCCGGGCGGCCCGCCGGTGCACCACCGACTCCACCACCCGCTGCTCACTGATGAAGCCCTTGGCCTGCAGGTCGTCCAGCGCCCGGGCCAGTTCGCCGGGCTCGGTCTCGTGCGGGGCCAGCTTGCGCTCCAGCTCGGCCCGCGAATGCTCGCGGCCGGCCAGCAGGCGCAGGGCGCGGCCCTTGAGCGAGAGCGTCTGGAAGCCCACCGGTGCAGCGACAGGGAAGCCCGGGACGGCTTATTCGGCGACTTCGGCGTCGGCCTTGGCTTCCGCCTTGGCCTTGGACTTGCGGCCGGCAGGGGCTGCGGGCTCGCCGGCACCGCCGTCCACCGGCAGCAGGGGCACGCCCAGCTCGGTGCGCACCTTGTTCTCGATCTCCAGGCGCAGTTCGGGGTTCTCGCGCAGGAATTCGCGGGCGTTGTCGCGGCCCTGGCCGATCTTTTCGCCGTTGTAGGCGTACCAGGCGCCCGATTTCTCGATCACGCGGTTGAGCACGCCGAGGTCCAGGATTTCGCCCTCGCGGCTGATGCCTTCCCCGAACAGGATGTCGAACTCGGCCGTCTTGAACGGCGGGCTGACCTTGTTCTTGACCACCTTGACCTTGGTCTCGTTGCCGATCGCCTCTTCGCCCTTCTTGATGGTGCCGGTGCGGCGGATGTCCAGGCGGACCGAAGCGTAGAACTTCAGCGCGTTGCCGCCGGTGGTGGTTTCGGGGCTGCCGAACATCACGCCGATCTTCATGCGGATCTGGTTGATGAAGATCACCGTGCAGTTGGTCTTCTTGATGGTGGCGGTGAGCTTGCGCAGCGCCTGGCTCATGAGGCGGGCCTGCAGACCGGGCAGCTGGTCGCCCATTTCGCCTTCGATCTCGGCCTTGGGCGTGAGCGCGGCGACCGAGTCGACGACCACCAGGTCGACCGCGCCGGAGCGGACCAGCGAGTCGACGATTTCCAGGGCCTGCTCGCCGGTGTCGGGCTGGGAGATGAGCAGGTCGGGCAGGTTGACGCCGAGCTTCTGGGCGTACTGCACGTCCAGTGCGTGTTCGGCGTCGACGAAGGCACAGGTGCCGGCGAGCTTCTGCATTTCGGCGATGACCTGCAGGGTCAGCGTGGTCTTGCCGGAGGATTCCGGGCCGTAGATCTCGATGACGCGGCCGCGCGGCAGACCGCCAACGCCCAGCGCGATGTCCAGGCCCAGCGAACCGGTGGACACGACCTGGATGTCCTCGATGGCCTCGCCCTCGCCCAGCCGCATGATGGTGCCCTTGCCGAACTGCTTCTCGATCTGGGCCAGGGCGGCCTGCAGGGCTTTGGCCTTTTCGGCGTTGAGGGGGTGGTTGGCTTTCGTTCCGGTTTCCATGCGAGGCTCCTGGTGGGTGGGGTTGCATCCAGCACTGGATGGGTGAACAGCAGTGTAGCGGCGAATACTTTTCCAAATCATGATTTTTTGGTCAGTTTGCCTTACCATTTGCGGCCATGACGCCCGGCCCCCGGAACCCCCCCGACGACGACGCACCGGACGACCGCTGGCGCGGCGGTCACCTGGGCCGGTTGCTGGGCGAAGCCATGCGGCGCTTCGACGCGCGCGTGCTGCAGCTCATGGCCGACGACCGCGAAGTGCCCCTGGGGCTGGCCCATCTGGCCGAGCGCGATCAGGTGGGCGCGGCCCATGTGCACATCACCCGCCACCTGTCGCTGCGCGGCTCGCGCCTGACCGAGCTGGCCGCCCACGCCGGCATGACCAAGCAGGCCATGGGCGATCTGGTGTTGCAGTGCGAAGCCTGGGGGCTGGTGCAGCGCGAGCCGGACCCGCTGGACCGGCGGGCCCGGCGGATCGTGTTCACGCCCACCGGCCTGCAGTGGCTGGGTGCCTTCCGGCGTGCGGTGGCCCAGGCCGAGGCGGAGTTTCAGGGCCAGGTCGGCCCGGACGTGGCCACCGTGGTCAGCCTGGGGCTGGAGGCCTACGCCCGCGCCTGACACCCCGGGGGGCACCCTAGAATCCGATCAGAACCACGAGGAGACAGGCATGCGGATCCTGATTGCAGAAGACGACCAGGTGCTGGCGGACGGGCTGCTGCGCAGCCTGCGGGCCGCCGGCGCGGCGGTGGACCATGTGGCCAGCGGGGCGGAGGCCGACGCCGCCCTCATGACCAACAACGAGTTCGACCTGCTCATCCTCGACCTCGGCCTGCCCCGCCTGCACGGCCTGGAGGTGCTCAAGCGGCTGCGCTCGCGCGGCTCGCAGCTGCCGGTGCTGATCCTGACCGCGGCCGACAGCATCGAGGAACGCGTCAAGGGCCTGGACTACGGCGCCGACGACTACATGGCCAAGCCGTTCAGCCTGCAGGAGCTCGAAGCACGGGTCCGGGCGCTCACGCGGCGCGGCATGGGCGGCACCACCAACACCATCCGCCACGGCCCGCTGGAGTACGACCAGGCCGGCCGGGTGGCCACCATCGACGGCAAGATGGTCGAGCTCTCGGCCCGCGAACTCGGCCTGCTGGAGGTGCTGCTGCAGCGCGCCGGCCGCCTGGTCAGCAAGGACCAGCTGGTGGAGCGGCTCTGCGAATGGGGCGAAGAGGTGAGCAACAACGCCATCGAGGTCTACATCCACCGCCTGCGCAAGAAGATCGAGAAGGGGCCGATCCGCATCGCCACGGTGCGTGGCCTGGGCTACTGCCTTGAAAAAATCCCCGGCTGAACCGGACCGGGCCGGCTCGGTCGGCTTCGGGCTGTTCCAGCGCGAGCAGCGCAGCCTGTTCGGCGAGATCCTGGACTGGATGCTCACCCCGCTGCTGCTGCTGTGGCCGCTGTCGCTCGCGCTGACCTGGTTCGTGGCCCAGGGCATTGCCAGCAAGCCCTTCGACCGGGCACTCGAATTCAACCTGCAGGCCCTGACCCAGCTGGTGGTGAACAACGACGGCCGGGTGATGTTCGTGCTGAACTCCCAGGCGCGCGACCTGCTGCGGGCCGACGACAGCGACCTGGTGTACTACCAGGTCGTGGACGCCCGGGGACGCCTGATCAGCGGCGAGGGCGACTTTCCCTCGCCCCAGGACGACCTCGCGCCCGGCCCCGGCCGGGTGCTGCTGCGCGATGACGTGGTGCGCGGCGACGAGGTGCGTGTGGCCTACACCTGGCTGGACCGCAACGATGCCGCCGGCCCGGTGCTGATGCAGGTGGCCGAGACCAAGGGCAAACGCTCCACCCTGGCCAACGAGATCATCAAGGGCGTGATGGTGCCGCAGTTCGTCATCCTGCCGCTGGCGGTGCTGCTGGTGTGGCTGGCGCTGGTGCGCGGCATCCGGCCGCTGTCGGAGCTGGAGCAGCGCATCCGGGCCCGCCGGCCGGACGACCTGAGCCCGATCGAGGAATCGTTCATACCGCAGGAAGTGGCGCCGCTGGTGTCCTCCATCAACGACCTGCTCACCCGCCTGAAGGCCTCGCTCACCACGCAGCGGCGCTTCCTGGCCGATGCGGCCCACCAGCTCAAGACGCCGCTGGCCGGTCTGCGCATGCAGGCCGAGCTGGCCCAGCGGGAGACCGATCCGCGCGAACTGCGCGGGTCGCTGCAGCAGATCTCGCGCTCCAGCGCACGGGCCACGCACACCGTCAACCAGCTGCTGGCGCTGGCCCGCGCCGAATCCACCGGCAGGGCGTTGCCGAGCGCCCGCATCGACCTGGCGCGGCTGGTGCAAGGCGTGGTGCAGGACTCGGTGCCGCGTGCGCTGGATGCCGGCATCGACCTGGGCTACGAGGGGCCGGACGAGATGCCGCCCGAACTGCACCCGATGGGCAACCCGGTGCTGCTGCAGGAGATGGTGCGCAACCTGGTGGACAACGCCATTGCGTACTCGGGCCGTGGCGGCGTGGTCACCGCGCGGGTGCTGGCCGACCGCTTCAGCGGCGTGCAGGTGCTGCAGGTGGAAGACGACGGCCCGGGCGTGCCGGAGAACGAGCGCCACCTGGTCATGCAGCCGTTCTACCGGGCGCTGGGCACCAACGTCGACGGCTCAGGCCTGGGCCTGGCCATCGTCCAGGAGATCGCTCAGCAACACGGCGCCACCGTGCAGATGGAAGACGCCCATCCCGAGCGGGCGCAGCGCGGGCTGCGGGTGACGGTGAAGTTCGTGCCGAAGCCCGACGAAGCTCAGGCCGGCTTGTAGACGTTGAGCTGCAGACGCTCGCGCTCGACCGCGCGGGCCACGGCCGGCACGGCGGCGAAGCGCTGGGCCAGATCCCAGGTGGCCGGCAGGGTGGTCGGGTCGATGCCGGCATAACCGCCCCAGCGCAGCAGGGTCAGGGCATAAGCGTCGAGCACGCCGGGCTGGGCGCCGCCGAGCCAGGGCGAGGCGGCAGCGGCCAGCGCCTCCATCTCGCCCAGCAGCTCCCGGTAAGCCTGCACCGCGTGCGCCTTGACGGCGGTCTGCGCGGCTTCGTCGGCGGTGAATTTCTGGGGCATGAACACATGGGTGAAGGTGGGGTGCAGCGTGTTGTTCATCCACATGAGCGTCTGCAGCGCGCGGGTGCGGGCCATGCCGCTGGCCGGCAGCAGACCGGCTTGCGGGAACAGGCTGTCGATGTGCAGCGCGATGGCGGGAATCTGGGTGACCACGTCAGTGCCGTCCACCAGCACCGGCACCTGGCCGCGCGGGTTCAGGGCCAGGTACTCGGGCGAGCGCTGCTCGCCCTTGTGCAGCTTGACCACCATCGGCTCGAAGGTGGCGTCGGCCAGCTCCAGGGCGGCATGGGGCACGAAGGAACAGGCACCGGGGGCGAAAAACAGCTTGAGGCTCATGGGTAGGTCTCCTGGGGGGTCATTGCAGGTGCTGGCCGACCAGGCCAGCGATTTCGAACATGGTCACGGCGTCCTTGCCGAACACCGGGCGCAACTTGTCATCGGCGTTGATGCGGCGCTTGTCGGCGGCATCCTGCAGGCCGTTGGCCTTGATGTAGTCCCACAGCTTCTTGACCACCTCGGGGCGCGACACCGGGCCTTCGCCGATGACCGCCGCCAGCGCGGCGCTGGGCTGCTTGCCGGTGGCGGCCGTGGTCTTGCGCGGTGCCTTGGGTGCAGCGGCTTTTTTGGCCGCAGGCGCCTTTTTCGCGGCAACGGCCTTTTTGGCGGGTGCCGCCTTGGCCGCCGGCCGCGCGGCGGTCTTGCGCGGCGGGTATTTGCTTTCGCGCTGCTCAAACTCGAAGTTCACCTTGCCGGCCTCCTTGTCCCAGGCCAGGAAGGCCTTGAAGGCGCGGCGGGTGCGCATGGAGACGAACTTGTCGAGCAGGTCGGTCTTGCCGGTGGCCAGCAGCTTGGCCATCTGTTCGCGCGCCACCGGCTGCTGCAGGATGACCTTGCCGCTCTTGAAGTCGCAGCTCGGTGTGGGCTGCTGCGCAGTGGGCACGGCGCGCTCGCACACATAGTTGGCCCCGTGCTCGTGCACCGCACCGCCACACTTGGGGCAGGCGCCCAGCGATTCACTGGCGGTGAAGTCGACCAGCTCGCCGGTCTCTTCGGCGTTCTTGTCGTCGCCGAAGTCGAACTCCAGCTTCCAGTTGCGGTCCTCGTCGCTGAACTTCAGCACCATCTCGGCCACGAAGGGCCAGCCGGCCTTGGACCGGAAGCCCTCCAGGGGCCCGATGTGCCGGTCGCGCACGAAGGCCTCGGCCTCGTCGATCTCGAAGGTGCGGCCGGCCGGCGACTTGGTGAACGAGAAGCCGCAGCCCTCGCTGGTGCCGTCGGCGCCAGTACAGGCATAACGCCGGTAGTTCTCCTTGACCACGCCACCGCAGTTCGGACACGGCGACTGCAGCGTGGCGTAGTTGCCCGGCACCGTGTCGCGGTCGTATTCCTTGGCCTTCTTCACCAGCCGTTCGGTCATGGCGGCGATGTCGGCCATGAAGGCCTCGCGGCTGAGCCGGCCCTGTTCCATCTGGGCCAGCTTGTATTCCCATTCGCCGGTGAGCTCCGGGCGCGAGAGTTCTTCCACCTCCAGGCCGCGCAGCAGCGTCATGAGCTGGAACGCCTTGGCGGTGGGGATGATCTCGCGGCCCTCGCGCAGCATGTACTTTTCAGTCAGCAGGCCTTCGATGATGGCGGCGCGGGTGGCCGGGGTGCCCAGGCCCTTTTCCTGCATGGCCTCGCGCAGCTCGTCGTCGTCGACCAGCTTGCCGGCGCCTTCCATGGCGCCCAGCAGGGTGGCTTCGCTGTAGCGGGCCGGCGGCCGGGTCTTGAGGCCCTTGGCCTCGACCGACTCGGTGCGCACCGTCTCGCCCTCGCGCACCGGCACCAGGTTCTGACCCTTGTCGCCTTCCTTGGCGTCGACCACATCCTCGGCCGCCTCCTTGCCGTACACCGCCATCCAGCCCGGCTTGACCAGCACTTTGCCTTCGGTCTTGAAGTGGTGGCTGAGCACGGTCGAGATGCGGGTGGTGACCATGAACTCCGCGCTCGGGAAGAACACCGCCAGGAAGCGGCGCACCACCAGGTCGTAGAGCTTCTGCTCGGCGTCCGACAGGCCGCTGGGCGCCTGCAGGGTCGGAATGATGGCGAAGTGGTCCGACACCTTGCTGTTGTCGAAGACGCGCTTGCTCGGCCGGATGTAGCCGTTGTTGAGCGCGGTCAGCGCAAACGGCGCCAGGTGCTTCATGCCGCTGTCGGCCAGCATCTCGAAGGTCTGCTTGACCGTCGGCAGGTAGTCCTCGGGCAGGGCGCGCGAATCGGTACGCGGGTAGGTCAGGGCCTTGTGGCGCTCGTACAGGCTCTGCGCCAGCTGCAGCGTGGTCTTGGCCGAGAAGCCGAAGCGGCCGTTGGCCTCGCGCTGCAGGCTGGTCAGGTCGTAGAGCAGACCGCTGGCCTGGGTGGTGGGCTTGCTCTCCTCGGTGACGCTGGCCGCCTTGCCGCGCACCGCCTCGACGATGGCCAGGGCCTCGCGCTGGTCCCAGAGGCGGTCGGCGCGCAGGTCGGCCACACCCTCGCCGTTCGCGTCGTCGCCGGTGGGCTTCTTGAAGGCGGGGTCGAACCACTTGGCGGGGTACTCGCCGGCCTCGGCCAGGAAGCTGGCGTGGATCTCCCAGTAGTCGCGGGCGCGGTGGGCGCGGATCTTTTCCTCCCGCTCGACCACGATGGACAGCGTGGGGGTCTGCACCCGGCCCACGGTGGTGAGGAAGAAGCCGCCGTCGCGCGAGTTGAAGGCGGTCATGGCGCGGGTGCCGTTGATGCCGACCAGCCAGTCGGCTTCGGAGCGGCTGCGGGCCGCGTCGGCCAGGCCGCGCATCTGGGCATCGCTGCGCAGCTGCTCGAAACCTTCGCGGATGGCGGCCGGCGTCATGGACTGCAGCCACAGGCGCTGCACCGGCTTGCCCAGCCCCGCGTACTGGCCGTTCTTCAGGCCGCCGGCGTACTGCTCGATCAGCCGGAAGATCAGCTCGCCCTCGCGGCCCGCGTCGCAGGCGTTGATGAGGGTGCCGACGTCCTTGCGCTTGGCCAGCTTCACCACCGCGTTCAGGCGCGACTTGGCCTTGTCGATCGGCTTGAGTTCGAAGTACGGCGGCAGCACCGGCAGGTGGGCAAAGCTCCACTTGCCGCGCTTGACGTCGAACTGCTCGGGCGCGGCGATTTCCACCAGGTGGCCCACGGCCGAGGTGACGACATAACCGTCGTTCTCGAAGTGGTCTTCGTGCTTGTCGAACTTGCCGGCCACCGGCGTGAGCGCACGCACGATGTCCTGCGCCACCGACGGCTTTTCCGCAATGACCAGTGTCTTGGTCGAACCAGGGGTTTTCATCTCTACAATCCGGTTTTTCCGCGCGCACACGCAGGCGCGCTCATGGGTGCACACACACGCGCGCACCTGCATGAAACAACCTTACCAAAAACTCCGACCGTGACGAAAAGCCCCGGAAAGCCCTTGGCGCGCCAGACAAAAGCCACCGCGCCGGTGCGGCGCATCCAGGTCCGGCGGTCCGGGGTTCATGGTCGGGGGGTCTATGCGCTGGTCGACCTGGCCGAAGGCGAGACCCTGATCGAATACGTGGGCGAGGTCATCACCTGGACCGAGGCGCTGGATCGCCATCCGCACGACCCCGCCGACCCGAACCACACCTTCTACTTCCACATCGACGAAGACCGGGTCATCGACGCCAAGTTCGGCGGCAACTCGTCGCGCTGGATCAACCACAGCTGCGCACCCAACTGCGAAGCCGAGGTCGACGGGGGCCGGGTGTTCATCCGCGCGTTGCGCAACATCCCGGCCGGCGAGGAACTGTTCTACGACTACGGACTGGTCATCGACGAGCCGCTGACGCCCGCCCTGAAAAAGCAGTACCCCTGCTGGTGCGGCGCGCCCCAGTGCCGCGGCACCCTGCTGGCACCCCGGCGCGGGGGCCGGGCCACCCGGCTGGGCTGAGACGGCTGCCCACCGCGCCATGCTGACCGCCCACCTCGAATCCGTCTGGCAGGCCGTCGCGCCGGCACTGCCGGGCTTCACGGTGGAGCTGCTGCCCACCATCGATTCCACCAACAGCGAGCTGATGCGCCGTGCGCGCGCCGGGCTGCACGAGCCGGTGCTGCTGGTGGCCCAGGAACAGACCGCCGGACGCGGCCGACTCGGCAAGCCCTGGACCAGCCCGCCCGGCCATTCGCTGGCCTTCTCGCTCGGCCTGCCCCTGGCCCCCGCCGACTGGTCCGGCCTCTCGCTGGTGGTGGGGGTGAGCCTGGCCGAGTCGCTGCACCCCGATCTGCGCCTGAAGTGGCCCAACGACCTCTGGCTGGACGGCCGCAAGGCCGGCGGCATTCTGGTGGAGACCGCCAGCGCCGGTGAGGCGCCCGGTGCGCCCCGCATGGTGATCGTGGGCGTGGGCCTGAACATCGCCCGGCCACCGGCCTCGGTGCTGACGGCGGCGGGCGCACTGCCGCCGGTGCAGCCGGCCGGGCTGGCCGAATGCCGCATGGGCCTCACCGACGGCGAGGCCCTGGAAGCGGTGGTGCCGCCGCTGGTGCGCGACCTGCTCGCGTTCGCCAGCCTGGGCTTCGGTGCGTTCGCCGCGCGGTTTGCCCGCCGCGACGCGCTGCGCGACCGCGAACTGGTGCTGTCCGACGGCACCCAGGGCACCGGGCAGGGGGTGGGGTTGGACGGCAGTCTGCGGGTCATGACGGCACAGGGCCTGCACGAGATCAGCAGCGCCGAAGTGAGCGTGCGCCCATGCTGAGGGCGCTGGTCGTCCTTCTGGTGCTGGCCAACCTGGGCAGCTACGCCTGGCAGACCGGCTGGCTGGCACCGCTCGGCCTGGCCCCCCGTTCCACCCACGAACCGCAACGGGTCGAACAGCAGCTGCGGCCGGAGGCGGTGCGACTGCTCAACGGGCAGCGGCCCGCAGCATCGGCGTCGACACCCTCCCCGACATCGGCGGCCACTTCTTCCAGCCCCGCCACGCCTTCAGCGGCGGCATCCGAGGTGCCGGCTGCACCCGCCGCTGGTACCGCAACGGCAACGGCAACGGCTGACACCTCACCCGCAGCCACCACGACCGCTGTGGCCTGCTGGGAAGCCGGCGGCCTGGATGCAGGCCAGGCCGAGCTGTTGCGTGCCGAGTTCCGGCTGCTCGGTCTGCCGGACAACGCCTGGCGGCTGAGCGAGGTGAACAGCCCCGGCCGGTGGATCGTCTACATGGGTCGCTACGACAACGCAGCCCAGGTCAACGCGAAGAAGGCCGAGCTGCGGGAGCTGGGCGTCGACTTCCGGGAGGTGAATGTCAGCGGACTGGCACCCGGCCTGTCGCTGGGCACGTTCTCCAGCGAGGCGGCCGCCCAGACCGCGTTGCAGCAGGTGCTGCGCAAAGGCGTCAAGACCGCCCGGGTGGCGCAGGAACGGGCGCCGTCGACCAGCTTCAGCCTGCGGCTGCCGGCCATCACGCAGGCCCAGCGCAGCACCATCCAGTCGCTCGGACCGGCGCTGGGCAACCGTCAGCTGGTGGCCTGCGCCGGCTGACCCGGCGCCGCCAGCACGCCGTCGAACCAGTCCAGCGCGTCGTCCCAGAGCGTCCGGGCCTGGGGCCGGAAGTAACCCATGTGCCCGACCGGGCCGATGCCGCTGCTGCGCGGGTCGACCGTGATGGTGCGCACCGGCGCCTGCCGGTAGCCCGCCATGAAGGCATCGCGGGAGGCCGGGGGGGCCCAGGCATCGTCCAGCGCATTGACCGCCACGATCGGGAAACGCACCGCATCGAAGCGCTCGGTGACCGGCTTCATGGACGGGTCGTCGAAGAAGTAACGCGGGTGGCGGCACCAGTCGCGCCACTGGCGGTAGACATCCAGTGGCAGGTCTTCGCCCATGCCGAGCCGGCTCCAGGGCAGGTAGCCGGCACGACGGGTCATGATCGGGCCCAGCACGCGCCACATGAACAGCACGCGAAGCCGCTCCAGCGGCGGCATCCAGCCGTGCCAGCCGGCGCCGGTGGCAAAGGTCCAGGCCGCGCGGACCTGGCCCGGATCGGGCAGCAGCCCCAGGGCATGGCCGCCGTAGGAGTGGCCCACCACCACGACCGGCCGGCCGTCCTGCTGCATCGCGGCCACGGCGGCGGCCAGGTCGAGCCGGCCCCAGTCGAGGTAGTCCATGCGGAAACCCCGCAGGGTCTCGGGGGCCGAAAGGCCGATGCCCCGGTAGTCGAGGGTGAGGGTGTCGTAGCCGCGCGCGGCGGCGTGCTCGGCAAAGCGCCGGTAGAAGCCCTGCGGGACCGCGGTGGCACCGGCCACGACCAGCGCGGGGCGCAGCGGACCGGCTTGCCCGGGGCGGTAGCGGGTGGCGGCGATGGCGTAGCCGTCGGCGGCCAGCAGGGTCTGGCGCTCGCTCGCGGGTGCCGGGGCGGCGGGGTGGGTCATGCGGAGGCTCCAGGTGGGGTGCGGGTGGACGGGTGCGCCGGGGTCGGCGCCGCTGCGGCAGGCGCCACCAGCAGGTCGAGCAGGGCATCGGTGACGCGGGTCAGGGGTTCGGTGCTGCGGGCCACACGGGCCTGGAGCAGGCCGCCTTCGTAGGCGGAGACGATGAGGGCCGCCAGGGCCTCGGCGCGGGCGGGGGTGTGACCGGCACCGGTCAGGGCGCCCGCCAGGCGCTGGCGCAGGCGGTCGAAGGCCCGGGCCAGCGCGGCCTGCAGTGCGGTGTCGGCAGCGGTGGTTTCCAGCGCGATGGTGGCCAGCGGGCAACCGCTCTCGAAGTCGCTGGCCTGCAGGCGGCCGGTGGCCGCCTCCAGCCACTGCCGGGTGGCCTGCATCGGGTCGGGTTGCCGGGCCAGCAGCTGGTCCAGCCCGGCCACCATGCGGTCGACCACCTGATCGATCGCGGCCACCGCGAGTTCGGCCTTGCCCCCGGGGAAGTGGTGGTACAGCACGCCCTTGGGCGCACCGGCCTGCTGCAGGATGTCGGACACGCCCACCCCATGGAATCCGCGCCGGCGCAAGGCATCGGTCATGGCGGCGATCAGGCGGTCGCGGGTACCAGGTGGGGTGGCCGGGGATGGTGATGGGGCTTCGGCGGGCATGGGACGAATCTATAGACCGGTCGGTCTAGTGTCAAGCGCCCGATGATTTTTGATGATCTGCTCAACAAAAAAATCAAAAGCTTGATTTATGGTAATTTTTTTGATCAGATGATTGCCATGAACATCCCTACCGTTCTGGAACGGCAGCTGCTGCTGCAACTGGGCGACCGGCTCCGGCGCCTGCGAAAAGCGCAAGGGCTCGGCACCGTGGAGATGGCGGCCCGGGTCGGCATCACCCGCAACACCTTGCGCGCTGTGGAGACCGGCGACCCCGCCCCGTCGATGGGCACTTATCTGCGCGTCATGTCGGTTCTGGGCGTGAGCGGGGAGCTCGCTTTGCTGGCCGGGGATGCCTTGCAGCCGCCACCGCCGGACTCTGCTGCGGCCCGCTCACGGCGCGCCGCGCCGGAAGTGCGGGTGCACATTTCGGCCAGCGGGGCGAGCCATCGGCTCCAGGACCTGCAGAGCCTGGCCCTGCACGAGGAGGCCGTGCGGCTGGCCAGGTCGGACCCGGCCCTGATCCGGCAGGCACAGCAGACGGTGACGCGATGGCTGGACAGCGGCGATGCGCGCTCTGCCGACCTCTGGCGGGAATGGCAAGGCATTCTGGAAGCCGGCAGCTGGCGCAAGGCACTCGGGCGTACCCGACGCGGCCAGCAGCTGCGGCAGGCCTCGCCGCTGGTCACGGTCCTGCCGGAGGCATCGCGCCAGCGCATCCTGGAGCAGGTCAACACGCTCAAGGCAGGCGTCGTGCTCGACGGCACGACCGCAGCGGTCCAGGGCGCCGCCGGAACGGAGGGGACGCCATGAGGCGGGAGGAGCTAGAACACATCATTCGCGCCAGCGGCGCCGTGACCGACCAGTACGAGTTCGTGATCGTGGGCAGCCAGTCCATGCTGGGCTGCGTGCCCCGGCCGGAACCGGTGTTCACCGTCTCGATGGAGGCAGACATCTATCCGCTGCAGGCGCCCGATCTGGCCGACCGGATCGATGGTGCGATTGGCGAAGGTTCGGCGTTTCACCAGACCCATGGCTACTACGCGCAAGGGGTGGGGCCGGACACCGCAGTCCTGCCCGGCGACTGGCTCCAGCGGGTGCACCGGGTCCAGAACGGCAACACCGACGGCAGGGTCGGCTATTGCCTGGACCCGATCGACCTTTTCCTGGCCAAGGCTGTCGCGGGACGCGAAAAGGACCGCGAGTTCTGCATGGCCCTGATGGAGTACGGCTACGTGACCCCCTCAGGGGCGCTGGAACTGGTGCGCCTCATGCCCGTCGACGATGAAGCACAGCGGGCGCTGAAAGCCAGGATCCGCCGTTGGGCCAAGGTGTTGCGGGATGCCGGTCACGACATCCCGCCGGCATGAGCCGACACCCGTCCCGGCTTACCCGGCCACGACGCGAACCATCTCCAGGCACTTGTTGGAGTAGCCCCACTCGTTGTCGTACCAGCTCACCACCTTGATGAAGGTGCCGTCCAGGGCGATGCCGGCGTCGGCGTCGAAGATGGAAGTGCGGGTGTCGCCGCGGAAGTCGGTGGCCACCACCTTGTCCTCGGTGTAGCCCAGCACGCCCTTGAGCGCGCCTTCGGACTGGGCCTTCATCTCGGCCTTGATCTCGTCGTAGGTGGCGGGCTTGTCCAGCTCCACGGTCAGGTCGACCACCGACACGTCGGACGTGGGCACGCGGAACGACATGCCGGTGAGCTTCTTGTTGAGCGACGGGATCACCACGCCCACGGCCTTGGCGGCGCCGGTGGAGCTGGGGATGATGTTCTCCAGGATGCCGCGGCCGCCGCGCCAGTCCTTGTTGGAGGGGCCGTCGACCGTCTTCTGGGTGGCGGTGGCGGCGTGCACCGTGGTCATCAGGCCGCGCTTGATGCCCCACTTGTCGTGCAGCACCTTGGCGATCGGGGCCAGGCAGTTGGTGGTGCAGGAGGCGTTGGAGATGATGGCCTCGCCCTTGTAGGTGTCGTGGTTGACGCCGTACACGAACATCGGGGTGTCGTCCTTGCTGGGTGCCGACAGGATCACCTTCTTGGCGCCGGCGTCCAGGTGCTTCTGGGCGGTGGCCTTGTCCAGGAACAGGCCGGTGGACTCGATGACGATGTCGGCACCGACCTCGTTCCACTTCAGCTGGGCCGGATCGCGCTCCTGGGTCAGGCGGATCTTCTTGCCGTTGACGACCAGGGTGTTGCCTTCGACGCTGACCGTGCCCTTGAAGCGGCCGTGCACGCTGTCGTACTGCAGCATGTAGGCCAGGTAATCGGGCTCCAGCAGATCGTTGATGGCCACCACCTCGATGTCGGCAAAGTTCTGGATGGCGCTGCGCAGCACGTTGCGGCCGATGCGGCCGAAGCCGTTGATGCCGATCTTGATGGTCATGTCGGATGTCTCCTGAGGGGGTTGGTCAAAGGGGGTTGATCACTTCGCGAGCACGGCGCGCACCGTGTCCGCCACGTTCTGTTCGGTGAAGCCGAAGTGCTGGAACAGCACCGGCGCCGGGGCCGATTCGCCGTAGGTGTCGATGCCGACCACGGCCGACACGCCGTACTTCCACCAGCCGTCGGTGGAGCCCATCTCCACCGCCACGCGCGGCAGGCCGGCGGGCAGCACCGACTTCTTGTAGGCCACGGTCTGGCGGTCGAACACGCTGGTGCTGGGCATGGACACCACGCGCACGGCCACCTTGTGTTCGCGCGCCAGTCGCTCCTGCGCCTTCAGGGCCAGCTGCACCTCGGAGCCGGTGGCGATGATGACTGCCTGCGCCTTCTTCTTCAGGCCCACATGTGCCGGCTCGGACAGCACATAGGCGCCCTTGCTGATGTCGGACAGGTCCGACTTGGGCGCGTAGGGCAGGTTCTGGCGCGACAGGCACAGCGCCGAGGGGCGGCCGGCGTTCTGCAGGGCCACGGCCCAGGCCACGGCGGTCTCGGCGGTGTCGGCCGGGCGCCAGACGTCCAGGTTCGGGATCAGGCGCAGGCTGGCCACATGCTCGATGGACTGGTGGGTCGGGCCGTCTTCACCCAGGCCGATGGAGTCGTGGGTGAACACATGGATCACGCGCTGCTTCATCAGCGCGGCCATGCGGATGGCGTTGCGGCTGTAGTCGCTGAAGGTCAGGAAGGTGCCGCCGTACGGGATGAAGCCGCCATGCAGCGCCACGCCGTTCATGATGGCCGCCATGCCGAATTCGCGCACGCCGTAGTTGATGTGGCGGCCCTGCTGGCCCTGCTCGTTGCGCTGCACATCGCCGGCCAGGTTGAAGCGCAGGGCCGGGGTGTGGCTGGTGTTGGTGAGGTTGGAGCCGGTCAGGTCGGCGCTGCCGCCTAGGAGTTCGGGCAGGGCAGCGGTGAAGTGCTCCAGTGCGATCTGGCTGGCCTTGCGGCTGGCCACGGTTTCGGCCTTGGTGTGGGCGGCCACGGCGGCGTCCACCGCGGTCTGGGCAAAGTGGCGCGGCAGCTCGCCCTTCATGCGGCGGGTGAATTCGGCGGCCAGCTCGGGGAAGGCAGCCTGGTAGGCGGCGAAGCGCTCGTTCCAGGCCTGTTCGGTGGCCTGGCCCTTGGCCTTGGCGTCCCAGGCGGCATACACGTCGGCCGGCACCTCGAACGGGGCATGGTTCCAGCCCAGTGCTTCGCGGGTCAGGGCGATTTCGGCGGTGCCCAGCGGCTCGCCGTGGGCCTTGGCGGTGTTGGCCCGGTTGGGGCTGCCTTTGCCGATGTGGGTCTTGCAGATGACGATGGTGGGCGCGTCGGCATGGCGGCGGGCATCGGCGATGGCGCGGTCGACCGCATCGGCGTCGTGGCCATCGATGGGGCCGATCACGTTCCAGCCGCAGGCGGCGAAACGCAGCGCGGTGTTGTCGATGAACCAGGGCGTGACCTGGCCGTCGATGGAGATGCCGTTGTCGTCGTACAGCGCCACCAGCTTGTTCAGCTTCCAGGCGCCGGCCAGGGCGACGGCCTCGTGGCTGATGCCCTCCATCAGGCAGCCGTCGCCCAGGAACACATAGGTGTGGTGGTCGACGATGGTGTGGCCGGGCCGGTTGAACTCGCTCGCAAGCAGCTTCTCGGCCAGCGCCATGCCCACCGCGTTGGTGATGCCCTGGCCCAGCGGGCCGGTGGTGGTCTCCACACCGGGGGTGATGCCGACCTCCGGGTGGCCGGCGGTCTTGCTGTGCAGCTGGCGGAAGTTCTTCAGCTCGCCGATGGGCAGGTCGTAGCCGGTGAGGTGCAGCAGGGCGTAGATCAGCATCGACCCGTGGCCGTTGGACAGCACGAAGCGGTCGCGGTCGGGCCAGTGCGGGTTGGTCGGGTTGTGGCGCAGGTGGCGGCCCCACAGCGCCACGGCCATGTCGGCCATGCCCATGGGCGCACCGGGGTGGCCCGAGTTGGCGGCTTGCACCGCGTCCATGGCCAGCGCCCGGATGGCGTTGGCCTGGGTCTGGGCGGTGACGGGTGCAATGGAGCTGGCGGCGTCGGTCATGGCGGGATTCGGTGGAGGTGCCGCGCAAAGGGCGGCGGGACCGCCAGAGGCGGCGAGGCGCGGAAAGACGGGATTTTATCGGCCCGGGCAGACGACCATAATCGACGGCTCAGCCCCACCGCACCCGCGCACCATGCCCCTGCCGCCGCCGTCCCACCCCGCCATGCCCGTCAGTGCCATGGTGCTGGCGGCCGGGCGCGGCATGCGCATGCGGCCCCTGACCGACCACACCCCCAAGCCCCTGCTGCAGGTGCACGGGCTGCCCCTGATGCAGTGGCCCATGGACACCCTGGCGGCCACCGGCGTGAACCATTTCGTGGTCAACACCGCCTGGCTGGGCGAACAGATCGGCATGCACTGCCGCCAGTGGCAGGGGCGCCACCCCGGCGTGGTGGTGCAGATCTCCGACGAGGGCACCGATTTCGGCTACGCGCTGGAAACCGCCGGCGGCATCTCGCGGGCGCTGCCGCTGCTGGGTGAGGTGTTCTGGGTATTGGCCGCCGACGTGTACGCCCCCGGATTCCGCTTCGACCCCCCGGCCGTGGCGCGGTTCGCCGCCAGCGATGCGCTGGCCCACCTGTGGCTGGTGCCCAACCCGCCGCACAACCCGCGCGGCGACTTCGGGCGGGACGCCACCGGCCGGGCCCTGAACGGCGACAGCCCGGACGGCAGCCGCCTGACCTACAGCACCATCGGCCTGTACCGGCGCGCCCTGTTCGAGCCGCCCTGGTGCGACATCCACCCCGGCAACCCGCAAGGCACGGCGGCGCCGCTGGCGCCCTTGCTGCGCGCGGCCATGGACGCCGGCCGGGTCAGTGCCAGCGTGTTCGACGGCGCCTGGACCGACGTCGGCACCCCGGAACGGCTGGCCGAACTCAACGCCACCTGAGCGGGCGCGTGATTTCAAATGGGCCGACAATCCGGCCCATGGACGCCACCCCCCACTTCGCCCTGTACGCCGAGCGCCGCGCCCGAGTGGCCGCCCAGCTCGGTCCCGGCGGCATCGCCGTCGTGCCCACCGCGCCGGAGCGCCCGCGCAACCGCGACAGCGACTTCCTCTACCGGCACGACAGTTACTTTTATTACCTCACCGGCTTCACCGAGCCCAACGCCTGGCTGGTGATCACCGCCGAAGGCCAGAGCACGCTGTTCTGCCAGCCCAAGGACCTGGAGCGCGAGATCTGGGACGGCATCCGCCTGGGCCCACAGGCCGCTCCCGCCACCCTCGGGGTGAACGAGGCATACGCCGTCGATGAACTCGACCGCCGCCTGCCGCGCCTGCTGGAAAACCGCAACGCGGTGTGGTTCCCGTTCGCCACCCACGAAGGGCTGGAAGGGCGCCTCGAAGGCTGGCTGCGCCAGGTGCGCGCCCGGGTGCGCTTCGGCGCACTCTGTCCGCAGACCCAACACGACCTGTGCGGCGTGCTCGACGAGATGCGGCTCATCAAGGACGCACACGAGCTCGCCGTCATGCGCCGCGCCTCGCAGATCAGCGCCCGCGCCCACATCCGCGCCATGCAGAAGAGCGCGGCCATGCTGCGCGCCGGCCAGGACGTGCGCGAGTACCACCTGGACGCCGAACTGCTGCACGAATTCCGCCAGCACGGCTCGCAGTACCCGGCCTACGGCAGCATCGTCGCGGCCGGCGCCAACGCCTGCGTGCTGCACTACCGGGCCGACGCCGCCCCCATCCGCGACGGCGAACTGGTGCTCATCGACGCCGGCTGCGAGCTCGACGGCTATGCCAGCGACATCACCCGCACCTTTCCGGCCAACGGCCGCTTCACCGGTCCGCAGCGCGCGCTCTACGACCTGGTGCTGGCCAGCCAGGACGCCGCCGTGGCCGCCACGCGGCCGGGCATGCGCTTCGTCGACCCGCACGAAGCCACCGTGGCGGTGCTGGCCCAGGGCCTGCTCGACCTTGGCCTGCTCGACCGCAACAAGGTCGGCAACGCCCAGGACGTGATCGCCAGCCGCGCCTACTTCGCCTTCTACATGCACCGCACCGGCCACTGGCTGGGCATGGACGTGCACGACTGCGGCAGCTATGTGGAGCCGAGCGAGCTGGGCACGGTGAGCGAGCGGCGCGACCCGCTCTCGGGCGAGACCATCCGCGACCGGCCCAGCCGCGTGCTGCGCCCGGGCATGGTGCTGACCATCGAGCCCGGCCTGTATGTGCGCCCCGCCGAAGGCGTGCCCAGCGAGTTCTGGAACATCGGCATCCGCATCGAGGACGACGCGGTGGTCACGCCGGAGGGCTGCGAGCTGATCACCCGCGACGTGCCGGTCCAGGCCGACGAGATCGAAGCGCTGATGCGCGGCTGACATGCAGACCGACATGCGCGTGCTGCACGTCTGCACCGGGCAGGCGCGGCCCTTGCCGATCGGCCGGCGCAGTTTCCTCTCGGCCATCGGCAAATCGGCGGTGGACGGCTCGGTGGCCCTGGGGCCGCTCGGGCTCGAGGGCGACGAGCAGGCCGACCCCAGCGTGCACGGCGGGCTGGACAAGGCGGTCTATGCCTACCCGCAGGAGCACTACGGTTTCTGGCAGGAACAGCGCGGCGGCCTGTTCGGCGAAGCGCTGCCGCCGGGCGCGCTCGGCGAGAACCTGATGGTGCAGGGCCTGCTGGAAAACGCGCTCTGGATCGGCGACCAGCTGCACCTGCCCGACGCGGTGCTGCGCATCACCGCCCCGCGCGAGCCCTGCTTCAAGTTCAACGCCCGCATGGGCCTGAAAGACGCCGGGCGCCGCATGATGGACGCCCTCAACCCCGGCTTCTACCTGGCGGTGGTGCAGCCCGGCAGCGTGCGGGCCGGCGATCCGGTGGAACTGCGCCCCGGTCCGCGCGGTCTGCGGGTGGACGAAGCCTTCGCCGCGCGCCGCCTGAAGCACCTTCGCGACTGAGATTCCCCGTCGAAATGTCACAAGCCCTGCGACCCCGGGGTGCGGACTGGAATACCGGGTTTTCCCGGGCCCGAACTTAGAATGCGGAGCCTGCTTTCACATGGCAGAAATCCACACCGCCAGGAGACATCGGATGAACAAGGACAACAGCCCCGAGACCAAGCGTGCCGAACTGCGCCGCGCCGCACTCGAATACCACGAGAAACCGGTCCCGGGCAAACTGGCCATCGCCGCCACCAAGCAACTCACCAACCAGCGCGATCTCGCCCTGGCCTACTCCCCCGGTGTGGCGGCTCCCTGCGAAGAAATCGTGGCCGACCCGGTCAACGCCTTCAAGTACACCAGCCGGGGCAACCTGGTGGCCGTCATCACCAACGGCACCGCCGTGCTGGGTCTGGGCGACATCGGCCCGCTGGCGGCCAAGCCGGTGATGGAGGGCAAGGCGGTCCTGTTCAAGAAGTTCTCCGGCATCGACGTCTTCGACATCGAGATCAACGAGAAGGACCCGGACAAGCTGGTCGACATCATTGCCTCGCTGGAGCCCACCTTCGGCGGCATCAACCTCGAAGACATCAAGGCGCCCGACTGCTTCTATGTGGAGCGCAAGCTGCGCGAGCGCATGAAGATTCCGGTCTTCCACGACGACCAGCACGGCACCGCCATCGTGGTGGGCGCGGCCATCCTCAACGGCCTGAAGGTGGTGGGCAAGGACATCAAGCAGGTCAAGCTGGTCACCTCCGGTGCCGGCGCCGCGGCGCTGGCCTGCCTGGGCCTGCTGGTCAAGCTCGGTCTGCCGCGCGAGAACATCTGGGTGACCGACCTGGCCGGTGTGGTCTACGAGGGTCGCACCGAGCTGATGGACGAGGACAAGATCCAGTTCGCCCAGAAGACCGACCAGCGCACGCTGGCCGAGGTCATCGCCGGTGCCGACATCTTCCTGGGCCTCTCGGCCGGCGGCGTGCTCAAGCAGCCGATGGTGAAGTCCATGGCCGCCCGCCCCCTGATCTTTGCACTGGCCAACCCCAACCCCGAAATTTCGCCGGAAGACGTGAAGGCCGTGCGCGACGACGCCATCATGGCCACCGGCCGCACCGACTACCCGAACCAGGTCAACAACGTCCTGTGCTTCCCGTACATCTTCCGGGGTGCGCTGGATGCCGGTGCCTCCACCATCACCGACGCGATGGAAATTGCAGCGGTGCATGCCATTGCCGAGCTGGCCCAGGCCGAACAGAGCGAGGTGGTGGCCGCCGCCTACGCCGGCGAAAAACTGGCCTTCGGCCCCGAGTACCTGATCCCCAAGCCGTTCGACCCGCGCCTGATGATCAAGATCGCGCCGGCCGTGGCCCAGGCCGCTGCCGACAGCGGCGTCGCCCTGCGTCCGGTGACCGACATGGTGGCCTACCGCGAGAAGCTGCAGAGCTTCGTGTTCGCGTCGGGCACCATCATGAAGCCCATCTACGCCGCCGCCAAGACGGCCAGCCGCAAGCGCGTGGCCTATGCCGAGGGCGAAGAGGAACGCGTGCTGCGTGCCTGCCAGATCGTGGTGGACGAGGGCCTGGCCCGCCCCACCCTGATCGGTCGTCCGGCCGTGATCGCCCAGCGCATCGAGAAGTTCGGCCTGCGCCTGCGCGAAGAGCTGGACTACGACGTGGTGAATGTCGAGCAGGACAACCGCTACCGCGATTTCTGGCAGACCTACCACCGCATGACCGAGCGCAAGGGCGTGACCCAGCAGCTGGCCAAGATCGAGATGCGCCGGCGCCTGACCCTGATCGGCGCCATGCTGCTGCACAAGGGCGAGGTCGACGGCCTGATCTGCGGCACCTGGGGCAACACCCACAACCACCTCGAATACATTGACCAGGTGATCGGCAAGCGCATCGGCGGCAGCCCGCGCACCCCGCAGGACATCCCGGTGTATGCCTGCATGAACGGCCTGATGCTGCCGGGCCGCCAGGTGTTCCTGGTCGACACCCATGTCAACCACGACCCGACCCCCGAGCAGCTGTGCGAAATCACGGTGATGGCGGCCGAGGAGATGGTCCGCTTCGGCCTGCAGCCGAAGGTGGCGCTGCTGTCGCATTCCAACTTCGGCTCGTCCAGCCAGCCCTCGGCCGTCAAGATGCGCCGCACGCTCGAACTGCTGCGCGAACAGGCACCGTGGCTGGAAGTCGACGGCGAAATGCATGGCGATGTGGCACTGGACCCGGACGCACGGGCCGCGCTCATGCCCAACTCGACCCTCAAGGGAGCGGCCAATCTGCTGGTCCTGCCCAACATGGATTCGGCCAACATTGCCTACAACCTGCTCAAGACGGCAGCCGGCGGCAACATCGCGATCGGGCCGGTCCTGCTGGGCGCGGCGCAGCCTGTGCACATCCTGACGGCCAGCGCCACCGTGCGCCGGATCGTCAACATGACAGCTCTCACCGTGGCCGACGCCAACGCTGCCCGATAAAGCACCCAAAGGTAGCAAGCACTCACCTATCGGGCGCCGGAATGCCCCCTCCGGTGCCCGATTTTTGTGCAATAACTTGCATTTCCGGGCCGGTTAGGGCACACTCCGCTGCTTGAATTTCAGGGTTAACCCGCCTCTCTCCACGTTGGGTGGAGACGGCGGGTTGATCGCTTCAGGAGCAACGCACGTTCATGGGTCTGTGGCAGATCCGCCCCCGTCGCCAGGGAAGTCCACGCAGAGCCGGCAGGGTTCTGGCGGCTTCGGTGGCGGCGGTGCTGGCAGCAGGTCTGACAGCGGCACTGAGCACCATCGTGGTGCAGGCCCGCTCGCCGGATCCGGTGCCAGCCGGTGCCGTCACCGGGACCACCATCGCGTTGTCCGGGCTGCCGGTCCAGGGTCAGCAGGTGATGGGACAGATCCTCCAGGGAGGTCCGTTCCGTTACGAGAAGGACGGAACCGTCTTTTTCAACCGTGAACGGCTGCTGCCTCAGCAGAAGCGTGGGTTTTACCGGGAATACACCGTGCCCACCCCGGGGCTGAAGCACCGGGGAGCAAGGCGTATCGTTTGCGGCGGGCAGGAGCCACGGCAACCGGATGCGTGTTACTACACCGAGGACCACTACGCCAGCTTCCGGCTGATCGTGCGGTGACCCGGCAGCGACGGATCTTTTAACTTTGACTGTGGAAAGAAGAGCGGAGATGGACACGCCACTTCGTAATATACGAACCAACATCGTTCAGTCGATTCGCGCCTTTGGCGTGAAGGAACTGCAGGCTGCGGCCGAACAGCTGGGTCACCACTTCCTCTACGCCAACCTGGCCAAGGCCCAGAGCAAACAGGACGTGCTCGAGCTGATCGCCGCGCAATACACGCTGCCGCCGCACTTCGGCAAGAACTTCGATGCGCTGTACGACTGCATGACCGACATGGTCCACAAGTCGGGCCCGCAGACCGGTTTCATCGTCGTGCTGGAGCACATCCCGGCCCATTCCAAGTTCGACAAGGAAGCCCGCGAGCAACTGCTCGACATCTTCCGCGACACCGCCGACTACTGGTCCGACCGCCGCATCCCGTTCCGCTGCTTCTACTCCTTCTCGGTGGCCCGCACGCCGAAGGGTGAGGAGCCGATCGAGGTGCAGAGCGAAGAGCCCATGCCCACCGACAAGATCCTGGACGTGAGCCCGATGGCGCTGCGCATGAGCAGCCCGTTCAACGCGGGTTACTGGCTGAACGCTGCCTGAGGTCGACCCGCCCAGTCGAAAAAGCCGCTGACCCCAGCGGCTTTTTTCATGCCTGGACGGCCTGGGTGAGCGCCACGTATTCGGCCACCGGCACTTCCTCGGCCCGGCGCTGCAGGTCGAACTGGCCGGCAAAGCCGCGCGCCTCCAGCCACCGGCCCAGGGTGTTGCGCAGGATCTTGCGGCGCTGGCTGAAGGCGGTCTGGACCAGCTCGCCATAGAGGCGCACATCGATGGCCGGGGGCTCGGCCAGCGGCACCATGCGCACCACCGCGCTGTCGACCCGGGGCGGCGGGTCAAAGCTCTCGGGGGGCACGAACAGCACGTTCTCCATGGCGTAGCGCCACTGCAGCATGACCGACAGCCGCCCGTAGTCGGCGGTGGCCGGGGTCGCCACCATGCGGTCGATGACTTCCTTCTGCAGCATGAAGTGCTGGTCGCGCACCACCGCCACATGGTCCAGCAGGTGGAACAGGATGGGGGTGGAGATGTTGTACGGCAGGTTGCCCACGATGCGCAGCGAGCCGGACGCCTGCAGGCGCTGTGCCAGCGCAGCGATGTCGACCTTGAGGATGTCGGACTCCACCACGTCGAGCTGCGGGTGCTGGCGCAGCCGGGCCGCCAGATCGCGGTCGAGTTCGATGACGGTCAGCTGCCCGAGGCGCTCCACCAGCGGCTGGGTC
>Ga0208243_1000123_pt1 | contig 66348 bp, 62 predicted proteins | sample Subbio2Aug_QV12A_FD_184826 | JGI IMG/M metagenome (GOLD analysis project Ga0208243, IMG submission 184826) | Serpentinite rock and fluid subsurface biosphere microbial communities from McLaughlin Reserve, California, USA - CR12Aug_QV12A (SPAdes) | ecosystem: Environmental > Terrestrial > Deep... | reverse complement strand
TCCCGCAGCCGTAGCCTTTACAGGGCATGTGCCACTAGCAATGCTTGTAAAATCATATGTCGTTTGTCCCGACCACCTCGACGAAGCCATTGAGGAATTTCTCGATGCCTTCGAGTCGCCCCCGGACATCCACCGGCTAAAAGACATTACCTTTACAGAGTGGACGGCGCCTCCTGCCTGCCACTTTTGTTCACGTGCGCCGGAGTTTTTGGTGGTCTAAGTGAAGATTACGATTGTCGCCGTAGGCACCTTAAAAGAAATCTTCTGGCGAGAAGCGGCTAAGGAATACCTAAAGCGCCTTGCCGGCTATGCGCACGTCGCGATTACAGAGCTTCCCGAATGCCGCGTAGGGCAAGACGCAAACGCCGGCGACGAGGCGCGAGCGCGCGCAGCGGAAGCACAGGCCATCGCTAAGGCCGTACCCCAAGGGAGCGTGCCAGTCCTTTTGGCCATTAACGGCGAGCAGCGGAGCTCCGAGCAATGGGCCGAATTTTTCGCCGCAGAGCAACTCGCGTCGCGCTCACATCTCACCTTTATAGTCGGCGGCTCGACCGGCGTCGCCGACAGCGTGAAATCTTTGTCTCACCACCAGTTCTCCCTCGGCCCGCTTACTCTTCCCCACCAACTCGCACGCATCGTCCTGCTCGAGCAAATCTACCGCGCGTTTCGCATTCTGCGGAATGAGCCGTACCATAAGTAACGGCGAGCCCTGACAGGACTCGTCATTTTTTCTCTTGTAGGCTATATTCTCCCTACACATTCAGCTCAGTTGAAGATACTTACTGCTATTGCGTTCTAGAGAAGGGAAATAGTAAGCCTTCGACGAATAGAGCTTTGATAGGGAGGTGTTGTGATGGAAGCTAAGTGGAAGCGCGACGCCATCATACGCTACAGTGCGGTCGTATGTATTGCGGCTCTAGTCATGTCTAATGTCTGGTTGATGATTAAGGTAAACGATCTTATACGTGCGATTGGTTCTTTGCCGAGGCATATTCCGAGTCCTACCACCTACGTCAACCTCAGCCCCTTGTATACAGGGGTTGTTGACGAGCGTGTTCTGATGGTCTCGGAAACGATGGGCGAAAAACTAATAGTTAGATACAACTTCACCCTCACGGAACGAATTCCCGGTTACGTCTTAGTTGTCCGCTTTAGAGCAAGTCAGACAGCCGCTTGGGAACAAGTTCGCCCCGCGCCTCTCTACGGGCTGGAATACGAAGCCTTCCTTCACGTGAATCCGGCTCTCAGCTATGAGTACCAAGTTGTTCAAATGCTTGGAGACCAAGTCATGAGGGCCACCACCCCAGGCTTCATCAAAGTTGGTGAATGGGTGGGGACCTCCACCTTAAACATCGTGCGGTCCGGTTATCCCAACGAACGTAAGGTGCGAGTCGCTGTGTACCAGCCGCAATTTTCGGCGCTTAGAGCTTGGCAGGTAGATAAGGTCACTATCAAGCTCGACAATGCGCCTGAGGCAGTCGTTCTCGAAATGTTTCGCGGCGATCTAACCGGTTACAAGTTCGATGAAACAGTCTACCAGGCAGCTAGAGCGGTGACAGTCACCGCCTACTACGGGGATGGCGAGACCCGTAGTGTGACATTCGACCCGCACAACCATTTCGAGCAACCGATAATAAGACGCGATTAGGAATAGGCGGTGGGACGGCCTGACCGGCGTCGCCGACAGCGTTTTGCGATCATGTCCCCGCTCAATACGGGGTGTGTTCCGGAAGGAGTCTTGGATTAATGAAGAACAGCGACATTCTTGAGGATGTTTCTTGTCTGACTGCGAAGGCTGTTGCTCACTATTGGGGAACGCGAACAACGCAGAGACAGAAACAAGAACATAGCGGTAAGATCGACCAGGGCCTACGCAGCGCAGTAACCGGAGGAGCCCAGATGGACGGTTTCATTGATCTGGTTGTTGAACTAGTAGTGCGAGCCGGAATCCCTGAACGATGCATATTTAGAAAGAAGTCTGTTGAGCTCCCCGGCTACTTTAGGCCAACCAAAGAGTGGGATCTACTTGTTGTTAAAGAACAGACTTTGGTTGCTGCAGTTGAAGCTAAGTCACAGGTGGGCCCTTCATTCGGTAACAACTTTAACAATCGAACTGAGGAAGCGCTAGGTAGCGCGGTTGATCTCTGGACTGCCTATCGAGAGAATCTTTATCTATCAAGTCCTCAACCGTTCTTAGGTTTCCTCTTCATGCTGGAAGACTGCAAGGCCTCGAACAGACCTGTCATGGTTCAGGAACCGCATTTCGAGGTTGCCAAGGAGTTTATCGGGGCGTCCTATAAGCGCAGATACGAGTTGCTTTGCCGAAAACTAGTCCTTGAAAGGCACTACACAGCCTCCGCATTTCTCGTATCGTCAACTGACAGAGGTAGTGCAGGAACCTTTACCGTACCGGCGGAGGATCTATCTGTTGAGCGTTTCGCTAGAGTGTTAGTCAGCCATCTCGGAGCATTTGTATGAAGCCAGTACAGACGACGCACAGGCTTGTCAATGGCGACGCACGAGATCTCTCATTCCTCAGTGATGCGTCTGTCCATCTGGTGGTAACTTCGCCCCCCTACTGGAATCTCAAGCGGTATAACGAGAGCCCCGGTCAGATGGGCCACATACAAGATTATGAGACGTTTCTCCTAGAGCTTGAGAAAGTGTGGAAGCAGGTGTACCGTGTCCTAGTTCCGGGCGGTCGCCTGGTGTGCGTTGTTGGCGACGTCTGTGTTTCTAGGCGCGAGTTCGGACGCCACTTAGTTTTCCCGCTCCATGCGGACATTGCAGTTATCTGCCGCCGTATAGGGTTTGACAACCTTAACCCGATAATTTGGCATAAGATTACCAACGCTTCTTATGAAGTTGCCAATGGCTCGAAATTCCTCGGCAAGCCGTATGAGCCGAATGCGATTATCAAGAATGACATTGAGTTCATCTTGATGCAACGCAAACCTGGAGGTTATAGGAAGCCAAGCGAGTCGCAACGAGAGGCAAGCAAGATCAGCAAAGAAGACTTTGACCGCTGGTTTCAACAAATGTGGCACATTCCCGGCGCGTCAACAAAGCACCATCCAGCACCGTATCCATTAGAGCTCGCAGCGCGTCTGGTGCAAATGTTCTCATTTACCGAAGACACAGTGCTCGACCCCTTTTGTGGCTCCGGCACCACTATGGTCGCCGCACTAAGGGCCGGACGTAACAGCATTGGGATTGAGATTGACCCCCTCTATTGCCGCATGGCGGCGCAGTATCTAAAGGCTGAGAGCAACAACCTGTTCTCTGCTAACAGCACACTGCTCTTTGAGAGGTCTTCCGTTGAAGCTACCGGAGCCCTAAGAGAGGACGATGCCCTTTATGAAGTACGCGCTGCCAAGAAGAGACTCGAATAGGATGCGCTGTCCGCCACAGCGATGGTGGGCTTACTTTACCGCCACCGTCTTCGTCCAGCCGGTGAAACCTAGCACGTACCGCACTACTACCGCCCGCCCGTCCTTCTGTAGATAACCAACCAACAGCACTCGGCGGTCCTCATCGTGTAGGATAAGTGGCGGAAACCGCGTCGTTTCCCGATACTCCCTTTGAGCGTCTTGAATGGCTGCATGCATTAAGGCCTCTCCTGTTAGACCTGCCACATGGAGTGTCGGCATCTGGCTCCAGTTTGTGACAACCTCGTACCTGCCGAGGTCAATTTCGTGCTTTTCCACGAGCTGGCGGTGCGCTTCCCTGACCTGGTCCTCCGTAGGCTCTAGGGTGTTAGGAGCAATTGGGCTACCGCTCATCCCTAGCTCAATTCTATCCTTCGCATGTAGCGAAGATACGACTAGCAACTGCTCGCCGCGGAACTGCATATACCCGGCTACCCTTACCTTAAAGGGGCCGGCAATTCCCGGGTGAACTGTGGCAACCTCTCCCACAACGATGTCCGCGGTGCCGCCTAGCCGAATAAGTTCCGTGTTGACGCGGGTTTCTTTAGGCATGCCCAGTGTAACGCCCTGGTCGCTATTGACCAGCACCTTGACATTGCAGAAGATGACGTTGTCGCTCTCTGCCCGCCAAGTCCGACTTCTCGGTCCGGGGCCTGCACTTCCCAGTAGGGAGAAAGCGTTGGATCTGTGGCCATAGATAGGGCCATGCTCCACCCAAGCAGCAGAAGGCCTAAGACATTAAGGCCAACGAAAGCCAGTACGAGCTGAGTAGTCTTCCGCATGAAACACCACCCCCAAACGACTGCAGTGCATGTAATATACTCCACTCACAGGCGGATAACTCCTTCTTAATTAACAAACAGCTCCTCTAAGCCCAATAAGCGTATCCCCTGTCACACCGGCACCTACTTTCGCCTTAAACACAACCCCCCTGCAGTAATCTCCTGCAGGGGGGTCTGTTATCTTGATGGCCAGAGGGGGCTCAGTTCATGTAGGCTGCGCCGCAGCCTTTATTTTGTCTATCAGGTGGGGCAAGCTGGGGCGTGCTTTAGAGCTTGTTCAATGGCCTTAAGAATGCCAATACTTGAGGTAGTCGCGCCGCTTACGGTATCGACACTGACATTGCCGCGCGCCACTACTCTTTCGATGATGCCCTCCGCGGCCATGCGTGCATAGCGATTATTGCGATTGCTAATAATCTCCACGCCTGTAATGCGGCGGTTGTACACCTCAACCTCAACTTTGTACTTAGTGAGCCCAAGGCGGTACTCACCTATGTAGTGGCCCTCATGAATAGACGAGAAGTCAATAGGTTCAATCGTCACCGCTAGCGCCGCGGTGGCCTCATAGCTGAGCTGGAACATATAGCCGATGCCAAGAAGTGCCACCAGCACAACTACAGCCACACCTGCATAGATCATGTGCTTGTTCGTGACTGCTTTAGATTTTGCCAAACATATCACCTCGCTCTCGCTCTTGCTTAAGAATACTATTCGCTAGTTGCGCGAATAATCCTGCTTCTGCTGCTAAAGCGAAACCACTTTGTGCGCAGTGCGCATTAGCTCCACAATCGAGTACATGTTGGTAATCTCACCTATAGCTAGCTTGTCCTTAAGTGCATAGAAATCTAGGCAAGCGCCGCAAGTGGCGATGCTCCAGCCGTTGCCTTCTAGTCTTTGCAGGGTTGGGAGCAGGGGGGAGTCCTCACACGTAAGGGGTGCGCCACCGTGGAGGAAAACAAGGTGGTTCGCCTGCTCACCTGTTTCGGCTAAGGCATAGAGAAAAGTCTTAAGCAAAGCGCGGCCGAGCTCTGCGCTACCGCGCCCGACTTCTTCCGCGGTGATGACGTAGAGGGTAAATTCGAGCGGGGCAGGGGCAGCTTTTGGCGCGATGGCAACCGCGCTCAGCTCAACGGGCTCAGGCTCACCAGGACGTATGGCAATGTAATAGGCTGTCCCCTCCTGCCGCACTTCGGTACGGTAGCCAAGGCTACGGGCGAGCTTTTCCACGTTGCTTTTTGCGGCGTCGTTGTCGACCACAGAGACGAGCGGCTCACTCCCATTTTCCTCGATCGCCCGTTTAGTGTTTATGACAGGTATCGGGCAGTTTAACCCACGGTTATCTACGATGCGCACGTGTATCCCTCCTCAGATAAAAAGCCGGGGTCAACGACCCCGGTTAGATTATAACAGCTTATGCGAACTCTAACAAATGCTTTTACTTCTTAACCACTTCCGCTAGAGCTGCAAGGCTACCGGCTAGGCCGGCTAAGTCGTTAGGCACTACAATCTTCGTGGCCTGCCCATGTGCGACCTCCTTAAGGGCGTCAAAGCCTTGGATGGTGAGCAGAGCGGCGTCCGGTTGCACGTCTTTAATCATGGTGAGACCGCGGGCTCTAGCTTCATTAACCTTTAGGATAGCCTCGGCTTCGCCCTCGGCCTCAAGTATGCGCTGTTGCCGGGTGGCCTCTGCCGCTAATATGGCGCGTGTCTTTTCGGCTTCGGCAGCAAGGATGGTGGCTTCTTTGCGCCCCTCTGCAGTTAGGATGTTAGCCGCGCGCTCGCCTTCCGCCGCGAGAATTTGCGCCCGCTTGTCGCGTTCGGCTCGCATCTGCTTTTCCATGGCGTCTTTAATGTCCTTAGGCGGCTCAATCGACTTTAGCTCCACGCGGTTAACCCTGACGCCCCACTTGTCAGTCGCTTGGTCGAGGGTGAGGCGCAGCTGCGCGTTGATGCGCTCGCGCGATGTCAACGTTTCGTCTAATGCCAGCTCGCCGATTACGTTTCTAATCGTCGTCTGCGTAAGGGTTTCGATGCCTACGCGCAGTCTGGCGATTTCATACGTGGCCTTGACGGGGTCGGTGATTTGGTAGTAAATCACGGTGTCGATTTGCATAGTGACATTGTCCTTGGTGATGACCGGCTGTGGCGGGTAATCCATTACCTGCTCGCGCAAGTCAATTAGAGGCAGAACGCGGTCAATAAATGGCACTACGAACTGCAGCCCGTTAGGTAACAGGCGGTGGTAGCTACCTAGGCGTTCCACCACGCCCACCGTTGACTGGCGGATAACCCGGAAAGTAAAAAGAGCGACGAGCAGGACAAAGGCTAGAAGTACCCAAAGCATCATCTGATTCCCTCCTTGTTTTGGTCTGTGTTAAGTGTAAGCGCGCGGACAACCAGCCTGACACCGGTTACTCCGACTACCTCCACCTTCTCACCTACGGCAATGTCGCGCGGCGTCTCCGCCAGGGCTGACCATTCTTCGCCTAGGACTGTAACCACGCCGAGACCGCTAGCGGCAGAGATGCGCTGCGTGACGGTCGCCGTCGTGCCCACCATGGCGTTGTAGTTTGTCTTCGTCTCTTTAGCCCCGCCTCGCACTCGTGCCGCGAAACTGCGGCTACAGGCAAGCAGCACAACGGTTGTTAGGATAAACGACACTAGTTGTACCGCAATAGAAAGCTCAAGGTAGGCCGCCAATGCCGCCGCCAATGCTCCTATGCCAAACCAAATAATCACAAACCCAGGCGTAATCATTTCGAACCCAATTAGCGCCAGACCGATTATTAGCCAGGTTAGCCACACGTCCAAGCTAAGCACCTCCCAAAGTACACGCTATCATTTACTACGCAAGTGCGCGGGCAAAGTTTCTCCCAAGGCGCGATTCCAGGCACTTCGACTTTCTTGTCGTAATTTCCCGGGAAATAGGGTTTTTGCAGGTCAAAATAATGTCACAATTCAGCAGTTGATTACCCTCGCCGTCGAACAAACACGCCTAATGATGAAACACACCACTACAGCTAGTGGTGTGAGAAAATTGTACCACAAAATATTGACATTGCCATGTTCTGTGGTAAAATTATACCTAAGGGTAGTAGGGGGTGACAGCCTTTGTTGCGTAAAAGAGTGCTGATCATCGACGACCAAGCTGGGATTCGGGCCTTGTTTCGCGAAGTGTTTGGCGTTTTCGGTTGTGAAGTAGTGGAAGCAGGCAATGGCTATGAGGGCGTAGAGGTCGCATCCGAGTGTGCGCCTGACATTATCTTTCTTGACATGAAAATGCCCGGGCTATCGGGGATTGAGACTCTGCGCATCTTGCGGCGCGACCAGGTAGTAGACGTGCCCGTGGTACTTGTCACTGCCTACCAGGAAGCAGATATGATCAGCGAAGCCGAGCGCCTCGGCGTGGCAGCGCGTCTTGTTAAGCCATTTGATGTAGAAGAGCTGTGCGGACTGATGCGCCATCTAACCACTCCGCTTCCGCTGCAGGTTGCCGGGATGTAAAGTGCTCTGGTAATATGGATATGGCGACGGACACCCGTAACCGGCTAGGCCACGCGGTGTCTTTTGTTTTAAGGAGTTGACAGCGGTGATATCTAAGTCAGAGCTATCTCTTAACCCCGTACAAAAACAAGCGGTAGAGCACGGTCATGGCCCTCTCTTGATTCTAGCCGGAGCTGGCAGCGGCAAAACGCGGGTGCTGACGCAGCGCATCGCGCATCTAGTAAACAGGTGCGACATCAGCCCGTCGCGCATTCTCGCCATCACTTTCACCAACAAGGCGGCGAACGAGATGCGCGAGCGCCTCTACCGCCTTCTGCCACAGGCGCGCGACCTCTGGATTTTTACCTTTCATGCCGCAGCGCTGCGTATTCTCAAGCAGCATGGTGAGGCCATAGCGCTCAGCCGTAACTTCGTCGTCTATGATACACAAGACCAGATGTCTCTCATAAAGACGTGTCTCAAGCAACAAAATATCGACCCCGAACGGTATCCGCCGCAGTCCGTCTTGGCCCGCATTAGTAACGCCAAGAACAGCCTACAGGATGCCGAGGAGTTCGCGAGTCTAAGTCGCGATTACTACTCGGAGAAGATTTCTTCAGCCTATCTCCTGTACGAAAAGTTGCTGCGCCAAAACAATGCGCTCGACTTTGACGATTTGATATTACTTGCTGTGAAGCTTCTCCGCGAGAGCGCTAGTGTGCGCGAATACTACCAGACGCGCTTTCAGCACATACTGGTGGACGAGTATCAAGACACTAATCACGCGCAGTATACGCTCACCAACCTTTTGGCCGCGCGTCACCGCAATTTGAGTGTGGTTGGTGACGACGACCAAAGCATTTATAGGTGGCGTGGCGCTAACTTGCGCAATATCCTAGATTTTGAGCGCGATTACCCCGAGGCGGCTGTCTTTAAGCTCGAGCAAAACTATCGCAGTACGCAGTGCATACTGGACGCCGCTAATGCCATTATCGCCAACAATGCCACCCGCAAAGAGAAGCGGCTGTGGACGGCTAATCACGCGGGGGAGCCCGTCACTTTGTTTGCGGCATTAACCGAACAGGAAGAGGCCCTCTTTGTGGCACACACCATCGCCGAGGAATTAGCGGCGCGCGGGCGCTTCGAATATGAGGATTGCGCCGTACTCTACCGCATGCATGCGCAGTCGCGCGTGTTTGAAGAAGTCTTTATGCGCATGAACATTCCTTACCGCATTGTGGGTGGGTTAAGGTTCTACGAACGCAAGGAAGTAAAAGACCTGCTCGCCTACTTGCGGCTCATTGCCAACGCAAAGGATGACGTGAGCTTTAAACGCGTCGTCAACGTCCCTGCGCGCGGCATAGGCGAGGTCTCGCTAGCTAGGCTCGCGGCAGAGGCGCAAGCTAGGGGGTGCTCGCTATTTGAAGCGGCAACCGAGCTTGACGGGGCGTCGCTTGGGTTAAAGCCAGCGACAAAAGCTAAGCTAGATGGGTTCGTTAAGCAAATTTCTTCCTTTGCGCGGCAGGCTGAGTTTATGGCGCTACATGACCTTGTGGAGTTGGTGCTTGAGCAAACCCGCCTCTTGCGCCAATACGAAGCGGACGATTCGCCGGAAGCCATCACGCGGCAGGAAAACCTTGCGGAAGTTGTTTCTGTCGCGCAGGACTTTGCGGAAAAAAACCCAGACACCAACCTGCTCGATTTTCTCAACTCCGTCAGCTTGGTCACAGCGGGAGACGACGCGAGCGAAGCACAAGGGGGAGCCGTGACCTTAATGAGCTTGCATTCTGCTAAGGGGCTCGAGTTCCCGGTAGTCTTCCTCGTAGGGCTCGAGGAAGGGGTCTTCCCGCACAGCCGCGTTTTGCAGGGCGATCCCGCAGAGCTAGAGGAAGAGCGGCGCCTCTGCTATGTCGGCATTACCCGCGCGCGCGAGCGCCTGTTGCTCACTTATGCCAAGCAGCGCCTGCTGTTTGGTAGGCACAGCTTAAGCTTGCCGTCGCGCTTTATAGCCGAGCTTCCCGCGTCCTGTTTGCTGCAGCGCGGCAGCCGTAGTGAGCGAGCGATAACAGAACCTCAGTTAGCCAGGAGATTGCCGCAGGCTCCGGCTGTCCAGAAGGCTAAGCCTTCGGACACACAGACCTTCGCTCCTGCCGACAAAGTCAGCCACCCCAAGTTTGGCGTAGGCACGGTGGTCAAAGTGACCGCCGAGGATGGGGACACGTTTGTGACGGTGGCCTTCTCGCCTCCGCACGGGATTAAGACGCTTTCGCTCCAGTACACGCCGCTAAGGGGGATGAAGTAGCGTGCGTCGTGCGCCGTGCTTCGTGCTTCGTGCTTCGTGCTCCGTGGAGGACGGGGGGTAGCTAGCTCCTTGCTCCTAGCTCCTGGTAGAAAGACCCGCACTCCCCTAGTTCATGATTCACGATTCCTGATTCATGATTGCCCCCGCCCACAGCTCAACGCTCATCGCTCACGGAGGTGCCTTGCCATGAATGTCAAAGAGCGTATCGACGCGCTACGACGCGACATCGCCACACACGACTACCATTACCACGTGCTTGACGCGCCGCTTATCACAGATGCGCAGTATGATGCTCTGGTAGGCGAACTGCGCGCGCTAGAGGAAGCGCATCCCGAGTTCATAGTGCCAGGCTCCCCGACGCAGCGCGTCGCCCCGCGGCCGCTTACCGCGTTTGAAGCCGTGCGCCATCGCGTGCCTATGCTAAGCTTAGCTAACGCCTTTAGCCGCGCCGAGCTCGAGAGCTTTGACCGCCGCGTGCGTGAAGCCTACGACGGCAACGTGCAATACATAGTGGAACTTAAAGTCGACGGCTTAGCTGTGGCGGTGCGCTACGAAAGCGGCCACCTAGTGCAGGCGGCCACGCGAGGCGACGGCGAGACCGGTGAGGACATTACGGCCAATATGCGTACCATCCGCTCGCTCCCCCTTACGTTGCGCCAGCCGCTGACGCTAGAAGCGCGCGGCGAGGCCTATATGCCGCGAGCGGCCTTCGCCAAATTAAACGCGGAGCGCAGCGAACAAGGCCTCCAAGTGTTTGCCAATCCACGCAACGCAGCCGCCGGTTCACTGCGGCAGCTTGACGCGCGTGAGGCGGCGAGGCGCAACCTAGACGTTGTATTCTACGCCCTAGCCGAGCTAGAAGGGGACAAACAGCCGGAGTCTCACAGCGACGCCTTAGCACTCCTAGCGCAAGCGGGACTGAAGGTAAGCCCGTTGCGCCAGATTGCGGCTACCATAGGCGAGGCCCTAGACGTCTGCCTTGAGTTTCAGTCCAAGCGCCACACCTTGCCCTACGATATAGATGGCTTGGTTATCAAGGTGAACAGCTATGATGCGCAACGGCAACTAGGCGCAACAGCCAAGAGCCCACGTTGGGCCATAGCTTACAAGTTCCCAGCCGAGCAGGTAGTGACGCGGTTGCTCGATATAGAAGTAACGGTCGGCCGCACGGCCACACTTAACCCAACCGCCATTTTGGAGCCAGTAGCCGTTGCCGGTACTACGGTAAGCCGCGCTTCGCTGCACAACGCCGAGCTTATCGCCGCTAAGGACATTCGCATCGGCGATTTTGTCTATGTAGCCAAGGCCGGGGAGATTATTCCGGAGGTGCTTGCGCCGCTCACAGAACGCCGTACGGGCACAGAAAAGCCCTTTGTCTACCCGACCAACTGCCCGGAGTGTGGGGCAGTGGCAGTACAAAGGGCGGGGGAGGTGGCCTGGCGCTGCCCAAACCCTGATTGCCCGGCGTTACTGCGTGAAAGCATCATTCACTTTGTCTCGCGCGACGCCATGGATATTAGCGGTGTGGGGGAAGCCTTAATCGCAAACCTGCTCGCACATAATCTGTTGCGCGACGCGGGCGACTTGTATTTCCTTACACAGGAGGCCTTGCTTGCACTGCCGCGCCTACAAGCTAAGTCGGCGGCCAAAGTGCTAGCGGCGATAGATAAGAGCCGCAGTAATTCGCTTGAGCGCTTGCTCACCGGGCTTGGCATTCCCTTAGTAGGAACAAAGGCGGCCCTCACCCTCGCGCAGGTGTTCGGAAGCTTGCCGGCGCTAATGGCGGCGCGCTACGAGGACTTAGTAGCAATCCCTGACATCGGCGACAAGATGGCGGCAAGCATCCTGGTGTTTTTCTCCCTGCCATCGACACTTACTCTGCTAGATAAGCTTACCCGCGCGGGGGTGAACCTAGCTTATCTCGCTAGGCGACAAGGGGCGAATCTTGCGGGGCTCACGTTTGTTATCACCGGGACACTGCCAGGATTAAGCCGCGAAGAGGCGACAGCGCTAATTGTCGCTAATGGCGGCACTGTAAGCGGCTCGGTCAGCGCGCGCACGACCTATCTGCTGGCAGGCGAAAAGGCCGGGGAGAAGCTCACTAAGGCTGAGTCGTTGGGGGTCTCGGTGATTAGTCTGCGCGAACTAGAGGATATGATATCGGGGTGAACGAACTTATCCGGATAGGCCGGATTGCTCTGATAGGACGGATAGGAAAATGTGAAAGGGACGATTCCAAGAAGAACCGTCCCTTTTGTTTCTCTTTTGTTTTTACTTTGCTAGGTGGCAGGCCACGAAGTGGTCGGGGCGAATTTCGCGCCATACGGGGTCGTCGACTTTGCACTGGTCTACCGCAATTGGACAGCGCGTGTGGAAGCGGCAGCCGGAAGGCGGGTTAACCGGGCTTGGAACGTCTCCTTTGAGCCGTTGCCTGTCCATGCGCATATCCGGGTCGGCATGGGGGATGGCCGAAAGCAGTGCCTGCGTATAGGGGTGGGTCGGCTGCGCGTAGAGGTTCCGCGACGTAGTAAGCTCAACCATTTTACCGAGGTACATAACCCCAACTCGGTCGCTGATGTGCTTGACGACACTTAGGTTATGGGCAATAAACAGATACGTGAGGTCGTGCTTCTGCTGTAGATCTTTTAAGAGATTTAGGATTTGCGACTGGATAGAAACGTCTAGCGCCGAAACGGGCTCGTCGCAAACGATGAGTTTCGGACTATAGATAACCGAGCGCGCGATGCCGATGCGCTGGCGCTGTCCGCCGCTAAACTCGTGCGGGAAGCGGCGGTAATGGTAAGGGGCTAGGCCTACTTCCTCCAGCATCGCGTGCACGCGCTCCGTGCGTTGCTTTGTGTTGGTAAGTCCCTGCACCAAGAGCGGTTCCCCGATAATATCGCCTACCATCATACGGGGGTTAAGCGAAGAATATGGGTCCTGAAAAATAATGCCGAGGTCTTTGCGCTTCTTACGCATTTCTTCGGTACGCAGCTTGCGCAGGTCAGTGCCTTCAAAGAGAATCTGACCGGCCGTCGGTTCATGCAAGCGCAGGATAGTGCGCCCCGTGGTCGTTTTGCCACAGCCGCTCTCGCCGACGAGGCCTAGTGTTTCACCCTTGCGGATAAAGAAGCTCACGCCGTCGACCGCGCGGACGTAGTTCTTGGGCTTGCCAAACCAGCCGCCCTTAATCGGGAAGTGCTTTATGAGATTGTTAACTTCTAAGAGATTAGGTGAATCGGTCTCTAGTTTCATTGCCATCACGCTCACCCCCTTGCCTCCCTGATAGGATACCAACAGCTAACCTTATGTCCGGGCGCAGCCTCCACCAGTGTCGGCTGCTCGGCGCGGCACTTGTCTTGTACATAGGGGCAGCGCGGCCCAAAGCGGCAGCCTTCCGGCAGGTACAAGAGGTTTGGCACCGTGCCGGAGATAACATGCAGCTTGTCAACTTCGCGCGCAAGGTGGGGGATAGAGTTAAGCAGCCCGTGCGTATAGGGGTGCTGCGGCTTCTTAAAGGTATCGCGCACGTTTGCTTCTTCCACAATCTTGCCAGCGTACATCACGACCACGCGGTCAGCCATGCTGGCGACTACGCCGAGGTCATGCGTAATGAGCAAGATGCTCATGCCGAGCGACTTGCGCAAGCCTCGCATGAGGTCGAGAATTTGCGCTTGAATGGTAACGTCAAGTGCCGTGGTAGGCTCGTCTGCGATTAGGAGCTTGGGGTTGCAGGAGAGCGCCATGGCAATCATCACACGCTGCCGCATGCCGCCCGACAGCTGATGCGGGAACTCGTCAAAGCGGCGTTCGGGGAGCGGAATCTCAACCTTGCGTAGCATCTCAACCGTGCGTGTTCGCGCTTCGCTTTTGGAGACTTTTTGGTGCAAGATTATCGCTTCGGCTATTTGATCCCCAATCGTATAAACAGGGTTAAGGCTAGTCATCGGCTCTTGGAAAATCATGCCGATATCGTTGCCGCGGATTTCCCGCATTTCCTTTATAGACAGCTTAAGCAGGTCTTTGCCGTCAAACCATATTTCCCCGCGCTCAATTTTGCCGGGCGGGCTTTTTATTAGGCGCATAATCGACAGCGCCGTTACGCTCTTACCGCAACCGCTCTCGCCGACTACGGCCAGCGTCTCGTCTTTGTCAATATGCAGTGATACGCCGTCAACTGCAGGGACGACTCCTTCGCGGATGTGGAAAGCGGTGCGGATATCTTTGACTTCAAGCATGGGACTAGACATTACGGGCCTCCTCTCGCTGCGCCGCACGTTTCCGGCAACGCGCATCTACTACTGCAGTGATAACTAATATGACTACGACAGCTATTAGCCAAGGGCGAAAGTTCAGGGCGAGGCCTTTGTGTTGAACGGAGAAAAACACCATGGCGAAGCCCGTCAACATTGGTAGGGTGAGTACCAGCGACCAAGCCACAATGCGACCCACTCTTTGTAACGTCTCTACCATCGCCCCACCCCGGCCATAAACAAACTAGTGAAGGCATCGCCGAAAACAAACAGCAAACCGGTAAACGAAAGAGTGAGGTAGTCGTCTGCCGGGAGATCAGCCAACCGTACGACGGTCAGCGCGAGGAGAGCGGCCGCACTCCAAGATATAACCGCAGGCCAGCCCGGCAGCATTACCGCGCCAAAGTACAGCAGACTGTCAGGTTGTTTCAATAAGGCAATGATGCCAAACTGAAGGGCCAAACGCAGGTAGTCTCCGAACGGCGTAGAGGAAAACAGACCTAACCATGACATCAGCCAGATAGCGGCAAAGCTGATAAGCATCGCGCCGGTTGCGCCAAAGGTGAGAAACGACGCGCCCATCAAGAGACTGATATACCTATATATAGCATCCCAGACCGGGGCATGCGGGTCGAGCCCGATGCGAAAGGCCAACGTGCGCCGTGCCGGGGTCGCGGTCTGCACCAGATAAACCTGCGGTCTGCCGGCGTTGTCGTGGCTAAAGAAGGTTATGACCCCGGTGGTTCCGACAAGCAGCGGGCGGGCGCTTAAGGCGTGGCCGCGCGTCATGGTGGCGAAGCCGGCCCGCACGGTGTTGCCGGCGGCGTCGCGCAAAATGCTCTGTGCCTGCCAAGTACGCCCTACCTCGACCATAGCCACGACGAGAATTCGTCCGTCGTCCCCTCGCGCTCCGCGTGCCGTCAAGACTTGGCCGCGCAGCGGCAAGATGACGGTTTGCGGTTCGACCCACTGTCCGTCCGCCAGCCGTCCTTGCGTAGGTTCCAAGGCAATAACGCGGGCGGCGGTGGTTAACATGCGCTGCCACACCACGGTGACCGAACCATCGGCGTTAGGCAGCAGCGTCGGCGGGTGCTCATAGTCCTGCGGCACGCGGTCAAGTTCTTTGGTCACGAGGCGCGTCAGTGTAGGCAACTCATAGACATGGTACATGGCCCAGGAGAAATGCTGCCTATGGCGGTGAAAAACCACGTGCAGTTTGTCTTTGGCGATGGCTAGGGTCGGAACGGTAGCCAGTTCATCCGGGGTAGTCAGACGCATGAGGCTAGGAGGTTTGCCGGTGCCGTCGTGCAGTGTCAATAAGTGAATGGCATGGTGGCCGTCAATGGCCGCACTAAGAGCTACATAAACAGTGCCGTCCGTAGCCTTAGCCATGGCGGGCGACTCGGCCAAGGCCGCCGTCCGCCAGAGAATGTCCTGTTCTATCAAGTCGCCTGCCGCATTGAGGGTGGCCCGATGCAGGGTGCTCTCTACCCCCTCTTGGCGCTCTATCCAGATCACGGTGAGCCCGTCGGGAGACTCTTGCATGGTGAAGCCGCGCAGTCGATGCGTTACGGTGAGGGCGGTACTAGCCGTGGCTGTTCGCTGCCCTAAGTTGTAGAGCGTGATATCTATTAAGGTCTGGCCCTCGCGGTAATTTACCGCTGCTATCCACACGCCGTCTTGCCCGGCCGATGCACTCAGGTGGCCATAGTGGGGTATGCCTTCGGCAACGCGCTGCTCGCGCGACCATCCCTCCGGCCAGTGTGTGGGAGCAGAGGCAAAGGCCGTTGTCCCGAGCGCAACTAGCACCAGAGTTACCGACAGTGCTCGCAGAACTGCGGACAGACAGGCTCTACTTAAGCTTCGGGTCGAGTGCATCGCGTAAACCGTCGCCGATATAGTTGTACGCTAGTACGGTAAGGAAGATCAGGGTCCCCGGGATGATCGTCATGTGCGGCGCAAAACGCAGCGTGTGACGCCCGGCTTCCATCAGCGTGCCCCAACTTGGTGGGTCGGTAACGCCTAGGCCGATAAAAGCTAGGCCTGATTCCGTCAGCATGGCCCCGCCGACGCGCAGGGTGGTCGAGACGATAATCGGGGCCATGGTGTTAGGCAAAATATGCTGCATAACGATGCGCGAATTGCGTGCGCCGACGGAACGGGCCGCCTCGACGTAGTCCATCTCGCGCAAAGACAGGAATTGCCCGCGCACCAGACGCGCCGCACTAGGCCAAGTCGTAAACCCGATAACCAGCATAATATTGAGCAAGCTGCGTTCAAAAACCGCTACTACCGTTAGCAATAAGAAGAAGGTCGGGATGGCCATCATTACTTCGCAGATACGCATCAGCACTTCATCCAAGATGCCGCCGAAGTAGCCGGCAATCGCGCCTACGACTGTGCCCAGCGTCATGGCGATACCTGCAGCCACAAAGCCTACCATTAGACTGATGCGGGCACCGTGCAACGTGCGGCTGTAGAGGTCGCGACCCAAACGGTCGGTGCCGAAGGGGAACTCGCGGCTCATGGGTTCGAAGCGATCGCCGACATGAATAGCCATCGGGTCATGCGGAGCAATATAGGGGGCAATAAGCGCGATAAAGTAGAGAACGAGCAGTACGCCCGTAAAGAACATGGCCAGCTTGTGACGACGAAAGCGATACCACGTCAGGGACCAGAAAGTATCTTCCTTCTCGCGCATGCCGGTGTAAGTTTTGCTTACCTGTGGTTGTGCCGTAGCCATTAGATTCACCTGCTCCTGCCTAGTATTTAATGCGTGGGTCGACGATGACATACAGGATGTCGGACACTAGCATGCCGACTACCAGCATAAAGGCTCCCATGAGGTTAAAGGCCATAATAACCTGGTAGTCGCGTGTAAAGACGGCGTTTAGAGCAAGCAACCCGACCCCAGGCCAAGCAAAGATGCTTTCGATTACTATCGACCCTCCTAGGAGGCCGCTAAACGTAAAGCCAAGCGTGGTTACAATAGGCAGCAAGCTGTTGCGCAGAGCGTGCTTAAAGATTACCACCCGTTCGGACAAACCTTTGGCCCGCGCGGTGCGGACGTAGTCTTGGTTAATTTCGTCGAGCATACTGGCGCGCATAAAACGCACGAGCCCGGCCAAGCCGCCGAATACGCCGACGGCCAGCGGCAGGATAATATAGCGCGAGCGGTCAGCCAGCCACTCTAGGAACGGAACCTGCCCCCACTCCACGCCAATCGAGGCCATGCCGGCAATCGGAATTGCCGGATGACGCATCGCCACATAGTAGATTAGCATCATCGCAAAGAAGAACCCCGGCATGGCACTGCCGATAAAGGCTAGGAAGGTCATGACGTGGTCAAACCAAGAGTATTGCTTGACGGCCGAAACAATGCCGATAGGCAGGGCGATGAGGTAGATAAGAAACACTACCAGCAGGTTAAGCACAATCGTGGCCGGCAAGCGCTCGACAATCATGTCAAAGACCGGGCGGGCGGTAACAAGAGAGTGACCGAAGTTGCCGCGCAGCATGTTGCCAGCCCAGCGCAGGTACTGGATGTGTATGGGCTGGTCGAGGCCCCAGAGCGCCGTAAGGCGTGCCCGGTCTTCGATCGTAGCGTCGATAGTCTCTCCTACCATCTCGGCGAAACTGCCCGGTGCTAGCTGGATGATGGTGAAAGTCAGGATGGACACGCCGATAAGGAGAAAAACGGCCTGCAATAATCTCCCCGCAATGTAGCGTCCCATGCTCAACATCCTCTCTTAAAGAATTGTCTTTGGGCAAACGGAGGGGGCAGAGCGCCGCTCTGCCCCGCAGCGGTAAACGGCTACCTAGCGATATACCTAGCTTCGCCGATGATCGTGCCAATCGGGGACTCGATTATGCCCCGCACATGACCCCATACACCGCGCGTGCCAATACGCTGGAACAGCCAAATATAGGGCAGTTCGTAGTTAAGAATTTGGTCGACTCGCTGGTACATGGCGCGGCGTTCCGCTATATCGACCGTAAGACGACCGGCTTCGAGTAACCTGTCGACTTCGGCGTTCCTAAATTGCGGGCGGTTAAAGCCGGTAATTACGCCGGCCTGGTTCATTGCGGCTTGTGAGGAATGGAAGGCGAAGAAGGGATCCGGGTCAAGACCGAGGGACCAACCGATCACCACGACATCGAACTGGGCGCGGCTGAAGCGGTCTAACATGACGGACCATTCGGTCGGCAGGTCGGAGGCGTCGACACCGACTTCGCGCCATTGTCTTGTCGCCATCGCGGCTACGTCCTGACGGAGCGTGTTGCCGGTGTTCCACATAATACCAAGACGCAGCGGGTCGCCGGTGGGCGAGCCGTCGCGGCGGCGTATCGTCTGCCCGGCGGGAATCCGCCAGCCAGCCTCGTCCAGCAACTGCCGCGCGCGGGTCGGGTTAAAGGCGTAGGGGTTGAGGTTAGGCGCGCCGGTGGCCCAAGTCGTCGGTATCTGGTGCGCATGGATTACGGTGCCCATACCGTTCAGTACGTTGCGTATGATCGCCGGGCGATCCAGCGCCAGTTTTAAGGCTTCGCGCACGCGGCGGTCGCGCAGAATGGGGTGTTCGAGGTTCAGCGCCATGTAGTCATAGCCATGGCTGGGGATGTCGCGGAAGTTAACCCGCCCGGCCAATTCGCGCATGACGCGGTCGCGGGCGTCGGGGGTTTGGGTGAACCAGTCGATATCGCCGGCCTCAAATGCCGCTTGCATAACGTTGATGTCCGCATAGCGCCTAAAGACGATTCTTTCGATGTAGGGGCGCGGTGCCATCCAGAAGTTGGGGTTGCGCAGCAGTACGGCAAATTGGCCGGGGATAATGCGGTCAAGCAGGTAAGGTCCGGCACCGACCGGCTGGCGGCTAAAGGCATGTGCCCTATGCTCGCGTACCGGAACATTGCCGAGGATATGGAAGGGGAGTATCCCCAGACCGATGTTAAACAGGAACGGAGCGTCTACCTGGCGCATTCTAAAGCGCACGATATGCGGCCCGTCGGTAGTGATTTCGGCTACTTGCGCGACGTTGGTACGGCGCGGGCCGTCGTAATCGGGGTGCAGGATGGTGTCAAAGGTAAACTTAACGTCGCGCGAAGTGAGCGGCACGCCGTCGCTAAAGCGAACGTCGGGCCTTAACCAGAAGGTCCAGGTGAGGCGCTCTTGGTCCCAGGACCAACGGTCGGCAATGGAGTTACGCGTCGTTAAGTCGGCCGCGGTACGCACCAGCCCATAGCTAATCCAACTGTGGATATCGGAGGAGGCGGTGTCGGTGCTGAGAATGGGGTTAAGAATAACCGGCTCGGACATAGCGCCAAAAGTAATGGTGCCGCCGACTGGTTTGGGCGTGTAGGGGGTATGTTGTACGGTTACGGTGCGAGTAGCGTCAACCCAAGCGACTTGCGCGCCAAGGGCTTCGGCTACAAAGCGGAGCGGCACCATCGTGCGGCCGCCGACGGCTACCGGGGCTACGTCGAGCTGGCGGGAAGGGCCGTTCACCCATGCCGTGCGGTTACCAAGTTGCAGGACAATGGCGTCCTCGCGGCGGTAGGCGCGGATGGTGCTAGTGGCGTCATCCCAGTGTACTTGAGCGCCAAGCGCTTCGAAGATTGCGCGCATCGGCACGAGAGTACGGCCGTTTTGAATGGTGGGAGCTACGTCCATCGTCAGGGGAGCGCCGTTAATCGTTACGCGAATGGGGGTGTTAGCTTGGGCTAGGGGTAGCCCTAAGAACATCGTCGCCACCATTGCCAACACGGCAAAACCAACCAGAGATTTTCTTAGCAACTTTCTTCACTCCTTTTTCTTTTGTTGGGCATCTAGGAAAAGGCCTATGTAGTGGCCGAAACCACCTCCTAAAGATGATAAGAATAAGACTGCTCTCGCTTTATTCTACATGCTAATTTGGAATCCTGCTATAATTCTCGCACTTCTAATCCGTGAATTTTTTGTTACTTTTAACGCGGGCCAAATATGAAGTTTCCGTCATAAAAAGGCTTGCCTGACTGCGGTGATAGCATAGTATGAAACAAAGTAGAAGAAGAGCGCAAAGTAGGCGAGGAGCACCAAGCGCGCTAACCGTGCCTTAGCGCCTCGCGGGTACCGAAAGACGAACTCGTCACACAGAAGCTTAGATATAGCTATAGACAGCAGCCCAACCAACATATTTACCCAATAGGCGGCAACAAAGTCAATCACCAAAAACGGCATCGCCAGCCCTCCTTTGACAGTCCATTGCTGTGGTATTCTTTCATTGATATGCTTACAGTGAACCAATTAGGAATTTGAGGAGGAAGGAATAGATGGTTGATGCACTTGTCGCGGTGTTAGCGGCCTATCTTTGTGGCTCCTTGTTGTTTGGCGTGATTTTAAGCAAGTGGCTTAAAGGCGTAGACATCCGCAGCTTAGATAATCCCGGCGGCACAGGCTCCATTCGCAAGTTTGGTTGGCGCTTTGGGCTTATGGTAGGCGTCCTTGATGCGCTAAAGGGGGTAGCGGCAACTTATCTCGCCCACACGCTTACAGGCGACCCAATTGTCGTGATGCTTAGTGCAATGGCGGTAGTGGCTGGACACAACTGGCCAATCTATTTTTCCTTTCGCGGCGGCGGCGGGTTGGCACCTGCGTTTGGCGTGATTATCTACCACTACCCGCAGGAGTTTGCGCTGGGCCTGATTCCGGCGCTACTTATGCTCGCGCTCTATAAGCGCACGCCTATACGCCGCTGGTTGCCGTTCATCGGACCGGTCCCGATTATAAGCGTAGTGGGCTTACTTACTACCTTGGCCTTCGTCTGGCAACGGTACGGTTTTTTCCCCGGCAGCGCAACAATAATAGCTATGGGCATTCCCATAGCTATCGGTGGGTACGTTATGCTGTTGCGGGATAGACGGAGGAGAGGGGTCGAGGAGGTCGAGGGACGGAGGAGTGCGACATCCTAGGGGACTACGCAGCTGGCTGCACAGCCGCGCGGATACTTGCGCTACACACGTAATATGCGGCAGCAGTGCTTGCGGCTAGGGCAAAGCGCAGGTCGGCCTGCGGGGACATGGGGGTAGCTAGGTAGCGGCGATGTAGCCGCTCAAGGTGACTTTCTATGTCACCGACTGTCGCCAGGGTACCATGCTTTAGCTCGGTTAGCGATTCTTGCGCTAGGGTGTCTAAAGGCATAGTGCGGCTTACGAGGTGTAGGTTGGCCTCATAGGCAAAGTGTAGCGGCAGGGAGTCGTCCTGCCGCTGGTTGTGCACGGCGCAGAAGAAGTCCGTCAAAAAATGTATGACCACGCCGAGGCGAGTAGCGAAGGTCTCACGTGCGGTGTTGTCGATGGGAAGCACGGTGTTGGCTAGCTCGGCAATTGTGCGCAGCACAAAGGCGAAGGATTTCTCCTTTATATGCGGAGTATAGAAGACACCAAGCGAAAAGTCCGGTTGGATACAGCCAAACAGGAAGTCATCCACCGATATTTTGCAGACCTCCGACCGCGATTGCAGGGCGCTAAGTATGGCGAGACCGACGCGCTGGTGCGTTCCCGAAAGCAATGTACTCACTCCTGTTTCTTTGCTTAAGCAAATGCTAACGCAGAAAGATTAAGCCGGCATCAAACAGAAGTTAACCTTAGGTAAACATTAACACATAAAAAGTCCCCGCCGTGGTACGCGGCGGGGCAAATGAGTGTAGATGAGGGGAAAGAGAAAAATACTACTTCTTCATGACGGTTGCTTTGCCGTCAATAACTAACGTGCCGTCTTGCGTGGTCGCGGTGGTCCTAAGGATGATGCGGTTCTTGCCCTCGATTTTCTCTAGGACTTCCACTGTGGCGGTGACAGTGTCGCCAATCCTTACCGGGGCCTTAAACGAGAGCTCTTGCGCGAGGTAAATGGTGTTTACGCCGGGGAGTGAAGTGCCGAGGACGGCAGAAATCATCCCGACTGAGAGCATGCCGTGCGCTATGCGACCTTTGAACATAGTGTCCTTCGCGAACTCGGCGTTAACATGGACGGGGTTAAAATCTCCCGTCAGGCCGGCGAAAGCGTAGACGTCGTACTCGCTGATGGTCTTAGACAGAGAAGCCGTGTCGCCTACCTTGATGTCGGCAAACTTTACATCTCGAATCATTAACTTATTACCTCCTCGTTATTCTTGTCCTCCAAAGTCACGCCGAGCGCAGCTTGCGCAGCTCCTCGATTAGGACGGGCAGAACATCTAGCACGTCGCCGACGATGCCGTAATCGGCAGCCTTAAAGATGGGCGCGTCGGCATCTTTGTTTATGGCGATAACGATGTCCGAGGAGGACATCCCCGCAAGGTGCTGAATCGCGCCGGAGATGCCGCAGGCAATGTAGATTTTGGGGCCGACGGTCTTACCGGTCTGACCGACTTGGTGCAGCGCGTGTTTCCAGCCTGCGTCTACAGCCGCGCGGGAAGCGCCGACCGCGCCGCCTAGCACTTCTGCCAGCTCTTCAATCAAGGCAAAGTTTTCTGGCTTACCCATGCCGCGCCCGCCGGAAACGATGACCTCTGCTTCCTCGAGGTTGACACTCGCCGTGGTCACCTGAATTACGTCCACCAGTTTCGTGCGAATGTCACTCCACTTTACTTTGCTTGAGACGCGCGCAATTTCCCCGGTACGATTGTAGTTCTCTGCCGGGCGCTTAAACACCTTTGGCCTGACCGAGCCCATTTGCGGGCGGTGGTCGGGGCAGAGGATGGTTGCCATAATATTGCCGCCAAACGCGGGTCGCGTCCATTCAACGAGCCCGGTCTCGGCTTGGATGCTAAGCCCAGTGCAGTCGGCGGTAAGCCCGGTGCCTAAGCGTCCGGCTACCCGCGGTGCAAGGTCCCGCCCGTCGGTCGTCGCGCCAAGCAGCACCACCGAGGGCTTATAGGTGTTAATCAAGTCGACGCAGGCGATGGTGTAGGCATCGGTGCTATAATGCTTGTATTCAGGACCTTCTACTAGATAGACTTTGTCGGCGCCGCTGGCGATAGCTTCGCGTGCGAGCGTGTCTAAGTTTTCACCTAGCAGCACAGCCGCAAGCTCCTGCCCTAACGTGTCAGCCAACAGCCTGCCCTGACCGAGCAGCTCGTGCCCGACGCTGCGCGTCTTGTCGCCGACGCGCTCCATGTATACCCACACGCCGCTGTAAGCGCCCTTGTCAACTAGAACCTCGCGCGCTTCGTCCTCACGCACAATCGCGGTCACCGGGCAGAGAGGCACGCAAGCGCCGCAAAGCGTACACTTTTCGTCGATGTAAGCTTTGTCGTCTCGCCACACAATCGCCCCAAACGGACAGGCTGGGAGGCAAATGCCGCAACTAATACATTCGTCGCTAATTACTCTAATCGTCATGTCGCTCTCCTCCCTTAAACTAGCTTGGCGTCGGCTAGTTTGCCAAGCAGCTCATGCACTGCCGCCCGCGCCGTGTCTTTGTAGATTATTTCGCCTTGCGTGCGCTGCTTTGGGGTAAAGATGCGGACAACTTGGGTGGGAGAGCCTTTAAGCCCCAACCGCTTGTGTTCCACATCGAGGTCGTTAACTGTCCAGACAGGGATTACTTTGCGCGCTGCCTTCATCGTGCCTTTTACAGTCGGCAGACGCGGCTCGTTAATAGACTTAACCACGCTGATAAGCAGGGGCAGTGAGGTCTCAATGACCTCAATCCCTTCCTCATGCTCGCGCTCAAGGCGCGCGGTTCTGCCGCCAATATCAATGCTGGAGACGTAAGTGGCTTGCGGAATGTCCAGACACTCGGCTATTTCCGGCCCGACTTGCGCCGTATCGCCGTCTATAGCTTGCTTGCCGCAGATAATTAGGTCAAACCGGCCCATTTTCCTGATGGCGGACGCTAATGTATAGCTTGTGGCTAGAGTGTCGGCCCCGGCAAAGGCGCGGTCGCTAACTAGAATGGCTTCATCCGCACCCATGGCGATACACTCGCGTAACGCCTCCTCGGCCTGCGGTGGCCCCATGGAGAGTGCGGTCACCTTGCCCCCGTGCTGCTCGCGCAGGCGAAGCGCCGCCTCAACGGCATTTTTGTCGAAGGGGTTAACGATGCTCGGCACGCCTTGGCGAATCAGCGTATTTGTCTCCGGGTCTATTTTAACCTCCGTGGTATTGGGCACTTGTTTAATGCAGACGACGATTTCCATGCTTGTCCTCCTTGCGGTGATGGTAAATGTATTTACTTGCTGTCGCGCAAGAGGGCGCTAGACACGACCATGCGCTGCACCTGATTCGTTCCTTCATAGATTTGCGTAATCTTGGCGTTACGCATTAAGCGCTCTACCGGGTACTCGCGGCTGTAGCCATAGCCACCAAAGATTTGCACGGCATCGGTTGTTACGCTCATGGCCGTATCCGAGGCAAACATTTTAGCCATGGCAGCTTCCTTGGCATAGGGGAGGCCCATGTCCTTTAGGTACGCGGCGCGATAGGTTAAGAGCCGGGCGGCTTCAATTTGGGTGGCCATATCTGCTAACATAAAGGCAATAGCTTGGTTGTGGGAAATGGGCTTGCCAAACTGCACCCGTTCCTTGGAGTACTTTACGGCGTGGTCTAAAGCAGCTTGGGCAATGCCAAGCGCTTGCGCGGCCACACCGATGCGCCCGCCGTCAAGCGTGGTCATGGCAATCTTGAAGCCGTCGCCTTCGTTGCCAAGCAGGTTGGCTTTGGGAATGCGACAGTCTTGGAAGATAAGCTCCGTCGTTATCGAAGTGCGGATGCCCATTTTGTGTTCCTTCTTGCCGAAGGTAAATCCGGGAGTATCCTTCTCCACAATAAAGGCAGACATGCCCTTTACGCCCTTGCTCTTATCTGTCATCGCAAAAACGATGTTAATCTCAGCCTCTCCGGCGTTGGTGATAAAAATCTTGCTGCCGTTTAGCACGTAGTGGTCGCCGTCTAAACTCGCGATAGTCTGCTGCGCTGCGGCGTCGGTGCCGGCATTTGGCTCGGTGAGCGCAAACGCGCCCAGTTTAGTCCCCTCGGCGAGCGGAACAAGGAACTTCTTTTTCTGCTCCTCGCTGCCGTACTGGAAGATAGGCCACGCACCCAGCGAAACGTCGGCCGACAGTGTGATACCAAGGCCGTCGTCAACGCGTGACAACTCCTCGACGGCTAGAATGTAGGTAAGCGTATCGCCGTCTGCTCCGCCGTACTTTTCCGGGAAACAGATACCGGCTAGCCCGAGCTCCAAAAGGGAGTCGAACAGCTCGCGGCTAAAGTGCTCGTTTTCATCGCGTTCGGCCACAGAAGGGGCGATAGACTTGGCAGCAAACTCGCGCACCATTTGCAGGAGCATTTTTTGTTCGGCGGATAGATTAAACTCCATTTGTGAAGACCTCCCTACAAAATCTCTTTGCTTTTTGTCACGATACTATTGTGCACCTAGTTCGTCCGATTTTCAAGGACTTTGCGAAATAAATATCAATAGATGTGAAATAAATAGCAGACAATACATCAACCCCGGGTTCGTGTCGCCGACAATGCCGAAGTAGAGATTGCCCGAAGTCCGCGTTATAATGAGGCAAGCAATCTGGAGGAGAAGACGATGATTCGAGTCACAAACATAAAGGTCCCTTTAAACGAGCGCGGCGACGTGTTGCCGGCCCTCCTCAAAAAGCTTGGCGTTGCGGGAAGCTCTCTCTCGCATTACTACATCTACAAAGAGGCTATCGACGCTCGCCGCAAAGATAGGATTCAGTTTGTCTACACCGTAGACGTTGCCCTGCCGAGCGAGCAGAAGTTCCTGCAGAAGACGCGTCATCCCGACATTTCGCTTGCGCCTACGGGGACCTATCAACTGCCGCAGCCGGGGGAGCAAAGGCTTAAGCACCGCCCGGTAATTGTCGGCACGGGGCCTGCCGGGCTCTTTGCCGGGCTACTTCTGTCGGAACTTGGCTTTCGCCCGCTACTACTCGAGCGCGGCGACGACGTCGATGCCCGCGCCCCAAAGGTGCGCGATTTCTGGCTGGGGGGAGAGCTAGACTCAAGCTCCAACGTGCAGTTTGGCGAGGGTGGGGCGGGCACTTTCTCGGACGGCAAACTAACGACCAATATTAAGGACCCGCGCTGCCGTAAAGTGTTGGCAGACTTAGTCGCGGCCGGTGCGCCGGCAAATATCCTCTACAGCTACAAACCCCATGTCGGCACAGATATCCTGCGGCGCGTGGTGAAGGGGCTGCGGCAGACCATCGTGCAGCGCGGCGGGGAGGTGCGCTTTCGCGCTACCGTGACAGATTTCCGCTTAGATAGGGGGGCGGTGTCCGGCGTAATCGTAAACGGAAAAGAAGTAGTATCGGCAGACCTAGTCATTGTCGCGCCGGGACACAGCGCGCGGGACACCTTCTCAGCTCTGCTCGCCCGTGGTGTAGACATGGCCCCTAAGCCTTTTGCTATCGGCGCGCGCATAGAGCATCCCCAAGCTCTGATTGACGAAGCGCAGTATGGCCAAGCCGCAGGTCACCCAAATCTAGGCGCGGCTGACTATAAACTAAGCCATCACCCGGAAAGCGGACGCTCGGTGTACACTTTTTGCATGTGTCCGGGCGGACAAGTTGTTGCCGCGGCCTCGGAACAAGGCGGCGTAGTCACCAACGGCATGAGCGAGCACGCACGTGCTAGCGGGCAAGCCAACAGCGCTATCCTAATTGAAGTATCTCCGGCAGACTACGGCGGTACACACCCTCTTGCCGGGGCCCTCTTTCAGCGTCAGTGGGAGGAGAAGGCGTGGCAATTAGGTGGGAGAACACACCGCGCTCCGGCTCAACTCGTGGGCGACTTTCTTAGTGCCCGCAAATCGTCTTCTTTAGGTAGCAGCCGGCCTTCCTATCTTCCCGGCGTCGAGCCAAGCGACCTCCGCCTTTGCTTGCCAGACTGCGTCTGTGCGTCTCTGCAGGCCGGGCTACTGGCCTTTGACAAACAGCTCTCTGGCTTCGCGCACCCGGCGGCGGTACTCACCGGGGTGGAAACGCGCAGCTCCTCCCCGGTAAGAATGGCCAGGAACAGCGACGGAGAAAGCACGGTCTTGGGGCTCTACGTTGCGGGTGAGGGTGCGGGCTACGCCGGCGGCATTATGTCCGCGGCCGTGGATGGGTTGCGCGTGGCGGAAGCGGTCGCAGGCAAGTACCGCATTCATTAGGGTAGTGCAGGCGCAAGCAGGAGGTAGTCAAGCTGTCTAGAAATAAGTACAATTAGAACAGGGAGTAGGGCGAAGGAGGATGGGGTGGTGGCTACATGTCAAGGTTAGTCAAGAGCTATCTTGCCTTCTACTTAGTCATGCTGGCGGTCGTGCTCATTTGGGGCGCACCCATTTTGTTTCCTACCCTTGCTTACACATTTACCGAAGAAGAAGTGCGCTATCTTGCGGCACTAGGTGAACTGCGTGTCCTGGCTGACCGCGACTTTCCTCCCTTTACCTATGTGCGCGAGGGCAAAGCCGTAGGCTACGAACTTGACTTGATGCGCGAACTAGAGCGTGTACTGCTCATCCCGGTAAAAGTGGAGCAAGACATGTGGTTAAATGTGCGCGAACGCCTGATGCTTGGGGAAGCTCACCTTGTCTCCGGTATGCGCATTACGCCAGAGCGGCGCAGGCTCTATCAGTTTACAGATCCTTATCTCTACACCCTGCATGCGGTTATTACTAGGCGCGAGGCACGAGCCGACGACTTAGAGGCGCTGCGCGGGCTTCCCGTGGCGGCGCAGGCAGGCTCGGCGACGGCCGAACGCTTAGTCGGTGAAGGCCACACAATTATACCTAAGGCCACCCCGGCCGAAGCTTTTGCTGCTTTGGCGCGGGGCGAGGTCGCGGGGTGGGTGGAGCAGCTCTGGGTAGCTAGGTACATAATAGGTGCCAAAGATTTGCCGTTTTACACCCTAACGCCGCTGCCGGACACACAGGGCGAGTACGCCATGGCGCTGTGGGGGCAAGCCGACCCGCGGTTACGCCGCATACTTAACAAAGCGCTGTATCGTTTGCATCGGCACGGTGTGATGGCGGAGATTAACGCGCGTTGGTTTGGCCCTGCCGTTACGCGCGTGGCGCATGACGAGGACAGGCTGCGCCAAGCCTTGTTTCTTTTTCTGGGTGTAGGCACGCTAGGCGTAGGGTTAGTCTTTAGTAACGCTTACCTGCAGCGCCGTGTGGAAACGCAAACGCGGGCCTTGCGCCTTTCCAACGCGGCGTTAGCGCGGCAACATGAGCGCGTGCAAGACATGCTTATCAACACGGCACGTGCCTTTGGGGTGGCTATCGAAGTAAAGGACATTTACACGGGCGGACACAGCCACCGTGTGGCGGGCGTGGCTTACTTTATTGCCAAGCAACTTGGGCTGACGGAGAGGCAGATGTTTGAGCTGTGCCTCGGTTCCTTGATGCATGATATCGGCAAAGTAGGGGTGCCTGAGGCTATCCTTACCAAGAACGGAAACCTCACTCCTGCCGAATACGAGTATGTCAAACAGCACCCGCGCATTGGGCACGAGATTTTGCGCGCTGTAGACGGGTATGAGGCCGTGCGGGACATTGTTCTCTACCACCATGAACGGTGGGACGGACAAACCACAGGGCAATATCCGGGCTATCCCGGGCTGCGCAGGGGCACAGCTATCCCATTGGGGGCGCGCATTGTGGCCGTTGCCGACGCTTTTGACGCCATGACGTCCGAACGCCCCTACCGCACGGCCCGTTCCGTCAGCGAAGCGGTGGCAGTAATCCAAAGAGAAGCTGGCGGGCAGTTTGACCCAGACATTGCGGTTACCCTAATCGGTGCGGAGGCAGAGTTAGCGGCGACAGAGCCGCACAGCTTGCCTATGATACTTAAGGAGTTAGCCATGCGGTTGCGCGTATAAACACGCGGGAGGTCTCTCTATGGATAAGCGGCGCCTCCGGCAGCTAAGGGCCATCATGCAGCTAGTCGAAGCGTTCGATCGGCAGGGTGTGCAAGCTTGGCTGGGCGGAGGATGGGCACTTGAGGCTCTCGATAGTACTTACCAACGGGATCACGCGGATGTCGATTTTCACATCTTCGCATCTGATGCCCCGCTGGTCCGCGTGCTGCTCGAGGAGCTTGGGTACAACATCGTGGAGATTACGGCCAGTTCGTTTGCTGCCGAGCGCGGCAAACTTCGCGTTGATTGGGAGCTCCTGTGGGAGGAAGATGGGGCAGTCGTCACTTACGACAGCTATGTTGACGCAACGTATGTGTGGCCCGCTGGAGCTTTCCCGCAAGAGAAAACAGGTGTAATTAACGGCGTCGGGGTTCGAGTCATGAGTCCTAGCGCGCAACGCCAACTAAAACTCGACTATGATAAGAAGCAGAAACGCTTGCGGCAAAAAGATATGCGTGATTTGTCGCGGCTCCGCTCACTGATTCACGATCGCCTGTAAAGACAAAAGTCCTTGGCCGCAAGTTAGGGCCAAGGACTCTCGAGCTTAGACGGGCTGAGATCTATCGCAGCACGGTGCGGCTGCTGTGGTACCTAGATGCTAGGTAACGCTGGCTGAGGCGATCTATTGTTACGCCTCGCCTTGGGAAAGCGTGCACCATGCGACCATCACCCATGGCGATGCCGACGTGTGAAACGCCCCGCCTCCAGGTGTTCTCGAAAAACACGAGATCCCCGGGTTGTAGCGCTGTACGTGCGATGCGACGTCCTACTCTAGACTGCGACAGCGAGGTGCGCGGCAAACGAATGCCGACGGCGCGAGCCATCACGTGGCGTGTAAAGCTACTGCAGTCAAAAGCGCGCGGCCCATTAGCGCCAAAGACGTAGGGGCGGCCTAGGTAGCTTAGAGCCATGCGCACAACGCGCACTCCTCTGGTTCCGTTGCTGGTGGCAGCCATGGCTGGCAGGGGAATAACAGCGACAGATGCTACTAGCACGAGTGTGGCAATGATTTTTTTCATGAGATTCATCAGTGTTGTCTCCTCTCCTTTATTTTGCTGTCACCTATGCTGAGCTTTAGCTCTGCAAAACTGAACTTTAAGCTCTGCATGCTTGAATTGTAAGTGATGATTCTTGATGCGAAAACAAGTAAATATTAACAACACACAGAAGAGCCTTGCCGTTGCTGGTTGTGTTATTTTTTACTAGGAGTGAAAAATATGTACCGCAGAGAAAAACTTGACGACACACACCCCGATTTTTATCCCGTTTTGGCCAAAGAGCTTCACCATTTAGTAGAGTTCGAAGCAGAGTGGTTAGCGTCGCTCAGTAACGCGGCTGCGCTACTTGGGCATCAGCTAGGGCGCATTAACTGGGCGGGGTTCTATCTGGTTAAAGAAGGCCTATTGGTGCTTGGCCCTTTTTGGGGCAAGCCGGCCTGTTCTGCGATTGTCTTGGGAGAGGGTGTCTGTGGCGCTGCTGCTCTAAGGCGCGAGACAATAGTCGTGCCCGATGTGCACGCCTTCCCCGGACACATTGCCTGCGACGAAGCCTCGCAGTCTGAAATCGTAGTGCCGATAATCTACCGCGGCGAACTTAAAGGCGTGCTCGATATCGACAGCCCAGAAAAAAACCGCTTCCTCCCCCGCGACCAAGCAGGGTTAGAAGCGTTTGTGGCTGTACTGGCGAGTGTGCTGCCGTGGGATAGGGTGGTGTTTTAGGCGCCAGCCGCCGGGAGAGATTGCACTTCGCACTTGGCACTTAGCACTTAGTGGAGGACGAGGGGTTGCTGGCTGCTGGCTCCTGGCTCCTGGTAGAGAAGGTGCCCAGTGCCCAGTGCCCAGTAGAGCGCGTCGCAGCGGTTTCGGTTTCCCTTTGACCTTTCCACCCTCCATGCTCACAACTCACAACTCACAACTCACAACTCACAATTCACAACTCACAAGCGACAAGGGACAAGCGACAAGGGACAAGCGACAAGGGACAAGCGACAAGGGACAAGCGACAAGGGACAAGCGACATGCGACAAGCGACAAGCCACCAAACAATTGCCCCTAAGCACAATATGTAGTATACTTGCTTACAACGATATCCCACTAATAGTGCATAAGGCTTAGGAGGAACAGCACGTGTTTGCAGAAATTAGAAAACGAGACAAGACCGTTGTGCAGTTTAAGCCCGAGAAAATCACCTTAGCTATCCTAAGCGCACTTGTCGCTAACTACCCGGAGCGCACCCGCGCGGAGCTGCGTAAGCTAGCCGAGGTCATTTCCGAGCGCGTTATCTTTACGCTTAGCAAGCGGCGGCTAGCCGAAAGTTGCCCTTCCGTGGAAGAGGTGCAAGATACGGTAGAAGAAGTGCTGATGGAAGTAGGCGAACGCCAAACTGCTCGCCGCTACATACGTTACCGCCTGCAGCACGAGGAGATTCGTCAGAACAAGAAGTCGTTCGTAGACGCGCAGCGCATCGTCTTAGACTACGTCACGCGCGAGGACTGGCGCGTCAACGAAAATTCCAACATGGATTTCTCGCTGCAGGGGCTAAACAACCACGTTATCGCCGAGGTGACGAAAGGCTTCTGGCTGTACCAGCTATATCCTCCTGAGGTGCGCGAGGCGCATGTAGGGGGAGATTTTCACCTGCACGACCTTGGTCTCTTGGCCCCTTATTGCTGTGGTTGGAGCCTAGAGGACCTTCTGTTGCTTGGGTTTAGAGGTGTGCCGGGCAAAGTAGAAAGTGCGCCGCCGCGTCATTTCCGCACCGCACTCCTGCAACTAGTCAACTTCTTCTATACGCTGCAGGGCGAGGCTGCCGGGGCACAGGCCGTAAGTTCGTTTGACACGTATTTAGCTCCTTTTGTGCGCCACGACAACCTAACCTACAAGGAAGTGCGCCAAGCCATCCAGGAGTTTGTCTACAATCTAAACGTGCCGACGCGCGTAGGGTTCCAGACGCCGTTTGTTAACCTTACCATGGATCTCAATTGTCCCGCGACCTTAGCTTCTGTTCCGGTAATTATTGGTGGAGAACACGGTGAGTCTACCTATGGCGAGTACCAAGCCGAGATGAACATGATTAACCGCGCTTTCTGTGATGTCATGATGAAAGGCGACGCCCGAGGCAGAATTTTTACCTTCCCAATACCGACCTACAACATCACCAAGGATTTTGACTGGGACAACCCCGTCGTTGACGCCGTAATGGAGATGACGGCACGCTACGGCATCCCTTATTTCGCCAACTTCGTCAACAGTGACATGTCGCCGGAAGATGCGCGCAGCATGTGCTGCCGCTTGCGCCTTGACAACCGCGAGCTGCGCAAGCGCGGCGGGGGCTTGTTTGGCGCTAATCCTCTCACCGGCTCTATCGGCGTAGTTACTATTAACATGGCGCGTATCGGCTATTTAGCCACTAACGAAGATGAGTTCTATACTCGTTTACGTCGCCTAATGGACCTAGCTAAGTCCTCGCTAGACATTAAGCGCAAAGTGCTTGAAAAGAACACAGACCTAGGGCTTTATCCCTATAGCCGATTTTATCTAAAGTCGGTCAAGGAGAGATTCGGCGAGTACTGGAAAAATCACTTCAACACTATTGGCATTAACGGCATGAATGAAGCTGTAGCTAATCTGTTAGGCCTCGCAGAGAACATCGCTACCGCGCGCGGACAAGCCTTCTCTCTGCGCGTGCTCGAGTACATGCGAGATGTCTTAGCCGAATACCAAGAAGAAACAGGCGACCTCTTTAACTTAGAAGCCACTCCAGCGGAGGGGACAGGCTATCGCTTGGCCAAGCTTGACCGCGAAAATTACCCCGCCATGCATATTCCTGGCAACAGGGAGCCATACTACACCAATTCGACACACCTGCCGGTAAATTTAACCACTGATATCTTTGATGCGCTAGACCTGCAGGAGCAGCTACAGATTCGTTATACCGGGGGAACCGTGTTTCATGGCTTTTTGGGAGAAGCAATCGAGGACTTAGCCACGTGCAAACGCCTCGTGCAGAAAGTTATGGAGAACTACAGCATACCGTATTTCACGGTCTCGCCCACATTTTCGGTATGCCCAGACCACGGCTACATTCGAGGGGAACATCGCACCTGCCCAAGTTGCGGCGCACCTGCGGAAATCTGGACGCGCGTGGTTGGCTTCCATCGACCCGTGCAGAATTGGAACCCCGGTAAGAAAGAGGAGTTTGCCGACAGGTTAGAGTACATTGTCCGGCAGGAGGCCGCTAATGACTAGCCAAGAGAAGTGCTTCCGCGGCCTGCAGAAGACTACGCTGCTAGATTTCCCGGGTAAAGTGGCCTGTGTGCTGTTTGTCGGCGGGTGTAGCTTTAACTGCCCCTACTGCTACAACTGCTCGCTGGTGAAACGCGAGGAACCGGAGCTCTCGTGGGACGCAGTCTGGGATTTTCTCGCACAGCGGCGCAAGGTCTTAGACGGAGTGTGTATCAGCGGCGGGGAGCCTACGCTGGCCCCCTTCCTTGCCGAATTTCTTGGCGAGGTGAAAGCTCTGGGCTTAGAAGTGAAGCTAGACACGAACGGCTATCATCCCGAACCACTAAGAACACTGCTAGACGCGGATTTGCTAGATTTTGTAGCGCTAGACATAAAGAACAGCCCAGCCAAATACGCGGCCACCTCAGGGCGTACTACAATTGATTTAAACCGCATCAGGCAGTCGCTTGACCTTGTGCAGGCTTCGGGCGTGGCCCATGAACTGCGTACAACCGTGGCGGAAGGGTTACACGAGGTAGCGGATATGCGTGAAATCGTCGCGTTCACAGGCGGCGGAGCGCGCTATTCTTTGCAGCCTGTGCAGCGCGACGCCGTGTCTCTCAGCAGGCAACGTTTTGTGCCGCCGACCTTTACCACGTTGCGCGCCATGGGTGAAATTTTGGAAGGGAGCTTCAGCGAGGTTTATATTCACGGAATTTAGGAGGAGCGCATGCGCATAGGCTGTCACTTAAGCATTGCTAAAGGACTCGCGACAAGTGTAGAGCTATCCCGTGAAGTAGGAGCTAACTGCTTTCAGTTCTTTACCCGCAATCCCCGCGGCGGAGCGGCGCGGCGTATCGAAGCGGACGAAGTTTCGACTTGGTTAAGCCTGCGGGCGCAGGCGGACGTCTTCCCGATAGTCGGACATCTGCCGTATACCGTCAATTTGGCAGCAAGTAAGGACGAGACGTATGAGTTTGCCAGTCAAACGGTGGCCGAAGACCTTACGCGTATGTCCGTTATCGGGGCCGAGTATTTGGTCGTACATCCCGGTAGCCGTGGCACGCAAAGCGTTAGCGAAGGCGTGGGCCGCATTGTGCGTGCCCTAGACAATATTCTCGCTCGTCACGAGCGCCGAACTGAGACTATGCTTTTGCTTGAAACAATGTCCGGCGGCGGCAGCGAAATCGGCAGTTTCGCGGAGATAGGCTTTATCCTAAAAGAGCTCGGATATCCGGAGGCACTTGGCGTCTGCATCGACACCTGTCACTTATTTGCTATGGGCTACGACTGGCGTGACGCGCGCGAGGTCGAACGGCTGCTAGAGGACGCGGAGACGCACGTCGGAGTAAAGCACATTAAGTGTGTGCACGTTAACGACAGCAAATTTGGGCCGGGGTCGCACAAGGACAGACATGAGCTTGTAGGCGAAGGCCAGATTGGGCAGGCAGGTTTTATAAATATCTTGGGGCACGAGCGCATTAGACACTTACCTATGCTGCTTGAGACCCCGGTCGCTGACTATAGCGGCTACGCGCAAGAAATTGCCAAACTGCGGCTGTGGCTTGGGTAACAAAACTTATGCTAGACATTTAAGGTTTGTCCTACTATGATTATGAGAGACCTAATGTGGGGTGAAACTTATGCAAAATGTAGTGGCTTTGTTTGGCGCGTTCGCCGTAGTCACTGCACTGATGCCACTCGTACGCATGCTAGCTCTCAATCACTGCTTAGTAGACAAACCTAACCCGCGCAAGGTGCATCAAGTGCCGGTGCCCGTGACAGGCGGCGCGATGTGGCTAGGACTAATTGCGGTGATGTGGGTGCTGCCGGTAGAACGCCAGCTTGCGCTCGGACTTACGCTTGGCGGCACGGCGGCCTTTGCCGTCGGGTTTCTTGACGACTGGGTCAAAAGCCGCGGGGGCGATTTCCCCGCGTGGCCTAAACTACTTGGCCAGATTCTAGCCGCGGGCCTATTGTTCGCGAGCGGCGTAAAGGTCTACTTCCTCACCAACCCTTTTTCGGGCGGATTGGTGATGTTGTCGCCTGCCCTAAGTTTCTTGGTTACAGTTATTTGGGTTGTTGCCGTAACGAATCTCATTAATTTTATGGACGGCTTAGATGGCCTAGCTTGTGGCATTGTCACTATCGCTAGTGTCACCATGGCGGTTATCTCGTTCTTTATGGGCCAACCGACGACGTTGCTTATGTTCTTAGTTTTAGCCGGGGTATCGGCAGCCTTCTTCCGCTTTAACTTTAATCCAGCCCGCGCCTTTATGGGCGATGCCGGCGCCTACTTTCTTGGCTTTACGCTCTCCGCCATTTCCATAGAAGGGGCCTTTAAGTCCGCTACCTTGGTCGGCTTGTTGGTGCCTTTCCTCGTGCTCGGGCTGCCTATTGCCGATACGTTATACAACATTATGCGCCGCCTACGCTCCGGACAGCCCGTCTATGTCGCCGATAAAGGGCATACGCACCATCGCCTGTTGCAGGCGGGGCTTAGCCATCGCCAAACAGTGTTGGTGATGTACCTGATTAGCCTGTGCTTTTCTTTGACGGCCTTAGTAGTGTTGTTCGCTAGCAGATGGTAAACGAGAAGCCAGAGTGGGAGAGTGTGGTGCGGGAGCTGCGTCGGCTCTACCCTAACGCCCGCTGTGAACTTAATTTCGTGAGCCCATTTCAACTTCTGATTGCGACTGTTTTATCTGCCCAATGTACCGATGTACGGGTAAACGAGGTTACAGCCAGGCTCTTTGCCAAATACCCAACCGTGCATGAAATGCTCTCGCTAGAGCAGGCAGCGCTGGCGGAGGAAATAAGGTCACTTGGGCTTTTTCGGCACAAGGCGAGAAACATTCTTGCTTTGTGTCGCGTGCTGTGCGAGCGGTTCGCGTGTGACGTGCCACGCACCATCGAGGAGTTGACGGAACTACCCGGCGTAGGTCGTAAGACCGCTAGCGTGGTCGTAAACAACGCCTTTGGCGTACCGGCCCTCGCGGTCGACACGCACGTATTTAGAGTGGCCAAGCGGCTAGGTTGGGCGGACGGGAAGACCCCCTTCGCGGTGGAGCAAGAGCTGCGCGCTCTTTTGCCGGATGCCATGTGGGGCGAAGTGCACCATCTCCTGATTTGGCATGGGCGGCGGCTTTGTTATGCTCGCTGTCCTCTGTGTGTAGCGTGTCCTTTGCGTGAGCTTGTGGCTTGTCGCGTGGTTGGCGGCCGGCAGCTTTGACAGCGACACCGCGTTCATATATCATCAAAGAGTGAACAAAGTTTTATATTCCTGCGTTGCTGTAGATTAGCTGCATTACACAAAACGCAGTCTGGTCGATGGTAGCGGGATATATAGATACAAAATAAAGGAGGAACGGACGTGCAAAAAGGAAACACCAAGTTAATTGTCGGAGTCGTCGCAGCCCTAGTCCTTATCGTTGCTTTGGTCTACGTTGTCCCCGGGATGCTTCGCCCGCCGGAACCACCACCGGCAGCCTTCCGCGTAGGAGTCGTGCTATCGACGGGTGGTCGTGGCGACAATTCGTTTAATGATGCCGCTATCGCCGGTCTAGAAAGAGCAGTAGCTGAGCTGGGCATCGAGTTCCGTTACCAGGAACCAAAAGAAGTGCCGCAAATGGAGGAGTTCCATCGCCTTTTTGCCCAAGAAAAGATGGACCTCATCATCGGGGTAGGGTTCCTGCAGGCTGATGCTATTAACAAAGTAGCCGCAGAGTTTCCGAATCAACGTTGGGCTGTCGTAGACACAGTAATCGAGCGTCCAAACGTTAAGTCTTTGGTCTTTAGGGAACACGAGGGCTCGTTCCTTGCTGGCGCTCTCGCCGCTATGCTAACTACTTCTAATCGAGTTGGGTTTGTCGGCGGCATGCAAATTCCGCTTATTGCTAGATTCGAAAAGGGTTTTATGCATGGAGTAGAGCAGGTTAACACGCTGCGTAACCGTAATGTAGCGGTCATCTCCAATTATATTGGGACTACGGGCGCCGCTTTTAGGGACCCCGTGCGCGGTAAAGAGCTTGCCCTGGCACAGATCGCTCAAGGTGCCGACATCATCTATCACGCTTCGGGCGGTAGCGGTCAAGGCGTGTTTGAGGCTGCTGCAGAAAAAGGTATTAAAGCTATCGGCGTGGACTCCAACCAGAACTGGGTTAAGCCGGGCACCATTATCGCTAGTATGCTAAAGCGCGTAGACGTTGCTGTATTTAATGCTATTAAGGCAACCAAGGAAGGTAACTTCACCGCTGGCATGAGTTCCTTTGGCGTTAAAGAGGGCGGTATTGGCCTTACCGACCTAGCCGCTGTAACCGACGTCGAAAAAGCGGCACTCAAGAACGATGCCGCACAGATAGCCAAGATTCAGGCCATGAAGGATGCCATTCCGGCTGATGTACGTCAGCTAATTGCAGACCTCGCACAGCAAATCGCGGACGGCAGAATCACAGTACGCTCAGAATAATCTAGACGCGGGAGAGGAATCTACCATGCAACCCATACTAGAAATGCGAGGCATTACCAAGAGATTCCCGGGGGTTTTGGCTTGCGATAGTGTCGACATTAGCCTCTATCCGGGGGAAATCCTCGCCATAATCGGGGAGAATGGCGCCGGCAAGTCAACGTTGATGAAGGTCCTGTTTGGGCTGTATCAGCCCGATGATGGCCAGATTCTGATAAACGGCACGCCGGTAGAGATTCTGAACCCGCACCAAGCGATTGCGCACGGTATTGGGATGGTTCACCAGCACTTTATGCTGGTGAACCCTTTTACCGTGTCCGAAAATATCGTGCTAGGTGATGAGCCACGGCGTGGGATTTTGTTTGACCTCGACAAAGCTCGCCGTTCGGTAGCGGAAGTATCCACTCGCTATGGCTTGCGCGTCAAACCGGATGCCAAGATAGACGAACTGCCTGTCGGTGTCCAGCAAAGGGTTGAGATTCTCAAAATACTCTATCGCGGGGCAGAAATTGTCGTGTTTGACGAACCAACTGCGGTACTCAACCCACAGGAAGTCAGAGAGCTTTACACCATCATGCAGAACCTTACCGCGCAAGGAAAGAGCATCATATTTATTACGCACAAGCTCAATGAGGTTATGGCGACTAGCCAGCGTGTCACAGTTATGCGCCGTGGCAAAGTTATGGGAACCGTGCTCACGCAGGATACTTCGCCCACCGAACTAGCTAACATGATGGTCGGTCGGCAGGTGCTGCTGCAGGTCGATAAGCAACCTAGTGCAGTCGGACGAACTATCCTTGCCGTGGAGGACCTGGTGGCGAAGGACTTTGCCGGCGACAAGGTGCTAGATCGGGTGAGCTTTGAAATTAAGGCGGGCGAAATACTAGGGATTGCCGGGGTCGAGGGCAATGGGCAGACCGAGCTAGTTGAGGTTTTAACCGGGCTAAGGCAAGCTTCGGCTGGGAAAGTGTTTCTAAACGGTGCAGAGATAACGAATCTTACTGCACGTCAGATCAAAGAGAGCAAGGTCGGGCATATTCCGGAGGACAGGCAGAAGAGAGGGCTAGAGCTAGATTTTTCCGTGCAGGAGAACTTGGTCTTTGGCTTCCACTACAAGCCTCCATTTGCCGGCAACGGCGTCCTTAATCTGGAGGTTATTGCCAAGCACGCTGACAAGATGATTGAGGATTTTGACATCAGGACGCCACACAGCGAGGTTCTCGTGCGCTCCCTGTCAGGTGGTAATCAGCAGAAAGTTATCATTGCGCGCGAGCTCTATCAGGAACCGGACCTCCTTATTGCCGCTCAGCCCTCACGTGGCGTCGATATCGGAGCGATTGAGTTCATCCATCGCCGTATCGTAGAGCATCGCGACGTCGGCAAGGCGGTGCTGCTTATCTCGCCTGAGTTATCTGAGATAATGTCACTTAGCGACCGCATAGCCGTTATCTACGAGGGCCAAATTATGGGCATCGTTGAGAGTGCAAAAGTTACCGAGGAAGAGCTCGGGCTAATGATGGCAGGCGTAAAACCTAACGAGAGGCCCCCAGTAGAGGAGAGGAAGCAGAGCGATGTCAGATAAGACGAAGAAGGGCCTAGAGGAGCTATTGGTGCCGGCTGGCGCCATTGTGCTTGGGCTGGTAGTTGGCGCGGTAATTATCGCGGTAATGGGGGAAAACCCATTGCGTGCCTACTCTGCTCTGTTTCTTGGCGCCTTTGGCAGCCTAAATAGGATTCTTGGCACGCTGACGCGCGCAACGCCGATTATCATCACGGGTCTGGCCGTGGCATTGCCGTTTAGGGCCGGGCTCTTTAACATCGGTGTGGAGGGGCAGCTCTTGATGGGGGCGCTCTCTGCCGCTGTCGTAGGCAGTAGGTTTGCTGGTCTTCCGGGGTTTTTGCACTTACCATTGGCCATACTCGCCGCAGCTCTAGGTGGAGGGCTGTGGGCGCTTATCCCGGCTTGGCTAAAGGCACGCCGCGGTATTCATGAAGTCATCAATACCATCATGATGAACTTTATCGCCAACGCGGTGTTGGCGTACCTCGTGGTGGAAGTGTTACGCATGCCCGGTGAGATGATTCCTAAAACTCCGCCTGTACTCCCGTCCGCGATGTTAGCGCGCTTTAGTGACTTCATCCCCGGCATCACCGCTCGCTTGAACCTAGGTTTTGTCATAGCGCTAGTCTTGGCTCTGGTATTATATTACCTGCTCTGGCGCACGACGTTTGGCTATGAAATTAGGGCGGTTGGTCACAATGCGAAGGCGGCAGCATACGCCGGGATTAACGTGTCTAGATGCATCGTTATTACTATGATTCTCTCAGGTGCCCTGGCCGGTCTTGCCGGCGCAGAGCGCATTCTTGGGTTTGACCGCACTTTGGCGCTCGGATTCTCGCCTGGCTTTGGTTTTGAGGGCATTGCGGTAGCTTTGCTCGGACGCAATCACCCCGTGGGCGTGTTGCTGGCTGCGCTCTTATTCGGGGCGCTGTCAAGCGGTGGGGTGTGGCTAAGCTTTACCACCGACATACCAGCCGATATCGTAGTGGTGCTCCAGGCCATAATCATCTTTTTTGTCGCGGCCGACCAAATTGTGCGGGCCATAATATCAGGTAAAAAGAAGGGAGCAGCCTAGTATGGGCACTGTACTTGACCTTGCGTTGGTAATGGCCACTCTGCGCTCAGCCACACCGCTTGTCATTGCGGCGCTCGGCGGCATATTCTCTGAACGCTCTGGTGTGGTTAACATTGCGCTTGAGGGCAAAATGTTGGCAGGCGCCTTTGCGGCAGTGGTCGTCGCTTTCTATACCGGCAATCCGTGGCTCGGCATCTTGGCCGCACTTCTGACAGGCGGGTTCATGGCTTTGATATTCGCAGTGGTTAGCATTAAGTACAAGGCTAACCAAGTAGTCAGCGGCATAGCTATCAACATGCTGGCGGCGGGGCTGACAGTGTTTCTGATGCACGTCTTCTTTGGCACGGCAGGGTCGAGTCCGGCAGTGCGGCGACTGCCTACCATTGGGCTGTTTACGCCGATTGTCTATCTAGCACCCATTTTGGTGGCTCTCGCGTTCCTTGTCTTATATCGAACGCCGTGGGGTCTGCGCATCCGGGCCGTGGGGGAACACCCCAAGGCCGCCACTACGATGGGTGTAAATGTCATTGCAATAAGATATGTCTGCGTAATACTGAGTGGCATGCTGGCAGGTATCGCCGGAGCGCACCTGTCAATAGGAACATTGAGTGTCTTTGTCCGCGATATGACGGCGGGAAGGGGATTTATTGCCCTCGCCGCAGTGATTTTCGGCAAATGGCACCCGCTAGGCGCAATGGCGGCAGCTCTGTTGTTTGGGCTTTTTGAAGCGCTACAGGTGCGTCTGCAAGGCGGCGGCTTGCCCACGCAGCTCATGCAGGCTATCCCGTATGTATTTACGATGGTTGTATTGGCGGGATTTGTAGGGCGGGCCACGGCGCCGGCTGCGCTAGGCGAGCCGTATCAAGATGAATAAGTGTAACGACATCATTAGAGACGCGCGACTCACAGTGCAGCAGAAGACATCGGCCCTAGCCCTTGCGGCAGAGAACAGTGTGGATGCGCTAAATATTCCACCGGCAGTGCAAGAGCTGCGTGCGGCGGGCATAATCTGCGACCTAGGAGAAGGGGATGCGCCTTTCCGTCCTCGTTATGCGATCCCCGATTACGACTCGTTTATCGCGCGCGGCAGTAGTTTTTTAGAGCTTGATCCACCCGAGGATTTGCATGATGCGCTTAACAGCCTGCTAATCCTCTACAAGCATGTGCCCTCTATAACGACGTGCCCGGTGTTCGTCGGCAATCTAGACAGGCTATTAAATCCGTTCATTGAGGATGAGACTACTGCCTACAAGGCCATCAAGCGTTTCTTGCTGCATATAGACAGGGCGCTGCCGGATTCTTTCTGCCACGGGAACCTCGGACCGCGTGATTCGGCCGCAGGACGGCTAATTCTTCGCGCACAGCGAGAGCTGCAGACTGCGGTGCCTAATCTTACTCTCAAGTACAGCTTGCACACAGAAGACGCTTTTGCCCTGCAGGCCATCGAGACTGCGTTGGCGACGGCGAAGCCTAGCTTTGCTAACGACGAGCTTTTTCGCCGCGACTTCGGCGGAGATTACGCAATTGCCTCCTGCTACAACGGCCTGCCGTTAGGTGGGGGCAGCTATACTCTCGTCCGCCTGAACCTAGCTCGACTGGCCAGAGACGCCAAGGATTATGCGCTGTTTCGCGAGAGCGTCTTGCCAACTGCCGTGGCGCATATGCTAGCCTATATGGACGAACGCGTACGCTTTCTGGTGGAGGAGTCGAACTTCTTTGCCAGCAACTTTCTCGTCAAGGAGGGGCTGCTACAGAAGGAGCGGTTCACCGCCATGTTTGGGATAGTGGGGCTAGCGGAATGCGTTAATTCCTTGCGGGGCAATCCTACAGAGGTAAGTGAGAGATATGGCCATAGCCTCCCAGCTAATGAGCTTGGCCAGGACATAGTCAGGGAGATTTCTAAGCTAGTGAGAGAGCACAGCAATGAGCACCTGCACTTTTCGCACGGGCACTATATGCTGCACGCTCAGGTAGGCATAGACACTGACGTAGCGACGTCGCCCGGTTGTCGGATTCCGATTGGGGAAGAGCCGGAGCTCTATCAGCACCTCCTGCAGTCGGCGCCGTTTCACAGGTTCTTCCCTGCGGGTATTGGCGATGTCTTCGCGTTTGACGCCACTGTGAAGAACAACCCGCAGTTTGTCCTGGACATAATCAAAGGGGCCTTTAAGAATGGGCTGCGATATTTCTCGGCGTACTCCTCTGACTCGGACGTGGTCCGCATCACGGGATATCTAGTCAAGAAATCAGATATGGGAAAGCTCACCGCTGGACAGCAGGTGCGAAACGGGGCAGTGTTCTTAGGACAAGGGTCGGTAGCAAACCAAGGCGTCTTAAAGCGAAAGCTCCGCACCGGGCAAGTAGAAAGGCACTGAAACGCACGTGCTTGGGTTTGTGCGTCGCATAATTCCTTTTAGCAGTGTAGACGGCCCTGGCAACCGCACGGCTGTTTTCCTGCAAGGATGTAATTTTCGTTGCCTCTACTGCCACAATCCAGAGACCCAAGCCGTAAGCGATGGAGTAAGAGCTATCCTAGGGGTCGCGGCGATGGATCACCTCGAAGTTGTAGACGTTGTCTTGCGCTATAGGGACTTTATTCGTGGAGTCACGATTTCAGGTGGAGAATGCACGGTTCAGCTCGCCTTTCTTGTGGCTTTGTGTAAGACTTTGCAGGAAAACAACATCGAAGTCTTTGCTGACACCAATGGACACGTTGACCCGCAGGAGTTCAAGGAGTTGTGTCAACACGTAGACAAGTTCATGTTCGACGTTAAGGCTTGGGGAGACGATGAGCACCTCGCCCTGACGGGACACACGCCAAGCCTTGTGCAGGCAAATCTCCGCTATGCTATCGCTCACAAGAAGGTGTATGAGGTGCGCACGGTTATCGTGCCGGATGTCCTGTCAAATCATGTCACAGTGGCAGAGACAAGTCGGTTAATTAGCGTTGACCCCGACATTCGCTATAAGCTGATTAAGTTTCGCCAGCGGGGTGTAGAGCAGCATGCTTTGTCTCTAGCTACACCTGACGACCGCTACATGGAGGACTTAGCACACTTAGCCACGCGCTTAGGCGTGAAAGACTGCAGGGTTTTATAGGTTCAGTGTCGAATTCAGCCCATTTAGAAAGCGAGAGGAGTGTCCTGCGTGAATAAGCGGGCTGTGTTTTCGGCCATAGACGACAAGCTGACGAGGATGGCTGCCATCAGCGACTGGATGTACTATCATCCCGAGATTGGGCATAACGAGCACCAAGCGGCGAGTAGGTTGGCGCGCGAGCTTAGCCTGCACGGCTTTAGCGTGGAAATGCCGTATGCCGGGTTAGCCACAGCCTTTAAAGCCGTGTACAAGCTAGGCGAAGGCCCTACGGTGGCTTTGCTGGCGGAGTACGACGCTTTGCCTGAAATCGGTCATGGTTGCGGGCACAATATTATCGGCTGTGCGGCTGTGCTGGCCGCTATCGGCCTGCGAGAAGGGCTGCGCGAGGGCGGAACCGTGGTGGTGTTTGGCGCGCCTGCGGAAGAAGGTGCCGTGGACAACGCCGGCGGCAAGGTATTTCTAATTGAGCATGGCGCCTTTAACGATGTGGATGCCGCGCTTATGGTTCATCCGGCAACGCGTAACGTAATCGGTGGCTCGTCGAGCGCGCGCGAAGCGTTAGAAATAGTCTTTAAGGGCCGGCCCGCTCACGCCGCCGGCGCACCGCACGAGGGAATCAATGCACTTGACGCGGCTATACAGACCTTCAACGGCTTTAACGCCTTGCGGCAGCATGTGCTGCCGGACGTGCGCATTCACGGCATTATCAGCGAAGGCGGCGTGGCGCCAAACATCGTACCGGAGCGGGCGGTTATTAGGCTTTACGTGCGCGCCAATGAGGCCGACTATTTAGAGACTGTGGTCGAGAAAGTTAAGAACTGCGCGCGGGCCGGTGCTTTAGCTACAGGTGCCGAGGTGCAGTTTAGGCAGACCGCGAAGCGCTATAAGAACATGCTGAATAACCCCGTCCTCGGCGCTCTCTTTAAGGACAACATGGAGGCGCTAGGCGAAGAAATAGAAGAGACGCAAGCGTCAGGTGCCGGCTCGACCGATATGGCTAACGTCAGCCATGAAGTGCCGGCCATTCATCCCTACATTTGTATCTCTCACAGCAAATTAGTAGGCCATAGCCGAGAGTTTGCAGACGCCACTATTACCCCTGCGGCGCATGACGGTATGGCGCTTGGCGCAAAGGCCATGGCCGGGACAGTGGCGGACATTTTTAGCCGCACAGATATACAGCAAGCGCTGCGCAAAGAAGCCGGCCGCCGCTTATAAACTCTGCGCCGTCAGTGCTTGTTCCCACTCGGACATCGCGCGTGTAAGCGTCTCTCTGAGCCAGTTATTCCAAGGCTCGACACCTAGATTGGCGCGCTGCATAGCCCGTACAAAGCGCGGCAGATAATCTGCCCAGCCAAGTATGACAGCAGAAGTGTAGAGGCGACGAAACTCCGCGAGTTCTATGCTTTCGCCGGTGTGAACCGCTAGGCAGCGCAGATAGTGGTCAAGGACGGCGTCCCTGTCTATGCCAGAAAAGCGTGGCTGCGGGTGAAGGAAGCCGATGTTTAGTATATCTAACATACCCGGCCCAAGCCCAAGCAGCTGATAGTCCATAAGTAAAGCTCCGCCTGCCGCATCGCGCGGCAGGCCTATGTTTAGCGGGTAGAAGTCGTTATGCAGTAGGGTAGGGGGCACATGGGCTAGGGCGTCCAGCAAGCCGTCTAAGACTACTTGAAGCCTAGGGTGCAGAAACACCGGCGCGACGGTCGCGTGAGTCCAAGCATTGTCGTAGAGGGCGGCCAGTAAAGCGTGCGCACGTTCGGGGCAAAACTCTTGACGCGGGTCTTGTTTAAGCCACGCGAGCGACGCATGCTTAGCTAATGCCCGCGGTGCACGCCCATGTAAGGCGGCGTATACCTCCACGACTAGAAGCAGCTCGGCAGTCGTCCAGTGGTGGTCTAAGGCAGGAATCGTGTAGTAAGGCGACACATCCTCAAGGAGTATGTAATTTAGGTCGTCTGTTAATCGTTCGCCCATAAGCAATTTTGGCGCAGGTATATCGAGCAAGGGCAGGAGCTCAGTGTAGAACAAATGCTCCGCAATATGGCTTTCCGGATGCCCTAGGCGGAGGTAATCGGGCATCAAGGCACGCGAGGACACCTTAAGTATGGCACTAGCGCCATGCTCAGTCAGCCGATATACCAAGCAACCGCTTTCGCCAAGCGTAATTCGTTTAAGGTCGGCGCGGCAAAAGGGCGCGGGGAGTCTTGGCAGGATGTCCTTTACGGCCACAGACATTAAGGATTCCTCCATGTTCTAGGGCTTGTAGCGGCGTGATTGCTTGGCGCGGTAGCGGCGGGCGCGCGCCGTTTGCCGGTGTCTAATCCACAACCGAGCAGTGAGCAGGAGTAAGAACATCAAGAGCAGTGCCGGTGCAGCCGAGAGCGGTGAGAGGTCTAGGTAGCGACTCAGGCTAAGCAAGCCAAAAGAGATAAAGACGATTGCTGCCCCACTCTTTAGCACGCGGGGCGGAACTAACTCCGCCAGTTTAGCGCTAGCTAAAATGGCTAACGCCTGCGCGGCAAAGAGACCCAAGCCGGCACCAAGCCAGGTGTAGAGCGGTGCGGACTGCTTGGCTGCGAGTCCGAGTGTTACTAGCTGTGTCTTGTCTCCAAGCTCGGCGATAAAGAAAGCCATGCAGATTGCCGCGAGGGGATGATGCGTGGCCGGCGAGACATCAGGACAGTTGCCCTCAGCGTGTATGGCACGGAGCGACCACAGGCCAAAGCCAATAAATCCAAGTGCGGCTAGGGGTTCTAGGAGCGACAGGGGGAGGAGATGGTTTAGTCCCTCGCCTAAGGTCACTGCCAGCGCAGTGTTCAGCAGGGCGGCCAACAGGGCTCCTATAAGCACGCGCGATGTGCCAAACTTGGCCACTAGGCCTAGACAGACCAGTTGCGTCTTGTCACCGAGCTCTGCCAGAAACACAATAGCTGCAGTGAACGCGAGTGTGGGCATTAGAGATGCTCCTTTCTGGTCTCCCGCAAAAACAAGAGACCTTCGGCGCTGATTTAGCACCGAAGGTCTCACCAGTCAACTAGTAACTCCAAAGAGTTAACGAGCGACCCTAGCGGCCAGGACTCATCGTCCAGTATGTTGGCGCGCCAGTTATGGCTACTCCCCTTCGATATAGAGAGAGTATATCACTAAACATGCCAACCGCAAAGCACACTTGACCTCCTAGCATGAGCACGGTAGTATACTGCCAGCACACTGCTACAGCTTATGATTGGCAGTCTGCGACTATACGCGAGCGGAAGTGAAGAGTTGAATAAGCCACTATCTACAGCGCGGCTGCTGTTGACGATTGCTCTTGGCACCTTGCTGTCCGCAGCTGCCTTTAACCAATTCCTGATTCCCAACCGCATGCTTTCAGGCGGCATTGCCGGGCTTAGCATCATTATTAACAACCTTACGGGCTGGCCGACCGGGGTCATGGTGCTGCTGCTAAACATCCCGGTATTGTACCTTGGGTACAAGCATATCGGCGGCAGGTTTATCCTGCTGACCAGCATGGCCGTACTGAGCTTTTCGCTCCTGCTTGACCTTGTGCCTGTGCAGGCGTTAGTAGACGACTTGCTCCTGGCCGCCGTGTTTGGCGGGGTAGTCAACGGGTTAGGGTTAGGGCTGGTGCTAAAGGCAGGTGGCTCTACCGGCGGCACTGACGTGATTGGCGTCATCGCCAACCGTAAACTAGGCATCTCGATTGGTGAAGTGCTAATGGGGTTTAACGCCATCATCGTGGCGGTAGGTGCCCTGTTGTTTGACCTTACGTCTGCACTGTATACCTTAATAGCCATGTTCGTTGCAGCGCGCATCATCGATACTTTACAGACCTCGCACGGGCGCAAGAGTGCGCTCATTGTCTCGCGCTCTGCCGACGAAATAGCGCGCGCCATTAACACAAAACTAGAGCGGGGAGTGACCTTCCTCCACGGCGAAGGGGCCTACGGCCACTCCCAGCTAAAAGTCATTCTTTGCGTGCTAACGCGCTACGAAGTCGCTGAACTTAAAGCAGTCGTCCTGCAAATAGACCCACAAGCCTTCATGACGATTAGCGATACCAATGAAATCATCGGCCGCTTCGCCGCCTACAACCCACTCCGCGCCCTCAAGTGAGAAGCAAAAGGGACGGAGCCTTTTGCTTCAAGAAGCAAGAAATAGGAAGCAAGACAGAGGAAGCAGAAGGCCTAGGCGCGCAGACCGAAGCGCTTAAGGAACGGAGCAAGCGCCAGATAAAGCGGCAAAGTAATTACACTGCTTAACGCGGCACGCGCTGCATTAAACGGCACTATTGCCGTCCACAGGAGCTCGGCATGCTGTGCCTCTGGCACACCCCAAGCGGCAAGCGCCCAGTAGAGGTTTGAAGCGTACATCACTACTGACATCACGAGACCCCCGGTGACTAGCCCTAGCAGCGCGCCCCATTTGTTAGGGAGTTTCCGGTATACCAGCCCAGTGACAATGGCAAAAGTTGCTGAAGCCAAAAAGTTTTGCACAGACCCGATAGGGCCACCCGTGCCCTTAGTTAAAAAGAATAGCAAAACCTTCACCAGCGCAATTGCGCCCCCGGCTAAAGGCCCGAGCATGAAGCTCCCAATTAGCGTGGGCACGTCGCTTGGGTCATACTTAAGAAACGGCGCAGCCGGGATTAGCGGAATCTGCAGTACGAACATAAGGAGATAGCTCATGCCCGCCAGCATGGCCATAGTCACTAAGGTGCGTAAGTTTTGGCGGCGATTGTCTTGGTTCACTTGAATTCCTCCTAAAAAATAACTGCCCCGATAAAGCAATCGGGGCAGGCACAAGCAAAAGGAGCTTGCAGCGTACCTTCTTTCATCCGGACTTTAACCGTCGGCCTTGGAATCGCACCAAGTCTGCCATGTGGCTCGTGGGCTAGCTTTCGCATTACCACCGATAGGGAATTACACCCAACCCCGAAGGTCTATCGTATTCTGTTGCACTAAAATCGTACCGCAGAGACGCGGCCGTGTCAAGGGGCGCAATGAGCTGTGAGCTGTGAGCGGGGGCAATCATGAATCAGGAATCGTGAATCATGAACTGGGAGAGAGAGCTCCGCTGGGCACTGAGCACTAGGCACCCCTTAGGGGTTTGCAGCGGCCGGCGGGGAGCGCCTTGTAAACACGTAGTAATGGTAAGTCAGAACAACCAACAACGCAGCAAGTAAAGGCGGGCAGTCCTCTACTTTCGCGTTTACGTCATGACCGCCAAACTGCCCGCCCAGCCTCCCTACCAAGTGGCCATTTACCTGCTGTAAAGCACAACTAAAGCCTAGGTATTCTCCGCCAATCCGACCGGTGACTTCTTCTCCAATCTGCTTCAGGGCAATGTCCCTGCCGACTAGTTCCCCACCAATCCGACCGCCAAGTTCTAGACCCACCATGCAGGCATACACACTTTGCCCATGAAACGCTCCTCCTAGACGCCCTTCAATTTCGTCTCCGCTAATACTAAGGTTAACGTCTGCGCCGCGCATCATGCCGCCTATGCGCCCCGTGACCGAATGTGCGCCAACGGCGCAGTCGATATCAAACCCTCCCAAGAGACCCCCAACCCGACCTCGTACAAAACCCATTCGTGTTCATCCACCTCTCAGATTAGTCAGCGCGCAGAGCGAGCATTGAGCATTGAGCATTGAGCTATGAGGGGGCGCACAGCGCTCAGCACTCAGCCTTTAGGCTTTAGGCTTGAGGCATTAGAAGCGGTGAGCTTTGAGCTTTGAGCTGTGCCCGAAGAGGAAACGGATACCGCGGCGACGCGCTCTACTGAGCACTGGGCACTGGGCACCGGGCACCGGGCACTTCTTTACCAGGAGCCAGGAGCCAGCAACCCCTCGTCCTCCACGGAGGTTGCGTCACTGCTAAAGACGTGCTATACTGGCAACGTCAACGGGTGACTGGGAGGCTTAAATTCAGGCTTCTGTACTGCTCTCTAGCGTATGGAAGCTCTGTTTTTTGCAGTCTCCGGTGCGCCCTTAGTCTAGACCAAAGTGAAACACAAAGGAAGATGAAACATTGCCTAATTTTAATGAACTACAGCTAAGTCCCGAGGTGCTGCAAGCGATTGTCGACATGGGCTTTGAGGAGATGACCCCTATTCAGGCCGTCGCCATACCCGAAGCACTGGCCGGGCGCGACGTCTTGGGGCAAGCTCAAACCGGCACAGGGAAGACGGCGGCCTTTGGTATACCAATGATGGAGCGCATTCGCATGGATGTCGAGCAAGTGCAAGGTTTAGTGCTAGCTCCGACACGTGAACTAGCCATGCAGGTAGCCGAAGAACTAAATCGCCTCGGCGCTGTCAAGGGCGTACGCAGTCTCCCCGTATACGGCGGGCAAGAGATAGAGCGGCAGATTCGCGCGCTCAAGGCTCGCCCCCACATTGTGGTAGCCACGCCAGGCAGGCTACTTGACCACTTGCGCCGGCGGACTCTACGTATCGGGCAGGTGAGTTTTGTCGTTCTAGACGAAGCCGATGAAATGCTGAACATGGGTTTTATCGAGGATATCGAGTCTATCTTAGCTGAGACGCCGAGCGCCCGTCAAACTATGCTTTTCTCGGCTACACTGCCTCTGCCCATCCAGAATCTGGCGATGAAGTTTATGCGCGAAGCAGTTAGGGCTGCCGTGCCGGTGCGAGAGCTGACGGTGCCTACCATCGAGCAGCAATACATTGAAGTCAGGGAGTCACAAAAATTTGACGTTTTGTGCTTGCTGCTAGACACCGCTAACCCCGGGCTGTCGATCGTGTTCGGACGGACTAAGCGCCGCGTAGATGAAGTTTCCGAAGCGTTGGCCAAGCGGGGCTACGCCGCGATGGGCATACACGGGGACTTGACGCAGGCGCGGCGCGACCAAGTTATGCGCAGATTTCGTGACGGCACGATTGATGTGCTGGTAGCGACTGATGTAGCAGCGCGTGGTCTAGACATCGAGGGGGTAGCGCATATCTACAACTTCGATATTCCGCAGGATGCCGAAGGGTACGTGCACCGCATCGGGCGCACAGGTCGTGCCGGACGCACCGGGCAAGCCACGACTCTAGTGACGCCTCGCGAACTAGACCTTATGCGCCTCATTGAGAAGATGACGGGACGCAAGGTGCGGCGGCGCCCTAGTCCTACCTTTAGCGAAGCCATCGAAGGTCAACGCCGCTTAAGCATGGAGAAGCTACTGCAAGTCGTGGAAGAAGGCAACATTGAGCAATATATGAGCGCCGCCGAAGCGCTGTTAACTAAAGCCGACTCAGCCGCGCTAGTGGCAGCCGCGCTCAAAATCATGACTAAAGAGCCTGATGCCACGCCGGTGCTCATCACAGAAGAAGCACCTTTGCGCCGCCCCCGTACGGGGCAAAAGCCATTTGGCAGGCCTCGCGCTGAAACGAATGGGCGCGAGCGGCGCCAAGGCGACCACCGTGCGCGCCAAGCTCGGGATAAGCATCATCGCTAATTCACGAAAGTCGTTGCACAAAGTGTAGCCAAGACACAAAAGTCGTTGTAGTTTTGTGAAGCAAGGGTATAATTACCTTGTGAGGTGATTACCCATGTATAGAGAAGCAATCGAAGAGCTGTATAGGTGGAAGGCGAAACGCAACAAGAAACCACTGATCATCCGCGGTGCACGGCAAGTTGGAAAGACCTGGTTGATGAAGGAGTTCGGGCGCGTCGCTTAGGAAGTCCCAAAGGCTCTCACTGCACTTAAGTACTTCAATGAGAATGCCCCACAATACCAGATTATCTGTGCCGGTTCGCTGCTTGGCGTGGGCCTACACCAGGGCACTTCGTTTCCTGTGGGCAAGGTGGAGTTCCTGGATCTGTACCCTCTGACCTACTTAGAGTTTTTGCGCGCTATGGGCAAGGAGTCGTATGTAGAGTTACTGCAAAAGGGCGATTTTGAGCTTGCGAGCACCTTCAGGCAGTCCTATATCGACTTGCTTAGACACTATTACTATATCGGTGGCATGCCGGAAGTAGTTAACAACTTTTGCGAGAACAAGGATTTTGGCGAAGCGCGGGAAATACAGCAACGTATCCTCGACGCTTATAGCCAGGACTTTTCCAAGCACGCACCGTATGAAATTGTGCCGCGCATTAGGAATTTGTGGAACAGCATTCCCGCTCAACTCACTAAGGAAAACAAGAAGTTCATCTACGGGGTGATTAAGGAGGGCGCACGGGCTAGGGAGTACGAGCAAGCCATGCTTTGGCTCACTGACTGTGGCTTAGTTCATCAGGTGCAGCGTGTGAGTACACCTAGCCTCCCCTTAAAGGCTTACGCAGACCCCAAAGCATTTAAGCTGTTTGTGGTTGACGTAGGACTGCTGGGCTGCTCGGTGCGCTTAAGCCAAAGTGCGCTTCTCGAGGGCAACGAGCTCTTTAAGGGGTTTAAGGGGGCGCTGACTGAGCAGTATGTTTTGCAGCAGCTAAAAGCCCAGAAGGGTCTGCAAGCCTACTATTGGTCAAATGAGCGCGGTGGCGCTGAGATTGACTTTGTAGTTGATACCGGCAGTGCAGTTATCCCCATTGAAGTGAAGGCCGAGATGAATCTGCAGGCCAAGAGCCTGAAAGCCTACCAAGTGAGGTTCCACCCTAACCTGTCCGTACGCCTGTCTATGGCTGATTATCGGCATGAGGAGAAGTTGCTGAACCTGCCGCTCTACGCGGTTAACGTCTTTAACTAAGTGGCTGCGAGGCACGTCGCTTTAGGAAAGGCGACAGTAAAAGTGCTCCCGGCCGGAGAGCTCTCCACGTGAATTTTGGCGCCGTGGCGCTCGGCGATGCGGTAGCATACCGCCAAACCGAGCCCGGTGCCGTTTTCTTTTGTGGTGAGAAACGGCGTGCCGAGCTGCGGTATGAGCGAAGCTGCAATGCCGGAGCCCTCGTCGCTTACAGCTAGACAAATAGAGCCTGCGAGTTCCGTCGTCGTAATCGACACTGTCCCGCCGGAGGTCATCGCTTCCAGAGCGTTGTTGACGAGGTTCGTTAACAACTGCCTAATCTCCGCTTCGTTGGCGATGATTGTGGCGGGTGAGCGCAGGGCGTAGCTCATGCGCATGCCTTTTACAAGGGCGAGCGAATTAAGCACGGGGGCAAAGCATTCGATTAGGACAGAGAGACAACAGGGCTTAATGCTGACTGCGGTGCGCGAGAGCGACAGATAAGTCGAGATAATGCTGCAGGCGCGGTCTATTTCTTCTGTCATAAGGTGTGTGAATTTGCGGTACGGAGCAAACTCAGGCTTTTCGGCGAACAGCTGCAGGAACCCGCGCACGGTGGTCAAAGGGTTACGGATTTCATGTGCGATGCTTGCCGCCATTTCTCCCACGAGGTTTAGACGTTCAAGGCGCGCTAGATCCGCTTCCTTTCTTGCTTTCTCGGTGCAGTCAACCGCAAGAACTAGAGCTCCCGCAGCTTGGTTCAGAACATTACTTTGTCGCGAATAGGTTGAAATGTCGTAGACGCGGTCTCGAATGTGTGCGCGAGTGCCTGATACGTTAGTGCCCTGTAGTGCGCCTGCAATGAGGGCGGCCCCTACGCTTGGGCTGAGTTGCAGGTAGTGCTTGCCTAAGACCGCATCCTTATCAGCCTGCACTAGCTCTAGCCAGGTGTTGTTTACGCTAGTTACATACCCGGTGGCATCAACCGCCATAATGCCGATGGGACTGTGTTCAATGAGCCAAGCTAAGGCATCGCGATGTTGCGACGCTTCCGCTTTGGATTGTGTAAGGTGCGCGGTGATCTCATATAGGGCCTGCTGGATGCGCTCCTCCCGCGATATGTCGTAGCCGAGCGCTACCGCACCCGCGACTTTGCCTGCGATTACTACCGGAGAGGTGTCTACGATAAACACGCCCTTTGGCGTGACCGTCCGCACCTGGCTAAAAGGCACGCCTTCGTGTAGCGAGCGCAGGATAGGCGACTGGGCGCGAGTATAGCCGGTGTAAGAGAAAACCTTTTCAATGTGGCTGCCGACAACCGAATGCAGGGCGGCGTCAATGCCCATCAGGTCGTACGCCCCGGCATTAGCAAAGACCACGACTTCCGCCGCATCGATTACAATGAGCGAACCCTTTGTAACTCCGGCCAGCCACACGAGTGCTGCGTCGACTATTTCATGCGTGTTTGGCATAGACACAAAACCTCCTCGGAAAAATTGTCTCACACGCTGCTCGCGACTATTGTGGGTTAGTGCGCGTGGTAGGGGAAAATAAAACGACGCGATACGGCATGGCACTTAAGCAGTCGAAAAAAGGGCTGGCTCGGTGTATAATCTACAGGGTGATGCGGATGAAGGTTATATCGTTAGCGAGCTCAAGCACATACGGCAATGCCTATCTTATCGGCTGGGGTTCTACATATGTACTGGTTGACTGCGGTGTGTCTATAAGGCGCCTAGAGCAGAGTCTGGTTGGTCTCGGAGTATCCCCGCGCTCCCTTGCCGGCATTCTCGTGTCGCATGAACACGGCGACCATGTTAAGTCCCTGCAGTTAAAAACGCCTTTCTCGACGAAGTACAACATCCCGGTGTACGCTCCGCGAGAGTTGTTCTCCCCCGGGGTTAGGGGTATCGGCGCGATACGCGGACTTTCCCTTGCGGCAGGGTCTATAGTGCAGGTAGGAGATTTTACCGTCTGTTCTTACGCCAAGTCGCATGACGCAGTGCGTCCCCTGATGTTTCGCCTTACGGCACCCGACGGTGTCGCCGCGGCGGTAGTTACAGACCTAGGTGAAGTCACGGAGGAAGTTTATCGCGGCGCGCACAACGCCGACTACCTAGTTTTTGAGAGCAACCACGACCGATACATGGAACTTAACTCCGGTCGGCCGCAAATGCTCATTAACCGCGTGCTTGGGCGCTTTGGCCATTTGTCTAACGACGAGGCCGGAGTCGCCTTAAAGGAACTGGTGGGTGAGCGCACGCGGGGCGTTATGTTGGCTCACCTGAGTATTGACTGCAATACTCCAGAGCTGGCACTTAGAACAGTCACGCCGTACCTGCGACGTGCGGGGTATAGCGGCCTGCTGACAGTCGCACAGGCCGGTGTGCCTAGTGTGCTGTCAGAGGGAGTGCCAACTGCGCGCCAGCACCGCTATACCGCGCTCGATGCGTTCGGGGAAAGTGCCTGCAATACTAATACGTAGGAAATTGCGATATTCTTGTCGTGCCACGGAAAAATCGTCGCCGGGCGAGAAGAGCACGCCTTCCTGTGAGGTGAGCTTAAGCAGCTCGCTAGCGCGTGCGCCCTCGGGCAACCCTATCCAGCAATTCATGCCGCCACGCAGCGGATAAAAGACAGCAGTGCCTTGCCAGTGACTTTTCAGCGCGCCGTAGAGGACGCCTGCCCGCTCGCGGTAGATGTTCCGAAGGCGCGCTTGGTGTTTGTCCCAGTGACCGCTCCTTAAGTACAGGTCCAGCGCGCGTTGGGTGAGGCCGGAACTGCCAATGTCGACAGCTTGCTTGGCGTTGTTAACACGCGTCAAGAGCTGTGGCGGCACTACAATAAAGCCGAGGCGGAGTCCGGGCATAAACATCTTAGAGAAGCTCTTTACGAACAGCACTCTGTCGGGCGCTTCCTGCCACAAGAGGGGCGGTCGAGTGGGTGTATAGTACAGCTCGGAAATGTGGTCATCTTCGATGATATAGAAGTCACGCTCCCGTGCGAGGTTAACTAGCTTTTTGCGCACGTCCGCGCTGTAGACTGCACCGGTGGGGTTATGGTAGTTAGGGATGGTGTACACCAAGCGCGGGGAGTGGCGCAGAGCCTGCTCTAGCGGCGCGAGTCGCAAGCCGGTCTGACCGAGCGGGACGCCGAGGACGCGCGCTCCTACTGCTTGAAAGGCCTGCATGGCCCCCGGGTAGCAGGGACTCTCTACGACAGCAAGTGCGCCCGGCGCGAGCAGCAGCTGTGCCAGAAGAAAAATGGCCTGCTGCGCACCCGAGGTTATAAATACGTGGTCGGGGTTTACCGTAAGCCCTTGTTGCGCGAGATAAGCGGCAATGCTGTGCCGAAGCGGACCGTAACCCTGCGGTTCGGGGTAAGCGAAGGCCTCACCGCGGTCGCGGTCAAGCACGGTGTTAAAGGCGGCTTTAAACTCATCCACCGGGAAGAACTCGGGCGAAGGTGTACTTGAGGTGAAGTCGATGTCCGCTCTTTCTTTCTCGGTCGGCGCGGAGGGTAAGACAGCCCGCGGAGCGAGGTATGTACCGCTCCCTTCTCGGCAGTAAACCAAACCCTCCTGCTCGAGGACTCGCAGAGCGGCTACTACGGTAGAGGGGTTTAGGGCGTGTTCGCGCGCGAGCGCACGCACCGAGGGCAGTCTAGTATGCGCGGGGGATGTTGCCGCCGCGCGCTTTAGGTGCTCGGCGAGAGACTGATAGAGCGGCTTGTGCTTATCTAAGACGGACATACAGGTTCCTCCTTGACAATCTCAGAAGTCCTACTATAATTTTGGCGACGGAGTAGCTCATACAGTTCTAACTGTATCGATACGCCGAATAGATGTCAAGGAGTTGTGTGACAAATGCGGACAGGGCTAAACCGGGGTTTGGCGGAAATGCTCAAGGGCGGCGTAATCATGGACGTAGTTAATGCGGAGCAGGCACGCATTGCAGAGGCGGCGGGGGCTGTCGCCGTTATGGCGCTAGAGCGCGTCCCGGCAGATATTCGCAAGCAGGGCGGGGTGGCGCGGATGAGCGACCCCGAGCTCATAATTGCCATCAAAGAAGCCGTGAGTATTCCCGTCATGGCAAAAGTACGCATTGGGCATTTTGTCGAAGCGCAGATTCTCGAAGCGCTTAGGATTGACTTTATTGACGAGAGCGAAGTATTAACACCTGCTGATGACCAGTGCCATATCGACAAGCACCGCTTTGCTATCCCCTTCGTCTGCGGTTGCCGCAACCTAGGCGAAGCCTTGCGCCGTATCGGTGAGGGAGCGGCGATGGTGCGCACAAAGGGCGAGGCCGGAACCGGCAACGTAGTGGAAGCAGTGCGCCATATGCGGGCAGTGCAAAGCGAAATGCGCCGCGTGATGCTCGCTCCCGACGAGGAACTGATGACGATTGCTAAGGAGTTTGGCGCGCCGTTCCCACTTGTGCAAGAGGTGAAGCAGTTAGGCCGCCTTCCCGTAGTCAACTTTGCCGCTGGGGGCATCGCTACACCCGCCGACGCCGCGCTGATGATGCAGCTCGGCTGTGACGGCGTCTTTGTCGGCTCGGGCATTTTCAAGTCGGCAGACCCCGCGCGCCGTGCGGCGGCCATCGTGCAGGCGACAACGCACTTTAAGGATGCAGAGCGACTGGCGCACATTTCGCGCGGCTTAGGCGAAGCCATGCCGGGGCTTGAGATTGCCGGGCTCGCGGCTACCTACGCGCAGAGGGGACACTAGTGCGAGTTGGTGTCCTAGCGTTACAGGGTGCAGTCAGAGAGCACTTGCGCGCAGTCAGGCAGCTAGGGGCTATCGGCATAGAGGTCAGGCTGCCGGAGCACTTAGCAGGGCTAGACGCCATGATTCTTCCCGGCGGAGAAAGCACGGCCATGCGGCGCCTGCTCGACAAGGCGGAGCTACTTCTCCCTCTTAGGGAGTTTGTGTTGCAGAAGCCTACGCTTGGGACCTGTGCCGGGGCGATTCTCTTGGCGCGGAGAATAGAACCTGCTTATGAGGAACCTGTTCTCGGCGCGCTTGATGTAACCGTCGAGCGCAACGCCTACGGTTCGCAGCTCGACAGCTTTACCTGCAAGGCCGAAGTTGCGGGTGTGCCGGACTTTCCGCTAGTCTTTATCCGCGCACCGCGTTTTAGTAACCTTGGCGCTAGCGTCAGCGTCGTGGCAACGTGCCGTGAGCAAATCGTAGGCGTGCGCGCCGGCTACATTTGGGCGCTTTCGTTTCACCCGGAGTTGACCGAGGATTTGCGCCTGCACGAAATGTTCCTTAGGTCGGAATAAGGCACCTAAAGATGGGCATAGTATTAACTACAAGAGACGGGTAACCGTCTCTTTGTCTAAGTTAATACTTTTATGGCAGGTGGTAGATCATAGACATTGCTGTGCTGATTGATTACGAGAACGTCTACTGGAGTCTTAAGAACAACTATGGTTTTAGCCTTGAGCCCGGTATGCTTGTCGACGGAGTGCGAAACTTAATAGGGCGCCAAGGCCATGTAGTGCTAATGCTAGCGTATGCCGACTTTGACCACCCGGAGTTCAAGGGCCTGCAAACCGAACTGCAGCGACGTTCGGTCGAACCGCGACACGTATACTCAGTGAACTCTGAAGAGGACAGGCGCAAGAATGCGGCGGACATAGAGCTGTCGCTAGACGCACTAGAACTAGTCTACACTCGCCTCGACATCGACTACTACTGCCTAGTCTGCGGAGACAGAGACGTAATACAAGTCATCAAGAAACTCCACACGCGGCGCAAGCAGGTACACGTAATCGGGGTAGAACGAACTACGAGCAAAGACCTCAAGCAGTTTGCCGACGCCTTTTCGTCTGTTGAGCGCATCCTAGGCATAGAAGAGATGACGGCTAAAGCGGGCGAAACAATTACACCTGACCTCGCCTTCCTAATAAAAAAGGTTAACTGCCTAGAGCAATCCCGTATGGCGTTCGTCGGGTTGAAGCTAGTTACCACAAGGGTACTTGCGAGCCTACGGGACCCGCAGTCCGTGGTGTCGCAGGCCATTAGCGAAGGGATACTTGAGACCTATAAGGTGCCAAACCCGAGCAACAATGATTTTCCCACCACCGCCTGCCGCCTCAACCGCGCGCATCCCTTCGTCGAAGCAATCCTCGACACCAAAGAAGCAAAAGGGACGGAGCCTTTTGCTTCATAGCGGCCTACGTTATATCAGAAACGACCTCTGTTCAGAACCGCTGTCCACAAGGACGGCGGTTTTGCTCGTAGTTGCCCAAGACAATACTCATAGAATATAATAACAATATCGAATCAGGAATCTTTTAGCGGGGGATGTCGATGAAGAATATTGCGCAATGGCTACGTCAGCCGGGCGGTGTTTACAACCCAGCAGGCAGTAGGGTGAAGCGCCGAGCCGATGAGCAACAATGGCGTGTAAGAGCACTTTACTGTGTCATAGAGAACCTAGCTCTCTCAGCCCTTATCTATGCGGTTTGGTTTGCGCTAAGCCCACGGCAGGAGCATTTCCTAACAATGAATCTCCATCCACTGCTAATCATGGTTGCCATGTCAGCGCTACGTTACGGAAATTATCTCGGGCTCGTGAGCGCAACCTTTGCGAGTATAGTTTTTCTCTATGCCAACTATGTACTAGGTCGTGACTTGGTTCTCTTCTTTACAAGTTGGGAGCATTACAAGTTTCTGTTGATGTTCTTTCTGACAGCAGTCGTTTTGGGCACGGTACGCGATTACGGTGACCAAAGAGTAGCCGAGTTGGAGACACAGCTGTCTGATGTACAGGACGAGCGTAACGCCCTATTAGAAGCACAGCAAAAAGCCAACATCATTAATCGGGAGCTAAAAAGGCAGATCATTGGTACTGAGGATAGCATTCTCTCTCTCTACAATCTATCCCTAGCGCTTGAGTCTCTGCGCCCTGAAACTCTCTACTCCGAGGTCGCTAGCGTCCTAGCAAGGTTCCTGCGTGCGCAGGCCGTGTCAATCTACACGGTGGAGGCGAACGGAGAGTTTCTTCGCCTCAAGGTAGACCTCGGGCACGACACGTTGCCGCCTAAATCATTGCGTGCCAGCGAACACCAGTACCTCACCACAGTGCTCAAAGAGCAAAAGGCATATCGAGTATCCATTGAAAGTGCCCCTAGCGATCCACTCTTCTCTGCTCCTATCCTTAGGGATGACAAAGTAATAGCAGTAATTAATGTGGACCAAGCAATTTTCCATGCCGTGACAGAGTACTCCTTCCAGCTGTTTAGGCTGGTAGTGGAGTGGACTGCTAGGTCTCTTGAACGCGCTCTAGATGTTGACGAAGCTCGAACCGCAGTCCACTACTTACCTAACTCACGCTTCCTAAGGATGCCTTATTTTGAGGAGCGATTGGCCGAAGAGCGCCAACGCTTTGTTAAGTTTGGGTTGCCCTACAAGCTGTTGGCGTTAGACTGCGAGCACTCTGCATTGCCGGCGCTGGAGCAGAGCTTAAATCAGTGTTTGCGTCTCTCAGACGTGCGCGGGTATGACGAGTCCAAGCAGAGAGTGCTTGTGCTGTTACCACTAACTGATGCGGGTAACCTCGCCAATGTGCAAGCGCGGTTAGCTAATTGCCTTGGCGCAGTGCGCATGTGTGAGTTGGACGCAGCGTGATAAATGTTCGGAAACTCGTACTTTGGGTTGGGTTAGTAGTAGCGGCAGGGATAATCATTCAATTTGTGCGGGTGTATGAGTTTTCGCGGCTCCTGCCGATTAACCAACAGGAGCCTGTCATGGTTCTGCCACGCGAGGTGCTGCGGCCTTCTGTGGGAGGGGCGCAAGTGTTGGTGGTTTTTTCGGAGGAAGATGAGGGCTCGCGGCTAATATCTGCTAATGTCAAGACGACTCTTGCTATGTCACGCGTTGCTGCAGACTTTGTGGAGGTTACTGCGCTTACACCAGCTATGCTACAGGTCCCTGGACCGCTCGTCGTTGTAGCCACGGAGCAATGGACTCGCTTACCCGACCCAGCAAGTGTACTGGATTTCGTCCGCCGCGGAGGCAGGGTGGTTTTCCTCATGCGGGCGTACTTTAACTCTTTCAATGAAATGACAGGGATTTTGGAGCAGCGCGGATTTGTTACAGAGGATCGCGCTGGCGTCCGCGTGCTGGGACCTCTCTTCCCCGGCAAAGACGGCTTGACCTATAGCGCGATGACGCACTCAATGCTAGAGGTAAGACTTAGTTCGGAGGCGAAAGTGTTGGCTGAGACGCTGACCGGGCAGCCTCTGGTGTGGACGCACCGCTTTGGCGCAGGCGAGGTCCTCTATGTCAACTCTACCATGATGAAAAGTAAGATCATGCGCGGGTTAATGCTGCAGTGCATCGCGTATCTCCCAGACTATTTCCTTAGTACTATCTTTAACGGCTTGGTCTTTAACATCGATGACTTTCCGGCCCCCATCCGCTTCGGGCGAGTTGAAAGTATTTACCAAGAGTATTTCATGGAGACGCCGCGGTTCTTTCGAGACATTTGGTGGCCAGATACCTATAGCTTTGCGCGCAGGCACAACCTGGCACTGACTGGGCTAGCTATTTCTACCTTTAACGAGGCAACAACTTCGCCTCTGCCTCCCATCAATCCATTGGAGTGGGCACAACTGGTGTATTTTGGGCGAAGGCTGTCCGAAGTTGGTGGGGAACTAGGCATCCACGGCTACAACCATCAGTCTCTAACCTTAGTCGGACAAATGGACTTCGCGAGTTTTGGCTATACCCCGTGGCCCTCCCAGGAAGCTATGGCAGAGGGACTGCGCATACTGCGAGATGGTATCATAGAGAAGTTTGGCGATGTGCGTATCTTCTCGTACGTACCACCTTCAAATATAGTATCCCGCGAGGGACGGTTGGCTGTGGCCCAAGTCTTTCCAGACGTGCGAGTTTTTGCGGGGGTGTACGCAGGCGATGGCGAGCTTGGCTTACTGGAGCAAGAATTCGGGCGCGACCCTTACGTACCGCACGTAGTCAGTTTCCCGCGCTTATCGTCGGGATATCTGCATAACGATGACGTCTTATGGGCTATCTACAACGGCATCGCCCATTTCGGGTTGGTGCACCACTTTATCCACCCCGACGACTTACTGGATCCTATCCGCTCGGGCGGCCACACGTGGGAACAAATGGATAGACAGATTAACGCCATGTTCCGGGAGATACGCCGGCGCTTCCCGTCCCTGCGTGCCATGACGCTCGTACAAGCACACCGGTATTTTATTCAGTCCGAAGGCTTAGAAGTCTCATCATACCAGTTAGGTGATGTCATTAAGGTTCAACACAACCGAGTAGGCGTGCCGTTCTATCATCTCCTGCGCCTGCGCAGCGGCACAGTTGAAGCTGTCGTGGGGGGCGAGTTCTACTTGGTATGTCGTATAAATCGCATATACGTCATTCGTGCACAACACGAGTTAGTCGAAATAAAGCTGCAAAGGAGATAATATGCGCCTGTTAAGAGCGTGCTTGAGTTTGGCGGTCGCCTCTGCTAGCCTAATCCTAGTCTTTCTAGCGTGGGTCGCTGCGTTGCCTGTCCTAGTCATGCTCACGCTCAATGCAGCGTTAATTTTGCTTTTGCTGCTGATCCTTAGGCTGTTGCGCTATGGTGTAGCCCTCCCCATTGTTCAGGCGTTTTGCTGGCCTGGGATTGGCCCCCTGCTTCTTGCCGGCACCGTAGTGTTTGAGAGGTGGCATAACCGGGAAGGCAAGCAACTGGAAGCGTATCAGAGATACATCGTCTCGATGGAGCAGGCCAGTGAGGCTAGGGCTCTTAACCGCATACAAGTAGTCAAAGAAATAAACGTTCTGCACGGTGCCGCCGAGATCATGCATGCGGATTATGCTCGCAAGAAGCACTTGATCCTACACGCGAAAGACATCCCCGAGCCGGAATCCATTCCCCTGCTTAAAAAGGCCCTACATGACGAAGACCCCGAGGTTAAGCACTATGCTGCCACAACGTTAGCGCGTCTCAGTCAGCAATACGATGAAAGCATCTTCGCTTTATCCAAGGAAGCGCATGTGGACTCGACGAAGATGCCGGCATTACTGAGGCTCTATGAGCAGCTGTTGGATTCAAACTTGCTGTCTGATGGGATCCGCCCCCATTATGTACGGGAGTATGCAAAGTGGCTAGAGATTGCGCATGAAAAGGCGTCCGATGAGTTTCGGACGCATCTTGGACTGCTTAATGTTGCCCTTGAGCAAGGCAACTGGGGGCAGGCTCTAGCTTATCTCAGCGAGCTAGAACCAGAACTTATGGACAAGACCTACATCTGGCTTACGGCCATGAACATTTATTTTGCGCGGCGTGAGTATCGCCGCGTTGCGGAGTACGCTGGTAAACTAGCCGAAGGGGGTTTTCCCATTCCCCCCGAGTACGACTCTGTAGTGGCCTATTGGGCTTAGGAGGGGTGTGTGTGCGGGTAGCGCTGATTCTTGAAGGGTCATATCCCTACATTACCGGAGGGCTATCTAGTTGGGTACAGCAACTGGCAACTAATTTGCCTGAAATTGAGTTTGGAGTACTTTCCATTATGCCGTCAAGAGAAAAGGTGCCGGAAGTTAAGTACAAACCTCCAGCAAATCTAGTAGAGGTCAAAACGCTCTTCCTTGAGGACTACCTGCAACTATCGCCCTTAGCTGCCACAGCGGAGCCGCGGCTAAGTGACAAACAAAGACTAGCTGTAGAGAGCTTGCTAGCGTTTAGTAGAGACGCACAGTGGGCGGAGGCCATTAGCGTGCTGTCGGACCAGAAGAGAATTGGCACAGCAGTTCAGTTTCTCAAAAGCAGAGTAGCATGGGATTTCCTAGTTCGACTCTATCAAGAGAAGTTTGCCGACGAGGAGTTTAATCGGTTTTTTTGGACTCTAGTTTCGATGTACATTCCCCTTATTCACCTTTTGCAGCAAGAGGGAATCGCGGCAGACGTCTACCATCCACTCTCAACCGGATACGCCGGACTCATAGGTTTAAAGCTGTCTCTAGCCGCGGGGAAACCGCTCCTCGTCACCGAGCACGGACTATATGCGCGTGAGCGCGAGGAGGAAATCATCAGCGCCACATGGGTTGACCCCGCCTACAAGCAAATGTGGATTGACTACTTCTATTGCCTTGCTCTAGGGGCCTATAGGCATGCCACGCGCGTCACCGCTTTGTTCTCGCTTAACAGTGATATACAGCAGTATTGCGGAGTAGACAAGCACAAGGCGCTTATTATTCCCAATGGTGTGGATATCAATCGTTTCCGTCCCGTACCGCGGCAAAATTCTACCCCAACTGTAGGAGCAATCTTGCGCGTAGTGCCTATAAAGGATGTCAAGACGCTCCTTAGGGCATTTAGGATTGTGCTTAACTCATTGCCAGCGGCGCAACTGCTAATTATCGGCGCGACTGATGAAGATTATGAGTACTACCTTGAGTGCCGTCACCTCGTTGACTTGTTGAACCTGAGCGAAAATGTGACATTCACCGGGCAAGTCAACATCATTGAGTATCTGCCTAGACTTGATGTTGTGGTGTTGACTTCGCTTTCCGAGGGGCAGCCCCTTGTAATGCTCGAGAGTATGGCTGCAGGTGTTCCTGTGATAGCTACAGATGTGGGATCATGCCGCGAGCTGATTGAAGGTGCACCAGGTGACACGCTTGGGCCAGCAGGGATAATCGTCCCGCCAGCGTCTTCTGACCACACAGCTGGAGCGATTCTCTCCCTCCTTAGTGACCCCGAGATGCAGGCAGATATGGGGCACGCGGCACGCCAACGCGTCACGCAGTATTACAGCCAGACGAAGTTCATTAGCAGTTACAGGGAATTATACACTGGGTTCGCCGCCATGCAGGGGGGAACAGGCTTATCCGGGGCTTGGCAGAGCAGGAGAAGCCGGTACGGATACGCCCAGAAGTAGGGGGGTTGCATTATGGCTGGCATAGGATTTACCTTAAGACGGCTGTTTGGAAGGGACACATTTATCGATCGGACGCGCGCATATGCCTTTTCGGCCTTGGTAGCAGCCGGCCCTTGGATCTCAGCAGTAGTGGTGGTCAACCTGCTCGTATGGGCCGCAGAACATCTGCTTATCTCGCCAGCTGGTCGGACGCTGTTTATGTCGACGATTGTGTATGCCTTTGTGTTTTCACAGCTCCTGACCGCGCCGTGGCAGTTCATCGTTACCCGCTACATAGCCGACAAGCTTTTTGAGCGCGACTACGATTACCTGCAAGCATCATTCCATGGCATTAGCACAGTTGCCACGATACTCGCAGTGGTAATTGCGGTAGCGTTCTTCTTTCGCAGTCCTCTGCCGCTCCACTACAAGTACTTGGCAGGTTCCCTCTTCTTGCTCTTGACGCACCTGTGGCTTGTTATGGCGTATTTGAGCGCTGCCAAAGACTATTATGCCATAGCCCGTGCCTTCGTTTATGGTGGCGGCCTGTCTCTCTTGCTCGTCATATTACTGGTGAACTACCCCGTGGGCTTCTTGGAGTTTAGCGAGGCTAGTAACCTGTTGTTGGCCTACTTGATAGGGATAGTCGTCACCTACCTAATACTACTGCACACCTTCTATGCAACCTTTCCGTATGGGAACAACAGGAGTTACGATTTTGTGCGCTATCTTGGCAAAGTTCCGGAACTTTTTTGGGTAGGTCTCTTGTATACACTGGGGATTTGGATCGACACGATCCTGGTCTGGCATAGTGATTGGGGTAGCATCATTTGCGGAACGTTTCGCTTCTCACTGCACTATGACCACGCGAAGTTCTTAGCTTATCTAACCATCATCCCTGCCTCGGTGTTGTTCCTTGTTTACGTTGAGACGCAATTCTATGATAAGTTCAAGGTCTACTTTCAAGCCCTGCGCGAAAAGAAAACGTTAGTTGAAATCACGGAGTACAAGTACGACCTCGCGAGACTGCTGTACCGCCATATCGTATACCTATTCGAGCGACAAGCCATTATTTCCCTGACTATAATTGTGCTGGCAGATCAGATCTTTATGGCTCTGGGGTTTTCGCCTGCCCTTAAGGATATGTTTCGTGTCACGACTTTAGCCGCTCTGTGCAACGCCATGCTGCTCGTGGTAATGCTCGTGCTACTGTATTTCGAAGCCCGCAGGGATGCGCTTGTGTCTGCGGCCACGTTCTTTCTAGTGAACCTCGCTGCCACATGGGTTCTTCTGCCATACGGACCCACCTACTTCGGGGTGTCGCTGTTTCTAGCTGCCTTGTGCGCGTTCCTTGTTGCGCTGCGGCTCCTTATTGCACACTTAGGAGATTTGACCTACCGCACATTTGCCAGGCAGCCCTTCTTTATTGTAGCCGACAAGAGTCTGTGGGCTCGGCTCGCAGAGCACCTCAATGCACGCTGATGCTGTTCCCCTTTATCGCCGCAGCTACGGCAGCGAGATTGTGAGTTGTAGTTAGTGAAACAAAAAGAACCGTCCCCTTTGTTTTCTCTGAAAGAAGTCGTTGTCTACACAGACGGTGCTTGCTCAGGTAATCCCGGCCCGGGCGGGTGGGGGGCTGTCCTAATGAGCGGGGACAGGCGCAAGGAGCTGCAGGGAGCAGAAGCCCAAACCACGAACAACCGAATGGAGCTAAGAGCCGCAGTCGAGGCGTTAGCCGCTCTTAAAACGCAGTGTGCGGTGACGCTTTATAGCGACAGCGCTTATCTGATTAACGCCTTTCAGCAGAACTGGCTGGGAAGGTGGGAGCAAAACGGCTGGCTCACCAGTAAGAAGCAGAGCGTAGAAAACAAGGACCTCTGGCGAGAACTCATTGCCCTTAGCAAGAAACACCGCATCACGTGGGTGAAGGTTAAGGGTCATGCCGGCAATAAAGAGAACGAACGCTGTGATGCACTAGCGCGAGAAGCTATTTCCCAACTGGAAAGTAGGCATTGACTTTCGCCCTGCCCCCGCATATACTTATAATGATAATTGTTATCATAAGGGGGCGCGGGCATGAACATGAGTGACCTAAGGCGGGGAGACACGGCAGTAGTTCGCAAGATTATCGACGAGCTAGTGCGTGCGCAGGCTATACGCTTCGGCATCGCCGAGGGCGCGTTGTTTGCCGTGGAAGAAGTGTTG
>Ga0208243_1000122_pt1 | contig 66890 bp, 58 predicted proteins | sample Subbio2Aug_QV12A_FD_184826 | JGI IMG/M metagenome (GOLD analysis project Ga0208243, IMG submission 184826) | Serpentinite rock and fluid subsurface biosphere microbial communities from McLaughlin Reserve, California, USA - CR12Aug_QV12A (SPAdes) | ecosystem: Environmental > Terrestrial > Deep... | reverse complement strand
GCAAATACCCTATTTGCTGATTTTCTAATTCATTATATATATTTCAATGTTAGATAAGATTATACAATTCAGTATAAAGAATAAGTTCGTTATACTACTTTTTACCCTTGTGCTTTTGGCTTGGGGTAGCTATTCCATTAAGCAGTTACCGCTTGATGCTTTGCCTGATGTTACCAATAATCAGGTGCAAATTATTACAACTGCTCCGACTTTAGCAAGTCAGGAAGTGGAGCAGTTAATTACTTATCCATTAGAACAATCTGTAAAAACCATTCCTAAAGTCGTTGAATTGCGTAGTATTTCACGCTTTGGGCTTTCGGTTGTTACTGTGGTTTTCAAAGATGATGTGGATATTTATTGGGCAAGGGAGCAGATTTTCCAAAGGATAAAAGATGCTGAAGAAAACATTCCAAAATATGCAGGCTCACCTGAATTAGCTCCAATTTCTACCGGATTGGGTGAAATTTTCCAATATGATGTTTATGCCAAAAAGGGGTACGAAAACAAGTATGATGCAACCAAATTAAGAACCATTCAGGATTGGATAATCATTCCACAATTGCAGGGTGTTGAAGGAGTTGCTGAGGTCAGCAGTTGGGGTGGAAAACTAAAGCAATATGAGATTGCAGTAAATCCCAACACTCTTAATAGTCAGGGTGTAACCATAACCGAGATTTTTGATGCCTTAGAAAAAAACAATCAAAATACCGGTGGTGCTTATATAGAGAAAGACCAATATGCTTATTTCATTCGTGGTGTCGGAATGGCTTCGGGAATAAGCGACTTGCAAAACGTGGTTATCAAAAACAGAAATGGGTCACCTGTTTTGGTTCGTGATGTAGCAACAGTTCGTGAAGGCATTGCTTTACGTTATGGTGCATCCACCAAAGATGGAAAAGGTGAAATAGTTTGTGGATTGGTGCTAATGCTCAAAGGCGAAAACTCAAGCGCAGTCGTTGACAGAGTAAAAGAGCGAATGGTACAAATCAATAAGAGCTTACCTGAAGGCGTTGTTGCCGAACCATTTATTGACAGAGGTAAATTAGTGGACAATGCTATTGGAACTGTTACCAAAAACCTCATCGAAGGAGCATTAATCGTAATATTTGTATTGATTTTATTTCTTGGAAATCTTCGTGCAGGACTTATAGTTGCTTCTGTAATTCCACTATCAATGCTTTTTGCCGTTATCCTGATGAATTACTTCGGTGTTAGTGGTAATCTGATGAGTTTGGGAGCAATTGACTTTGGAATTATTGTCGATGGTGCTGTAATTATAGTGGAAGCAACAATGCATCATTTAGCCAAACTAAAAAGGAAAAAGGAATTGACACAAGCCGAAATGGATAGCGAAGTTTACAACTCAGCTTCCAAAATCAGGAATAGTGCTGCATTTGGAGAAATCATCATCTTGATTGTATATCTGCCAATTTTAGCTTTGGTAGGAACTGAAGGCAAAATGTTTAAGCCGATGGCAATGACAGTAGGGTTTGCAGTCATTGGAGCATTTATATTGTCATTAACTTATGTACCTATGATGAGCGCAATGTTCCTGTCAAAAAACACAGAGCATAAAACCAATTTCAGTGATAGAATGATGGCTTGGTTTGAACGAAAGTACACTCCGCTATTGAATAAGGCATTGGAAATGAAAAAGGCTGTTATCCTAATTTCGATTGGTTTGTTTGCATTAGCCCTATTCACTTTTCAAAATATGGGTGGTGAATTTATCCCAACGATTGAGGAAGGTGATTTGGCTCTAAATGCTACGATAATGACCGGAAGCTCTTTAAGTCAAACAGTAGAAACCACAACCAAATATGAAAAGATTCTAAAAGCAAAATTCCCTGAAATCAAAACCATCGTTGCAAAAATTGGAAGTGGTGAAATCCCGACTGACCCAATGCCTATTGAAAGTGCCGATTTGATTATTGTCCTGAAGGATAAAAGCGAATGGACTTCAGCGGATAATTGGGAAGATTTAGCCAATATGATGAAAGAGGAAATGGAAGCAATTCCTGGTGCGAATATCGAAATTTCTCAGCCGATACAAATGCGTTTCAATGAACTTATGACCGGAAGCCGAAGTGATGTTGCTATTAAGATTTTTGGTGATGATTTAGAGGTTTTAGATAACAAAGCCAAAGAGCTAATAGGAAAAATTAAATCTATTGATGGGATTGGCGATTTGAAAGCCGATAAGGTAGCAGGATTGCCACAAATCACTGTGAAATATGATTATAACAAAATCGCCCTTTATGGTTTGAACATTAGCGATATTAATCAAATCATCCGTTCCTCATTTGCGGGAGATAGCGCCGGTAAGATTTATGAAGAAGGTAAACGCTTTGATGTTGTGGTGCGATTGAACAGGGATAACAGAACCGATATTTCAGATGTAAGCAATTTATTCATTCCGTTACCAAATGGACAGCAAATACCGCTTTCTCAGGTGGCAACAATAAGCTATGAGCAGGGTGCTGTTCAGGTAGTGCGAGAAGATGGGAAACGAAGAATTACAGTCGGCTTAAATGTTCGTGGCAGAGATGTTAAAAGCGTAGTTGAGGAAATCCAATCTAAGTTGGATAAAAACTTCAAACTTCCTGCCGGTTACTATATCACTTATGGTGGACAGTTTGAAAACCTCATCGAAGCTAACAAAAGATTATCCGTTGCGCTTCCTATCGCTTTAGGTTTGATTTTAGTGTTACTGTATTTTACATTTGGTAGCATCAAACAATCCCTTTTGATATTTACTGCCATTCCGCTTTCTGCTATTGGTGGTGTCTTTGCCTTATGGCTAAGAGGGATGCCATTCAGTATTTCAGCCGGAATTGGTTTCATTGCTTTGTTTGGTATAGCCGTATTGAATGGAATTGTCCTTATATCCTATTTCAATCAGCTTAAAACAGAAGGAATTACAGACCCATTGCAAAGGATAATATTAGGTACAAAAACAAGGTTGCGACCTGTTTTAATGACTGCTGCTGTCGCATCATTAGGATTTATGCCAATGGCGTTATCTACAAGCGGTGGTGCTGAGGTTCAAAAACCTTTGGCAACCGTTGTAATTGGCGGTTTGCTTTCAGCAACGTTATTAACGCTGATTGTATTGCCAATACTCTATCTATTATTTGAAACAAAAATCAAAAGAAGGAAAAATATGAAAACTCCAATTATTACAGTTGTGATACTGCTATTGAGTGCATTTTCTTTTGCTCAGAATCCGCAAAAAGTAACATTAGAACAGGCTGTTGATTTAGCTAAAAAGAACAACAGCACTTTGAAAATAGCCGATAAGGAAATTGAGAAGCAAAAAGCCCTGAAAAAAGGAGCTTTTCAAGCTGATCCATTGCAGATTCAATATCAGGGTGGACAATTCAACAGTGATGCCTATGACCACAATGTTTCTGTTCAGCAATATTTCCCAATCGGGAAAATCACAAAAGCTAACAGGCAATTACAGGAAGAATTGGCAAAGTTGGCTGAAAAGAAGAAAGCACTATCTGAATTTGAGATTGAAAAAGCGGTAACACTTTCTTACTATCAGTATTTGTATGGTATAGAATTGCAAAAGCTCAACAATGATTTGAATGAGATTTATACCAAATTTCTAAAAAATGCTGAGTTGCGTTTTGAAACCGGAGAAAGCGGTAAAATCGAAGTTATCAGTGCCAAAGCCAAAGTAAAGGAAATTGAAACTGTTAAAGCACAGATTGAGTATGATTTGGCTATCTATCAAAAGCAATTACAATACTTTGTGCAGAGCGATAATGATATAATTCCTGATGCTTCTTCTGCATTGCAATACAAAGTTGCCTTAGATGCTGATAAATCAAAAGTAGATGGTTTGGTAAATGATTATTACTCCCAACAGGTTTTGGTTAATCAAAAGGAAACAAGCATTTACAAAGCCCAAAGGATGCCAAAATTTGGATTAGGCTATTTTGTTCAAACTATCGATACTAAATCAATGTTTCAGGGATTCACAGCCGGTTTACAGATTCCTTTGTTTGGTGGAGCTAATACAGCCAAAGCCAAAGCTTCAGAAATCAATGTTTCCCAATCTCAAATGATGTTGGATAGAAACAAACTAACCCTGAAGCTGAAAAAAGAAGAATTGCAAAACGAATATGATAAGCAAAAAAAAGCTTTAGACTACTATCAAAATGAAGGTTTGGAATATGCCAATCAAATCATCAATACAGCCCAAAAAAGTTATGCTAATGGTGATATGAGTTATTGGTCATATATCAGCTTCTTAAATCAGGCTATCGATATTAAGAAACAATATGCTGAAGCAGTCAATCTTTACAATCAGAGTGCAATTCAGTTGCAGTTCCCATCACCCGAGCGAAGCGAACTGACGAAGTAATCCTTAACAATTAATAACAAGTAAAATGAAAAATATAATCATAAATAAATCATCCCTATTTATACTTTCTATTTCACTATTCATGCTCGTTTCCTGTGGTAAAAAAGAAGCTGCTGAAGAACACGATGAAGAAAAGTCAGAAACGGAAGTAGCACTGACTGAAGTACAGGCTAAGACTATCGGAATTGAAACCGGAAGTATTGAAATGAAGAACCTCAACACTATTATCAAAGCCAATGGCTATACAGCAGTTCCACCACAAAACAAGGCTGATGTTTCTACGCTTATTGGTGGCGTTGTAAAGGATATTTTTGTTTTGGAGGGTACATTTGTTACCAAAGGTAAAACCTTAGCTACAATCCAAAATCTTGAGGTTTCTGAAATGCAGGAAGAATATCAATCAGCTGTAGCGAATATCGAATATTTGGAGCAGGAATTTAAACGCCAAAAAACGTTAACTGATGAGAATGTAAATCCACGAAAAGCATTTCAGGAAGTAAAGTCAAAATTGGCATCGGAAAGAGCCAAAGCTCAGGCAGCAAAAAACAAATTACAGGCGTTGAATGTTAGTCCGAATGGCAGCACTTCCTTAGTTCCAATTGTAGCACCAATAAGCGGTTATGTTGGTAAAATCAGTATAACCAAAGGTGCTTTTGCAGAAACCGGTGTAACGTTGTTTGAAGTTGTTGATAATACACAAATGCACCTCGATTTGAATGTGTTTGAAAAAGACTTAGGTAAAATTTCTGTTGAGCAGGAAGTTGATTTTGTATTGACTAATCAATCCAATAAATCCATCAAAGGGAAAATATTCGGAATCAATAAATCTTTTTCAAATGAAAGCAAAACAGTAGCCGTCCACGCCAAAATAACGAGCAGTACCAAAGATTTGATTTCGGGAATGTATGTTGCAGCCAACATCAATATCTCAAATCAAACTGTTCCGGCACTACCTAAAGATGCAGTGGTTAGAAATGGAGATAAGTATTTCATCTACATTCAGGAAGTAGGACACGAAGAAGCATCGAAAAAAGAAACTGAAGAACACGACCATAAGGAAGGTGAAACGCATAAGGAAGGTGAAAATCAACCGAAGGAAATTCATTTTAGAGCGGTTGAAGTAGCTATTGGCACAACAGATATGGGTTACACTGAAGTAAAGATTATTGAAGAGATTCCTTCAGATGCAAAAATTGTAATTAAAGGTGCTTATTACTTACTATCCCAATCAAAAGGCGGCGGTGAACACGAACATTAATAGATCTCTAATAATATAAATATTTACAATATGAAAACTACAATTTTAAAATCGATTTTTTGTTTGGCAGTAATGCTATTTGTTTCAAATTCAGCAATGGCTCAAAAGAGCAATCAAAAGGCTGTTATCAAAACGACCTTGCGCTGCGACCATTGTAAGCAATGTGAAACCTGTGGATTGAAATTCAAAACAGAAATGCTAAAAATAAATGGCGTAAAAATGTATGAGCTTGATGATAAGGCTCAAACTTTTACCATCTATTACAATCCAAAGAAAACAACCTTAGCCGAAATCAAAAAAGGAATTGCCAAATTAGGCTATGATGCTGATGATGTAAAAGCTACCAAAGAAGGGATTGCCTCTTTAGATGGATGTTGTAAAGCCTGATAATATGAAAAAGAACAACCTACCAGAAGAAACACCGGTACATGAAGTGCACAGTACCAATGACGGACATGATCACGGTACAACGGAAGATGCAGGATGGAAAAGCCATTGGCAATTACTTACGGCCTTGCTGATATTATTTTTAATGCTTACGCTCAAATTTGGGTTCAATTACATTCCTAAATTTCCAATAAACCTGATAATATTTGGCACAGCTTATCTATTAGCCGGATACAATGTCTTATATATGGCATGGCGCAAAGCAATAAGGTTTGACTTCTTTAATGAGTTCTTCTTAATGAGTATTGCTACTATTGGCGCTTTCGCAATCGGTTCTTATAGTGAAGGAGTTGCAGTAATGGTATTTTATTCAATTGGCGAGTGGTTTCAGGATGCAGCTGTCAATCGGGCAAAACGTAGTATCAAAGCATTACTTGATATTCGTCCTGACGAAGTAACCGTTAAACGAAATAATAAAACCGAAGTTGTAAGTCCAAAGGATGTTAAGTTAAATGAAATAATCCTAGTAAAACCTGGTGAGAAAGTGGCACTTGATGGTGAGCTATTATCAGACAAAGCCACATTCAATACTGCAGCATTAACTGGTGAAAGCAAACCCGATAGTAAATCAAAAGGTGAATCGGTTTATGCCGGAATGATTAACCTAAATACTGTTGCCGAAATAAAAGTGAATTCTCTGTTCACTGACAGTAAATTGAGTAAAATCCTTGAAATGGTTCAGGATGCAACGGCAAGAAAATCACAAACACAGCTATTTATCAGCCGTTTCGCAAAAATTTACACACCCATAGTTTTTGCTTTGGCTGTAGCAGTTTGTCTGGTCCCTTATTTTTTCGTGAACGATTATAGCTTCAATGAGTGGTTTTATCGCTCATTAGTATTCCTTGTAATAAGCTGCCCATGTGCCTTAGTAGTTTCTATTCCACTCGGATATTTCGGCGGTATTGGTTTGGCTTCCAGAAACGGAATTTTATTTAAAGGCTCTAATTTCCTTGATGTGATGACGACTATAAATACCGTAGTAATGGATAAAACCGGAACACTTACTGAAGGTGTATTTAAAGTACAGGAAATTATAACCAAAGATATTGAAGAACCATACTTGGTAAAATTGGCGGCAGCTATCGAAAGTCAGTCAACACATCCCATTGCTACAGCGGTAGTAGAACATGCGGGCAAAGAAACTACGAAAGGGTTAGCCATTTCTGAAGTGGAGGAAATTTCAGGTCATGGTCTCAAAGGAACTATAGATGGTAAAGAGGTATTGGCCGGGAACACAAAGCTGATGAAGAAATTCAATATTGATTATCCGGTCGAAATTGACAGCATAGTATACACAATTGTAATTATTGCCGTCAATAAAAAATACAAAGGGCATATTACAATAGCTGACAAAATAAAGAAAGATGCAGTATTAGCCATAAAATCAATGCACGAGTTGAACATCAAAACGGTTATGTTATCAGGTGACAAACAAAGCGTTGTTGATGAAGTAGCCAAAAAATTAGGTATTGATAATGCCTATGGTAATTTATTACCGGAGGGTAAAGTTGAAAAAGTTCAAGATTTAAAAAACAATGGAAGACATATTGCCTTTGTCGGTGATGGTGTAAATGATGCTCCGGTAGTTGCATTAGCTGATGCTGGCATTGCAATGGGAGGCTTGGGTAGCGATGCAACTATTGAAACTGCCGATATTGTAATCCAGAATGATCAGCCATCAAAAATTGTAACAGCAATTAAGATTGGCAAACTAACAAAACAAATTGTATGGCAGAATATCATTTTAGCAATGATAGTTAAATTAATTGTTTTAGGGTTGGGCGCTGGCGGTATCGCAACGTTATGGGAAGCTGTAATAGCAGATGTAGGAGTAGCTTTATTGGCTATTCTTAATGCTGTCCGAATTCAAAAAGTGAAGCTATAGTAGATTTTTAATCAGATAACGAAAGGGTGTTTGTTGTAAATAACAGATACCCTTTTTTATTGTACTTAAATAGATGATTTCTAATTTAATTGCCACTCCTTTCCAACGCTCCTAAAAAAATTACCGTCACAGTTATTGGTGCAATAACACGTACACTCCGTGACTTGCGCCGGTAATTTTTTCTCCCAAGCTTCTTTACATAACGTGGCGTTATGGCTCATTATGAACTCCCTGCTTCTAAAAAAAACTTGTCATGAGCCATAACAACATTATGTAAAAAAGCCGCACACATTATCTTAACGAGAACCATGGTGGCGGCTCCAGGGCAACTTTTTTAAAACTTCATCGCACCGGCCTGTTTTAAAAAAACCACCCTTCGCCGCCACCTTATCACCAATACCTTTTCAATTGAAGTATTGCAGTCATCTGTTTTTTATTCACCAATAGTGCAACTGTTTTATCAGCTTACCGTTTAAATCGGTAGTATTGGCATTGCTTTTATAAGTGCCTTTGCTCGTTCTAAACCACTATACCATTGAATAGAGGTAAAGCTTTCCATTCACAAATCAAGGCACCTATAAAACCATAATCCCCGGCAAGAGTATAATTTTTCATTTGCTCAGTACATTCATTTACATTGCTTTCCCGGCTGTCCAATGCACAGTAATTACAAGTTACATTATATAAATTTTGACGAATGTCATCTATCCACTTTTAGAATAGCATCGGCCATCCAAAAAGCAATCACAACTATCTCGTTAAGCAAATGTAAAATCTATACCCTTGCCCGCGCTACTGCCCAAAGCACTAGGTATGTTAATGCATTGCTTTTATAAGTGCCTTTACGCATTCTTTACAACAACTCTGCTATAATCATATAACGCTTTCTATTCACTAATCAAGGCACACATAAAACCAAAACCTAGGAAAGGGTATAAAATCCGTACCGGAATTTTATACCCTTTCCCGAACCTCCGTAGTATCACTACCTAAAAAATCTACACAACATAAATAGACTAAAATTGGTCAAAATAAAAATGAAAAAAAAGAGAGCAAATCTATGTTGCAGGTATTCAAAAAAGCAAGTTCAAGCCCTTTGGGTTTTGGCTAAAATCTCCACCCTGCGGGTAGTATTTCATCCAAAAAACTGGCTTTTTAGAAACCTTCCACAAGGTCAAACGGCTTTCTTTTTTTTCCTTTTTTCTTTTGAAAAATTTGTGTGTGGGGCAGGGTGATAACCCGGAACCACCGCTCAAGACAGGAACAGGAAGAAGTTAACTTTAATTCCGAAGCCATGACCAATTTTATCATCAAAACCCACAGACCAGGAACTAACTATTCAAAACCGCATTTGTTCATCCTAAACAAAGGATTAAACAGCGGCAAACCCCAAAAAGAGCCGTTTACAAATAGCTTTGTGATACTCTTACAACATGAAGAGGACTGCGAAAACTTCTATTTTATTGCCTTCAGCTTATGGCAAACCAAATTCTGGCATCAATTCCTAATCGGCTCCGTAATACCATTTTTGCGCCTTCCGGATTTCAAAAATGAATTCACTCCAAGAGCAAAAACTATGATGGAAGAACACGAGCAGCACCAAAAAAATATAACCGCGCTGAAACTGCTCCAGCAAAAGGAAAAACAATTTCATGAGAATTTAATCCTTATAAATGATTTGCGGAAAGCTATTTTGTATCGGTACTGTAATAAATAAAAAAAGCCTGGTCTAACGACTAGGCTTTCTCATATCCGGTAAAGGTTACCAATCAAAACCGGACTATTGTTTTTTAGATTTTGTTACCCATTTAAGGAATAGAGAAACGGAAAAACTTACTGTTGCTCCAATCACCGCTAAGATAATTGTTTTTACAATATCTTCCGAGAGTATATTGGGCAAAATGCTCAAAACTGTTCCGGAAGCAGTTCCCGTTTTGATGGAAAGATTAGTCTCCATCACGAGGTTTATTGAGGTTTTTAGCCTTGTCATCCAGGGCTTGTCGAAGGACCTTGTCCTCAACAGTTATCTGACTGACTGCCGAAAGTACTCCGCCGGCTACGGCTGAATATCCGGCAATGGTGACAACTACGGCCGGCAAAGCTACAGGTGCAGCTATGATGCTACCACTTACGGCCAATAATGCCAAGCCAATGGTTCGCAAAATCTTAAAAAACTTCGGGGTTGGGGCAGCTGCCCTTTGAACTACATTCATGATTTTATGATTTAGTAGTGATTAGAATTTTTACAACTTGATTATCGGAGAGAACCGGATAAACCAAATCCTTAACTTTCGAAAATGCTTTTCTGGAATAATTTCCTTTTCCAATCCCGGTGTGCGTAGTAACAGGAGCAATACAACCTAATAATTCTTTTTTGGCATCATTGGCGGGATGAATCAAGATGTAATCTCTTCCCGGAACATTCACTAAATGCAAGTGCCATCCAAATTTTTTACTGAAACGCTTCTGTAAAATATATTCTCCTTCAGGAACACAAGAAATTCGCTTTTGGTTATCCAACCAGGGCAGCTCGATGGTATAGCAAATCAAATCGCCGTTCCATTCTAAAATCCCTTGCGTTCCCTCCGGAAAATATGTTCTATGCAACACAAGAACCATTACACGCCACTGTCAACTTTCACAATCGCCAAAGGGTTGAATGCACCATTTTTCAATGGGTACATTTGACCATTGATTTCTTGGTAGAATTCAATACCCAAAGCTAAAAACAAGGGTTTAGTACTCGCCGGAGTAACCGCATTGGTTTGGTTGATGGCTGCTGTTGCAGTTGCGTCCCATGGCAAAATTGCTGTCTCAGAAGTTGCTACTACATAGGTTTCAGCTTCAAAATCAACTTCTGCACCAGCAGAGATAATTTTAAAGTGAGTGGTTCCACTCGGAGCAGCTAACATGTTGGCAGGCACAAAAGAGGCCAAATCAACTGTGATTTCACCGGAAACACGGTCAATAGCGCCAACATACGGAGCATACAAACTAGTTCCTAATTTACCCCTGATATTGAATTCAAAACCGAATAACAATTCAGTTTCTCCATCAATAACGTTTCGTAATCCTCTATCGCTAACTGTGTCAGCTTGGATTACTTTCACCATTGCCTGGGTAAGTCTGCTCACCATTCTGCTATCAGCAGAATTCAAAAGCAACGGTCTTAAAGCAGTTCTTAAAAGCTTTCCGGCTTTTCCTGCTCTTCCAAATTCGGAACCATTTTCGCGCGTTCTCTGGAACGCAGGATCGCTTGCGATTCTGCTGGCATCAATGCCCCCTTTTTCGCGTGCCAAGTGTCCGTCTTGGGTTTTGTAAAAGGTAATATCCCCGATAGTACCTTTCAACTTAATTATGCCTTTCTGTCTGGCCATAACTACAAAATTTTAATTAATAACTAATGTTCAAACTCTGTCAATCTTAATCCTGTTGCAACACTTTCCGACTGATTCAAGAACAAAGTTTATACTTAAATAAACCATTTAAAACATCACACAATACAATCTGTCAACCATTGGAATAAATGACATAATTAAACTTAGAAGTCACCTAAAATCGGCTGCAAATCACCAAAAACGATTACTTAAAAACAAAAGGAATTATTTCTAACTTTAAACCTACTCAAAGGCATATCAAAGGCATGGATAAAGTATGAAATCACACAATAAGAGGTTGTGTATCTACCCAAAGGATATACAGCGTATTACAGGCAAAAGTTACAGGCAAAGTCTTAGACTATTGAACAAGATTAGAAATGACCTCAATAAGCTCGAAAATGAGTTTGTGAGCATAGAAGAATTTTGCATTTATACAGGGCTTAATTTTGAAAAAGTTCTAGAGTTAATTATTGATTAATTATCAATACTAATTCACTTATTAAACTTCTATCTATAATTTATTTTGTATATTTGATTATTAAGATTTGTCAAAAAAAGTTTGATTTTTTGAGGTTTAAAATCGAGACCCTAGAATTTAGTATTGCTGAATCCTTATTATTAAAGGCATAAAAGAGGAAATACAAATCCCTCTTTCTCCGCAAAGGAAAACCTTCAAGTTTACTTGAAGGTTTTCCTTTGCAAGGTTCCTCCACTGGGATCACCATGGGTAATCCCTTAACTGATTTACTTCTATTTCCTTTGGCAGTCACTTAACTCGTATGAGCATTTTTTGGAAACAAAAAACCAACGCCTTTTCAAAGGCGTCAAGGTTTTGCTTTGCAAGGTTCCTCCACTGGGATCACCATGGGTAATCCCTTAACTGATTTACTTCTATTTCCTTTGGCAGTCACTTAACTCGTATGAGCATTTTTTGGAAACAAAAAACCAAGGCCTTTTCAAAGGCGTTAAGGTTTTGCTTTGCAAGGTTCTCCCATCGGGATCACCATGGGTAATCCCCATTGTAATACTCAAAAGGTTAGCTTTATAATGAATTGCCTCACAAAACAACTCAACGATAAAAACACCGTAAAACTCAATCCCGGTAGTTTTAAATTTGGCGCATCACTTTAGCCAATACTTCCGATTTTTTTCTTCGGGCTACTTCAAAAGTTTCGTCATTAATCATTTGGATAATAAAGGGTTCGCCTTTGAAATAATTTTTAACAAAGGACGCATTAATCATATGTGATTTACTAATGCGAATAAAGTTTGATTTTGCTCCAAAGTAGTCTTCAAAGTCTTTTACGTTTTTGGGCGTGGTGAGTTTTTCTCCGGATTGTAGTGTGAGATGGCAATACCTGCCGTCGCCTTGAATAATTTGAACCTCTGAGCTCTTGATTATTTTAACTTTATCGCCGCTGTGTATCGCTATTTTTTTATCTGAGGCATTGGCATCCAAACTCTGAATCAGATTGATTACTTGTAGGTTTTGATTGGTTTTTGCGGCGTAGTTTTTTATGACTTTTTCAACCGCAGCGTCTAACTCTTTAATGTCGATGGGTTTTAATAAATAATCCAAGGCATTGAATTTAATGGCGGTTATGGCGTAGTGGTCGAAGCTGGTCACAAAAATAACATCAAATGGAATTTCGGTCCATTTTTTAAGCAAATTAAAACCATTGGCCTGAGGCATTTGAATGTCTAAAAAAACAAGTTGTGGTCTTAGCGTTACACACAGCTCATAGGCTTCTTCCACAGTAGCCGCTTCCCCCACAATTTCAAGGTTAGGGTGTTTAATGGTCAGCAGTTTGAACAGTACCTCTCTGCTGTTTTTTTCGTCATCTACTAATAGGGTTCTTATGGTTGGGATAGGATTCATACGCCTAAGGGTAAATACAATTCTACTTTGGTGCCCATGGCTTGTTGAGCTTCATTTACTAAGTCATGGATAACCACTTTTACCTCGTTGGTTTTCCTAACGTTATTGATAATGTTTAAACGTTCTTCCGTCAGTTGCATGCCTACCGGGTGATGGATGGCATTGGTTTTGAATTCATTGGCTTTAGCCCTGCCAACACCGTTGTCTTCAATAACTATTTTTAAGAGGTTATTTTCTGTGGAGATTACTAATTTTAACTGTCCGCTTCTCTCATTTTTAAGGTTCATTAAACCGTGCCAAATGGCATTTTCTACATAAGGTTGAATGAGCATTGAAGGGATTTCAATGGCGTAAGGATCAACGGTTGGGGCTATGCTGAGTTGGTAATCAAAGGCATGGTCAAAGCGAAGCTGTTCCAGTTCGATATAAAGTGCCAACATATCTAATTCATCCTGTAGCGTCAGTTCTTTGTTTCTTGAATTATTTAAAACCAAGCGAACCAGCTGACTGAATTTAGTGAGGTAACTGTAGGCTTCCTCTTCTTTTTTATTTAAAATATAATTCTGAATCCCGTTGATAGCATTAAAAATAAAGTGGGGATTCATTTGCGCTTGCAAAGCACTTAATTGCGATTCCGATATTAGTTGGTTGATGCGCGTTTTTTCGGCTTCTCTTTTTTGTACCGATAGGATGGCTTGTTTAACAATTAGTAAAATCAAAACCATCAATAAAATTATTGTCAATATTATGAACCAGGCGGTTTTCCAAAAAGGCGGTTGAATGCTGAAGTTTATTACTATCGGCTTTTCACTTTTTACGCCATCGCTGTTAATGGCATAAACCATTAGTTGATACTCGTTAGGTACTAAATTTTCAAAGCGTAAGGTGTTGGTATTGCTTTTTCTGAATTCGGTGTCCTGACCAACTAATTGGTATACTAAACTCTCCAAATTTCCGGCTTTAAAATGCAAGCGATCAAAAGTTACTGTCACGTTTTTTTCCCAATACTTTAATTTGATTTGCGGTTTGTTAAATGGATAATCCACCTCATTCACTTTTAATTGTGCGAGTTGTAATAGGGGCGGTGTTCGGTTTTCGAGTTCGGTTTCAATAGGAAATTGACACAAACCATCGGGCGAGGACACGAATAGTTTGTTTTGGTAAATACTCAAATGGGTAATATCATTGGATACTAATCCGTTTGCCTTTTTGTAAATACTTGATTTGTTTTTTTGGTATTTGATTAAACCGTTGTTGCCGGCAATCCAAATGGTTCCATGTGTGTCTTCCGTCAAATCGGTCATCACTAAACTTGCGTTTGGTATCGGAATCGGGATAGCTTTATCGTTTTCCAATTTATAAAGGCCCTGACCTTTAGTGGTAAAATAGAGCGTACTGTCTTTCGACACCATGATTTTAGAAACGGCGGTATTGATTGCTTTTATCTTTTTTTGAGTATTGGAAATAGGGTTGATTTTATACAATCCGTCGTTACATCCAATATAAATTAAATTGTCATTCATTACCTTGAAACACCTCCCTTTTGAAGGAAACGATTGTGGTAGTATGGCTACTTTATTTCCATTGTATTGGTAGGCAGCACCAACCCCTAAAACATATAAGTTGTTGCCATAAGAATCCAGTTGATAACTGGTGAAATTACCCTTGTATTTTGGACTTTCAATAGTTTTTTCAACCTGATATTGATTGTTTAAAATGCCTAAATAACCTTTAGTGGCAATATATTTTTTACCCTTGTGAACCACTATGTCTGTTATATCTGTATTTCCGGTAGCAAGTAACTTGGTGTAGTAAAACTGATTGTTTTGTAATACACCCAAATGATCTATTTCGGTAGATAGAAAAAGCGCGTCATTTACTTTTTTTAAAAACGTGGTTTTTTTGTTCAGTTCTTTGGTATCGGGATAGTAAAGAACATTATAGTTTCCCGCATAAAACACCCCTTTTTCCGTAGTGGTACACCAAGTGCCGCCTTCTTTGTCTACTACAGTGCCGCTAACGGTCAATCCGTTCAAACCATGGGTATAGGTTGCTAAGTTTTTGAAGTTTGGATAATGAAAAACCCCATTAGAACCGGTTCCTACCCATAGTCCGTGTTTTTGGTTTAGATAAAGAGAGGAAATAACACTTGAAAAAGGGATGATTTTTACATTTAACTTTTTGTCAATTTGAATTAAATTGTTGTGTATGGCAACGAAAGTATAGCCATTACCATTGCATATTCTGGTTCGCCAATCCAAAGGAGAATCGTTGAGCAGTTTTACAGTTATCTTTTTTCTGTATTGCTTGCGAATGATTTCGATATCCAGCAGGTTGTTTTTACCTTTAATCTTACCCATCCAGCTCATATTGTTTTTAACAAAAAAGCTATTGTCATGGTTTTTGTCGATTACAAGGTAAGCGTCTGACTGATAACTGTTTTTTTGGGTTAGGTCGGTTAGAGCAGCTGTTTTTGATGCAATTAAAATGGTGCGTTGTTGTGAATTGATTATTTCATTTTTCTTGCCGTCTTTGTTCATCAGATAACTAATATCAAACGTACGTTCATTTGATTTTGAAGCGAGGTATTCTTGAATTTTTTTAGATATTTTTTCTTCCCGCAGTATATTGTTCTTTAAGCTTACAATACGATTGTTGGCAGAGAGTAGTATCAATTCTCCCGGTTTTCTTTCCTCTATAAAGTACACCCCGTTTTCCGTCAGTCCGTTTTGTTTGTCAAAAATTTTACTATTGTCCTTACTGTATTTTACCAAGCCATTTTCGGTGGCTATCCAAATATAGCCGTTGGTGTCTTGTATTACATTGTAGCACTCTTGAGAAGGTAAGTTTAAGGAGTTGTTGATATTGGTAAAATAGATTTCTTGTCCGGAAAGTGATAAACTCCATCCGAAAGCCATCCATAACAATATGGTTCTAAAACATTTAATATAAAGCTATTTTATACTCAAATGTAGCAGTTTTATGCCATAAAAGCGATTAAAAAATGTGCTATTTATGTTTTTAACGGTTAGGCCGGAACAGCATTGCTTCATAGTTTAGCCTCTTGGTTTTTAAGCATTAAAAGATTAAAAAGTCTTCTTAAATGCAACGTTTATTTGTCTTATCGTTTTACATGAATACTATGAAAAAAATTACCCTTACTGATGTTTATTGTGTTTTATGGTTGGTATGGATGTTAACCCTTCCGGCCTACAGTCAGTGTACCACCGGAGATCCTGTATCATCGGTGGCTTTTACGCCAAACTACACCGGAGATGCAGAAACGATTGATTTGTTTTCGGCGGCTAACGGTAAATACCACAAGCTGAATGTGTTGGCCAATCGTTTTTATACCTTTTATGCCTATAAAACCAGTAATGTTGAACAAGGCTATCAGGACTACATCACTATTACAGATGATCAAGGTTTCTATTTGGCTGCCGGTAACTCGCCTTTGGTTTTTAAGAATTTTAATTACACCGGTGAGGCGCGAGTGTATTATCATACCAATGAAGCCTGCCAAACTAACAACATAAACAAAACGGTTTATGTGATGAGTTCCCTACAAGATCGCTTTCCACCGGTAAATTTGAATGTTACGAATGTGACTACCAACGGTGTTTCGTTTAGTTGGCAATGGAATTGGATAGGGACAGCTCCCGCCAATTATCAATATCACATCATTGAAGCTCCGGGCAGTTTTGGCTTACCAGTTCCGCCTACCAACACCGCTGATGCGGCTTTCACCGGATTTTCTGCTACCAACTCCGCTACAGTTACTAACTTAAATCCGAACAAACGTTACCACTATTGGGTGCGTTCTAATTATAACGGGCAATACAGTGTTTGGATGCAAGGCGGAGAGTTTGTAACCTCGAGCGTAATTTGTAATCAGCCCACTAATCTAACCGTTAACAATATCACCGCTAATTCTGCATTTTTTACTTGGAATGCTCCCAGTCCGGCACCATCAAACGGTTATGAGTTTGCTTATAATTTAACCGGATTAGAACCCAATGCCTCGCAAACTTCTTATCCTTTAAATACCAGCATACTCATTAATAATTTATCAAGTAATACCACGTATTATTACTTTGTAAGGTCTAATTGTAATACCGTACAATCCGGTTGGTTGTTTGGAGGTACTTTTACCACACCGCAAGGATTTAATTGTAATAGTGCCTTGTATGGTTTGCATCCGTCAGCCACATATACTCCAACTTGTACCGGTAATCCCGAGACCATTGTAACTGATGCCAAAGCCGGCGAATATTCGAATGTTGCTGTAGTAGCCAATAAGCAATACACCTTTGGTAGTTCGACAGCTACCGATTATATTACCATTACCAATGCTCCGGGGACGGTTTCTTATGCCACAGGAACAACACCTTTGGTATGGCAATCCGGAGCTTCCAACGAGACCATACGTTTTTATCTTCATACCAATTCCTCTTGCGGCACCAGTACTACTTTGCGTACCAAAACCATTTCTTGCGCACCGTCTGCCGGTTGTGCGCCTCCGACTAATTTAACTACCACTAACGTTGGAGTGAATCAAGCCAGTATTGGTTGGACGGCTTCAGTTTCCAATCCGTCTTTATACGATGTTTATTTTTCTACCGCTAATACGGCTCCAACAAGCGGAACGACTCCCAATGGCAGTATAACAACCACATCGGCTACACTTAATAATTTAACAGCGTCTACAACCTATTATTATTGGGTTCGTTCGAATTGTGATGGTCTTGGCAGTAACTGGATTTCCGGAGGTAGTTTTACAACCTTAGCTGTAGGAGCATGTATTACCGCATTGTATGGTTTGTATCCTGATACCACCTTCAGCCCGTCATGTTCCGGAAGTGCCGAGTTGATTGCCAATGATACTTGGGCAGGGGAGTATGCTACTGTAAATATATTAGCGAATCGTACTTATGTTTTTTCCAGTTCTGTAACCACCGATTATATCACCATTGCAAATGCTGCCGGGACTGCTATTTTGGCAAGTGGGTTATCGCCATTATCATGGAATTCCGGAACAAATAACGGTGTATTCCGTTACTATCTTCACGCTAATGCCAATTGTGGAAATCAAAATACCAATCGTTCAAGATTTATCAGTTGTCAGACCACTGCATCTTCTTGCGGTGCGCCTACCGCGATAACTTTTTCGGCTATTACTTCCGGTTCTGCCTTAGCTTCATGGACAGCAGCTACTCCGGTTCCTTCATCGGGCTACGATGTTTATTTGGCTACTTCAGCTACTGCTCCGGTGGCGGGAACTACACCATCGGGTAATGTGACGGGAACTGCTGCAACGCTAAACGGATTGTTAGCCGGAACGGTTTATTATGTTTGGGTTAGGGCCAATTGCGAGACTGCACAGAGTGCTTGGATTTCCGGTGGTAGTTTTACCACGTTATCAGCCAATGGTTGTACTACCGCTATTTATGGATTATTTCCGGATACTACTTTTACACCAACTTGTAGCGGTACGGCGGAGTTAATTGTGAGCAATGCTTGGGCAGGAGAGTATGCTAATGTGACTATAGTTTCCAATCGCTCTTATACCTTTTCGAGTTCGGTAACTACCGATTATATTACGATTACCAATGCCGCAGGCACCACAGTTTTAGCCCAAGGTGTATCGCCTTTGGTGTGGAATTCTTCGGCTAACAGTGGTGTTTTTCGCTATTATTTGCACACCAACGCCTCCTGTGGCAGTCAGGATACCAATCGCTCTCGATTTGTTGCTTGTCAGACGCAAGGCGGTTGTGCAGATCCGACCAACATCAACATTATCTTTGCGACTGCTACTTCCGCTTCTTTTTTGTGGACCGCTGCTAATCCGGCTCCGGCCAATGGGTATCAATATTATATTTCTACTTCAGCTACAGCGCCAAACGCTTCAACTGTTCCTACCGGAACTGTAGTCAATCAAACTACGGTAAATGTGTTTGGTTTGAATCCTAATACGCTGTATTATTTTTGGTTGCGTTCCAATTGCACGCCAACAGCAGGAACATGGATAAGTGGCGGATTTGTAACTACTCAAGGGGCTTCAACTTTTTGCAATACAGCGGTATACGGACAGCATCCTGCTACCACTTTTACGCCGACTTGCACCGGTGCCAATGAATTGATTGTGAACAATGCTCGTGCGGGGGAATACACTACTGTGACTATAGTACCCAACAAGCAATATACTTTTACCAGTTCGGTAACCTCAGACTATTTGACCATTACCAATAGTACAGGAACCGCTTTAATTGTTAGCGGACTTTCGCCATTAGTGTGGAATTCCGGTGCAACATCCGGAGTGTTACGCTATTATTTGCATGCTGATGGCGCTTGTTCGTTTGAAAACGCTAATCGTATTCGTTCCATCAGTTGTGACAATACTCTTGATATAGGTGAGACCTCCCAAAACAAGTTTGCAGTATATCCGAATCCAACCTATTCCATGGTTACGGTGGCTGCCCAACAAATTATTTTAAAAGTAGAGATGGTCAACTGCTTAGGGCAACAAGTAGCCTCTCAACAGGTCATGTCAGCTCAAGCTATAATTGATTTGTCAACGCAGGCAATGGGGGTTTATTATCTGAGAATATACACGGCAGAGGGTATAGAAACCGTTAAAGTAATCAAACAATAAATCAAAAACCCGAAACGAGCGTTTCGGGTTTTATATTTTGAGTTTATTTTAGAGAATTAACTTTTATTCTTACTCCCAAATCAATACCCTACATACTCCGTAATCTCCAATCCATACCCAATCATGCCCACCCGTTTGGTTTGTTGGGTGTTCGAGATTAAGCGGATTTTGGAAACGTCTATATCGTGAAGGATTTGAGCACCTATGCCAAAGTCTTTGCTGTCCATTTTAATTTGAGGTGCTTTCAGAATGCCTTGCGTTTGCATGGTTTTCAGTTCCGATAGCCTGTTGAGTAAATCGCTGGAGTCGCGCTCACTGTTAATAAACACTACAGCGCCTTTTTCCTCTCGGTTGATAAGGTTAAATACTTCGTCGAGCTTTTTATCCATGCTGTCGGTAAGCGAATTCAGGATGTCGTTGTTCGATTGGGTAGAGATGATGCGCGTTAAGATTGGCTCTCCGGCACTCCAGCTGCCCTTGGTTAAGGCCAAATGCACTTGCTTGTTGGTGTTTTGCCAGTAGGCTCTTAAGCGAAACGACCCAAAGCGGGTTTTCATCTCAAAGTCTTCTTTCTTGTCAATCAGACTATCGTGCTGCATGCGGTAGGCCACCAAGTCTTCTATAGAAACCAGTTTTAAGTCGAATTTCTTTGCCACTTCCACCAATTGCGGTAGGCGCGCCATAGTACCATCTTCGTTCATAATTTCCACAATCACACCAGCGGGTTTAAAACCTGCTAAACGGGCAAAATCGATGGCGGCTTCAGTATGTCCGGTTCTTCTTAGTACACCGCCTTGTTTGGCTGTTAAGGGGAAAATATGTCCTGGACGCGCTAAATCGTGCGGTTTCGTTTCGTCGTTGACCAAGGCTAAGATGGTTTTTGCTCTGTCGGCTGCCGAGATACCGGTAGTTACGCCATGACCTTTTAAATCCACCGACACGGTAAAAGCCGTTTCCATGTGGTCGGTGTTGTTTTTGACCATCGAATGCAATTCGAGTTCGTTGCAGCGCTTTTCGGTGAGCGGCGCACAAATTAAACCGCGTCCGTGGGTAGCCATAAAGTTAATCATTTCCGGTGTTACCTTTTCGGCAGCGGCCAAGAAATCGCCTTCGTTTTCACGGTCTTCATCATCTACCACGATGATTACTTTGCCTTGGCGGATGTCTTCTATGGCTTCCTCTATAGTGTTGAGTTGTATTTTGGTGTTGTGGTCCATGGTAGTGTTAGTGGTTGTGTTGTTTTATCCAAAGGCTGTTATAACCGTAAAACAAGAAGTAGAACGGAAACCCTGCCAATAGTAAAACAATTAGTGGTATGTCGTAGTGGTTTTGTGTCATTTTTCCGAGTTTGGATAAGCATTGGTGTGACTTGAAACTTCCAAATAAAAGTAGTAGACTTAATGCAGCGGCCACACCCATTAGAAGTTTAGTGTCAGTCATTTCAAAAAAGAAAAGCACCAATAAAACGATATTCGATACCAAGGCCATTAAACTGTAAAGTTGATAGGTCGAAGCTTTATATTCAATCGTTTCTATCACTTTGCCCTCCGGTAATTCCGCTGTAGCGTTAGGTTTATCGGATAAGGTGTTTAGATAGTCATGAATTTCATCGGTGCCGATAGCCAAATCAGGGGTAACCGAATTTAATGCCGGTTCGGGTTGGGTTTTATCCGGAAATATTTTATTGAAGAAATTAGACAACCAATCAAAGTTCAAACTAAAGCCTTTATCATCTGTGGCTCTTTTGGTCAGCATAATAGCAAATGGCGTTAACACAAAAGCCGACATCCAACAACCCAAGAAAGGAGACAATTCGCCTTGCTGCGCTACCTTTTTACCAAAAGTATTGATGAAGTGGAAAATGATAAAAATCAATATGGCAAATACGATAGGCAATCCCAAACCACCTTTGCGAATAATAGCGCCCAGCGGTGCTCCGATAAAGAACATCAGCAAACAAGCATAGGCTATAACAAACTTGTCGTACAAAGCAATCCAATGCTGGTTGATGTTTTTTAATCGGCTGTTAATTTCATATGTAGTTGACTCCAGAGTGAAAGCAATACCGTCTACGGTACTGGATGCTACACGTAAGATATGCATTTTGTCGGAGGTGCTGAAATTGTCTAAGACATTGTTTTTTTTGAGGCTAAGCGTAGGTTCAAATCGGGATCCTAAAGTTTGTACTACCACGCGTTGGTTGATGTTATCTGCATAGGATTTTACTTCTTTGTTGAAGTTTTTTTGCAAAGAATCCAAGGTAAAAGACAACTCGCTTACATTGAGCATGGTGTTGGTATTGGTAATACTTTCCTCGTTTAAATTGGCATTGTTCAACTTAGATAAATCAATATTGATTACGTAACGCTGAAAGGTACTTTTGGCAAAGGGCATCTTGTTGCGGTCTTCATACTTTTTAGGGATGATGTCTTCGTAGTAGTTACCATCTTTTAAAACCAATTGCAAGGTATTCGAATCTTCGCTGCTGATGAGTTCCCCTTTTTTAGCCTTGATTACGGTATTGCTACCTGCGCCAACGGCTGCTTTTTTGTGAATGGTAACACCACTAAGGAATCTGCCATTGTCACCCGATTTTTTTTCTACTTTAATGCTATAAACACCCACATCGCTAAACTGTCCTTCGGCTATCGCCATGGCGGGTTTAACTTGGGCGATGTTTCTGCGGAAGTTAATGAACTTGTATTCGGCGTATGGAATCACATTGTTGGCAAAAAAGAACGCCACTATGCTCAAAAGAAAAATAAAAACTGTTAGACTTCGCATGGCGCGTTGTAATGAAATGCCCGATGATTTCATGGCGGCAAACTCATAGTTTTCGGCCAAGCTACCAAAGGTCATGATAGAGGCTAACAATACCGAAAGCGGTAACACCAACGGAATGATACTTGGCATTTTGAAAAGCAAGAACTTTAGAATCATTATGATATCCAAGTCCTTTCCGGCCAATTCCGAAATGAACAGCCAAACTACTTGTAAAACGAATATAAAAAACAAGATTACAAATACCGTAGTAAATGTAATCAAGAAAGATTTTAATAAGTAGCGGTCAAGTATTTTCACCCGAGCTTAATCTATTTTATTGATGTAGTAATTTGGATATTTACTCGCCACAAAGGTAAACTGATTTTTCGATAAAGGCTGATTGGTTTTAAAAGAATTAACAGTCAATGTTGTTTTTGAACCGTTTCTGCCCATTTCAATTACGTTGTAGATGTTTTTGGTTTGCGAATCTATTCCTAAGAACACCTCTTTGCGCGGGTCTTTAGGGTTGGTGGGCACTAATTTGATGTATTGAATTTTACGTCCTTTTACGTCTTGCAGTATGTCCCAGTAGTACTTGTAACCGCTGTTAAAAAAGGTCAGCATTTTGGCCGGGGTAACTGTGTTCTCATCTTTTTCATTCACGCTCGAAATGGTAATTTCTTCATCTTCCGGCACTATGGTGTAGCTTTTTTTACCGTCGAATATTTTGGTCACGCCCAAAAAGTTCAACACATATTTGTTGCCTTCCAACAATAAATTGCCTTTACTTTCTTTATTGATATTCTCCTTAGTATTGGTTAACGTGTATTTAAAGTCGATCGAAATGTTTTGGTAGGTTTTTACCTTAGCCGTTACTTGGTCGAGCAAGTCTTTGGCTTTTTTATCCTGTGCATTAGCCGTCAAAGTGGTAATCAGCAACAATGCAAGAGATAGCAGCTTGTTCATTTTAAGAATTGTTTTGTTCATTGATAAAAAATTGTTCTAACGAAGCCAAGTCGGGTATGTTTACACTACGCGCTTTACTTCCTTCAAACGGACCTACGATACCGGCAGCTTCCAATTGGTCTATCAATCTTCCGGCGCGGTTGTAACCCAGTTTCAGCTTTCTTTGCAATAATGATGCCGAACCTTGCTGAGCCGTAACAATAATTTCTGCGGCTTCTCTAAACATGCTGTCGCGTTCCGAAATGTCGAACTCCAAGTTTACACTGCTGCCTTCTTCGCCCACATATTCAGGTAGGAGATAGGCGCTCGCATAGGCTTTTTGAGAGCCGATATAATCTACAATTTTTTCTACTTCAGGCGTATCTACAAAGGCACATTGTACACGAACCAAATCGTTTCCGTTAGAGTACAACAAATCTCCTCGGCCTATAAGCTGATCAGCACCTTGCGTATCTAAAATGGTTCTGGAGTCAATTTTAGAGGTTACTCTAAAAGCAATCCTTGCTGGGAAATTGGCCTTGATAATACCGGTAATTACGTTCACCGATGGTCTTTGCGTAGCAATAATCAAATGAATACCAATGGCTCTGGCCAATTGTGCCAAACGAGCAATAGGTGTTTCCACTTCTTTACCGGCAGTCATAATTAAATCGGCAAACTCGTCTACTACTAAAACAATGTAAGGTAAGAAACGGTGGCCGTGCTCAGGGTTTAATTTACGCGATTTGAACTTTTCGTTGTATTCTTTGATGTTGCGCACCATAGCGTCTTTTAACAAAGAATAACGATTGTCCATTTCCACACAAAGTGAGTTCAGGGTATTGATTACTTTGGTGTTATCGGTAATGATAGCATCTTCTACATCAGGCAATTTGGCCAAGTAGTGACGCTCGATTTTATTGAACAAAGTCAGCTCAACTTTTTTAGGGTCAACCAACACAAACTTTACTTCTGCGGGGTGTTTTTTGTACAATAGCGAAGTCAGTACTGCATTCAATCCCACCGATTTTCCTTGTCCGGTGGCACCGGCCATAAGTAAGTGCGGCATTTTAGCCAAATCAACTACAAAGGTTTCGTTGGAGATGGTTTTTCCTAAGGCAATCGGCAATTCCATTTCGGCTTCTTGGAATTTGGCCGAAGCGATTACCGTTTTCATTGGTACCATAGTTGGGTTTTTGTTCGGCACCTCAATACCGATGGTACCTTTACCCGGAATAGGAGCAATGATACGAATTCCTAATGCTGAAAGCGATAGTGCAATATCGTCCTCTAAACTTTTAATTTTAGAGATACGAATACCGGCTTCGGGTACAATTTCGTATAAAGTAACCGATGGTCCTACGGTAGCTTTGATTTGGGCAATATCAATTTTGTAATTGCGCAGGGTTTCTACAATACGGTTTTTATTTTCTTCTAATTCTTCCTGATTGATGGTAATACCTACCGAAGCGTATTCTTTCAGCAAGTCAATCGTGGGAAATTTGTAGTTGGATAATTCTAAAGTCGGATCAAACAATCCAAAATCGGCCACCAGTTTAGCTGCTAAGTTTTCTTCTACAACATCTTCATCTGTAGCTTTTTCAATAACAAAAGCTTCATCGTTGGTTTCAATAAATTCTTTCGCCGGTTCGGTGATTGTTGGTTCTGTTTGTAAAGTAGGCGTAACCGTTTTGATGGTTGGCTCTAAGTTGATTTCCGAAGCGTGTTCGATTGTAGGTTTAAGGGCTTCTTTATTAATTTCAAATGATGACGTTTTCAAAACCGGCTCTGCTATGGGTTCTTCTTCTTCGGTCTCGTTTACGGCAAATTCTTCTAAGTTGTAATCGGTGCTTTTATTTTCAGGGATAATGCTGCTGATGTCTTCCTTGATTTCTTTGTGTTTTTTCTCGAAGAATGATTTGATGGCCTCTGGCGACACTTTGATTTTAAAAATCAAATACACTATAATCGAGAACACCAATACCAATACCGTTCCGGTTTTTCCGATGTAGTCTTGCAGGAACAAGTTCATTTCATAGCCTACTGTTCCGCCTAATTCCGGTAAGTTGTCGGCAAAGAAACCAAATAAAATCGACACGATGATTAGCGCGAATAAGTCCCAAAACCAGGTGTTTTTTAATTTGCGAATCGGTAAGTCTAAGATGAGGAATGCACCACTTAAAAAGAGTAGCTTGACAAACAAAAAAGAGGCTACTCCAAAACCGCGGTAAATGAATAAATCGGCCAGGTAGGCGCCAAATTTACCCAACCAGTTCTGAGCGCCTTCGCTACGGTCGGTTAAGGCTTCAATAGTACTTTGATCGGCTTGTCCGTGTAAAAAGAAAGAAATAAAAGAAACCAAAAAGGCTATGGAAGTCAGCACCAATACAAAACCGAACAAAACGCGGTATTGCTTTTTAGTCTTCAATATTTTCAGTTCCAAATTCGGATCTTTTTCTTTAGTCTCTTTTTTTACTGTTTTTGCCATGAATACGTTATAAAGCTATAAAAATAGAAATTTAATCGGAGGTTTAGCAAAATTTAGGCACATAAATAAGCAATCCCACGGCTATAGCCGCCAAGGCTGCAAACATCACAGCACCGGCCGCAATATCTTTGATAAAACCAATTCTTTCATGGTACTCGGGATGCACAAAATCGGCAACTTTTTCTACCGCGGTATTCAAGCTTTCTATACCTAATACCAAACCGAAAGCCAGAATTTGCATCATCCATTCGTAGCGGTCAATCTTGAAATAAAATCCGGCTATAATCATCAAGACAGCCAAGGAAGACTGTACCATTACACTGTGTTCAGTGGTGATGAGTTTGAAAGCGCCTTTAACAGCAAAGCCGACACTTTTGAGTCGGCCACTGAAAAAAGCGTTGTCTTTTTCGAATCCCATATTATAAAGCTGCTAAGGCTGCGTCGTAATTAGGTTCGTCTGCTATTTCCGCTACTTGCTCAGTATGAACGATGGTGCCGTTTTCATCTAATACAATAACCACACGAGAATGCAAACCGGCTAATGGACCATCAGTTATTTCCAAACCATAGTCTTTCCCGAATGCTCCGGTATTAAAATCGGATAAGTTGATTACGTTGTCTAAACCTTCAGCACCGCAAAAACGTTTTTGGGCAAATGGTAAATCTCTGGAAATACACAATACTTTGGTGTTTTCTAAGTTACTCGCTTTGGCATTAAACGCTCTTACTGAAGCGGCACAAGTACCGGTATCAATACTTGGAAAAATATTTAAAACCACTTTGCTGCCGGCAAAATCGGCCAAAGAGGCAACGCCTAAATCAGTTTTAACCAATTGAAAATCGGGTGCTTTGGTACCGTTTTTTGGTAAGTCACCGTTGGTGTGAATCGGATTTCCTCCTAAAGTTATTGTAGCCATTGTATATAATTTTTTGATTGCCAAAAGTAGGTAAAATATTTGAAAATTTAGTTTCAGAATTCAAGATTGAAATGAGAGAAGTGTAATTTTTAAAAAAAATATTTGTTTTATAATATTGTTTTATCGTAATATTGCAATATAAAAATAAAATAGATATGGGAGCGTCAAAAACAGAATCTTTTTCTCCGGAGCAAAATGAAATGGCAAGCTTATTCAAAGCCTTGTCACATCCGGCCCGCATCGCAATAGTAGATTATTTGTTGAAGGTAGATACTTGTATTTGCGGTGATATAGTGAATGAATTGCCATTGGCACAACCTACCATTTCCCAACATTTGAAAGAATTGAAAAATGCCAACATCATCCAAGGCACTATAGAAGGTACTGCCATTTGTTATTGCATTAATCCTGATACGATGGAAAAAATAGAAAGTCACTTCGGGATGATTCGCCAAAAGTTGAAAAATAAGTGTTGTTGAGTTCGAGGGAAACCCCTTCAACTGTGCTCAGGGTGACAGATTAGGGAAAAGGAAAAAGGGAAAAGGGAAAAGTATTTTTTCCAGCAATCTAAGTAGTCTAACAATCTAAGTAGTCTAACAATCTAAGTAGTCTAACAATCTAAGTAGTCTAACAATCTAAGTAGTCTAACAATCTAAGTAGTCTAATATGAAATTATCAGAAATTAAAAACGAATTACAAAAGCTAAACACTATAGCTTTTCAATTGCCGAATGGCGATTTGGTCCCAAGTCATTTTCATGTCACCGAAGTAGGCAAAGTAACCAAACATTTTATCGATTGCGGCAGTACGGTTCGCCAAGAGGAAGTGGTGAATTTTCAATTGTGGGAAGCCAACGATTATGATCATCGTTTGCATCCTGAAAAGTTAGTACACATTATAGAGCTTTCTGAAAAAGTATTGGGGTTGCCCGATGCTGAGATTGAAGTTGAATACCAAATGAGAGATACCATTGGAAAATTCAGCCTGGATTTTGACGGAACGAATTTCTTGTTGACATCCAAACAAACCGATTGTTTGGCTAAAGACAATTGTGGTATTCCGCCCGAAAAATTAAAGGCCAAAATAGGTGAGTGGAAGCCAAAAACTGCCACTTGTTGCACACCGGATTCGGGTTGTTGTTAATGATAATAAAACGATTAAAATGAAAAAAAGATTAGGGTTTTTAGACCGCTTTTTAACCTTATGGATTTTTTTAGCCATGTTGGTTGGAGTAGGTATTGGTTATTTTATCCCGAATTCCGCCGATTTTATCAATTCATTTTCCTCCGGTACTACCAATGTGCCTTTAGCGATAGGCTTGATTTTGATGATGTATCCGCCCTTAACCAAAATCGATTTTTCGAAAGTACCGTTGATGTTTAAAAAACCGGGATTGTTAACGGCTTCCTTTTTGGTTACATGGATAGTCGGACCGTTTTTGATGTTTTTACTGGCGACTTTTTTTCTGAGAGATTATCCCGAATACATGACCGGTTTAATTATCATAGGCATTGCGCCTTGTATTGCTATGGTGATAGTGTGGAACGAATTGGCCGGAGGCAACCGCGAATTAACCGCCGGTTTGATTGGAATCAATAGTTTACTGCAAGTCTTCTTTTTTAGTTTGTATGCGTATTTCTATTTGAAAATCATGTTGCCCTTGTTTGGTATTCAAGGATTGGAATTAGAAGTAACTGTATCGGAAATTGCCCAAACAGTGGGTATTTATCTCGGAATTCCTTTTGTTTTAGCCGTGCTGAGTCGCTATTTGATTAAAAAGTTCTTGGGCGACAAATGGTTCAACCAAAAGTTTGTGCCGTTTGTTTCTCCGATAACTTTAATCGCTTTATTGTTTACCATAGTTATTATGTTCAGCTTGAAGGGAGAGATGATTGTTGATTTGCCACTGGATGTTATTCGGATTGGCATCCCATTAGTCATCTTTTTTATAGTCATGTTCTTTTTGATGTTTTTTATTTCGAAGAAAGTCGGCGCCGATTACCGAGATGCCGCTGCTTTGTCTTTTACGGCTTCGGGGAACAATTTCGAGTTGGCGATTGCGGTTTCCATAGGCGTTTTCGGCATTAACAGCGGTCAGGCTTTTGCCGGAGTCATTGGCCCTTTGGTGGAAGTACCGGCTTTGATTTTATTGGTGAATGCTGCTTTTTGGTTGAGGAAGAAATATTTCACTCCAAATCCCTGAATTTTTAAACTAAACCGGATTTTATTTTTACAGATTTAAACGAATTTAATAATGAAAAACATTTTAGTACTTTGTACCGGAAACAGCTGTCGCAGTCAGATGGCGCACGGCTATTTGTCGCATTTTACCAATCCTGAACAAGTCACGGTTTACTCGGCCGGAGTGGAAACCCACGGTGTTAATGCCTTAGCGATTGCTATAATGCAGGAAGACGGTATTGATATTTCAAAACATACCTCCAACAATGTGGAGGAGTATTTAGACATTCCTTTTGATTATGTGATAACGGTTTGTGATAATGCCAACGAGCGCTGTCCGTTCTTCCCGACACAAGCCGTAAAGTTGCACCACAATTTTCCGGATCCCAGCAAAGTAAAAGGGTCAACCACAGCAGTGATTGAAGAATTCAGAAGGGTACGAGGAATGATTAAAGACTATTGCAAAGACTTTGTAGAAACCCACAACCTAAACTAAAAACGTCCCGATATCATCGGGACGTTTTTATTGTCTAATAATCTAACGATCTAACAATCTGATTACACGTGCAACGCTCTATTATCCGTAGCGGCTAAAGCGGCTTCTTTCACGGCTTCGGCGAAAGTCGGATGCGCATGTGACATACGTGAAATATCTTCAGCAGAAGCACGGAATTCCATCGCGGTTACGGCTTCGGCTATCAAATCGGCGCAACGGGCACCAATCATGTGAACACCCAAAACTTCATCGGTTTTGGCATCGGCTAAGATTTTTACAAAACCGTCAATATCGCCACCGGCACGGGCTCTACCCAATGCTTTGAACGGGAAACTTCCGGCTTTGTAGTTTACACCGTCGGCTTTTAATTGCTCTTCGGTTTTCCCTACAGCCGCAACTTCCGGCCAAGTATATACTACACCCGGAATCAAGTTGTAATCGATATGTGGTTTTTGACCCGCTAAAATTTCGGCCACCATAACACCTTCTTCTTCAGCTTTGTGAGCCAACATGGCGCCGCGCACTACATCGCCAATAGCATAAATGTTAGGCACGTTAGTTTGCAAATGATCATTTACTTCCACCATACCTCTTTCAGTTACTTTCACTCCGGCTTTATCGGCTGCTAATCCGTCGGTGTAAGGGCGACGACCAACCGCTACTAAACAGTAATCGCCGTCAAAAGTGATGGTATTGCCTTTACCGTCATCGGCTAAAACGGTAACATTTTTCCCTTTGCGGGTTACTTCTTTTACTTTGTGAGAAGTGTAGAATTTCATGCCTTGTTTTTTCAAAACTTTGGTTAGCTCTTTCGACAAACCGCCATCCATACCCGGAATGATTCGGTCTAAGTATTCAATTACTGAAACTTGAGCGCCTAATCGCAAATACACTTGTCCTAATTCGATACCGATAACACCACCACCAATGATGATTAAGTGTTTCGGTACTTCCGGTAATTTCAAGGCTTCGGTAGAAGTGATGATGCGTTCTTTGTCGATTTTAATGAATGGTAAAGAAGATGGTTTTGAACCGGTTGCTATGATGATATTTTTCCCTTCGATTACTTCAGAGGAACCGTCGGCTTTGGTAATTTTTACGTGAGTAGCGTCTTCAAAAGAACCCAATCCTTCAAAAACGGTAATTTTATTTTTATCCATTAAGAACTTCACGCCGCCACTGGTTTGGTCAACTACCGCTTGTTTGCGGGCAATCATTTTTTCCAAGTTCACTTTTACTTTTCCGGACACTTCGATACCGTGGTCGGCAAAGTGTTGCAATTCTTCATAATGATGAGAAGAAGCCAACAATGCTTTAGAAGGAATACAACCTACGTTTAAGCAAGTTCCTCCTAAAGTACTGTATTTTTCAATGATAGCGGTTTTGAAACCCAATTGGGCACAACGAATAGCTGAAACATATCCGCCCGGCCCTGAACCTATGATGACAACGTCAAATGAACTCATGATGGTATATAAATTAGTGTGTTTTAATTTTTGTGTCACAAAATTACAGTTTTTATTTTACTAAAAAGCGAAATTATTTGCTTAAAAGATATAGTTCTGTTACAGGGTAAAGGCTGTGGTATTTTTCACTTCACCAATCATAAAACTACTGTGTGTACTGCCTATGTGTTGTAAGGTGGTGAGTTTGGTTACCATAAATTCGCGGTAAGCTTCCATGTCTTTTACGCAAATTTTCAGAATATAATCGTAATCGCCACTCACGTGAAAACACTCTAACACTTCTTCGAGTTTTACTACTTGGTGCTCAAAGGTGGTGAGGAATTCTTTGGTGTGTTGAATGAGTTTGATGTGACAAAATACCACAAAGCTTTTGTCGATTTTAGCCCTATTCAACAAGGCAACATACTTATCAATTACGCCTTCTCGCTCCAACTTTTTTATCCGTTCATAAACCGCTGTGACCGAAAGATTGAGCTTTACCGAAAGTTCTTTGGTGGTTTTTTTGGTGTCTTGTTGGAGTAAGGCGAGGAGTTTTTTGTCGGTTGTGTCCATGGTTTGCAGGTTTCGGGTTTCGGGTTTCGGGTTGGAATAGTTTTAAAAACTAAAGTTAGTCTTTTGAAGGTATAAATTTAATAATATTTTCACTTAAAGTTATATTTTATAGTTTTAAAATCTATATATTTTTATTTGTATTGATTTATTGTCTATTTAAATTGAAATTTGAACTTTAAATGAATCCAACTTTATGAATCCCAACTCAGAACCTTCAACCTTCAACCCGCAACCCGCAACAAAAACGAATTTCCACCCGGCCGATAAAATTCAAGACCTACAATACTTTGGTGAATTCGGTGGTGTTAATCCTTCCATATCCGATAGCTCGACTTATACTTTTCTTTCGGCCAAAACCATGTTTGATACCTTTGAAGGTAATGCCGAAGGGTGCTATTTGTATTCGCGCCATTCATCGCCAATGAACTTGTACTTAGGACAAGCTTTGGCAGCTATGGAAGGTACCGAAAGTGCTAATGTTGCGGCTTCCGGTATGGGCGCAATTACCCCTGTTTTGCTCCAATTGTGTGCTGCCGGAGACGAGATAGTCTCCAGCCGTACCATTTATGGCGGAACCTACGCTTTTATGAAAAATATGTTGCCGAAATGGAACATCAAAACGAGGTTTGTAGACATTACTAATCTGGAACAAGTGGTTGCGGCCATTACCAAAAATACCAAAGTATTGTATTGTGAAACAGTAAGTAACCCATTATTGGAAGTGGCCGATATTGAAGCTTTGGCTGTTATCGCCAAAATCCACAACCTTAAATTGGTAGTAGACAACACCTTTTCACCATTGTCGGTAGCACCGGCAAAACTGGGTGCTGATATTGTGATTCACAGTTTAACCAAGTTTATTAATGGTAGTAGTGATACCGTTGGCGGTGTGGTTTGTGCTTCGCAGGATTTTATCAACGATTTAAAAAATGTGAACGACGGTGCCAGTATGCTTTTAGGGCCAACCATGGATAGTTTGCGTGCCGCCAGTATTTTGAAAAACTTACGCACGTTGCATATTCGCATGAAACAGCACAGTCACAATGCGATGTACTTGGCACAAAAATTCGAAGCCGATGGGTTAAAAGTCGTTTATCCCGGATTAGCCAGTCACCCGAGTCACGAATTGTACGCCAAAATGATCAATCCCGAATACGGTTTTGGCGGTATGATGACTGTAGATGTAGGCAATTTAGACAAGGCTAACGAGTTGATGGAATTAATGCAACACCGTAACTTAGGGTATTTGGCTGTGAGTTTGGGTTTTTATAAAACACTATTTAGTGCGCCCGGCAGTTCAACATCGAGTGAGATTCCGCTGGAAGAACAAAAAGCGATGGGCTTAACCGATGGCTTGATTCGTTTCTCAATCGGTTTAGACAATGATATTGAACGCACTTATCAAATGATGAGACAGTGCATGGCAGCATTAAACGTTTTCTGATTTTTTTAATTTAATTGTAAAGATCCGTCGGTACGCGATTACCGTCGGATTTTTTATTTTAGCAACTTTTCCAACTGAACTTTGATATTGCTTAAAGGCGTAGCTATCGCATTCACATATTGAAAATTCCCTTCACGTTTGTTGCTGATGGACAATTGAATAGGGCAGGCTTCACTTTGAATGGCGTTGACTTCAAATTCATTTTGCTCCGAATTGTAAACCAAATACGGTGCGCCGGAAGAACCAAAACGAAAGTAGCCTTTGATTAAATAGCGCAATCCTTCCAATACATAATTACCGCCAATGCGTTCCGAAAAAATGGAAAAATGTTCCGTAAATCCATCAATTTGGGCTTTGTTCAATAGTTTACCCACTTCACTGGTGGGCGAACTTTGCAAGCAGTAATAGTCTTCCTGATCATCGGGCAAAATATCAAATTTGATTTTAACTGCCGGCATAGCATCAATGATTTCTTGAGGTGTGTTTACGATTTTATACAAAGCGATATCATCTCCATAGAAGGCTTCAACCAAGGCTAATTCTATTAAAAAAGTATGTCGGTTGATGGCCTGTTCGGCAAAATTGGTATTGGAATTGAAAAGATTGGTCAAGTCAGCGCTTTGATAAAACAGCGGCTCTTTGAATTGAACTATCAAATGGGCTTGGCAGATTTTTTTCTCTAAAAAAGTGACCCAGCGTGTATCAAAATTGATTTGTCGCAAAGCATCTATCATCGCATTAAAATCATTCGGATTGTTACTGTTCCAATAATAGCGCTGGCTTGCGGGATTGAGGTGAAAACAGTTGTCAAACAATTGCCGTTGCGGTTGGTTTAAAAACGGAAGTATATCGCGTTCAAAAATTCCCGTGTCGATTGATTTGAATATTTTGGCTTCGGTTTTTAAATTGTGTGCTACGGTCAAAAAATACCCTTGTCCTATGTGGAATGCACAAATATTATTCTCAAAATGTCTGAGTTGCGGTAACTCAATATTTTGCGTAAACATGATTCGGAACAAAGGCGAGGTTTGTTCGTGTGTCAGTTCGAGTTGTTTGGTGAGTTTGTCCATCTTCATACCTAAATAGTAATTGCTGAAAACCAAATATACCAAACAAATCATCACTGCCGATTTTTAGCGTGATTTTCTTACTGAATTTATTAGTTGACTTAGTCATTTTGATAGCTACTTTCTTCGTAACTTTAAGCTATAAATAGTTTATCATGATTAGTCTCAAAAGTATCCAAACCGAAGTAGATGTTTCTTACCTCTATAAAATTTTAGCTGAGAATGAAGAAGATGCTAACGTTGCTGCGGTTTTCAGGCAGATGAGCGATATTGAGCACAGTCACGCCTTGGGTTTTTTAGCCAAAAATAATTTGGATGAAAGTCATTTACCAAAACCTTCCGGAAGAGCGAAAACACTGCATTGGATTGGCAAATGGTTTGGTTATGATTATATTTTAGGCGTCTTATTGGATACAGAAAAAAGTGTTTCCTCTTCCATTCTTAAAGCCCGAAAGCATAGCCAAACCCAAGAGTCAATATCAGATACGGCTCATGTTGCCATATTGAAAAATATCCTCAACGGTAGCACCAATGTATCGGGAGCCAATTTAGCCCGATTTGAAAAGCGCCATCGTTCTGTTGGAGGGAATGCTTTACGCGCTGCTGTTTTAGGTGGTAACGATGGTTTGGTTTCTAATTTCAGTTTGGTGATGGGCATTGCCGGTGCCACTAGCGGTCAGGATGAAGTACTGTTGGCCGGAATGGCCGGACTGTTAGCCGGAGCGCTGTCTATGGCTTTGGGCGAATGGATTTCGGTAAAGAGCTCACAAGAATTATACGAAAATCAGATGCAATTGGAAATGGAAGAGTTAGAAACCAATCCAGAAGGAGAACAACAAGAATTGGCTTTGATTTACATGGCTAAAGGTATCCCTGAGTCGCAAGCTAAAGCAATGGCGGCCGAGTTGATGCAAAACAAAAGTCAGGCTCATGAACTGTTGATTAAAGAAGAATTAGGCATTAACCCGGAGGATTTGAAAGGATCGGCTATGGAAGCGGCGCTGACTTCCTTTTTCTTATTTGCCATTGGCGCTATAATTCCGGTATTTCCGTTTTTCTTTTGGGGTGGTATGCAAGCTGTAATCATCAGTACAGTTTTGAGTGCGGCCGGTTTGTTTTTAATTGGAGCAGCCATTACCTTGTTTACCGGTAAAAGTGTTTGGTATTCGGGAAATCGACAAGTACTATTTGGTTTAGCGGCTGCAGCCATCACTTTCGGTATTGGAAAATTGATTGGCGTTTCCGTCGCGGGATAAAAAAAGGAGGTCTGTGTCAGACCTCCCGTTTTGCTTGATTTGGATTTATCATAAATCAATACCTCTTGATACTGTTGCTAATTGAATTATCGCTTTGATACCTTCAACTGATAAATCAAAATCATATCCAAATGTAGTGTTTTTTACAACAAGGGACTGTTAAAAAAATATTTTTAACTTCAACTTAACGTTGCTTTAGTAAGGTGAATAGGATGCTTATTCATCATACATTAATTCAGTGTGTATTGCACGCTAATTTTAGTGTTGAGTAATTTCGAAATCGGACAATTGGCTTCTGCATCTTTGACCAATTCGTCAAATTTAGCTGCTTCAATTCCTTCCACCTTAGCAGTAAGGGTTAAATTTGAAGCGACTATAGAACCGTCTTCAAAAACGATTTCCGCGTCGGTCTTCAGTTCGGTAGCGGTAAATCCGGCCGCTTGTAAATTGAAAGCCAATTTCATAGAGAAACAGCCGGCATGTGCGGCACCGACTAACTCTTCGGGATTGGTTCCGATACCTTCTTCAAAACGAGAACCAAAGGAATACTGTGTCTGATTTAAAACGGTGCTTTGCGTAGTCAAATGACCTTTGCCGTCTTTTCCTGAGCCGTTCCAAACGGCAGTTGCTTTTCTTTTCATACCTAGAAAGTTTAATAACTATAAAAGTACATCTTTTTTTGACTTCTTTCCGTCAGTTTACCATAAAGTTACTGTCATCGGGTAAGTTGAGCCCAAACAAAATGGGGATGGTGTCCATCACGGCGTACCATTTTTACCCAGAGTAAGGTTAGGTGCTCTAAATGCAAAGCTTGATCCAGTTTTCCTGTGTCCAAAGGTTCGAACCCAAAAGTCTCAATCAGACCCGCAGTTACTTTTTTGGCATCCGCATCATTACCGGCCAACATCATCACCGGTTTTACGTTGTAATTCGGATAGACCGCATCGGCAAAATTTTCAAAACCGTAAATGGTAAAGGCTTTTACCACTTTGGCATCCGGTGCCCATTCCTGAATTTTTTCACTACCCGAAATCTGGCTCTGCAAGCCATGTGAAATTCCGGGTCCGACCGGATTGGTACAATCAACCAAAATTTGATGTTTAAATCGAAGTGATTTCAGCAGACTTTCATTCGCTTGGAATGGAGTGGCCAAAAAAACCACTTCAGCCTCGTCCACTGCCTTTTGTATACTTTTGATTACGAAGTTCGGATTTAGCTTCAGTGCTTTTTGCACACTTTCAGAGCCACGGTCCTCGGTTGCAATTACAATTTGATGCCCTTTTCGTTCCAACTGATTGGCCAAGGCAAAGCCCACATTACCAATCCCAATAAATGCTATTTTCATCGTTTTGTGTTTAAAAGTTTTACAACTAATAGCGCTGCGGCTTCACCGGAGTTTTGTTGTTGACCGGTAATTAAATTGCCGTCTTGTATGGCATAAGCGCTGAAAGGTGCTGCTACTTTAAAATGAGTATCCGTTAGTTTTCGCGCTTCGGTCTCTATGCGATACGGTTGGATTTTCATGTCTACTGCCTGATCGGCAAAATCTTCCTCGGCATCAGCAAAACCGGTCCATGTTTTGCCTTTAACCAATAAGTCACCATTTGATTTTTTGGCCTCCAACAGTAAAGTAGTGGAGTGGCACACCGCAGCCGTTGGCTTACCCGATTCGTAAAATGAAACCAATAGTTCTTCTAACGCTTTATTACCTCTGAAAGTATACATCGGACCTTGTCCGCCAACTAAAAAGAGGGCATCAAAATCTTCTGTGTTTACCGCTGTTATTTTTTCTGTATTGGCCAACATTTGATGAAAAGATTCTTGTTGCAGATAGCCCAACGTAATCACATCATGAGCCGCATAGCCACTGGCATCCGTCGGATTGGAATAGCTGTCCATCATCAAAGCGCCGCCTTCTGTAGAAACCAAAGTTATATCATAACCGGCTTCCTGAAATACGCGTAACGGGTGGGTTAATTCGGCAGCCCAAAAACCAATAGGCCAACCGGTTTGTGGACTCACACTTGGTGAACTGGCCACCATTAGTATTTTTCCTTTGCTTGGGGCACCGTGAAAGTGCACATAGTGTTCGGTTTCTTGTATCGTACTCATAACTTTTTTAGTTTTGTTTCACACAAAGCTATATCGGTATCGTGCTAAATACAATAACTGCGTATCTTTGTAAGTCACTAACAAAAATGTAAGTATGCCCGATTTTGTAAAAGACAATCATTTGTTTCACAACCCGGTAGAATTTGCGATGAGTAAAATTGGCGGGACTTATAAAATGCCGATTCTTTGGCGCTTAAAAGATAAGAAATGGCGTTTTAGCGAATTGCAAAAGAGCCTTTCCCATGCTTCCGACCGCATGTTGTCTAAAGCTTTAAAAGAGCTGGTCGAGGATGGTTTTGTAACCAAAGAAATTTTTCCGGAAGTACCTCCTCGAGTAGAATATACCATTACCGATAGAGGGCAGAAAACCATACCGGTAATTGAAATGCTTCGTAATTATGGTTTGGATTTACTACAAGAATTTGAAGTAGAACATCCTAAGCGTTAATACTTTCCACTCAGCAACTCACCACCAATAGTCGATTTGGCCTCAATGCCCAATTTTTTCATCATTTCGTACGTGGTACAAACGGCAGCTGAAGTCACCGGAATCCCGCATTCGGCCTGAATCAAATCGATGGCTTCCAACGATGGCATTTGTACACAAGCTGAAGCTACTAATACATCAACATCCGTCAAATCCAGTTGTTTGTAAATTTCCAACAAATTCAGTGGGTTTTGAGCGGCCACTTCTAAGTTATCGGGAATTTCTAAAGCAATACTTTCTTTTACTTTGATGCCTTGGTGTTCTATATAATCGACCACTTTGTCGGTGAGCGGTCGCATATAAGGCGTAATGATTGAAATTTGTTTAGCACCCAATACTTTCAAACCATTAATTAAAGCTCCGGCCGAAGTTACTATAGGAGTTGGGAAATCATTCGCCACCGTTTCCTGATGCAAGTTCACTTCCGAAACACAATGATAACCGCGTCCCATACTCATAATTGCTACCAAACAAGCGTAACCCATCACATCCACATGGGCGTCCGACAATTCCTGGGCACATTTCAAACTCATGGCATCCATGGCTTCGAGTTCTTCTTTGGTTACTTTCTTCATTCGCATGCGACTGCTGTGAAACGTAAAACGTTCCGGCAATATGGTTTCTCTGGCCCTGAAAATAGCCGGTATTTCGGTTTCCATCGTCACATTCGACGAGGGAACTATTTGTCCTATTCTGTACTTCTTCATGTTTATTTTTATCTTTATCTTTATCTCGGGCGTTTACCTTCGGTCAGTCGGCTTGCGCCTCGTGTCCCTATCGGGTCGGGCTTTCCGTTACAATCTTTTTAGGATTGTATTTCCCTTCCGCTTTGCTTTAGAACAATCCTAAAAAGGATTTCCACTGCAATCCCTAACGCAGCTATTATTTTTACCTGACAGCCACCGGCTGTCCTCCTCTTAATATCAAATCTAACGCAATATGTCTTTTACTTGGAAATCTCCTTAACGGTATTGACTATGGTTCCTATCCCTTCCACTGTAGCTTCTACCACATCGCCATTTTGCAGCCACTCTTGCGGATCGCGTCCTGCACCAACACCGGCCGGAGTTCCTGTTGCAATAATGTCACCCGGTTCTAAGGTGAATACAATGCTTAAGTCTTCAATCAAATCGTTGATGTTGAACAACATGAATTTGGTATTGGAATTTTGTTTTTCGATTCCGTTTACTTTTAAAGACAAGTTCAGGTTGTGCGGGTTTTCAATTTCATCTTTGGTCACTAAAATCGGTCCCATCGGCGCAAAGGTGTCTTGTCCTTTGGAAACAATCCATTGGCCTTCTCTTCTGCAATCGCGCGCCGAAATATCATTAATCACGGAATAACCAAACACATAATCCAAAGCATCTGCTTTCGGTACATACTTACCGTGTTTACCAATTACGACGGCCAATTCCACTTCCCAATCCAATTGCGAAGTCAGTTTGGTGTTCTTAATAATCTCGGTATTGGTTCCGGTAACTGTAGTTGGCGGTTTGGAAAAGATAATTGGTTTTTGCGGCAACTTTCCGGTAGTGTCCAAAGTTCGGGCACTTTCCGCCACGTGTTCGGTATAGTTTAATCCGATACCGATAATATTCTTTCTCGGTTTCTGAATCGGAGCCAATAGTGTCACTTCTTCTAAGCTATAAGCGATTTCTTTAAAGTAATTTTCCGGCGTTTCCGCTACCATTTCGTTCAATTCATCTATAATTTCAATCCCCATGTCAATCAAGTCTAACATGTCAGAAGGCAACGGGAAATTTGAAATTTCGCCAAAGTCTTCCATATCGATGACTTGGTTGTTGTGAAGGAATCCTAAACGGGGTTCGGTGTCGGCAGTTTGGTAGGTAAGTAGTTTCATTTGTTTTATCTTGCTAAGGAACTGATTTCCTGAGTTTTTTATTTTGTTATTAATTGGTGTCCGTTGTTTTCCTCATATGTTCTTCCTTGAAATAATCCGAGACTTTCAATGACCGGCAAATCGTTGAAGTTAAACAAGCAAGCATCTTCAGTATCTGATGCATTATGGTGTTCGTGCCAAGCCCAACTCGGTACACAGAAAATATCGCGTTCCTTCCAATCAAAGCGTTGTCCGTTGATGATGGTATAACCGCTTCCTTTAGCACACTGGTACACAAAGGAACCGGTATGTTTGTGTGCTTTTCCTTTGAATCCGGCCGGTAACAACTGCATGGCTGCACCCATAGTTTGCATCACATGACCACCGGTTAGCGGATTGGAGTATTGCATTAAATAACCGTCAAACGGATTGATTTCGTTGACTTTGGCGACTTCCAACAGCGTTGGATATACTTTGCTCCAGGAGTATTTGAACAAAGGCGAATAAGGTTTGTCCCAAGTTTGATCGGCCGGAATTAAACCCGCACCTCCATAAGTTAAAGGCGATTGATTAACAGGGGATATTAATGGTTGTTTCCCATCATACACGGCATAATCATTGGCTTCCAGAGCATTCACTAACGGTATGTCTAAACCGTCTTGCCAAATACAGGTTTGCCCATCCGGTTCTACACCGTGTTCATGCCAAGCCGAATTGGGTGTGATGACAAAATCGTTGACTTCCAGCATAATTTTATGGCCATCCACTACAGTGTAGCCTTTAGCACCTTCCATAATAAAGCGTAGGGCAGAGGCACGGTGTCGGTGCGCCGAAGTACTTTCGCCGGGACGGGTAACTTGGATTCCGGTGTACAACCAACCTACGGCGGCAGAAACGTCTTTTCTTTTATCGTTTACCAAATACACCACACGTCTTCCGGCTTGTTCCGGCGTTACGAGTTCGGAAGATTTTAAAACTAAACTGCGCAAGTCGTCGTATTTCCACAACATAGGCACCGAATTCGCTCTGGGTTCCCAAGGTTCAATATCGTTGGCAACTGTCCAAAGTGCTCCGGCTCCTAAGGTTTCTAATTCTTTATAATAGGCTTCGAGTTCAGGGGTTTCTTTTACACGGGCACGCCCGATAACGTCGTCTGAATAGTTGTTGGTTTCCATTTTATTTTTTGTTGAATTCGTCGTGGTTATCTACAAAGGTAATCTTTCTTGTTGGAGCAGTATTGACTCTCAAATCAAAAATATCAAATCGGTTGTAATGCCCGAGGATGTCGTGCATTTGTTTCGGTTGGATGCATTTTTCTAAGTCGATATCGGCATAAACAATGCCTTCATCGTCAATCAAAGGTGTACCAATCACAGCACCATTGGGTCCGATAAATCCGGAAAATGCGGAGCTTTTTCGGGATAACAATTCGTCTACATTAGGCACATCATCACGCAAAGCGTTTTTGATTTCTTCAGAAATCGTAGAGCACGAAACGATGGTAAATAATTTGCCTTCAAACGAATGCGCTGCGGCACGGATTTTAATCGCTTCCGCCATATCGTAATCGGGTGGCGCAACCGGCAGGGAAATGTAGTTGGCTATGTGTACCAATTCACCTTGCGACAACAAGGTAAAACGTGCTAAAGTATTGGTGTTTTCACCACAAGCTAAAGTGCCAATCGGACCAACTTCAGTATCATACACTTTTAGGGAAGAACCATCGCCTGACGTCCAAGTAAGCTTTTCAGCCCAAGTCGGGACTAATTTGCGGTGTTTTCCGATTAGGTTACCGTGATTGTCTATAATTAGGTTGGTGTTATAAATTTCGCCGTAGCTGCTACCACGTTCGTTGATTCCGATGACAATGTGCATGTTATGGTCTTTTGCTGCTTGGAAAAGCGGTTTCATGCTTTCATCAGTGACAGCGACTGAGTTTTTATACAATTGCTCGTACCATTTACTGCCTTGCACGGGTGTCATAATCCAATTCCAATAAGGATAACCGGCTACGAATACTTCGGGAAAGGCGATGAGTTGTGCACCGTTATCTGCAGCTTCTTTAATGAAAGAAATGGCTTTGGCTATTGTTTTTTCTACATTGAGAAAAACGGGAGCTGTTTGTACGGTGGCGGCTTTGAATTTTTTAAAGTCCATTTTCATTGATGAATTAGGAATTAGGAATTAGGAATTTGGAAATCAATATTTTCATCTCTTCCGAAAACGGTTCGGCTTTAATGGCCTCTCTGCCGTTGCTGATGCTAACATTGACTAATGTCACTTCGCCTTCCAAACAAGTATTGCCTTGTTCGTCTTCAAAACGGAAACCGCAAGTTACCGATGCGCCACCGAGTTTGATGACCCAAAGTTTTTTGATTAACAGTTCTCCAATACGGGCAGCTTTTTTGAATTGTACTCTTAAATCTACGGTTGGAATGCCGTTGGTCTCGTGAATTTTGGAGAACGGTCGGTCTAAGGCTTCTTCAAACCAATCTTCGACCAAGTCGTTGAGCATTTCTAAAAAGCGCGGATAGAATACGATACCGGCGTAATCGACGTGTTTGAAACGTATTTTTTCAGGTTTGGTAAAGGTTTGGTTCATAGTTTTATTTTAGTCACGAATTGGATAATTTTTATTTTTTTTAGCCACAGATTAAACTGATTGAACGGATTTTCTTTTGCCACGAATTGCACAAATTTGTACCAAATTAATTCGTGTAAAATTGTGTAATTTGTGGTTAATTTAGTTTAAATCGTTGTATTTTTCCGGTTTCTGTTTTGGGCAGCGTATCGGTAAAATAAATTACTCTTGGATATTTATATGGTGCGGCTACTTCTTTGAACCAGTGTTGAATATGGTTTTTCATGTTATCGGTAGCTTTAGCTGAATCTTTTAGTACTATGTGTGCACAAACCAGCATGCCTCGTTCCTCATCGGGTAATCCTACTACGGCGCATTCGAGGATTTCTTGATGGGTTAACAATACGCTTTCGACTTCAATTGCGGCTATGTTGTACCCCGAAGAAATAATCATATCATCGCCACGTGCTACAAACCAAAAATAGCCATCTTCATCTTTACGGAAGATGTCACCTGTAAAATTCCAGCCGTTTTGCACGTATTCACGTTGTTTGTCTTCTCGGTTCAAATATTTACAGCCGGTGATGCCGCGTACCATGAGTTTGCCCGGCTCGTTTGCGGCGACTTCATTTCCGGCAGCATCTACCACTTTGGCTTCGTAACCGGTAATGGCTACTCCGGTGGCTCCAGGTTTCATATTGTCTGTATTCGATGAGATAAAGATATGCAACATTTCGGTAGCACCAATCCCGTCGATGATTTTTAACCCTGTCGCATCGTACCAATCCTGCCACACTTTGAGTGGTAATGTTTCTCCGGCAGATACGCATTTACGCAAGCTTGAAATGTTGAAATCCCTAACTTTGGTAGTAATGATACGCCAAGCTGTGGGTGCGGTAAAGCAAATGGTAATTTTAAAATCCTGTATGGCTTGTAACAGCATATCAGGGGTTGGTTTTTCCAGTAAAAAAGTCGATGCGCCAAAATAGAGCGGAAATAAGACCAAACCGCCTAAGCCAAAGGTAAATCCGAGTGGCGGACTGCCGGTAAAAATATCTTCGGGTTTTGGTTGTAAGGAATATTGCGGAAAGGCTTCGCAGATGTTGACAATGTCTTTGTGAAAGTGCGAAGTCATTTTAGGTAAACCTGTGGTTCCCGAAGTAAAGCCGATTAAAGCGATACTGTCGGATTTGGTATGGTAATTTGAAAACGTTTTGGATTTATTTGCCATCAATTCCTCCAGGTGTGAATTGCCATAAAAGCAAACTGATTTTAAAAACTCGGATTTGACCAAGTGCATTTCATCAGCCAAACTGTGGTCACATATGGCATGTGAGATTTCGGCACAGTCGATTATAGTTGTTAACTCTTTCGCCCTGAGTAAAGGCATCGTAGCGACTACGATTCCTCCGGCTTTTAAAACGGCAAACCAAACCGCCACCATCATTGGGTTGTTGGCTGAACGAATTAAAACGCGATTACCTGATTTCAATCCTAAATCCTCCACTAAAACATGCGCTATTTGATTAGCTTTTTCATACAATTCCTGATAGGTACAAGTGTATTCAAAGGTGCGAAGGCAAGGTGCGTTGCCGTGGCCATTACGGATGTGTTTGTCCAAAAGCAAATCAACACAATTCAGCATTTCAGGTTGATGGAATTGTGGTAAGTCTAAGAACACATAGTCCGGTTGTAAGTCGGCGCTTGGGAGATGGTCGTGTGCAAAATTATCTTCGTAGTGTTTCATGAGATAGGTACTAAGGTCCTGAGCGGCTAAGGCTCTAAGGTTTTAATCTTTCTTATTACTCTTTGGTTTTAGGGCTTTTTTCATGCTCTCGGTTTGTTTTCTTTCGGCTGCTTTTAGCGGATAAAGATGAGAACTTCCGGCTTTATAGGAATTGGGAATGTCTGTGGCTTCGAATTGTTCGTAGGCTTGCGCATTTCTCACAAAATTGGCGTCAGCTAATAACGGTCGGCCCAAAGCTACCAAATCGGCTCTACCGTTGAGTAGTATGGTGTTGATTTGGTCAATATCTTGGATATAACCTGCTGTTATGGTTGGAATGTGAACGGTGTTTCGAACTGCATCGGAGAAAGGTGTTTGCCACATTCTGCCGACTTGTGGTTTTTGATGCACTACGGTATTACCGGTGGAAACGTTGATGATATCGGCTCCGACATTTTTAAAGGCTGTTGCTATGGTGATCACTTCTTCTTCGGTGATTCCGTTTTCGGCCCAATCGGAAGCGGAAATTCTCACCGACATAGGTTTGTGTGTTGGAAATACCTTTCGCATTTCAGTAAACACACGGATGGGAAACTTCAAGCGGTTTTCGATACTGCCGCCAAATTCGTCGGTTCGGATGTTGGTTAACGGCGATAGGAATGAAGCCAACAAGAAGCCGTGATGTGCTTGCAATTCGATTAAATCAAATCCGGCTTGGTCGGCATTTTTGGTAGCTCGTACAAATTGGTCGGTTATCAAATCCATGTCGGTTAAAGACATCTCTTTCGGAATCGGCATTTTTTCATGGAAAGGAATCGGCGAGGCTGACAGCAAATCCCATGGTAAATCGATAGGTTCATTATTGCCTTCCCACGGTTTTTTTACAGCGCCTTTTCGACCGGAATGACCTAATTGAATTCCGATTTTGGTTGGCGTATTGTGATGGATAAAATCGGTTATTTTTTTCCAGTCAACTAACTGTTCCTGAGTATAAATTCCGGCACAACCTAAAGTGATACGTCCGGTTTCGGAGACCGCTGTCATTTCGGTAATAATTAAACCTACACCACCGGTAGCTCTGCTGCCGTAATGCACCAAATGCCAATCGGATACTTTACCGTCGGTGGCGGAGTATTGTCCCATAGCCGACATGACGATTCGGTTTTGTAGGGTTACATCGCGTAATTGAAATTTGGTGAATGCTGCAGGCAAAAAAGGATTATTACCATTGTTATTGTCATTGAACTCTTGAAGTACTTTATCTGTAAACGATTTATCGCGTAACCTTAAATTTTCAAAAGTGACTTTTTTGGAACGCGTCATACAGCCGAAAGCGAATTGGTAAAACGGATGTTGCATGTGACGGTCCATATTTTCAAACCAATCCAAGGAAACCAGTGCTGCATACTGAATCATTTCTACTGTATTTCTTCGGGTTTTATCGTACAGTTCAAAAGCGGCTTGCACATTGTTAGGATGGGCAATTACGGCATCGGACAACCCTATGGCACAATCCATAGCCAGTTTGGTTCCTGAGCCGATTGAATAATGTGCTGTGGCTTTGGCATCGCCTAACAAAACGATGTTGTTGTGGTACCACTTTTCATTGGTTACATGTGGGAATTGACGCCAATGCGATTTGTTGGAAATGAGCGGGTGACCGTCGAGTTCTGCTGCGAATATTTCTGAGATTTTGGCCATGGTATCGGCTTCGTTGGTGACTTCAAAACCGTGCTTTTGCCAGGTTTCGTCGCTGCATTCAAAAATCCACGTACTCATGCCGGCTTCGTATTGGTACGTATGGGCTACGATAGTGCCGTGTGGTGTACTTCGGAAAAAATAGGTAAAGGCATCCAAGGGTTTGGTAGAACCCAACCACACAAAGCGGTTTTTCTTTAGTGCGATTTTGGTGCCGAATTCCTTTTCATATAGTGTTCGGATGCCGCTGCTAATTCCGTCGGAAGCCAAGATAATGTCGGCATCTTGGTATTGACTGATGTCATCTATATTTTGTTCGAAATGCAGGTTAACACCTTCTTCGCGACAGCGTTGGTGCAATAATTTAAGCAATGTTTTTCGGGAGCAACCGCAGAATCCATTTCCGGCGATGCTTACTTCCTGACCATCTCGTGCTACAATGATATCGTCCCAATAGGCAAATTGACTTCGAATTAATTCATACGACTGCATATCGCGTTTAAGGAATTCTCCCAAAGTTTCATCGGAGAAAACTACCCCAAAACCAAAACTATCGTCGGGTTTGTTGCGTTCGTAGATATCAATTTGGCACTGCGGCATTGCTTTTTTGGTTAAGATGGAAAAGTAGAGTCCGCCCGGACCGCCGCCTATAACTGCTATTTTCATATTTTTAAGTTTCTGAGTGACTGAGAGACTGAGCAACTGAGTCTTTATATTTAGCCTCTTTTAATGGAGAACAGTTCTCCTAATTTGGCATAATTAGAACCGGCTAATCTTGCCACCGGTTTATACGTTTCTAAATTGATTTTATAATTGTCTAATAACACGGCGTCGTCAAAATGCATCATCACAATGCGCCCGATGATAATGCAGGAGCCACCGTTTTTATGGTCTTCGAGAAAGTAATGGTGGACCAGTTCGCATTCCAATTGCACCGGACTTTCCGCTACGCGCATGGGTTTCACTTTGACGGATGAAATAGGAGTGACACCGGCCAAGACAAATTCGTCTACTTCTGCAGAAACCGCTTGAGCAGTAGTGTTCATTTGTTCCACTGTACTTTCGGTAACCATGTTCACTACAAACTGTTGGTTTGCCAAAATATTATTGAGCGTATCCTTATTGGTGTTGTTGGCTCTGTTAACAGCAAACATAATGTGCGGCGGATCTTCACCGGCAGCATTAAAGTATGAAAAAGGAGCGAGGTTGTTTATTCCGTCTTCGCTTATGGTGGCAATCCATCCGATAGGTCTCGGAATAATAGCGCCTGTCATTAATTTATAAACTGCTGAGGGATCCAGCAGGTTAGGGTCAAATAGCATAGTGTTGTTTGTTTACTACAAATTAAAGCTATTTTTTTTATTTTTTTGACAGTTGTATAATTTCTGAAGTCAAAAGTTATCAATACTTCAAAAAAGATCTTAATAGGTCATTAGTACTATCGGGTATTCTTTTTTATTTTTATTATTAATCCAAACGCCTTTGATGGTTTCGTTATTCCAATCGGCTTCAATAATACCTATCAAACCTGAAAAGTCGTCGGTACTCTGTTCCATCAAATAAAAGTGATTGTTTTTTAACGTACCGTGACATTCAATAGGAGTTTTGTATTTGTCGTACCAATAGGTTATGGTTAAGGAATCATCGTAATTGATTTGTGGAATTACCATAGTAACGGCATTTTTCCCAATGGTTCCTTTAAATATCTTACCTATAGGTGAAGTGCTTTTAGCACCATTAACAGGTGTGTTGTAAAGTAGACTTTTCCCATAATCGGAGAGATATTCTTTCAGATCGGAATAATCGAATGGAATATCAAACTCATACAGGTCGTCAATGGCTCGGTTCACATGGCTTGAGCAACGACCTCTTAAAACGTGTAATTGATTTTGTGTAAAGTAAAAATTAAAATCGTCTAATTGGTATTCGGAATAGTATGTCAAGCAATCTTCATACAAATTGATTTGTTCTTGATACCTATCGAACAATTCCCGTTGTTTAGTGCTGTCGGTTATTTGGAGGTTTTTTCTCGTTTCCGATAAAAACGAGCTGATTTCTGTTTTTACCTTTTGGTTAATTTGCTGTGCTAAGTTCAATTGTTGGTTAGGTTGTATGATATCCGAAAGCAAAATGGTATTACCGTTGCGTGCGTCAAAATTGTGATGGGATTCATAGCCTTCTAAATAAGCACCACTATATTCACAACTCATACTGATACTTAAAATATTGATTGGTGTTTTTTCTTTGGTCCAGCCATAGAAGGTAAAACTGCCATTTAGTTTTTGATCATTATAAGTTATTGTTTCAAAAGGACTTTTTTTATAAACACTCGGAACGTGTTGCAGGTATTGCAGTTGAAGAAACATATTAATTTTTTCTCCTATTTTGGTATCAGGTGTAGAGTGAACTTCCGGAAAAAGGTAATCTTCTGTAGCAGGATTCAAATTTTTAATACTAATTTGATTGGTTTGTCCAACACAGAATTGTAACAACAATACTACTATTCCCAAAGTTTTATTTAATCTCATGCAACTTGAATATTTTTTTAATAACAGATACTATAGTAGTAGCCAAAATGGCTCCTAAAAATGCCAAGAAAATATCTTTTTGCGCATCCCATATATCGCCTTGTGTCCCTAAGTAGGCATCGCCTTGCGCAGGGAAAAAGATATCGGCCACAGCCCATTCTATCAATTCATAAAATCCGCTTACTGACAAGGTAATTTCTATAGGTAAGACCCAAGCCACCATAGTTGGGTATTTCACCCATTTTAAAAATAATTCCCTCATTGGGTAAGCCAACAAAAATCCGAAGCTGAAATGTACTATACGGTCGTAATGATTGCGTTCCCAGCCCATATAATCTTTGAGCCAATAGCCAAATGGATTTTCGGCGTAGGTATATTTGGCACCATACACATGCAGGCACAAGTAAACAGTGATTAGTAAATAGGACAGATCGCTGAATTGGTATTTTTTGTAACTAAACAATAAAAACAAGAAGAAAATCACGGTTAAAGTATTTTCAAGTAACCAATTGTTGAGGTCGTTGGTGCCTACCAAAGTACTAATCCAAATGGCTGAAAAACTCGAAAGAAAAATCCATAACCAAGGATTTTTTTTAAAAGGCGTGCGATTGAGAGAAATGGCTAAGGTAAATGGCATAAGTAAGGGTTTAGAGAGACGAATATAAAGAAAATATTTTACGGAATATGATGCAATAGTTGCTGATCAGTCTGATGTAACAACAATTTAAATGCTCAGCATTAATCTTTAAAACTGATAAGAAAACTGGTTCCTTTTCCAATCTCACTATTTACCTCTATTTGTCCACCCATATCCATCACATGATTGTACACCAAATACAGACCGATACCGTGACTGTCTTTGTGTTCGTGAAATGTTTGGTGAAGCCCGAATATCTTATTTTTAACTTTGTCTATATCGAATCCACAACCGTTGTCAGACACAACCAATTGGCGAACACCATTTTCTATTTGAGTACTAATCGCAATAACCGGTATAATGCCGGGTTGTCGGTATTTGATGGCATTAGTAATAAGATTGATAAAAATACTTTCCAGATAAACTCTATTGTATGATACAGTATCGAAAGCCTCAAAGTTGAGTTGCACGGTAATTTTAGCTTCGTTGATTTGTGATTGAACAGACTGCAATATCTTATGAACCGTTTGGCTAAGTGACAGTTCCTCAATCATAATATGTAAATGGTCTTGGTGCCCAATATTATCTACATAACTGTTTAAGGTTTCTTTTAAGCTATTGGATGTGATTTTTAGTATTTCGATTAGCTCTAAAGTTTCCGGGTCGTTAATTTTGCTCACATCTAACAACTCAAAAACCGAAAGCAAATTGTTCACAGGAGATCGTAAATCGTGTGAGGCAGTGTAAGTTATTTTTTTTAAATCTTGATTGATTTTTTTTAAGTTAGTGAGAAGTTTATTGCGCTCTTCATCAATTTTTTTGCGATAGGTTACATCTTTGGCAATGGCATAAACTAAGTCGTGTTCAAAGTGAGGCATGGATGTCCAAGCCAACCAAACGGTATCTCCGTTTTTGGTTCGGTATCGATTTTCAAAATGCAACAAAGGTTCACCGTTTTTAACCAACGCCCTCACTTGGTTGGTTCTTTCAATATCGTCGGGATGTATAAAATCGTTGATGGGTTTGGCCAGTAGTTCTTCTTCTGTATAGCCTAACAGCTTGCATACCGATGGATTAACTTTTCTAAAGTAACCATCGTATCCCGCTATAAAAAAAAGATCTGCTGAGATGTCAAAAAAAACTTCAGTCCAGTACTGATTGGATTGGGGTTGGGGATCTTTCATTTTGTAAGAAATCAGATTCGTAAAGATAGCCAATAGTTTTTTTGTTACAAGGCCAAATATCAAAAAAATCTCACTGTGTTTGTGAAGCTGAAATTAATGTTTAGTTCATTTGATTGAGTCCGTATTGTTGTCAAAAAAAAAGTCCCGTTTCAATACGAAACGGGACTTTTATACTTTGAGTAACTTTATACGCTACCTTTTATTAAAATTGCTCTCTTCCTGCAAAGTGGAAAGCACCTTCGATGGCAGCGTTTTCATCAGAGTCAGATCCGTGAACAGCATTTTCACCAATAGAAGTAGCATATTTTTTACGGATGGTTCCTTCAGCCGCTTCTGCCGGGTTAGTAGCACCGATTAAGGTTCTGAAATCTTCAACAGCATTCTCTTTTTCTAAGATAGCCGCAACAATTGGTCCGCGAGTCATAAACTCTACTAACTCTCCAAAGAAAGGTCTTTCTGAGTGTACTGCGTAGAATTTTTGAGCATCAGCTACTGTCAATTGCGTTAATTTCATTGCTACAATTCTGAAACCACCTTCAGTAATCATATTTAAGATACCACCGATGTGTCCTTTTTCTACAGCATCCGGTTTAATCATGGTAAAAGTTCTGTTTGTTGCCATTTTGATATGAATGAATTTAAATTTACTTCTGTATTGGGCGCTTTGCCTTTTTCGCGTGCAAAAGTAACGTTTTTAAATCATTATCAAAAAACAACGCTTATCAATTTTTGATAATTTTCTGCATCCCAAAGTCGGCTCCCGATTTTATTTTAACAAAATACACTCCGTTGGGTAAGTCAACGCCGTTGAGAGTGAACTCGGCCGCATTAGGAGTTATGCTTTGCAATACCTTTCCGCTAATATCATACAATTCAATCAATTCGATAGCCACAGTATGTGTAAAAGTCCAATGGTTGTTTGTTGGATTTGGATATATTTTTAATTGACTTAAACGATTTTCGGGTTGGGTTAGCGTTGAGGTAAAGACATAGTTTCCTGAGGTACGTTCAAAGCTAATGTCATATGTTCCTGCCGGTATCGGAATATCCGGACCGCCCTGAACGCCTGTTCCGGTTGGGAAATCTGCGCTTCCCCAGTTTACCGACCAACTGTTATCTTTTCTGAATTTTACAAATCCATTGCTTAACGTTACGTTAGCTAAAGTATAGGTAAAGCCGTTAGTCGTGCTCAAATCGGTATCGGCTACATCCCAACCATTTAAGGCATTTCCTAAAATACCAATACTCGGATACTCAAAACTGTAGGCACCGGTGTTGCGGTTAAAGGTTACAAAATATTCACCACCGGTTATCGGAATCGAAGGTCCGTTTTGCACGGCTGTTCCATTAGGAAACGCGGTGCTTCCCCAAACAAAATTGGTAGCATTGTCTTGACGGAAATAGGCATTACCACTACTAAAGTTAAAACCGGAAAGGGTATAAGTGATACCATCGTTAGTAGTCATATCTACATCAGCTCCCGCATAACCGTTTTGCGAATCTACTGCCGGCCCCCAGATTCCTATACTCGGAAAAGCCGCCGTACCTACAAAGGTGTAAGTGCCGTTGACGCGGTTTAAAGTAACATCATAAGTTCCGGCTACGGTTGGAATATCCGGGCCGTTTTGTACGCCTTGTCCACTGGGAAAGGTATTGCCACCCCAATTGGTAGTCCAACTGTAATCCTGGCGGAATTTTACAAAACCCGAAGTAACGGTGAGATTGGCAATAGTGTAGGTAATATTATCGGTTGTGGATAGGGTGATTTCCGGTCCGTTGGTTGGAGGCCAACCGTTAACTCCGGTTCCGACTATCGAAATGGTTTGAGCATGGGCTTGCCATACAATCAGGGCAAATAACAAATAGTGTAATGTTTTTTTCATAAAGACTAATTTTAGGATTGATTGTAACTTAAAATTAGTCAATGTTTTCTTGGTTGCGACAATTAAATGCTGTCGAAAACGTTTTCGTGTTGAAAACTTATACTGATTTACAGACAGATAGTGGTGAAATTAGGTTCTAAAGGATGCAATTCTGTGAAAAGTTTATCGATGAATTCATGACCGAATTCAAGATAAAACTCCGAGAAATTATTGCGTCTTTCTTGTAAAGATTGATTGGGGAAGAGTTCGTTCTGTAATTGAATGATGCGCTCTAAAGCATCAGCATGTTGTCGTTTTTCGGCTTTGAGTAAACGTTTTTCTAAGTTTTCTAATCCTTTCAGTTGTTTCATTTCCTGAGCTTTTACGGCCTTGCCAAATGAAATGTCTGTTTGTAATGCCATTTCGTGTAAAGCAGAAAATTGTTTTTTAAGATGTTTTTTTTGCGCGGTAAAATCTAAGTTGAACTGCGAGAATTCCTGGGTTTTTCGATTGAATAATTCTTGCTGATTGCTAAATAAATCGGCCCATGACAATCCTAATTTATCGGCTTTATACGCTTGTTTTTCAGTTGCCAATAGGGCAGAGTTACGGACCAAAAGAATTGGAAAACAAACCTTAAAAGCTTCGAAATTCGACTTCAATTGCAACCAATAGGCAATTTCACCGCCGCCGCCTATATAACACAAATTGGGTAAAATGACTTCTTGGTAAAGCGGTCGTAATATAACATTCGGGCTGAATTTTTCCGGATTTGAATCGACTAAAGCCAAGATTTCCTCTTGTGTAAAAACCAAGTTAGTTTGGTTTACTTTGTAAAGTCCGTCTTCCAAAACGATGCGTTCACGGAGGTTGTCTTCTATGTAAAACAAATTAATCTCACGCGGATTAACTTGTATGGTATACTCTTTCAGAATTTCGTTGGTTTGGTTGACTTTTTCAAAAGCCGTTTGCTGTAGTAACTCTTGCTTAACGTAAGGCACAAAAAGTTGCTTTAAAGCTTTATCATCACCATCTATGATTACCAAGCCATGATTACCGAACAATTCATTGGCTAAATATCGGGTGGCATCGGCTAAATTGGAATGCTTTAAATAGCTTTCCTCAAACAACGATTTTAAATAGTTCGCATTATCGCCTAAGCCAAGCTCTTGGGTAAAAACTTTGTAAACTTCCTCTAAACCTGCTGTGGACAAACGGCCAACCGGTCCGTTACTTTCCCGAGGCCATTGTATTTTGGCGTGCTTGAAGTGAAAGTAATTGATTTCGGCAAAATCGTGATCTTCCGTTGCCATCCAGTAAATCGGTACAAAATTATAATCAGGATAAGCTTGTTTCAGTTCCTTGCAAAGGTTGATGGTGGACACAATTTTGTACAAAAAGTACAAAGGACCGCTGAACAAATTCAGTTGGTGTCCGGTAGTGACCGTAAAGGTCTTAGTATCGGATAAAAGTTTGAGGTTGTTTTGGGTAACTTCCGAAATTACAAAGCCTTGGTACTGCTGTTCTAAAGAATGAACTAAAGTATTTCTGTTAGCATTGTTATTGTATTCCAGCTCTTTTTCCGCTATTTGTAACCGAAAGTTCTCCAATTTAGGAAACCTGTTGTATAAGGCTTTCAATTCGGGCTTTTGCTCTAAATAATCTACTATGAGTTTAGAGAAATATCCTGATTTTTGATAGCTGATACAGTCGGTTGGCATGTGTGATTTTTTGGTAAAAGTACAGAAATCCGTTTTTGAGATAAAAAGGTTTAACGTTCAGTTAAGGAGTGATTACCGACCCGTAAAGGTAGTCATCGCCCAAATAAAAGCTCGTATTTCCTCTGCTCATGGTGACCTTTTTTAATCGAATAGTGTGCTGAAATCCTGAACCGAAAGTGGTGGTGCTTACCTCTATAATGCCACTTACACCGGCCACACCATCATTGGCGGTCCATTCCTGAGAAAGAGTAGGTGTACTTGGTGTAGTTGCTGCACAAAAATAAGCATCGTTAACCGTACCGTTAAACAAACGGTAGGTTGCTTTGTTGGTCGCACTAATTAATGCTGTTCTTGGTGTAGTTGTAACTTCGTTTTGTAATAACGTACTGTAATCGGCTAAATCTAATACAAAGGATTCGCCACCGCTGAAATTAAAAATTCGATTGTCACAGGTGCTTTTTCCGGCTTCTTCATCAAAACCGAAAGCTAAAGGTGCAACACTGGTAGTGTAATTTCCAAAAGTGTAAGTTTCGTATACTTGAGTGCCGTTAGGTTTTTGGAACGTAATGTCTTTAAAAACGATAAAATGTTTGTAGCCGGTGATTTGTGTAATGCCGGTTGTGGCATTTACAGTTTTTATAGCCGTAGTAGTAATTTGAACCGTTCCGGCTACTGCATTCCATTCTTCTAATAAATTAGGGGTTGCAGAAGGTACGGTAGGGCAGATGTTGTCGGCACTGGCGTCACCATTGTATTGGCGGTAAATGACTTCTACAGAAGAACTGATGTTAACTTCAATAGGATCGCCTTCAGGGGTTTCATTGTCGGCAAAATTACTGACCGGTATGGCTAAAATCAGCATTTCGCTGTCTTTTACTTTATAAATAACGTCTTTGCTGCTACACTTTTGCGCGTTAACTTCGCTAAAGTCAATAGTTTCTACGGTTAAATCGCCATCATCGCAAGCGGTGATTAAAAGTAAGGTGGTCAATATCCCTAAGAGTCGTTTCATGGATAGAAAATTTTTAGCAAAAATAACTTTTTTACCCTACAAAATGTATCTTTTATCATTTAATTAGGATAGTCGTTTTATATATTTGCACCATGCAAAAAGTATATCTCGACAACGCCGCAACTACGCCCATTCGTCAGGAAGTGATAGCCGAAATGGTGCGTGTGATGCAAACTGATTTCGGTAATCCTTCTTCTACACACAGTTCCGGCAGAAGTGCCAAAGCTGTTATAGAAACCTCACGAAAAACTATAGCCAAGTTACTGCATTGTGCGGCATCTGAAATTGTTTTCACTTCCAGTGCTACCGAAGCTACCAATTGGATTTTAAGAAGCGCTGTGAAGGATTTTGGTGTAAAAAGAATCATTACCTCCAAGGTTGAGCACCATGCTACATTGTACACGGTGAAAGCCCTCCAAGATGAATTCGGCATTGCAGTCGACTACCTCAATGTTAATCCCGATGGTAGTTTAGACTATGTGCAATTGCAAGAACTGTTACAAGTTGAAGTTAAAACTTTGGTATCACTGTTGCATGTGAATAATGAAACCGGTGTTATAAGCGATATGGTTCGAATTGCCTCGCTTTGCCAACAATATCATGCTTTATTTCACTGTGATACGGTACAATCAGTTGGAAAAACGATAATCGATTTACAACAAGTGCCGATTGATTTTTTAGTGTCGAGTGCGCACAAGTTCCACGGACCTAAAGGCATTGGCTTTGCATTTGTGCGCAAGAGTTTGGTTTTGCAACCTTTACTTTTCGGTGGTGAGCAGGAAAAAGGCTGGCGTGCCGGTACCGAAGCCGTCCACCAAATTGCCGGTATGGCCAAAGCGTTGGAATTGGCGCATGAACATTTAGAAGTCGAAACCAACTATATAACCGATTTGAAAGGTTATTGCTTGACTCAATTGCAAGCGGTTTTTCCAGAAGTAAAGGTTAACGGAGGTGCTACTTTTTATAATATTTTGAACGTTGCTTTGCCTTTTTCGCCTGAAAAAACGGCTATGATTTTATTCAATTTGGATATGAAAGGGATTGCTGTTTCCCGTGGTAGTGCTTGTCAGAGTGGTAGTGTAAAACCATCTCATGTATTGGCAGAAATGCTGTCAGAAGCCGATTTGGCTAAACCGAGTTTGCGTATCTCTTTTAGTCACTACAACACTAAAGCAGATATCGACGATTTAATTAAAGCGCTGCAGGAAGTTTAATTTACGGTTTGATTTTTTATATTTGATACACTTAAATTATTAAATATGAAAAGAATACTTTTAGTAACTGTGTTTGCTTTGGGTTTGACTACAGTTGTTTTTGCCCAAAAAAAAGGAGTTGTTGAGTTTGGCATTAATGTAGGTTTTAACAACTCTACCGTATCTAATTCTGATGTTTCTGCCGACACCGCATATGGTTTTAACATAGGTGGTTCTATGGATTATTATTTTTCAGATCGCTGGAGTATTAAAGGTAAGTTGATTTATGACCAAAAGGGATGGGACAACGGTTTTATAGAAGATAGTAATGGATTTGATTATGTAACCGATTTCAACATTAACTATTTAACCGTTCCGGTAATGGCCAATTGGCATTTTGGACGCAAAAGAAACTGGTTTTTGGAATTTGGGCCTTACATGGGATTTTTGTTAAATGCTGAGGATGTTCGTTTCGGGACCGATGTTACCGATAGTTTCAACTCCACCGATTTTGGTTTGTCTTTGGGCATAGGAGTGAAAATTCCGGTTTCTGATAAACTTAAATTGTTTTTTGAATACGAAGGGCAAGGTGGTATGAGTGATATATTTAAAGTAAATGAGTTTTCAAGAGTAACTAACAGTCGCTCAAGTTTTAATGTCGGACTCAACTTTTTACTCAAATAATAAATTAATGTTGTCGAATAAAAATCTGCTATAGAGCAGATTTTTTTATTTTTTTCCGGCAGCAGCTTTCTTTTTGGCCTTTTCTTGCTTTTTGAAATAACCGCGGAATAAGAAATTGCTTTTCAAAGCTTCTAAATTTTCATTTAGTTTCTGACTGGCTTGATTAATGTTGGTCATCGTCGAGTCGATTTGCTTTACCAGTTTAGGGTTATTGGACAAATAGTTAATTGCGCCTTTTCCGTCTTTAGCATTGGAAATCGTAGCGTTTAAATTGGCCACTACTTTAGTGATTTCTTGACTCGAAGAATCCAAATTGGTTACTATATGCCTGATTTTATTGCCCACCACGGTATCTTTTAAAACGCCAATCACATTGTCTTTATGGTCTAAACCGGCTATTTGACGATTCAGGTTGTCCATAGTTTGACTGGTTTTTTGGCTGGTAATTTTAAGATTGTGAATGGTAGCTTTCAAATCGTTTGCCATAACCGAGTCACGGAGCAGCAAACCAATGGTGCCTTTACCGTTGTGAATATCATTGGTAATTTTGAGTAAATCGGCAGTAAGCTGAGCCGCATTTTCATTAGTCACATTTAAAGTATTCAACATATCATCGGTTCGTACCCGATTATTAGATTTGATAAAGTCGCCGGGTTGTACCGGAAGCGCATTGCCTTTACCGGGAATGATATTGATGATAACACTGCCCACTAATCCGTCTGAACCAATGGTGGCCACCGCATTTTTTTTGATGTGTAGAAAAACAGTTCTGTCAATTTCCATCTCAACATTAATGGTTGAATCGTTTACAATCTCGATACCACGTACAGTTCCAACGTTAATTCCGGAGTAGCGCACATTGTTACCCAATTGCAAACCGGAAACATTGTTAAAAACAGCGATTAAGGGCTCGGTTTTGCCAAACATTTGTTGCTTACTGCCAATAAAATAAATGGTTAATACAAATAAAGTCAGGCCAATAATAACGAACAGACCAAGGCGGATTTTTTGAGAAGCTGTTTTTTCCATAGGGCTAATTTACTTAAAAAAGGCTTTAATTTTCGGATCGTCTGAAGTAGATAAAGCTTCAAATGTTCCTTCTGCATAATTGATACTATCTATTAATAATATCATACGGTTGGCGATAACCCGCGCACAATCAACATCGTGCGTAATAATAATAGAGGAAGTATTGTATTTCTTTTGAATCGACATCATCAACATAATGATTTCTTTGGAAGTTATCGGATCTAGTCCTGTGGTAGGTTCGTCATATAAAATGATTTTAGGCTGCAGGATTAAGGTTCGAGCCAAAGCAATTCTTCGTTTCATTCCTCCGGATAATTCACTTGGCATTAAATCGATGGCATGCGTTAAACCTACATTTTCTAAGGCTTCCATTACCATAGGAGTAGTATCATTGATGATGCCGAATTTTTTGGTGTGACGGCGAAGCGGAAACTCTAAATTTTCTCGAACCGACATGGAATCGTATAATGCACTACCTTGAAACAGAAATCCGATTTCAGTTCGGAGTTCGTCTAATTCACCTTGTTCCAATTGGTTGATGTTTTTCCCCATTACGGTTATGGTACCGCTGTCGGGTTCTTCTAAGCCAATCAAACATTTGATCATGACTGATTTTCCCGAGCCTGATTTGCCCATAATCACCAGGTTTTCGCCTTCATATAAATTCATATTGAAACCATCTAAGACACAATTGTCGCCGAAACTTTTGCGAAGATTTTTGATAGTGATGATTGGTTTTTTCTCCATGGCTTAACTGTAAAAAATATTAGTGACAAATACAGCGATAAAATCGATGATGAACAACAACATCGAAGTGTAAACCACGGCAGAATTTGCCGCTAAACCAACACCTGCTGTTCCTTTTTTACAATTGTATCCTTTGTAGCAACCTACTAATCCTATGGCAAAGCCAAAGAAGAACGTTTTGAAGGTTGTTGGAATTACATCGCTAAATTGCAAACTGTCGAATACCTGATTGAAATAGAGTAGGAAAGAAACATTTCCTTTCATGTTTTCTACCATAGCCGAACCGAAAATGGCAATAGCATCACCAAAGAACACCAAAATTGGGAGCATAACTGTAGTGGCTAAAATACGAGTTACTACCAAGTATTTATAGGGATTAGTGCCGGAAACTTCCATGGCGTCTATTTGTTCGGTAACGCGCATAGAACCGAGTTCGGCTCCGATACCCGAACCAATTCTTCCGGCGCAAATTAAGGCAGTGATGATAGGGCCAATCTCTCTGATAATAGAAATACTGACCATAGAAGGCATCCAGGATACGGCGCCAAATTCTTCTAAGGTTGGTCGAGATTGCAGTGTAAAAACCAATCCGATGATAAATCCGGTTACGCTAACAAGCAATAATGAGCGATTGCCCATGTTGTAACATTGGCGCAAAAATTCTTTGAGTTCGAAAGGCGGATTGAAAAGCTCTTTGAAAAATCGAGCCGTGAAATAGGAGAGCTCACCAATTTCAATTAAAAAGTTCTGGAGTGATGTTATAACTTTATAATTGTTATCCATAATTGAAATTAAGCCATATCCTTATCAAATATAGGGAATTATGCCCAAATGAACTATTTATTGGTCAATAAAAAAATCCACTTTTACCATAAAAAAGTGGATCTTCAAATCTTTGTATTTTAGGTTTTATTGTTCTAAAACCATATATTCCCAAGGTTTAAGAGTAAAGACATCATCACCCTTTATGGCTATTTTTTTACCTGAGAATACTTCAGTATAAGTGCCATTCAGGTGTTTCGAATTGAGTTTCACGGTTACCGGTTTTTCGCTGTAATTGATAATGGGAATTACCCTGTTTTTGTTTTTAGTACGAGAAAATGAAATCACTTGTTCCATTTTATCGTTGTAAATCCTAACCATAACGCCTCCTTCTTTACCATTCCACAAAGCACGGTTACGGTGTTTTAAATCGAATAGTTTTTTAAATAAACCTTCATAAGGCATTTGACTCCAATCGATTAAATCTTTTTCAAAAAAGGCAAGTGAACGATCTAAACCGGCTTCTTGTCCGCCGTAAACCAATGGCATTCCGTTAACTGTTCCGGTTAAAACGATGGAAGCTTCTAAGCCGTTACCGAAGTTATAAACCATGTTTTTGTTCCATGAATTCATATCGTGGTTGTCGGTAAAAAGCATGCGATAACCATCACGCGGGAAGGTGCTTACATCGTGTGCCATGTATTCCACCAAACCGCTGATGCTTTTTTTATCTCGGGTTACAGCGGCCATTTTGTCCCAAAAAGTCCAGGAGTAAGTCATATCGAAAGCTTTTTGGTGCAAGTCTCTTGATTCCCATTCGGCCAACATGAAAACGGGCTTAACGGCGTCCATTTCAGCTCGGGCATTGTCCCAAAAATCGGTTGGGATAAATCCTGCGGTATCACAACGATAGCCGTCAATATTAAAGTCTTTTACCCAATACACCATGGCTTCTGTCATGTATTTTCTTATACCTGGGTTTTCATAATCAAAATCAATCACGTCATCCCAATCATACCATGGTGTGGGTTGAAAATTCCCTTCTTCGGTTTTGGTGTACCAATCCGGATGTTCTTTGGCTAACGGATTGTCCCAAGAAGAGTGATTGGCAACCCAATCTACAATGACATACATACCCATGCTGTGGATTTTATCAACCAAGTGCTTGAAGTCGGCTTTAGTTCCAAATTCAGGATTGATACCGTAATAATCTTTCACCGAATAGTAACTGCCTAAAGTGCCTTTTCTTTTTTCAACGCCTATCGGATGAATCGGCATGAGCCAAATGATATCGATTCCCATTTTTTTTATTCTGGGTAAATGGGCTTCAAAAGCTTTGAAAGTACCTTCCGGAGTAAATTGTCGCACGTTCACTTCGTAAATAGTGGCATTTTTGCTCCATTCAGGATGTTTTACTTCAACAAATTCTTTGGGTTGGTAGCGGCCTTCGTTATTTTTTTCTTTTAAACAACTTGCTAAAAGCAAGCTTACACTAAGTAGTGAAATCTTGTAAATTAGTTTCATTTAGAAGGTTTTAGGAAGCCAATTTAACAAAAAAAACCAAAACAAAAGTTTTGGTTTAAATTATTTTCTTGATGACTCTGAGGCGGTGTGTATGTCGATTTTGTTCGGCATTATATATGCCCAAATGGTCTAATCTGTCAATTCTGACTTTACCGCTGGCGTGAATGATATAATTGTTTTCCATCATGATGCCTACGTGTATGATTTTGCCTTCGTCATTGTCAAAGAAAGCCAAATCTCCGGGTTCACTTTCTTCGATAAAACTCAATGCATCGCCTTGACCGGCTTGTTGTGAAGCATCGCGTAATAAATGGTAGCCATTCAGTTTGTATACCATTTGCGTAAAACCTGAACAATCTATTCCGAAAGGTGTTTTGCCACCCCAAAGATAAGGGGCATTCAAGTATTGGTAAGCCGTGGCAATTAAATCGGATTTGGGTTTGATACCACTGGTTTTTAATCCTTCAAATTGAAAACCCTCTACGTTAATCTCGCTATGGTTTAAAAATGATAACGAAGCACCAAGCGGAATGGGCAAGAGCATGTTTTTGGCATTGGTCACATATTCCACCAAATCAGCATTTAAAATGATGGCTTCTTTGGATAAGTCGTTAAAATTCTTCTCCGAAATAACTTGATATTGTTTGGAATCAACCCAACCTTCATAATCGTCGTATTGGAGTTTGATTTTGGCCCATTGGTTTTGTTTTTCCAAGATTTCAAAATGCTCACCAAACAACACTTGCGAAACGATTTCGCTTCGATCACTAGGCTCGGCTCGTAAAGGAATTATGGCAAGGTTACAAATGGCAAACATTCAAAAGTGATTAAGGATTAAGGATTCAAGGATTTAGGAATTATAAATCCTAATTCCTAAACCCTAAATTCCTAAATTTAAATTCTTTCTATTACTATGGCAGAAGCACCACCGCCACCGTTACAGATGGCTGCTGCACCAATTTTAGCATTGTTTTGCTCCAACACGTTAATCAAAGTCACTATGATTCTCGCTCCGGAACAACCCAGTGGATGTCCTAAAGAAACAGCACCACCGTTTACATTGATTTTATTGTTGTCTAAGCCTAAGATTTTAGCATTAGCCAAACCAACCACTGCGAAAGCTTCGTTGAATTCGAAAAAGTCAACATCGGCTATCGAAATTCCGGCTTTGTCTAAGGCTTTTGGTAAGGCTTTGGCCGGTGCAGTGGTAAACCATTTCGGTTCTTGAGCTGCATCAGCGTAGGATTTGATATAAGCCAATGGTTTTAAACCTAAAGCTTGTGCTTTCTCTTCGCTCATTAACACCAAAGCCGCAGCACCGTCATTAATGGTAGAAGCATTGGCAGCGGTTACCGTTCCGTCTTTAGTAAACACCGGGTTTAAGGCCGGGATTTTATCTAATTTCACGTTGGTGAATTCTTCGTCTTTGGCAAATACAATCGGCTCGCCTCGACGTTGCGGAATTTCTACCGGAACCACTTCGTTGTCAAATTTACCTTCCGCCCAAGCTTTAGCAGAACGCTCGTAAGATTGGATAGCAAAAGCATCTTGCTCTTCTCGGGTAATACCATATTCTGAAGCACACAAATCGGCACAAACCCCCATAGCATTGTTGTCGTAAGCATCGGTTAATCCGTCTTTTTGCATACCGTCAACCATAGTGGTTGGACCGAATTTTACTCCGTTTCTTAAATGTACATAGTGTGGAATCAAACTCATATTTTCCATACCACCGGCCACCACGATTTCCGCATCACCAGTCATAATGGCTTGCGCACCTTGCATTACGGCTTTCATACCGGAAGCACATACTTTGTTAACAGTAGTAGTGGGCACCGTATTAGGTAAACCGGCAAAAATAGCGGCTTGTGTGGCAGGAGCTTGACCAACACCGGCTTGTACTACATTACCCATTAATACTTCGTCTACTAAATTCGGGTCTAAATTAATTTTATTTAAAGCGCCTTTGATGGCAGCGGCACCTAATTGTGTTGCAGTAACAGTAGATAAACTTCCCATAAAACTTCCAATGGGTGTTCTCACAGCTGATACGATAACTACTTTTTTACTCATGATGTTTAGTTGTTTGTCTCTTGGCAAGCGTGAACTTTACCTAGAGTGTTTGCCTTGCAAAGCTAAACTTTTATTGTAAAATAATGAATTGAAAGCCTAATAAATCTTTATTGTATGGCTATTGCTAAAAATCTTGTGCTTGTAGTATATTGATAGTGAACTTATTTACGAATAATTTGGTTTAAATGCTAAAAAAAGAAATGAAATAGTTGTAAATTATAGAATGATAAATTACATTTGCAACCGCTTAAAGAAAATGTTCTTTTACAAGATTGAAAATTATAGGAGAGGTGCCGGAGTGGTAACGGAGCAGATTGCTAATCTGTCGACGGGTAACCGTCGCCAGGGTTCGAGTCCCTGTCTCTCCGCTCTCGGGGTGTAGCGTAGCCCGGTTATCGCGCCTGGTTTGGGACCAGGAGGTCGCAGGTTCGAATCCTGCCACCCCGACAATTTTCAAGACATTTTCTTTGCAGGGTCTCATAGCTCAGCTGGATAGAGCAACTGCCTTCTAAGCAGTAGGTCGAAGGTTCGAATCCTTCTGAGATCACGAATAAATGAAACAACCCGAAAAAAATATCCAAGTTTACTTGAGTATTTTTTTCGGGTTGTTTCATTTTCAAAGCGTAGCTTTGAAGGATGTTGCGCAGCAAAATCCTATTTCTTCCCTGATTAATATCCAAGTTTACTTGAGTATTTTTTTCGGGTTGTTTCATTTTCAAAGCGTAGCTTTGAAGGATGTTGCGCAGCAAAATACTAACTGCTAAACCCCTCAGAATTGCTCATTTTCTTCGCCCCTGAAAATAAAAATCACAATTCCTGCATCTTTTTCGAATTTTTCCGGTCTTACTGATAGAAACATTTAAAATTTTATCATCATGAGAACAAAAAAATCAAATAATTGTGAGTGTGCTAACGGCGGAACATGTAATTGTGTTGACTGTCAATGTACAAATTGTAGCTGTCAAAGTTGTAAATAAAAAGCAACCCAACCTCTAAAAGGGTTGGGTTTTGTTTTGTATCTTTAAATTTACCAAAATCAGTATGAAAACAACAAAAGACATACCAACATCATTGACTTCAGCAGAAGTTTGGAATAGCTATTCAACCGAATTAAAGCGCTACATCAGAAGCAAAGTCAAAGATTCGGAATTGACTAATGATTTACTTCAAGAAGTATTTATTAAGGTTCATCTTAATTTAGAAAAAGTACAAAAAACAGAAAGTTTACGCTCTTGGATTTTTAGTATTGCTTACAATACAGTTATGAATCATTTTGGAAAACCTACCAACATGTCTTTGGATGGCAATATGCCTGAAGAAGCTACTACAGAAGAGCAACGCAGTCCGATTAGTTGTTTATTGCCAATGATTAAAAATTTGCCGGAATTGTATAGAGAACCTTTGATTCAAAGTGAAATTAACGGAAAAAAGCAGGCTGAAGTGGCTGAAATTCTAAAAATGACACTACCTGCAGTAAAATCCAGAATACAACGAGGAAGAAGATTGCTGCAGGAAGGTTTCATGGAATGTTGCCATTACCGGTTAAATGATAAAGGCTTCCTAGTAGGGGAACATCAGGAAAAAGAGGATTGCCGTATTTGCGGAAAGCACTAGTTACTGAATTGCCTTTCCTTTATAATAATTCACCAACAAATCCACAAACTTGCTGTAACTGTCAATGCCTTCTTCTTGTTGGTTAGATTTTAAATATTGGTCGTAAAAAGTATGGAAAGCTTTGTCTATTAAAGTGTCGTATTGTTGCCAAAAGGTTTCACTTTCACGATAATTTTTAAGAATCCCCGGATTGATTTTGACCTTTAAACGGTCAAATTCCTTTTCGTTTTTCATGCCTATGTTCGACATACAATAGCGTAAGGCATTGGACAAGGCCGAGTATTGAAAATACAAATCTTCGTTTTTAACACCAGCTAAAAAACCAATGAAGTTGCATTCGCTTTCGCTACCAAAACCAATTTGATGCGCCATTTCGTGGCAAACCACATTCGGAAAACCATACATCGGTAGTTTGTCGTTAACTTGAGCTTCGTTGGTAAACGGATTCAAGTAGCCGCCAAATCCCATGTAAGTTAAGGGTAAACTCAAAAGCGATTTTTTTTGGCTTGGGATTTTATATTCAAAATAGGCGTGTTCTTTCGCCAGTTGATCGTAACCGTTCTGTGTCAGTTTAAAAACGCTGTCCTGACTGTATGGATTAGTTACTTTTTTTTCTCGGTCATTGGTTATAGCAATGTGAATTGTATTTGTTTTGGCAATCAAATTTTCGGTAAACACCACCAACTCTTGTTCGGTGTATTCTCTTTTGATTTTCATTTTTTCGAACAACGGTACTCTATAGTAATTGAATGCCCAAAGCAAATGAAACAAAAAATAAGCCACTGAAATAAAACTCAATAGCGGCCAAACCTTGACTTTCCACCGTACTTTCCGATTTTTATACAGCCAATAGATGCCGTAAAGAACCACAAAACTGTAAACAATATCGCCAACAGAAAACGGAATTCTTCCCAATAAGAAACGCGAACATTTTGAAAGCCAAATATATAAGCCATTGCTGTAGAAGCGTTCCACCGTTTCCGGGAAAAAGGCTAATATTTTCAGCAGGATTAGCTGAATCAACAAAAACAACGGCAGTATATATTTTCGTTTCAAAGTATCTTTTTAAAATGTAAATATAATCACAAATCAATTTCTAAAGTAGTTAAACTTTGTAACTTTGCCAAGCTGAGTGACTGAGTCGCTGAGTCGCTGAGTAACTTAGTTATTTATCGGCTAAAGACGAGTCTAAACTCAGCCACTTAGTAACTTAGCAACTTAAAAATAAAATGAGCCAAGACATTAGAAACTTAGAGCCTAAAGCCCTTTGGAACAAGTTTGCCGATTTAAATGCGGTACCGCGTCCGTCTAAAAAAGAAGAGCGCGTCATAGAATTCATGAAAAACTTCGGAAACAGTTTAGGATTAGAAACTTTTGAAGATGATATCCGAAATGTAATCATCCGTAAACCTGCTACTCCCGGGATGGAAAACCGTAAACCTATCGTATTGCAAGGTCACTTGGATATGGTGCATCAAAAAAATAACGATACCGAGTTCGACTTTTTAACGCAAGGCATCGATATGTATGTGGATGGCGATTGGGTACGCGCTAAAGGAACTACTTTGGGAGCCGACAACGGTTTGGGTGTAGCTGCTATTATGGCTATTTTAGAAAGTAAAGACATTCCGCATCCTGCTATTGACGCCTTGTTTACCATAGATGAAGAAACCGGAATGACTGGTGCTTTGAACTTAAAAGGCGGTATTTTACAAGGAGAAATTCTACTGAATTTAGATACGGAAGAAGACGATGAAATCGATATCGGTTGTGCCGGTGGTATCGACGTTACGGCTACCAGAACTTATCATGAAGAAGAAACTCCGGAAGGTTCTGTGGGTTACACTATTACTGTGAAAGGCTTGAATGGCGGTCACTCGGGTATGGACATTCACAAAGGATTAGGGAATGCCAACAAAATCATGAACCGTTTGTTGTTTGACGGATTTGAAAACTTCGGATTGCAAATCGCTGAAATCAATGGCGGTAGTTTGCGCAATGCGATACCGCGTGAAAGTGTGGCCAAAGTGATTGTAGCCGGTATGTATGATGAGGCATTTGTATTTGATATGCAAGAAATCATCAACGATATCAAAACCGAATTCAAAACGACAGAACCTAACTTAACCATCGAAATTGTAAAGAGCGATTTACCGGCGAAAGTGATGGATTTAGGCGTGCAAGAAGGGTTGTTGCGTTCGATTTATGCGGCGCATAACGGCGTATACCGTATGAGTGCCGATATGGCTGATTTGGTGGAAACTTCTAATAATATTGCCAGAGTAGTGGTGAAAGACGGACAAATTTCTATCCAGAATTTGACTCGTTCCTCAGTAGAAAGTTCTAAAATGGATTTGGCCAATGGCTTGCGTTCGGCTTACGAATTGTTTGGTTGCGAAGTAGAATTCGGCGGCAGTTATCC
>Ga0208243_1000121_pt1 | contig 67027 bp, 73 predicted proteins | sample Subbio2Aug_QV12A_FD_184826 | JGI IMG/M metagenome (GOLD analysis project Ga0208243, IMG submission 184826) | Serpentinite rock and fluid subsurface biosphere microbial communities from McLaughlin Reserve, California, USA - CR12Aug_QV12A (SPAdes) | ecosystem: Environmental > Terrestrial > Deep... | reverse complement strand
GCAACGGAGATCGGAGCGGTCGGGGCAGACGGGGTGTCGGTCGCATGGTCTGGAACGTCCTCGTTTGCGGAACTGCCGAATGGTAGCGCCTGGACCGCTGCGGCCCGCCGGTCTTTTCGGGATTCACGACAATCGATCTCCGGGGCCGGCACCGGGCGCATTCATGTGCTGTGCCGGTCCTTCACATCACGCAACTGCACGAGGCCCGATGTCCGATCAACCTGCTGCACCCGTCGCACCCGTCGCACCCGCCGCTTCCTCGCCGTTCCCCCTGAATGCCGTGCCCGGTCTGAGCATCGTCGTGCCGGTGCTGGACGAAGCCGCCACGCTGGTCTCGCGGCTGCAGGCGCTGGCCCCGTTTCGCCAGCGGGGCGCCGAGGTGATCGTGGTCGACGGCGGCAGCCAGGACGGCACGGCCGGGCTGGCCGTGCCCTGGGCCGATCGGGTCCTGCGGGCACCGCGCGGCCGCGCGGCGCAGATGAACGCCGGCGCCGATGCCGCGCGGGGGCGCGTGCTGCTGTTCCTGCACGCCGACACCACCCTGCCGCCGCAAGCCGACCGCGCCATCGAGCAGGCGATGGCCGCCGGCGCCCGCTGGGGCCGCTTCGATGTGCGTATCGAGGGGCGTCACCGCCTGCTGCCCATGGTGGCCGCGCTCATGAATGTGCGGTCGCGCTGGAGTGGTCTGGCCACCGGCGACCAGGCCATGTTCGTGGAGCGGCGCCTGTTCCTGGCCGCCGGCGGGTTTGCCGCGCTGCCCCTGATGGAGGACCTGGACCTGAGCCGTCGTCTGCGCCGCATCGCACCGCCGGCCTGCCTGCGCGAACGGGTGCAGACCGCCGGCCGCCGCTGGGACCGCCATGGCCTGTGGCGCACCATCGGGCTGATGTGGCGGCTTCGCGCCGCCTGGGCGCTGGGTGCAGACCCGGCCGAGCTGGCGCGGCGTTACGGCTACCGGCCGCGCGCCGCTGCGGCGGTGGCGGTGCTGGCCAAGGCGCCGGTGGCTGGGCTGGCCAAGACCCGGCTCGCGCCGCTGCTCGGTGCCGCCGGCGCCGCACGCGCGCAGCGCGCCCTGTTGCGCCAGACCCTGCTCACGGCGCGCGCGGCCGCCATCGGGCCGCTCACGCTGTGGTGCGCCCCGGACGAGACGCACCGCCATTTCCAGGCCTGGCGCCGGGTGCACGGCGTGACGCTGCGGCCGCAGTCCGGCGGCGATCTGGGGCAGCGACTGGCCGCTGCCGTGCAGCACCACTTTGCGCACAGCAGCGTGCCGCTGATCCTGCTCGGGACCGACTGCCCGGCGCTCACCCCCGAGCATCTGCAGGCGGTGGCCGATGCGCTGCAGTCGCACGACGCCGCCCTGCTGCCGGCCGAAGACGGCGGCTATGTGCTGCTGGGCCTGCGCGCGCCGTCGCCAGGGGTGTTTGAAGGCGTGGCCTGGAGCACCTCGGCGGTGGCGCAGCAGACCCGTGACCGCCTGCACAGCGCCGGCCTGACGCTGTGGGAAGGGCCGGTGATGTGGGACGTGGACGAACCCGCGGACCACGCGCGCTGGCAGCAGGCTCGGCGGGTGAAGGAACCCGCCGCCGGTTCAGGGCGCGCCGGCTGAGCTGTCCGCCGGTGGCCGGCTGTGGCCCCGCATCGAGGCCCACAGCCGGTCGACCGACCACCGGCCCGGGCCTGAGAGCACCAGCGAGGCCAGCAGGGCGCCCCAGGTCAGGTGCTGTTGCCAGGCGGCCGGGGCGATGTCGGGCAGGCTGATGGCCGCCACCGCATTGACCACGCTCAGCCCCAGGGCCGCCAGCCGGCCGCCGAGGCCCAGCACCAGCAGCACCGGCAACAGCAGTTCGCCGGCCGTGCCGGAGACAGCCGCCCAGGCCGGCGGCAGCAACGGCACGCGGTATTCCTCGGTGAAGAGCAGCAGGGTGGTCTCCCAGTCGCGGATCTTGGTCAGACCGGCCAGCCAGAAGACCTGCGCGATGTAGAGACGCGCCGCCAGCGCCCCGGCGGGCTGCAGGGCGGCGATGCCCCGTTCGATCACGCACCAGCTGCGGTGCAGGGGAGCGGCAAAGGTGTTCATGGCAGGACTCCGGTGACACGGCCGCGCTGCACCGATGGCAGCAGCCAGGCCGAAAAATCAAAAGGGGCCGGATCGGCCAGGGCCGCGGCATCCAGTGCTTCACCCAGCGACCGGCCCGCCAGCAGCGCGGCGGTCAGTGCGGCTTCGGCCGGGCCCAGGGACAGCACCGACACCTGCCAGCCCTCCCGTACGACCAGCGCATGGCGCTGGCCGGGGGTGTGGAGTGCCGCCACCAGCCGGTCCAGCGTCGGCTGGCCCGACAGGTGGTGGTTGATCAGGTCGGCCACCGGCCAGGGGCTGTCGAACAGGGCGGTGCCGGGCGCGAACGCCAGGCACAGGGTATCGGCGCCTTCGCCGGCCAGGCGGCCAAGGCTGGGCAGGTCCGGCACCGCGTCGGCGGCGCTGGCGGCGCGGTGCAACGCCCACTCCACCCGGGCCACGTCTGCCAGGTAGGGCACCGACCGCAGGTCGTCACAGGCGCTCAGCCAGGCGGGCAGGGCTTCGCCCCATTCGCCGATGTCGCCGGCCGCCGGCGGGTGGGCGTGCCACAGCGCGCGGGCCACCGATGTCATCGTGGCCTCGCCGACCAGCTGGGTCACCACCGGGTAGGCGGCCGCCAGACAGCGTTCGGCCAGCGCGTGTCCGTGGGCCCGGTAGGCCATCAGCCCGCGATCGGCACCGGGATGCAGCCAGGGCGCCAGCCGCCGTTCGGCGCGTTGCCGCTCTTCGCTGGCCGGGTGGGTGAACAGGCTCTGCACCAGCAACTGCTGCTGCAGGGCGAGCGCGCTCATGCCGGCACCTCGGCCGGCTGTGGCTGGCCCAGCGGCGCCAGCACGGCCTGCTGGATGCGGTCGGCCTCCAGGGCCTGCGCCATCAGCACCTCGAAGGGTGGCAGGTCGGTGTCCCATTCGATCAGGGCGGGCACCGGCCCCAGCCGCTGCACCGCGTGGCGGTAGAGCGACCACACGGCGGGCGGCACCGGGCTGCCGTGGTCGTCGATCACGATGTCGCCGGCATCGGTGTGGCCGGCCAGGTGGAACTCCGCGACGATGCCGGCCGGCAGCCGGTCGATCCAGGCGCGCGCGGCAGCGGCCGGGTCGCCACCCATGCCCCAGCGCTGGTCGTTCAGGGCATTCACCACCAGGTTGTTGATGTCCAGCAGCAGGGTGCAGCCGGTGCGGCGCACCAGTTCGCACAGGAAGGCGGGTTCGTCCATTTCGTCGCAGCGCCAGCGCAGGTAGGACGACAGGTTTTCCACCGCGATCTCGCGGCGCAGGTGGTCCTGCACCCGCTGGACGTTGGCGCAGAACACGTCGAGCGCCTCGCGGGTGAAGGGGGTGGGCAGCAGGTCGGCGGCGTGCACCGGGGCGGCGCCCGACCACGCGGCCCGGGCGAAGCTGGCGTGGTCGCTCACGCGCACCGGCTGCACTGCGCGCACCAGATCGCCCAGCTGCCGCAGATGCGAGGGGTCGATGCCGGTGGCCGAGCCGAGCGCCAGGCCGACCCCGTGCAGGCTGACCTCGTGGTGTTCACGGGCCGCCAGCAGAGTGGCGCGGGCCGCACCACCGGGTGCAAAGTGGTTCTCGCTGTGCACCTCGATGAAGCCCGGCTCGACCGCGCTGTCGAACAGCGCCTGCCGGTGCGGGTGGCGCCATCCGATGCCGCAGCGCGGGAGCGCGGGCCTGTTCATGGTCAGCCCTTCTTGCCGGCTGCCTTGGCCTGTTCCAGCGAGAGTCCGCCCATCTTGGCGCAGGTGCCGGCGGCCACGTATTTCCATTCGCCCTTGTCGTTGTCGACCTTGGCCTGGCCGGCGCAGGAATGGGCACCGTTGATGCTGGCGCAGTCGTTCTGGCCCGCCTTGGCAATGCCGAAACACTTTTCCTTGGACTGCGCCATGGCGGGTGCTGCGGTCAGCAGCGACATCGACATCAGGGTGGTGGCAGCAGCAGCGATCAGTTGACGTTGGTTCATGGAATGACTCCGGTGAAGGTGGAAGGACCAGCCCTGGCGTTGCCTGTGTCGTCGATCACGCGCCCTGGCTGATCGTGGGTCGCGGGCCGGGCCGGGTTCTTACGGGCTGCCGAAAAAATTTCACAGAAGGTCGGCAATGCGGTCCCAGGCCTCGGGCGGAATGCGGCCGTGGTAGCTCTCGGCGGTGCGGCCCTGCTTGTCGATCAGCCAGGTGGCCGGCAGCAGGCCGGTCTGGCCGAAGTTGTCGGTGTGACCGGGCGCGCCACGCCACAGCGCTGCGTGGCGCTGGGCCGGCGGCACGGTGATCAGCACCGCGCGCTGGTAGACGTCGAGCTCGCTGCGGTCGGCATCGGTGCAGACGGTCACCAGCTCGAACGGCTGGCCGGCCCAGCCACGGGCGTTGGCCCGCAGCTCGGGCATCTTGTCGCGGCAGACCGGGCACCCGGTGGACCAGAACACCACCATCACCACCTTGTTGCGCAGCGCCGCAAGGTCGAAGGCCCGGCCCTCCAGCGTGGTGCCCCTGAGCACCGGCGACACCGGCCCCTGGGCCGCCCGGGAGGGCAGGGCGGGAAGGCCGATGGACAGCGGCATGACCAGCATGTGACGACGGGTCGGCATGGACGGGCTCCTTCAAATAGGTATTCGTCGGGCCCGGCCCCGTTTCATTACACTGCGCGACCATGCCGACACCAGACACCCCATTCGATCAGCAAGTGGCGGACCTTCGGCCCTACCTGATGAAGTTCGCCCGACTGCAGCTGCGCAACGAGGCCTGGGCCGAGGACGCGGTGTCGGAAACCCTGTTGGCCGCCCTGGCCAGACCGCAGTCGTTCGAGCGCCGTTCCCAGCTCAAGACCTGGCTGGTCGGCATCCTCAAGCACAAGGTGGTCGATGCCCTGCGTCACCACGGCCGCGAGATCTGCGTGGGCGAAGACGCCGACGACGCCCGCGAGGACCCGCTGGAGCACATGGCGTTCAAGGCCGACGGGCACTTCGCCGAGACGCCGGCCGACTGGGGCAACCCCGAGCAGGACCTGGACAACCGCCAGTTCATGACCATCCTGGAGGCCTGCACCGAACGCCTGCCGGCGGTGCAGGGCCGGCTGTTCCTGATGCGCGAGTGGCTGGAACTCTCGACCGACGAGATCTGTAAGGAACTCGCCCTGACCCCGACCAATCTTTACGTCCTGCTCCACCGTGCCCGCCTGAGGCTGCGCGAGTGCCTGGAGCAGAACTGGTTTGCCCGTACCCGACGCCCATGAAACCCCGATACCCCTTCCGCCGAACCTGCAAGGAAGTCAGCGCCCTGCTGATTGCCCGGGAGGACCGCGACCTGCCCTGGCAGGACCGGCTCGGGCTGAAGCTGCACCTGGCCATGTGCGAGGCCTGTCCGGCGTTCGAGCGGCAGCTGCTGACCATGCGCCAGGCCATGGGCCGCTGGCGCGCCTACACCGAAGAAGACTGACCCGACCTCAGTTGAGCAGCGCCTGGGCGAACTCGCGGGCGTCGAAGGTTTCCAGGTCCTCCAGCTTTTCGCCCACGCCGACAAAGTACACCGGCACCGGGTGCTGGCGCGCAATTGCGCACAGCACGCCGCCCTTGGCGGTGCCGTCGAGCTTGGTCACCACCAGCCCGGTCAGGCCGAGCGCATCGTCGAATGCCTTCACCTGGGCCAGCGCGTTCTGCCCGGTGTTGCCATCGATCACCAGCAGCACTTCGTGGGGCGCGGTGGCCTCGGCCTTCTGCACCACCCGCTTGATCTTGCGCAGCTCCTCCATCAGGTGCAGCTGGGTGGGCAGGCGGCCGGCGGTGTCGACCAGTACCACATCGCGGCCCCGGGCCTTGCCGGCGGTGACCGCATCGAAGCTGACGGCGGCCGGGTCGCCGCCCTGCTGGGTGATGATCTCCACCGTGTTGCGGTCGGCCCAGACCGCCAGCTGCTCGCGGGCGGCGGCACGGAAGGTGTCGGCGGCGGCCAGCAGCACCGTGGCGCCGTCCTGGCTCAGGTGCCGGGTGAGCTTGCCGATGGAGGTGGTCTTGCCGGCGCCGTTGACGCCCGCCACCATGATGACGGTGGGCTGGTGTTCCCCGATCACCAGCGGCTTCTGCAGCGGCGCGAGCATGTCGGCGATGGCATCGGCCAGCAGGCCCTTGACCGCCTGCGGGTCGGTGGCCTTGGCCTCCTTCACGCGGCGCTTCAGGTCGTCGAGCAGGTGGGTGGTGGCGGCCACACCGGTGTCGGCCATCAGCAGGGCCGACTCCAGCTCTTCGTACAGCGCATCGTCGATGCGGGTGCCGGTGAAGACGGTGGCGATCTGTCCGCCGGTCTTGCGCAGGCCGGCCCGCAGCTTGTCCAGCCAGCCCTGGCGCGGGCTGTCGGCCGGCGCAGCGGTGGCCAGGGCGGACCCGGCCGGGGTTGCAGGCGCTGCAGGAGCGGCGGCCGGTTCGGCTGGAGCAGGGGATTTTTTTCGGAAGAAGGAGAACATTCGGCGGTCTCTGGAATCATCCGGATTCTATGAAACGCCTTTCACTCCCCCTGTCTGCCTGGCTGTTGGCCCTGGCCGGCGCCCTGTCCGTGCCGGCCGCCCATGCCCAGATGACCGCCACCGCAGCGGCCACCGCCGCCGCCCGGCCGGTGCAGTACACCTTGTCCAACGGCATGACGCTGATCGTGCAGCCGGATCGCCGCGCGCCCACCGTGGCCCACATGGTCTGGGTGCGGGTGGGCTCCATCGACGAGGTCGACGGCACATCCGGCGTGGCCCATGTGCTGGAGCACATGATGTTCAAGGGGACGCCCGACCTGAAGCCCGGCGAGTTCTCGCGCCGCGTGGCAGCGCTGGGCGGGAGCGACAACGCCTTCACCAGCCGGGACGCCACGGCCTACCACCAGCAGGTGCCGGCCGACCGGCTCGAAGACGTGATGCGCCTGGAGGCCGACCGCTTTGCCCGCAACCAGTGGGACGACGCCGAGTTCGCCCGGGAAATCCAGGTGGTCAAGGAAGAGCGCCGCCAGCGCACCGAGGAGTCGCCCCAGGCCCGCATGTTCGAGGCCTTCAATGCCACCCTGTTCCAGACCAGCCCGTACCGCCGCCCCATCATCGGCTGGATGAGCGATCTCGACGCCATGACTCCCCAGGACGCGCGCGAGTTCTACCGGCGCTGGTATGTGCCGGCCAACGCGGCCGTGGTGATTGCCGGCGATGTGGAGCCGGAGCAGGTGCGGGCCTTGGCCGAAAAGCACTTCGGCCGCATCGAGGCCCGACCGGTGCCGCCGCGCAAGCCGCGCGACGAGGTGGCCCAGACCGGTCCGCGCCGCATGGAATACCGCGCCGTCACCGAGCAGTCGCTGGTGACGCTGGCCTGGAAGGCGCCGCGCTGGACCGGTGGCGCCGCCGAAGCCAGCCGTGCCACCGACCGCGATGCCCTGGCCCTGACCATGCTGGCCGCCGTGCTCGACGGCTACAGCGGTGCGCGCCTCGACAGGGCCCTGGTGCAAGGGCAGGGCATGGCCGGCAAGCGGGTGGCCGACAGCGCCAGCGCCTCGTTCGGTCTGCTGGGGCGGGGCCCGCAGGTGTTCTCCATGACGGCGGTCCCGGCCCGGGGCGTGACCCCCGAGATGGCCAGCGCAGCGCTCAAGGCCGAGGTGGCCCGCATTGCCCGCGAGGGCGTGCGACCCGCCGAGCTGCAGCGGGTGAAGACCCAGTGGCGCGCCAGCGATGTCTACAAACGCGACTCGGTGTTCGGTCAGGCCCAGGAACTGGGCAGCTACTGGGTGCAGGGGCTGGGCCTGGATGGCGGCGACCGCCTGATGGCCGCCCTGGACACCATCACCCCGGCCGACGTGCAGCGCGTGGCCACCCGCTATTTCTCCGACGACCAGCTCACCACCGGCGTGCTGGTGCCCGCACAACCCTGATCGGCCCGACATGACTGCTCTCAAGACCTTCCTGCCGCGCGCCGTGCTGACCGGCCTGCTGGCCACCCTCTCTGCCACCTTCTCTGCCACCGCTCTGGCCGCCATCCCCATCGAACACTGGACCCAGCCCTCCGGCGCCCGCGTGTACCTGGTGCAGAGCCCGAGCATTCCCATGCTCGACGTGCAGATCGACTTCGACGGCGGCAGCCGCCGCGAACCCGCCCGCCAGGCCGGCCTGGCGTCGGCCACGGCCGGGCTGCTGTCGGGTGGCGTGGCGGCCCAGGGCGGCCAGCCGGCGCTGGACGAGAACGCGCTGAGCGAAGCCTGGGTCGATCTGGGCGCGCAGTTCGGCGCCAGTGCCGGCAGCGACCGTTTCACCCTCCAGCTGCGCACCCTGACCCAGCCGGATCTGCTGGAGCGGGCGGTGGCGCTGGCGGCGCGCCAGATGGCCGCACCCGCGTGGCCGCAGTCGGTCTGGCAGCGCGACCGCGAGCGCATGCTGGCCGCCCTGCAGCAGGCCGAAACCCGCCCCGCTACGCTGGCCGCACGCACCTTCTCGCGCTCGGTGTTCGGCGATCACCCCTACGGTCACCAGCCCACGGCCGACAGCTACCGCGCGATCGACATCGACGACATGCGCAGCTTCTACCGCCGCCATGCGGCGGCCTGCCGGGCCCAGGTCACGCTGGTGGGCGCCATCGACCGACCCATGGCCGAACGCATCGCCCAGCGGCTGCTGCAGGCCATCGAGCCGAACGGCTGCCAGCCGCTGCCCGCCGTGGCCGAGGTGGCACCGCTGCAGGCCGGGGTGGAGCGCTGGCTGCCGTTTGCCGGTGCCGCCCAGGCCCAGGTGCTGATCGGTCAGCCCGGCATCGCCCGCAACGACCCGGACTTTTTCCCCTTGTTCGTGGGTAACTACATCCTGGGTGGGGGCGGGTTCGTCTCGCGCCTGACCACCGAGGTGCGCGAGAAGCGGGGCCTGAGCTACAGCGTCTACAGCTATTTTTCGCCCGGGCGGCACGCCGGCCCGTTCCAGATCGGCCTGACCACCCGGCCCGACCAGGCCCGCCAGGCGGTGCAGGTGGCACGCGACGTGGTGCAGCGCTTCGTGCAGGACGGCCCGACCGACGACGAGCTGCAGGCCGCCAAGGCCTTCCTGGTCAACGGCTTCGGCCTGCGCATCGACAGCAACCGCAAGCTGCTGGACAACGTGGCCAACATCGCCTGGAGCGGCCTGCCGCTGGACTACCTCGACACCTGGACCGCGCAGATCCACCGCGTCACCCGGGCCGACATCCAGCGCGCCTTTGCCCGCGTGGTGCAGCCCGATCGCATGGCGACCGTGGTGGTCGGTGTGCCGGCCGACGCCCCCCAGGCCTCGGTGGCCCGGTAAGCTCGGGGCATGAGCCCCCCGCGACGCCCCCGTGCCCCGACCCCCCGATCCGCCACCGTCCAGGCACCGCACGAGGTGCGCATCTTGGGCGGACAGTTCAAGCGCAGCAAACTGCCGGTGGCCGATCTGCCCGGTCTGCGACCCACGCCATCCCGGGTGCGCGAGACCTTGTTCAACTGGCTCGGCCAGGACCTGAGCGGCCTGCGCTGCATCGATGCCTTTGCCGGCACCGGCGCGCTCGGCCTGGAGGCGGCATCGCGCGGTGCCGCCGAGGTGGTGATGGTGGAGCAGGCGCCGGCGCTGGTGGCTTCGCTGCAGGCGGTCTGCGTGCGCCTGAAGGCCGCCGCCGTCCGGGTGGAGCGGGGCGACGGCCTGAGCGCCCTGCGGCAGCGCGCCACACAGGGCTGGGACGTGGTCTTTCTGGACCCGCCTTTCGACGCCGAAGCCCTGTTCCTGCCGGCCCTGCAGGCCGCCGCGGCCGCCATCGGCCCCCAGGGGCTGGTCTACCTCGAAGCCGCGCGGCCCTGGACCGACGACGAGCTGGCCCCCCTGGGCCTCAGGCTGCACCGGCACGCCCGCGCCGGTGCCGTGGCCTTTCACCTGCTGGAGCCGACCGGCCGATAATCCCGCCATGACCTCCGTCGCCCATCTACGCCGCACCGCCGTCTACAGCGGCACCTTCGACCCGGTCACGCTCGGTCACCAGGACGTCATGCAGCGGGCCGCAGGCCTGTTCGACGAGCTCATCGTCGCCGTGGCCCGTGCCCACCACAAAAAGACCCGGTTCCCGCTCGACGAGCGCCTGGCCATGGTGGAAGAGGCCGCCGTCGGCCTGTCCGGCCGGGTGCGTGCCCTGCCGTTCGACGGCCTGATCATGGACTTCTGTCGCCAGCAAGGCGCCTGCGCCGTGGTGCGCGGCATCCGCAACCTCACCGACTTCGACTACGAGGCCCAGATGGCCGCCATGAACCGCAAGCTGCACCCCGGGGTGGAAACCGTGTTCCTGCTGCCGCAGGCCGAACTGCAGTGCATCTCCAGCACGCTGGTGCGCGAGATCGCCAGCCTCGGCGGCGATGTCTCGCAGATGGTCAGCCCGGCGGTGGCCCGCCGCCTGTTGCCGTCGCCCTTGCAGGCCTGAGGAGCGCACCATGGCCCTGCTGATCACCGACGAATGCATCAACTGCGACGTCTGCGAGCCCGAATGCCCGAACCAGGCGATCTCCATGGGCGAGGAGATCTACCAGATCGACCCGGACCGCTGCACCGAGTGCGTCGGCCATTTTGACGAGCCGCAGTGCGTGCAGGTCTGCCCGGTGGCCTGCATTCCGGTCAACCCGGACCATGTGGAAACCCGCGAGACGCTGTGGCAGAAGTACCAGCGCCTGCAGAAGGCGGGTCAGGGCTTGTCGGCTGCCGGGGAGCCTTCCGCTCCCGGCTGAGCCTGGGCATCAGCCGCCGGCCGGGGCGGCTTCGGGCGCGGCGGTTTGCTGGTGTGGATCAGCGGCGTGGCACGGTCCATGGCGCCCGCCAGCAGGTGGGGCAGGGCGCGCAGGCTGCGGTCCAGCGCCTGGTCGATGGCGATGCGGTCGTCCGGCGAGGGTTTTTTCAGCACCCAGTTCGCCACCTCGTTCCTGTTGCCCGGATGCCCGATGCCGATCCGCAGCCGCCAGTAATCGGGGCTGCCCAGCTGGGCATGGATGTCGCGCAGGCCGTTGTGGCCGGCGTGTCCGCCGCCCTTCTTGAGCTTGACCTCGCCCGGTGGCAAATCGAGCTCGTCGTGCACCACCAGCACCTCCTCCGGCGCGATCTTGTAGAAGCGCGCCAGCGAGCCCACCGACTTGCCGGACAGGTTCATGTAGGTCTGGGGCTGCAGCAGCCAGACGGTCTGGCCGTCCACATTTGCACGGGCCAGCAGCCCGGCGTGGCCGCGATCCATCTGCAACGACACCTTCAGCAGGCGCGCCGCCTCGTCGACCCACCAGAACCCGGCGTTGTGGCGGGTCTGTTCGTATTCCGGGCCCGGGTTGCCCAGGCCGACGATGAGCTTGATCATGGGGCGCGATTATCCAAAAACAAAGGCCCGCGCTAGCGGGCCTTCTGATCAGAGCGTGGGGGCCCTGCTTACTTTTTCTTTTTCTTCTTGTCGTCGGCCGGGGCGGCAACCGGAGCGGCCACCACTTCCTCGACCGGCTCCACCACGGTGGCCACGGTCAGGTTGGTGCGGCCATGGGTCACCAGCTTGATGCCCTTGGGCAGCTGGATGTCGCCAGTGTGGATGGTGGCACCCTTCTCAACCTTGCTCAGATCGATGGTGATGTGCTCGGGCAGCTGGGTGGCCAGGCACTCGATCTCGATCTCGGTCATCACGTGGTTGATCAGGCACTTGTCGGTCTTGACAGCCGGCGACTCGTCGGCGCCAGCGAAGTGCAGCGGCACCTTCTTGCGCAGGCGGGTCTTTTCGTCGACGCGCTGGAAGTCCACGTGCAGCACTTGCGGCTTGTACGGGTGGTACTGCACGTCACGCAGCAGCACCTTGTGCACGGTGCCGGCCAGTTCCATGTCGAGGATGGACGAGTGGAACGCCTCTTTCTTCAGGGCGTGCCACAGGGCGTTGTGATCGAGTTCGATGGTGACGGCCGGGGCGGTGCCACCAAAGACGATACCGGGCGCGCGACCGGTGTTGCGCAGACGGCGGCTCGCACCCGTACCCTGCTTGGCGCGCTCAAAAGCGACGAATTGCATGACTGACTCCTGTTGAGGGGTTCCGCGACCAGAACGCCTCGGGTTGATAAAGGCCGCACCGGATGGCGCAACCTGCTTTTTGTCGCCTCAGAACAGATTGTCCTGATCGGCGAACAAACTCATGACCGACTCGCCCGAAGCAATGCGCGCGATGGTCTCTGCCATCAGCGGCGCCACGGAGAGCTGGCGGATCTTGCCGCAGGCCTGAGCGGACTGCGACAGGGGAATGGTGTTGGTGACGACCACCTCGTCCAGCGCGTTGCCCTTGGCGATGCGCTCGATGGCCGGACCGGAAAAGATCGGGTGCGTGCAGTAGGCGTAGACGTTCTTGGCGCCGCGCTCCTTCAGCACCTCGGCCGCCTTCACCAGCGTGCCGGCGGTGTCGATCATGTCGTCCATGATCACGCAGTTGCGGCCTTCGATGTCGCCGATGACGTGCATGACTTCCGACACGTTGGCCTTGGGACGGCGCTTGTCGATGATGGCCATGTCGCAGCCGAGCTGCTTGGCCAGCGCGCGGGCCCGCACCACGCCGCCCACGTCGGGCGAGACCACCAGCAGGTCTTCGTAGTTCTTGGTGCGCAGGTCGCCCAGCAGCACCGGGGAGGCGTAGATGTTGTCGACCGGGATGTCGAAGAAGCCCTGGATCTGATCGGCGTGCAGGTCCATGGTCAGGACGCGGTTGACGCCGACGGTCTGCAGCAGGTTGGCCACCACCTTGGCCGAGATCGGCACGCGGGCCGAACGCGGACGGCGGTCTTGGCGGGCATAGCCGAAGTAGGGGATGACGGCGGAGATGCGCTCGGCCGACGCGCGCTTGAGCGCGTCCACCATGATGAGCAGCTCCATCAGGTTCTCGTTGGTCGGAGCGCAGGTGGACTGGATCACGAACACGTGGCGGGCGCGCACGTTCTGGGTGATCTCGACGGTGACCTCGCCGTCGGAGAAGCGGCCCACGTTGGCCGCACCGAGGTGCGTGCCCAGGTGCTGGGCGATCTCGGCTGCCAGCACCGGGTTGGCGTTGCCGGTGAAGATCATGAAATCCGGGGGTTGAATCTGCATGTTGATCCCAGCTTCGCTTCGGCGATGAAAAAGCCGCCCTGCAGTTCGTGCAGGCGGCCTGGACATCACGTGTTCCGTGAAAAAAAGGTTTGGCAGGGGAGGAAGGACTCGAACCCTCGCATGCCGGAATCAAAATCCGGTGCCTTTACCAACTTGGCGACTCCCCTACTCAGGAAATCTGCCCGACTGACGTCCGGCAGACCACCGATATTGTCGCAGGTTGCGCATCCACTCCACCGACTGAGAGGGCGACGGTTCAGTCGCTTGCCCAGCTGGCCAGGGGATGCACATCCCTCATGCTGCAGAACTTCACGGCCCAGTCGGATGCGGGAGGCGCCGTTGTGACTTCCGGCCATTGCGCCGGCAGCACCGCGAACACCGCCGTTCCCGACCCGCTCATGCGCCCCTGCAGACCTTGGCTTTCGAGCCACTGAATGCAGAGCCCTATGTCAGGGCAGAGCGCCTGCGCCACCGGTTGCAGATCGTTGTGACCCCAGTCCAGAAGCGTCTTCAGGTCCGGGATCTGCCAACCTGCACCACCCACGCTTGAAGCGTTTTGTGTGTCGTTTGCAGCAAAGCCTTGGAGTATAGCAGTTTTTGTGTCCCGTTTGAGCTCAGGCGAGCCGAAGATGCGTTGCGTCGACGCGCCGGTGGCCGGCTTCACCAGCAGCAGCCGGGCCGGTGGCAGCCGGACCGGCGTGATCTGCTCGCCGATGCCTTCCACCCAGGCGGCATGTCCGCCGATGAAGAAGGGCACGTCCGCGCCGAGCCGGACCCCGATGTCCATCAGTGAACGGCGCGACAGGCCCAGACCCCAGAGGCGGTTGAGCGCCAGCAGCGTCGAGGCCGCGTCGGACGATCCGCCGCCGAGCCCGGCCTCGGCCGGCAGCTGCTTGTCCAGCGTGATGTCGACGCCCTGCTGGCAGCCGGTCGCTTCCTGCAGCGCACGCGCAGCCCGCACACACAGGTCGTTGTCCGGCAGCAGCCCGGGCCGGGCGTCGTGCCGTATCACCTGGCCATCGGCGCGCCAACGGAAATCGAGGTGGTCGCACCAGTCGGTCAGCGCGAACACCGATTGCAGCAGGTGATAACCGTCGTCCCGCCGGCCGACGATGTGCAGGAACAGGTTGATCTTGGCCGGGGCGGGAACGCCCAGAAGCTCGGTCAGGGGGGGTGGATTCACGGTCGGACGATGATGCGCAGTTCGGCTTCCGGCAGCGGGCTGCGTCGCTGTGCCTGAATGCGCCCGTCGCCGAAGGCAGCCAGGTCGGCCTGCCAGCCGGCCGCCTCGGTGCCGGTGCCGCGAAGCCAGTCGAACAAGGCCTGCACCGGCACAGCGGTGCCGGTGAGCTCGGTGGTGAGCTGGTCCAGGTTGCCACGGCGGGTGACGGTGTCGCCCTGCCTCAGCTCGGCTCCGGCGGGTGACCAGGTCACCTGGGCCAGGGTCTGGCCGAGTGGCGATGTGAGCAGCAGTTCGCCCGCCTGCGCCGAGCCACGGAGCTCGAAGCCGGCGGCGAACGACTGCGGCCGGTCGGCCGCCACCTTGAGCGCCAGACGGCCGTACCAGACCGCTTCATCGCCGGCACCCGGGGTCGCCCTCGGTGGGGAGGCACAGCCCGCCAGCAGGGCCGACGACAGCAGCGCCGCCAGCCAGATCCGCCGGGCACCCGGGATCATGGCTGGACCTGCAGCCGCTTCAGGGTGGACAGCAGGGTTTCGTTGTCGGGGGCCGTCAGCAGACCTTCGCGCCAGATCTTTCGGGCCTGGTCGCGCTGGCCGGCGGTCCACAGCACCTCGCCCAGGTGGGCCGCGATTTCGGCGTCGGGGCGTTTGCGGTAGGCCGCCGTCAGGATCTCGATGGCCCGCGGCAGGTTGCCCATGCGGAATTCGACCCAGCCCAGGCTGTCCTGGATGAAGGGGTCGTCGGGTGCCATCGACACCGCCTTCTCGATCAGCGCCTTGGCCTCCGACAGCCGCATGTTGCGGTCCGCCAGCGAGTAGCCCAGCGCGTTGTAAGCGTGGTGGAAGTCGGGTTTGCGGCCGATCAGTTCACGCAACAACCGCTCCATGTCGGCCATGCGGTCGGCCTTCTCGGCCACCATGGCCTGCTCATAGAGCAGATCGGGGTCTTCGGGGAAGCGCCTCACGGCCTCGCCGTAGACGTCATAGGCGTCCCGGTAGGCCTTGAATTCGCGCAGCAGCTGGGCTTCTGCCAGCAGCTTGAGCCGTGCATCGCCCGGACGGCGCTCGGGCTGGCTGCGCAGCAACGCCCGGCCTTCGGCGATGCGGCCCTGGCGGGCGAGCAACGAGGCGCGACGCACCTGGGCGGCCAGCACATCTTCCGGGCTCTCGATCCGGTCCAGCCAGGCGCCGGCTCCTGCGATGTCCCCCTGCCTTTCGGCGACCTGCGCGGCCATCAGGTAGGCCTGGGTCTGCAGCCGGCGCAGCCGGGGGTCGGAGCTGCCTTGCGCCAGCCGCAGGAACTGACTGACCGAGGCCTTGGTTTCCGGCAGGGCGTTGTCCTGCAGCTGGACCGATGCCAGCAGTAGCCAGGCCTCGGCTTCGTCGGGCTGGCGGGTGGTAAGCGATGCCAGCTCCCGGCGCGCATCGCCGTTGCGCTGCAGGTCGATGAGCAGACGCGCGTAATTCAGGGCCACGGCGGTGTCGTTGGCGCTGCGCCGGCTGCTGGCATTGATCTGCCGCAGGATCAGCGGTTCGGCGTTGGTCTCGCCGCGTTCGAACAGCTCCAGCGCCAGCAGGGCCGGGTAGGGCGATGCGGGGTCGGCCGAATGCCCTTGCCGGGCCGCTTCCAGGGCGGCTGCGTTCCGGTTCTGTGCCAGCTCCATGCGCCCGACCGTGGTCCAGGCGGCTGCTGCGGTTTCCGGCTGGGTCAGCGAGGGGGTGACCGCCTCGCGCACCACGCTGGCCGCCAGTGCCTTGTCCTGCACACGGCCGAAGGTCTGCGGAATCGCGTTGATGGTGTCGCTGCGCTCGGCCAGCGGCGTGTCGCGGATCAGGTCGCGCAGGACCGATCCGGTTTCTCCGACCCGGTTGAGGGCCAGCAGGATCTGGAGCACGAAGCGGTCGGCCTCCAGGGAACCGGGCAGTTCCTGGGCCCAGGCCCGGGCGGCGGCCAGGGCGGCGTCACCCGATCGTCCTTGCAGCGCGACCTCGACCGCGCGCTGGTAGAGCTGGGCGTCCCGGGTCCGGCGGGCCGCATCGAGGATGAGGGAGTAACCGGCGCCGGGGTCGCCCTCGCGGACGTTCAGCTCGCCCAGCAGCAGCTGGTAGAACAGCGGCGCACTCAGCGAGGAGTTGACCACCGGCTCCGGCGGCGGCTCCTGCCCGGCCGGCGCGGCCTGTGCCCCGGCCCGCATCGAAACCAGGGTCAGCAGGCAGGCGAGCGCGATCGCGCCTGCGCCCGCAAGAGGCCGCTGGCGGCCTGGAATCGGACTCTTGGGAGGGGTGGCGCCATGGGTGCGAGCAGTCATCGGCCCATGATAATGGAAGGCTTTCAGGCCCCCGGGGGCGGTCGGGCATCACCCCTGGCGCCACGGCGGGCCGGTCGCATTTCCAGGTGGACGCATGCCCGAATTGCCCGAAGTCGAAGTCACCCGCCGCAGTTTTGCCGAACGCATTGCCGGCGCCAGGGTGCGCCAGGCCGTCATGGGCAAGCCGCTGCGCTGGGCCTTGGGTGCAGACCCGGCGGTGCTGCAGGGGCAGGCGGTGCACGGGGTGGATCGCCGGGGCAAGTACCTGCTGGTCCGGCTCGACTCGGGGGTGCTGCTGGTGCACCTGGGTATGTCCGGCAGCCTGCAGTTCGCCCCCGATCTGCCGCCGGCCGGACCCCACGACCACTTCGAGCTCCACACCGACCGGGGCGTGCTTCGCCTGCACGATCCCCGGCGTTTCGGCGCCGTGGTGCTGGTGCCCGACCTGGCCGATGCCCGCGCCCGGAAACTGCTGGACGGGCTGGGGGTGGAGCCGCTGGAGGCCGGCTTCGATCCGGCCCAGTTTCACCGCGCCCTGCAGGCGCGGCGGGCGGCCATCAAGCAGGTGCTGCTGGCGGGCGACATCGTGGTCGGGGTGGGCAACATCTACGCCTCCGAAGCGCTGTTCATGGCCGCGATCCGGCCCACGGTGCGGGCCGACCGCATCAGCCGGCCCCGGGCGGCCCGGCTGCACGGCGCCATCGTCGAGGTCCTGAACAAGGCCGTGGCGCTGGGCGGCAGCACCCTGCGCGATTTCTCCAGTGCCGAAGGCCAGGCCGGTCATTTCCAGCTCGACGCCTTGGTCTACGGACGGGCCGGCGAACCCTGCCGCCGCTGCGGCACCGACATCCGACAGATCCGCCAGGGTCAGCGTTCCACCTTCTTCTGTCCGGCCTGTCAGAAGCCCTGACGGCCGGTCGATCCGGGCGGGTGGAGCGCACACCCGGTCGGGTATCGGGTGCTATATTGACTCGCAGCCTGCCCGAGACTTTTTCCCACATCCATGAGCTTCATCCAGGAATTCGACCAGCATGGCGCTTGGCGCCGCCAGTTTGCATTGCGGCTCAAGCTGTTGTCCGAGTGGCTGGTCGAGAACGACCTGATGGAAGCAGGCGTGCGCGAGCGGCTGGACCAGCTACACGCCCAGGTCCGCAACGACAAGATCATGGTGGCCTTCGTGGCCGAGTTCTCGCGCGGCAAGTCGGAGCTCATCAACGCCATGTTCTTCGCCGGTTATGGCCGGCGCATCATGCCGGCCAGTGCCGGGCGCACGACCATGTGCCCGACCGAGCTGGGCTTTGATCCCGAGATTCCCCCTTGCCTGCGGCTGCTGCCCATCGAGACGCGCCTGCAGCCCCAGTCGCTGCTGGACTGGCGCAACGCGACCGACAAGTGGGAGCGGGTCGATCTGGACGTGAACGATCCGAAACAGCTGGCCAAGGCGATCCAGAAGGTCTCCGAAGTCCGGCGGGTGTCGCAGGAGGAGGCCCGTTCACTGGGTTTCTGGAGCGACGAGGCGCCCGAAGACAACCCCCTGCCCGGCAGCGACGGCCTGGTGGAGGTGCCCAAGTGGCGCCATGCACTCATCAACATGGCGCATCCGCTGCTCAAGCAGGGGCTGGTCATTCTGGACACGCCCGGACTGAACGCGATCGGTGCCGAACCCGAGCTCACGGTCAGCCTGCTGCCCCAGGCACACGCGGTGGTGTTCATCCTGGGCGCCGACACCGGCGTCACCAAGTCGGACCTCACCATCTGGCGCCAGCACCTGGCCGTGGCCTCGGCCGACTCGGCCTCGCGGCTGGTGGTGCTCAACAAGATCGACACCCTCTGGGACGCGCTCTCCACGCCCGAGCAGGTGCAGCTGCAGATTGCCGCCCAGCGGGTCGATTCCGCCGAGATCCTGGGGGTGTCGCCCCGCCAGGTGCTGGCCGTATCGGCCCAGAAAGGCCTGCTGGCCAAGGTCAATGGCGACGACAACCTGCTCGATGCCAGCAACCTGCTGGAGCTGGAGCACGCGCTGGGCGAAGACTTGCTGGCCCAGCGCCGGCGCATCCTGTCGTCGGCGGTGGCCGCCGGCATCCGCTCGCTGCAGGTGGAGACCGGGCGCATGGTGCACACCCGCACCCGCGACCTGGTCGAGCAGATCCAGGAACTGGAGGGCTTGCGTGGCAAGAACGCCGGTGTGATCAAGCAGATGCGCCTGCGCATCGAGCAGGAGCAGGCCGAATTCGACGCCAGCGGTGCGCGCATCCAGGCGGTGCGTTCGGTACACCTGCGTCTGCTCAAGGACCTGTTCTCGCTGTTGGGCTCCACCCACCTGCGCAACGAGGTGTCGGCACTGGCCAAGGCGCTCAAGGCGCCCGGCATCAAGCTGGGCGTGCGCCGCGCTTACGACGACACCTTCAGCCGGCTGCGCGCCGATCTGGACAAGGCCCAGCGCATGGCGGCCGACATCCAGGCCATGCTCGACGGCAGCTTCCGCAGCCTGAACGCCGAGTACGGTTTTTCGCTCCAGGTGCCCACTCCGCCCGACCTGGCCCGCTTCGGCCAGGAGCTGGTGCTGATCGAGAAAAGCCATCTGCAGTACCTCAGCCTGGGCAATGCCTTGCGGCTGGCCCAGCCGGAATTTGCCGAACGGCTGGCGCGTGCGCTGATGAGCCGGCTGCGCACGGTCTATGACAGCGCGGTCAACGAGGTCGAGATCTGGAACAAGTCGGCTGCGGCGCAGTTCGACAGCCAGTTGCGCGACCGCCGCCGGCACTTCACCCGCCGCATCGAGGCGGTGTCCCGCATCCAGCAGGCCGCTGGCGGGCTCGATGAACGCATCGCCGAGCTGCAGGCCATGCAGGTTTCACTGACCGAGGTCGATGCCAAGCTGGCCGAACTGACCGAACTCCTCACCGCCCCGGTGGCCGAGGACGCGACCGAACCGCTGCCGGTATGAGCGACGGGGGCCGGCCGTTGCCGGCGGGTTTTGCCGAGGCGCTGATCGGCTGGCAGCGCCGTGACGGCCGGCACGGGCTGCCCTGGCAGGGCACGCGCGACCCTTACCGGGTCTGGCTGTCGGAAATCATGCTGCAGCAGACGCAGGTGTCCACCGTGCTGTCGTACTACCCGCGCTTTCTGGACCGGTTCCCTGATGTGTCGGCGCTGGCCGCTGCGGCGGTGGACGACGTCATGGCCCTCTGGAGCGGCCTGGGCTACTACACCCGCGCCCGCAACCTGCACCGTTGCGCCCAGGACGTGGTGGCGAAGTGGGGTGGGCAGTTCCCCCGGACGTCCGCCGATCTGGCTACGCTGCCCGGCATCGGTGCCTCGACCGCTGCGGCCATTGCCGCCTTCTGTTTCGGCGAACGCATTTCCATTCTGGACGGCAATGTGCGGCGGGTGCTGACCCGATTGCTGGCTTTCGACCAGGATCTGGCCCAGGCCGCTCCCCAGCGGCTGCTGTGGGACCTGGCCCAGGGCCTGGTGCCGACCGGACCGCAGGGCGACGACATGGCCGCCTACACCCAGGGGCTGATGGATCTGGGCGCCACCGTGTGCACCCGGAGCCGACCGGCCTGTGCGCTGTGCCCGGTTAACGATCTCTGCGAAGGCCGGCGCGCCGGCGACCCGACCCGATTTCCGGTGCGCACCCGCAAGCTGGCTCGCCGGTTCGAAGCCTGGTGGCTGTTGCTGGTGGAGCGGCCGGGGCAGCACGGCACGGTTGAGGTGTGGTTACAGAAGCGGCCGGACCGGGGCATCTGGGCTGGCTTGTATTGCCCCCCGGTGTTCGACAGCCGCGATGCGCTGTGCGCAGCCGCAGGAGCCGGGTGCGCGGAGCAGCTGCAGGACGGCGAAGCGGTGGCGCACGCATTGACGCACCGCGAACTGCGGCTGCATCCGGTGCGGCTGGCCTGTGCCCCCGACGCCGACCCGCCGATGGCGGTGACCCTTGGCGCAGAAGGCGGGCGCTGGGTGCGGCGAGACCAGCTCGCCGCCGTGGGACTGCCAGCGCCGGTGCGCCCCTGGCTCGTCGCCTGACCGCTGGCACTCAGTGCTGACCGCTGCGGGGCCAGTGGTCGGACTCGCGGTGCCGCACCCGCACCGTCCAGTGGTCCTCAAAGTGCTTTGCCAGCGCTTCCGCCAGATAGACCGACCGGTGCTGGCCACCGGTACAGCCCAGGGCCACGGTCACGTAGCTGCGGTGGTCCCTGACCATCGACGGCAGCCATGCCTGCAGAAAGCCGGTGATCTGCTCTTGCATCCGGCCCACCTCGTCCCGGGCACTCAGGTAGGCGACCACCGGGGCATCGCGGCCGGTCAGGGGCTTGAGTTCAGGTTCGTAGTGCGGGTTGGGCAGCATCCGCACGTCGAACACGAAGTCGGCGTCCATCGGGATGCCGCGCTTGAACGCAAACGACTCGAACACCAGCGTGAGCGGTCGGGCTTCCGGACCGACCAGGTCCTGCAGCTGCTGCCGCAGCTGGGTCGGTCGGGCCAGGCTGGTGTCCAGCACCAGGGACTGGTCGCGCAGCTCGGCCAGCAGTTCGCGTTCGCGTTCGATGGCTTCGATGAGCGCGCTCTGCGGATCACCCGTGGCCCCCCGGGACACCGACAGCGGATGTGCGCGCCGGGTTTCCGAGAAGCGGCGCACCAGGGTGTCGGTCGTCGCGTCCAGAAAGATGGAGGTGATGCTGAGCGGCCGGTCCTGGCTTTCCCGCAGCGCCTGCAGCCGGCCGGGCAGGCCGGGCAGGGCGTCGGCGCTTCGCACGTCCATGGCCACGGCCACCCGACGCGCCTGCTGGTTCTGGTCCAGTGCCATGAAGGGCTTGAGCAACTCGGGTGGCAGGTTGTCGACGCAGTAGAAGCCCAGGTCCTCCAGCGCAGCCAGTGCCACCGACTTGCCGGAGCCGGACATGCCGGTGATCAGCACCAGATGGAGCGAAGTGGTGTGCATGCGGTTCAGGCGCCCAGCAGCTCGCGCGCATGCGCCAGCGAAATGTCGGAGGATTCGCCGCCGCCAAGCATGCGGGCCAGTTCCCGCACGCGGGATTCGTGGTCGATGGGCTGCACCGTGCTGAAGGTCTGCTGCCCCTGGCGCTGCTTGCTGACCTGCAGGTGGTGATGGGCGCAGGCAGCGACCTGCGGCAGGTGGGTCACGGCCAGCACCTGCCGGTCCCGCCCGAGCTGCTGCAGCAGACGGCCCACGGTGTGGGCCACGGCCCCGCCGACACCCGAGTCCACCTCATCGAAGATCAGGGTGGGCGCCTGTCCCAGCTGGCTGGTCACGACCGAGAGGGCCAGCGCAATCCGGGACAGCTCGCCGCCGGACGCCACCTTGCCCACCGGGCGCGGCGTGGCGCCGGCATGGCCCGCAACACGGAACTCGACCGCTTCCCAGCCGTGCACCTGCGGCTCGTCCTGGCGGATCAGTCCGACCTCGAAACGCCCGCCCTGCATGCCCAGCGTCTGCATCGTGGCGGTGACCGCTTCGGACAGACGCGGTGCGGCCTTCTCCCGGGTCTGGCTGACCTTTCGGGCGGCGGTTTCCAGGGCTTTCCAGACGGCCCGCTCGGCGGCCTGCAGCGATGCCATGTCCAGCGCAGCGTCCAGCCCGGCGAGCTCGGTCTTCCATTGCGCATGCAGGGCGGCCAGTTCTTCCGGGGGGCGGCGGTAACGGCGGGCCAGCGACACCCACTGGCCCAGCCGCTCGTCCAGCACCGCCAGGCGGGCCGGGTCGAGGTCGGTGTGGCGCTGCAGCTGGTGCAGTTCGTGCACCGAGTCCTGCACCTGGGCCAGGGCCGCCTCCAGCGATTCCAGCGGTGAGGCGAAGCGGGGCTCCACCGCCACCAGCCCCTGCAGGGCAGAGACCGCGCGGCTGATCAGCGTGCTGGCGCTGCCGTCGTCCTCATCGAGCACCTGCACCGCCAGCGCGGTGGCGTCGATCAGCGACTGCGCATTGGCCAGACGGCCATGCTGGGTGTTGAGCTCGGTCCATTCGTCCGGGCCGGGGGACAGTTTGTCGAGCTCGGCAATCTGCCACTGCAGGCGCTCGGCGTTCTGCTGCAGGCTGGCCTGCTGTTCCCGGGCGGTGTCCAGCGCCTTGCGGTGCTGGCGCCACGCTTGCCAGGCCTGGCGCACCGGGGCCAGGTCGGTGCCGGCGTAGGCGTCGAGCAGTTCGCGCACCGCGTCGGAGCGGGTCAGGCTCTGCCAGGCGTGCTGGCCGTGGATGTCGACCAGGTGATCGGCCACCGCCCGCAGCTGCGTGGCGGTGGCCGCGCTGCCGTTGATCCAGGCGCGGCTGCGCCCCTCGGTGTCGACGGTGCGGCGCAGCAGCAGGGCGTCGTCGGCGGTGAAGCCCTGTTCCTCCAGCCATGGGGCCAGCACGGCGGGGCTGTCGAATTCGGCGGCCACCTCGCAGCGCTGGGCGCCTTCGCGCACCACCCCGGCGTCGGCACGGCTGCCGAGCGCCAGTTGCAGGGCATCGATCAGGATGGACTTGCCGGCACCGGTCTCGCCGGTGAGCACGCTGAACCCGGACGACAGGTCCAGGTCGAGGCTTTGCACGATGACGAAATCCCGCAGGGCGATGCGTCGAAGGCTCATGGTGGGGCTGGTGACAAGGGGCTGCAACGGCTTGCAAAGCGCCATTGTCACGCAGGCTCAGCCCCCTTCGTTCCAGTGCAGTTTCTTGCGCAGGGTGTCGAAGTAGCTCCAGCCCGACGGATGGAGCAGGCGCAGCGCATGTTCCGACTTGCGCACCACGATCCGGTCGCCGTGCAACAGGCTGGTGAGCGACTGCATGTCGAAGTTGGCGCTGGCGTCGCGGCCCGAGACGATCTCCACCGCGATCTCGCAGGTGTAGGGCAGCACCACCGGCCGGTTGGACAGCGTGTGCGGCGCGATCGGCACCATCACCCAGCCGCCGATGCCGGGGTGCAGCAGCGGCCCGCCGGCCGACAGCGCATAGGCGGTGGAGCCGGTGGACGACGCGATGATCAGGCCGTCGGCCCGCTGGTTGGCCACGAAGTGGCCGTCCACCTCGACCCGCAGCTCGATCATGCTGGCGACGCCGCCGCGGTTGACCACCACATCGTTCAGCGCGGTGGCCTCGAACACACAGCGGCCGTCGCGCCAGACGCTGGCCGCCATGAGGGCCCGGGAGTCTTCCTCGAAGTTGCCGTGCAGGATCGCGCGCAGCGAGTCGCGGTAGTCCTCGAAAGCGATGTCGGTGATGAAGCCCAGCCGGCCCTGGTTGATGCCCACCAGCGGGACGCCATGGCGGGCCAGCTGCCGGCCGATGCCCAGCATGGTGCCGTCGCCGCCGACCACCAGCGCCAGATCGCACTGGGCACCGATGGCCGCCACGCTCAGGGCCGGGAAGTTGGTCAGGCCGGTGTTGAGGGCGGTCTGTTCTTCCAGCGAGACCACGCATCCCTCGTCCTGCAGGAAGTGCGCGATTTCGTCGACCGCCTTGCGCGACCCCGGTGCGTGGTACTTGCCGACGATCACCACATGGGCGAATCGCAGCGGTAGGCGCTGCCGGCTGACGGCAGGACGTGGCGGGGCGTTCGAAGGCATGGACAAATTACAACATAGGGGTGTGACGCCCCAGGCCCCGCGGCCCTCCGTAAAATCCCGCCCATGCTCGACGATCGCGCCAAGTTGTTGCTCAAAGCCCTGGTGGAGCGGTACATCGCCGACGGCCAGCCCGTGGGCTCGCGCACGCTCGCCAAGGCCACCGGCATGGACCTGTCGCCGGCGACCATCCGCAACGTCATGAGCGACCTGGAAGAGCTGGGCCTGATTGCCAGCCCGCACACCTCAGCCGGGCGCATTCCCACAGCGCGGGGCTACCGCCTTTTCGTCGACACCATGCTCACCGTGCGCCGGGAAAGCCTGGTGGCCCCGGTGTCCGACATCACCGCGCCGCAGATCGACACCAGCCAGCCGCACCGCGTCATCAGCCACGCGGCCAACCTGCTGTCCAACCTGTCGCAATTCGTGGGCGTGGTCATGGCCCCGCGGCGGGCGTCGGTGTTCCGGCACATCGAGTTCCTGAGCCTGTCGGACCGGCGTGTGCTGGTGATCATCGTCTCGCCCGACGGTGATGTGCAGAACCGCATCATCCATACCCAGGTCAACTTCACCCAGTCGCAGCTGCTGGAGGCGGCGAACTTCCTCAACGCCCACTACGCGGGCCTCACCATGGAAGCGGTGCGTGAGCGCCTGAAGACCGAGCTGGACGCCCTGCGGGGCGAGATCGCCGACCTGATGAAGGCGGCCGTCAACATCGGCACCGAGGCGGAAACCGGTCAGGAGGAGGTGGTGGTGGCCGGCGAACGCAACCTGCTGTCGGTCACCGAGTTCTCCAGCGACATGGGCAACCTGCGCCGCCTGTTCGACCTGTTCGAGCAGAAGACGCAGCTGGTGCGCCTGCTCGATGTGTCTGCCCAGGCCGACGGCGTGCGCATCTACATCGGCGGCGAGAGCCAGGTCGTCCCGTTCGAGGACCTCTCGGTGGTCACCGCACCCTACGAGGTGGATGGCCAGGTGGTCGGTACGCTGGGCGTCATCGGCCCGCAGCGCATGCCCTACGACCGCATGATCCAGATCGTGGACGTCACCGCCAAGCTGGTCAGCAACGCCCTGAGCCACGGCAAGTAACCGCCTACAATCCGCCGCTTTCGGGCCGTTAGCTCAGTTGGTCAGAGCAGGGGACTCATAATCCCTTGGTCGTTGGTTCAAGTCCAACACGGCCTACCAACCTTCCCCTCCTGCGGGCACTTCAATCGCCCGATCGGCGTCGCAGCCATCTCGGCAGCTGAAGCGCAGCCACCGCCAGGATCACCACCAGCCCGGCCCCCACGACATCGCCCAGCAGCATGGCCAGGGCGGCCCCGAGGTAATCGGTTTCCTGCCGTCCGTGAAAAGCCACCGCGTAAGCGCTCGACGCGAAGCTGCCCGCGGCGGTGGCCGTTGCAACGATCAGCAGCAGTGGCCAAAAACGTAGGTTGCCGAGGTCGCGGTCGACATCGAGCACCCGCAGCATCAGCTCGACGACCAGGTAAGGCACCCCCAACCACACCGCGATGTTGCCCGCCAGTTCACCGATGCCGGATTGCGTCCAGACGTCGGTGGCCATCAGCAAGGCGGCCGACGCCAGGCCCAGCAGGCCCCAGCCGCCAGCCACGAGCAGCGCCACCAGCTTCACGCCGGCCGGCAGGAACACCAGCGAGACCCCGGGTGCGTATTCGGTCCAGGGGCTGATCAGCCCGTTGAGGCGAAAGGAGGCCCAGTAGGCCCCGAAGCTGATCAGGGCCAGCAAGGGGCCGCTGAACTCTGGGTGGCGGATCTGGTCTGTCATACTGGAAACGGTACCCCCGTCGAGCATCCGACGATGTGGAGATCTTAGACATGTCCCGATCGACCAAGAGCCATCCTGGCGCAGCCGCGTACCTGCGGTTCCTGAATCTGGTGGAGGCCATCCGCAGCCCGGCCCTGCCGTCGCTCGACACCACCGAGGAGCGCCTGCTCAATGTGCTGGGCGCTGCCTGGCATGCCGGCCGGCGTGTCACGGTGCTGGAGGCCATGCAGATGCTTCCTGACGCATCGTCCACCACCGTCCACCGGCGACTCAACGCCTTGCGCGGCAAGGGGCTGCTGGCCAACGAGACCGATGTCGGCGACAGCCGCGTGAAGTACCTGGTGCCCACCCCGGCGGCGATGAGCTATTTCGAGGAAATGGGCCGGTGCCTCACCCGTGCCAGCGAGAACTGAACCAACTGCATCGGGTTTGAAGGTTGTCAATTTGACAATTGATTGAGCCCCTTCTAGAGTTGATGGCTTCCTGCTGGTCAGGCCTACAGATGCCGGCCTGCGCCTTGAGCCAACCACCTCGCTGCCCTGTGACACAACCCGCCCGACGCCGTCCTGCGGACGGTTCCCGACCGAATGGCCCTTCCCCGGCGCGGCCACTGTCCGAGCACACATTCCAGGGGCCGCGCGATCTGGAGTCGGCCAGCTACCGTGAGTTTCTGGTCAGCCGTCACGGGCTGGAGCGCAACGAGATCGTGGGCAAGTACATCTTCGAACGCCGGACCTTCGACAGCTTCGAGCAGGTGCTGGCCGCTGCGCACGCCCATGAACTGGCGCTTTGCGCTCAAGCGTTGCCCCGGAGCGATGGTCACCGGGGTACCGGTCCGGCCGGCGCATGAACAGATTGCGAAACCGCGAAAAATGCTGCTATACTTCGAGGCTTCGCGGCTGTAGCTCAGTTGGATAGAGTACTTGGCTACGAACCAAGGGGTCGTGGGTTCGAATCCTGCCAGCCGCACCAAAACGAAAAAGCCTGCAGCCACAAGCTGCAGGCTTTTTTCTTGTCTGTCTGTCTTGCGTTCATGCGGGTGCGTTCATGAGCAAAGCCTTCACCAAAGAGTCCGACGCGGACGACGATGACGAAGCCGGTGGCCTGCCGCCACTGCCGCCGGGCGGCAAGAACTACATCACCCGCCCCGGCTACGACCGGCTGCGTGCCGAGCTGTTCCAGCTCATGGACGAAGAACGGCCGAAGATCGTGGAAATCGTGCACTGGGCTGCCAGCAACGGCGACCGATCCGAAAACGGCGACTACCTCTACGGCAAGAAGCGGCTGCGCGAAATCGACCGCCGCATCCGTTTCCTGACCCGCCGACTGGAGATCGCCGAGGTGGTCGATCCGTCGCTGCACCACGGCAACGACCAGGTGTTTTTCGGTGCGACCGTCACCTACGCCGACGAGCAGGGCCTGGAGACCACCGTGACCATCATGGGTGTCGATGAGGCCGACAGCGCCAGTGGCCAGATCAGCTGGATCTCGCCAGTGGCGCGCGCACTGATCAAGTCGCGCGTGGGCGATGTGGTGAAGCTGGCCGTGCCGGGCGGGCTGCAGGAGCTGGAAGTCCTGTCGGTCCGTTACCCCGACCCGACCTGACCCGATCACGAGACCTCAGGCCTTGGCCGGCTTGAAGCGCTGGGCCTTGATGACCGAAGGCGTGCGCTTGAGACTGCGTAGCACATCGGCCAGGTGCTGGCGGTCGCGCACGGCCACCGAGAAGCGGATGTCGGTGGCGGTCTGGGCCGGTTCATCGCCCATGTCCACATGGGTGATGTCGCCTTCCGCCGCGGCTATCGATGCCGCCACCCGGGCGAGCACGCCCTTGCCGTTGGTGACGGTGACCACGACGGTGGTGTCGAACGGACGGGTCGGCTCGTCGGCCCACTCCACTTCCAGGAAACGTTCGGCATCCCGGGCCCTGAGCCGGCGCGCCACGACGCAGTCCTCGGCGTGCACCACCAGACCTTCGCCCCGGCCCAGATAGCCCACGATGCGGTCGCCCGGTATGGGCTTGCAGCAGCTGGCGTACTGGACCGACAGGCCTTCGCTGCCATCGAGCGTCACGACGCCATGCGCCAGGTTGTCTTCCTGCCCCGAGGCGTACCGTTCGGTGCTGATCAGCAGGGCGTCCGGCTTGACGCCGGTCTCGCTCAGCAGGACCGCCAGCTTCTTGCCGACCATGCTGGCGATCCGTTTGCCCATGCCGATGTCCGACAGCAGCTCCTCGAGATTGCGGTTGCCGGTGAAGCGGAGCAGCTTCTCCCAGGTGCCGGCGTGCTCTCCGTCGGTGGGCGGCAGCTGTGCGATGCCTTCGGAGCGCAGCGCCTGCCCCAGCATGCGTTCGCCCAGCTCCAGCGAATGCTCCTGCGCCACCGTCTTGAGGTGATGCCGGATCTTCGAGCGCGCACGACCAGTCTTCACGAACGACAGCCAGGCCGGGTTGGGCTGGGCCTTGGCGTCGGTGATGACCTCCACCACATCCCCGTTCGACAGCTCGGTGCGCAGCGGGCGCTCCTCGCCGTTGATGCGGGCCGACACGGTGCGGTTGCCGACATCGCTGTGGATGGCGTAGGCGAAGTCCATCACCGTGGCCCCGCGGGGCAGCGCCATGATCTTGCTCTTGGGCGTGAACACATAGACCGCGTCCGGGAAGAGGTCGATCTTGATGTGGTCCCAGAACTCGCTGGCGTCGTGCGTTTCCTGCTGGATGTCCAGCAGCGACTGCAGCCATTGCGTGCCCAGGCGCTGCGACATGTCGCTGTTCGGCTCGCTGGCCTTGTAGAGCCAGTGGGCCGCCACACCCGACTCGGCCACCACGTCCATCGCGTGGGTGCGGAGCTGGAATTCGATGTTGGTGCCGAACGGCCCGATCAGCGTGGTGTGGAGCGATTGGTAGCCGTTGACCTTGGGTATGGCTACATAGTCCCGGAACTTGCCGGGCAACGGCTTGTACAGCTGGTGCAGGGTGCCCAGGCCGGTGTAGCAGTCGGTCAGGTCCGGCACGATGATGCGGAAGCCGTAGATGTCGGTCACCTGCGAGAACGACAGGTGCTTGCTGTCCATCTTGCGGTAGACCGAGTAGAGGGTCTTCTCGCGTCCCATGATGCGAACAGCCATGCCCTGCTTCGCGAAGGCCGCCTCCACCTCGCGCTGCACCCGGGTGATCAGGTCGCGGCGGCGGGTGCGCGACTTGTTCAGGGCCTTTGACAGCACCTCGTAACGCCAGGGGTTGAGGAACCGGAACGCCAGGTCCTGCAGCTCCCGGTAGGTGAAGTTCAGGCCCAGCCGGTGGGCGATGGGTGCGTAGATTTCCAGCGTCTCGCTGCTGATGCGCTGCCACTTGCTGCGCGGCATGTCACCCATGGTGCGCATGTTGTGGGTGCGGTCGGCGAGCTTGATCAGGATGACCCGCACATCCTTGGCCATCGCCAGCAGCATCTTGCGGAACGACTCTGCCTGGTTCTGCTCCCGGGTGTCGAACTCCAGCTTCTCCAGTTTGGTGAGCCCGTCGACGATGTCGGCCACCTGGGCCCCGAAGCGCTCCACCAGCTCCTGCTTGGTCACGCCGCAATCCTCGATGGCGTCGTGCATCAGGGCCGCCATCAGGGCCTGGGCGTCCAGCTTCCACTCGGCGCACTGGGCCGCCACCGCAATCGGGTGGGTGATGTAGGGATCACCGTTCTTGCGCAACTGACCCAGGTGGGCTTCGTCGGCGAATCGATAGGCTTGCCGAATGCTTTCGATGTCGGCCGCACCGAGGTAGTCAAGCTTGCCCAGGAGCGCGGCAAAGCTGGCAGCAGCCGCACTGTCGGCCGGCCGTGCAGTCGGGGAGGGCAGGGCGCCTGTCGGCGCGTCGGACATCATCCCGTTACTGTAGCTTGAGATGCAAAACCGGCGCAGTCACCCGGGTCGGCATCGGCGGACGAAAAAAAACACCGCCGCAGCGGTGTTGGGTGTCGCGCCGCAGAGCGGTGTGACCTGCGGTCAGACCGGCACCTTCTTCAGCATTTCCACGCCGACCTTGCCTTCGGCAATTTCGCGCAAGGCGGTGACGCCCGGCTTGTTCTTGCTTTCGATCTTGGGTGCGTGGCCCTGGCTCAGCATGCGGGCACGGTAAGTGGCTGCGAGCACCAGCTGGAAGCGGTTGGGGATTTTTTCCAGGCAATCTTCGACGGTGATGCGTGCCATGAGCGGGCTCCAGGTGGGATGTCAGTGGATGTTGAGCGCCGAGAACGTCTCGCTGCGAGCGATTCGTTGTGCGGAGTAGCGCAACCTTTGCGCGTGCACGATGGCCTTGAGGTCGAACAAGGCGCGCTCGAATACCTCGTTGATTATAACGAAGTCGAATTCGCGGGCATTGGCCATCTCGGTGGCTGCGTTCTGCAGGCGCAGGTCGATCACCTCGGCGCTGTCTTCGGCACGGCGTTCCAGCCGCGACCGCAGTTCTTCCCAGCTGGGTGGCAGGATGAACACCAGCACCGCGTTCGGGAAGATGCGTTTGACCTGGATCGCGCCCTGGAAGTCGATCTCCAGCACGACGTCGGCGCCCATCTTCATGCGCTGCTCGATGGCCTGCTTGGAGGTGCCGTACCGGTTGCCATGCACCTTGGCCCATTCGAGGAAGGCGTCCTGGACCACCATCTGGTCGAAGGTCTCGTTGCTGACGAAATAGTATTCGCGCCCGTGCAGTTCCTGTCCTCGGGGTGCGCGGGTGGTGTGCGAGACCGAGGGCTGGACGCGCGAGTCCAGCTCCATCAGCGCCTTGACCAGGCTGGATTTGCCGGCCCCGCTGGGGGCTGCGACGACGAACAGGTTGCCGGGGTATTGCATCAGGGGGTCATTCGATGTTCTGCACTTGTTCCCGCATCTGCTCGATCAGCACCTTCATGTCGACCGAGATGCGGGTCAGTTCGATGCTGGACGATTTGGAGCCCAGCGTGTTGGCTTCACGGTGCAGTTCCTGGATCAGGAAGTCGAGCCGCTTGCCGATCTCGCCGCCCTTGCGGATGAGGCGTTCGATTTCCTCAAGATGGGAACCCAGTCGCGTGAGCTCTTCGGCCACGTCGATGCGGATGGCGTAGGCGGTGGCCTCGCTCAATGCCCGGTCACGGGCCTGCTCGGTGGCGCCGACGGTGGCCGCCTCGGCGCCGAGTGCTTCGTTCCAGCGGTCCAGGAAGCGCTGCCGCTGCAGTGCGACCAGCTGGGGAATCAGGGGGCCAGCCTCACGGGCCAGGGTTCGCAGCTGGTCCAGCCGGTCGGTGAGCATGGCGGCCAGCCGTTCACCCTCCCGCGCACGCGCCTGCCGCAAGCCCTCCAGGGCCTGGTTGGCGAGTTCCATCAGGGGCTCGTGCTGGTTGCCCGGTGCGGCAGCCTGGCGGCCGGTGAGGTGCATCACCTCCGCTACCGACAGGGGTGCTGCGGTGGGCAGCCAGGCCCGAATGGCGTCCTGAACGCCGACCAGCCGCTGCAGCTCTCCCACCCCGGGCGGCCGAAGGGGTTGGTCGGACCGGTTTTCGGCCCAGGCCCGCAGTTCCACCTTGCCCCGTTTGAGTCCGGCAGACAGCAGCTCCCGCAGGGCGGGTTCGGTGCCGCGGAGCTCCTCGGGGAGCTTGAAGACCAGGTCGAGAAAGCGGCTGTTGACCGAGCGGATTTCAATGCCCAACGCGCCGCCGCTGCCCGGTGACACGGCATCGCCCTGCGGCGTTGCGTGGGCCGTGGCGAAACCGGTCATGCTGTAAACTGCCATCGCACTGGGCCCGATCAGAAGGAGTGGTCCGAAACGACGCGTTCCGGAAGCCTGCCGAATTATGTCAAAGGTCAAACCCGCACCCTTGCCGCCCGACACCGTGATCGGTGGTTACCGCATTGTTCGCAAGCTGGCAGCAGGTGGATTCGGCGTTGTGTATCTGGCCATCGACACCGAGGGCCAGCAGGTCGCGGTGAAGGAATACCTGCCATCCTCGCTGGCCACCCGGGGCCCCGGAGAGCTGCTCCCGCAGGTGCAGCCTGAAAAACTCTCGCTGTACCGCCTGGGTCTGAAGAGCTTCTTCGAGGAAGGCCGGGCGCTCGCACAGATCTCCCACCAGTCGGTGGTGAGCGTGCTCAATTTTTTCCGCGAAAACGAGACCGTCTATATGGTCATGAACTACCTCGAGGGTTCGTCCCTGCAGGAGTTCATCATCACGGCCCGCGAGCAGAAGAAGCAGAAGGTTTTCCGCGAGTCGACCATCCGCTCGCTCTATGACGAGGTGCTGCGCGGCCTGCGCATCGTGCACCAGCACAAGATGCTGCACCTCGACATCAAGCCGGCCAACATCTTCATCACCGACGACAACCGGGCGGTGCTCATCGACTTCGGCGCGGCGCGCGAGGTGCTGAGCAAGGAAGGCAACTTCATCCGTCCCATGTACACCCCCGGCTTCGCTGCCCCGGAGATGTACCGGCGCGACTCGTCCATGGGCCCCTGGACCGACATCTACGCCATCGGCGCCTGCATCTACGCCAGCATGCAGGGCTACCCGCCCAACGATGCGCCGCAGCGGCTCGAGAAAGACCGGCTCTCGCTCGCGCTCTCCCGCTTGCGCGGCGTCTACTCGGACAACCTGATCGAGGTGGTGGAGTGGTGCATGTCGCTCGATCCGTTGTCGCGGCCGCAGTCGGTGTTTGCCCTGCAGAAGGAGCTCAGCCGCGAGACCGAACGCAGCTACACCAAGCTGACGGTGGCCGAGAAGATGCGGCTGCAGTTCGACAACATCGTCTCCGACAAGAAGGGCGGGCGCGGCCGTTCCACCCAGGCGGGCACCCGATTCCGATGAAATTTTCGGTCTACCAGATCAGCCGGCAAGGCGGGCGCGAGCGCAACGAGGACCGGATGGGTTACGCGTACACGCGCGAATCCGGCCTGTTCGTGCTGGCCGACGGCATGGGCGGTCACCCCGAAGGCGCCATGGCCGCGCAGCTTGCGCTGCAGACCTTCTCGGCCTATTTCCAGAAGACCGCCAACCCGACGGTCCGCGAGGTGCCGGACTTCCTCTCCAGTGCGCTCATGGCGGCGCATCACCAGATCATCCGGTACGCGGCCGAGAAGGGCATGCTGGACACGCCACGCACCACGCTGGTGGCGGCCCTGATGGAACGGGGCCAGATGCACTGGGTGCATTGCGGTGATTCCCGTCTGTACGTGGTGCGCGACGGTGCCCTGCTCACCCGCACCCGGGACCACTCCTACATGGAGCAGCAGGCCCACATGGGCCGGGCCACCGAGCACATCAACCGCAACATCCTGTTCACCTGCCTCGGCTCGCCGGCCAAGCCGGTGTTCGACCTCTCCGGCCCGCTGTCGCTGCAGCAGGGCGACCGGGTGCTGCTGTGCTCGGATGGTCTGTGGGGCACGGTGTCGGACGAAGAGATCGCGGCAGAGCTGTCGCGCCATGCACTGGAGCATTCGGTGCCCGACCTGGTCGAGACCGCCTTGAAACGCGGCGGTCCGCGGTGCGACAACGTCACCGTGCTGGCCATGGAGTGGGAAACCGCCGAGGCGTACCAGAACTCGCGCGTCTCGACCGACGATGTCGAAGACGGCTTCTTCGCCTCCACCATCCAGTCGGGCACGCCCGACTCGACCATGGACGATCTGGACGACGCCGCCATCGAGCGGTCGATCGCCGAGATCAATGCCGCGATCCGGCGCACCGCCGAAAAGAATTCCTGAGTTTTCCGAGGATCTCCCCATGACCGCTGTTTCCCGGCCCGGCCAACGGGCCGTCGATGCCCTGCGCCCGGTGCGCATCACCCGTGGCTACACCATGCACGCCGAAGGCTCGGTGCTGATCGAGTTCGGCCATACCCGTGTGCTGTGCACCGCCTCGGTTGAAGAGAAGGTGCCGCCGCACAAGCGGGGCAGTGGCGAGGGTTGGGTCACGGCCGAATACGGCATGCTGCCGCGCGCCACCCACACCCGCAGCGACCGTGAGGCGGCGAAGGGCAAGCAGAGCGGCCGCACCCAGGAAATCCAGCGGCTCATCGGCCGCTCGCTGCGCTCGGTGTTCGACCTGTCGAAGCTGGGTGAACGCACCATCTCGCTGGACTGCGACGTGCTGCAGGCCGACGGCGGCACGCGCACCGCCAGCATCACCGGCGCCTTCGTGGCGGCGGCCGATGCGGTGGCGCGCCTGATGGCCGAGGGCCGCATTGCCGAGTCGCCGATCAAGGACCATGTGGCCGCCATTTCGGTGGGCATCCTGCAGGGGCAACCGCTGCTCGACCTGGAATACGTCGAGGACTCGGCCTGCGACACCGACATGAACGTGGTCATGACCGGTGCCGGCCACTATGTCGAGGTGCAGGGCACCGCCGAGGGCGTGGCCTTCTCGCGGCGCGAGATGGATGCCTTGCTGGGCCTGGCCGAGAAGGGCATTGCCGAGCTGGTGGCTCTGCAGAAGCAGGCACTCGGCGCATGAAGCTGGTGCTGGCCTCCAACAACGCCGGCAAGCTGGCCGAGCTGCAGGCGTTGTTTGCACCGCTGGGTGTGGAGCTGGTGCGCCAGGCCGACCTCGGCATTCCGGAGGCACCCGAGCCGCACCGCACCTTCATCGAGAACGCGCTGGCCAAGGCCCGCCACGCCGCCCGCGAAAGCGGTCTGCCGGCGCTGGCCGACGATGCCGGCCTGTGTGTCGAAGCCTTCGGTGGTCTGCCCGGTGTGGACACCGCCTTCTATGCCACGCAACACGGCTATCCCAAGGGCGATGACCACAACGTCACCGCCCTGCTGGAGCAGATGCAGCCCATCACCGACCGGCGCGCGGCGCTGGTGAGCACGTTGGTGGCCCTGCGCAGCGCCGACGACCCCGAACCGCTGGTGGCGACCGGGCGCGCGCCGGGTCTCATCACCCGCGAGCGCATCGGCAGCAACGGCTTCGGATTCGACCCGGTCATGTTCCTGCCCGAATTCGGCAAGACCTTTGCCGAGCTGCCGACCGAGGTCAAGAACGCAAACAGCCACCGGGGTCGCGCCGCCCAGGCCATGCTGGCGCTGATGCGCGAGCGCTGGTTCGCATGACCGACCCTGTCGACATCCGGCACTGGATGCGGCCGGGCACGCTGCAGCTGCAGGCGCTGCCGCCGCTCTCGCTCTACATCCACCTGCCGTGGTGCCTCAAGAAGTGCCCCTACTGCGACTTCAACTCGCACGAGTGGGCGGGTGACAGCGGCCCCGCCGCGCCGCCCGAACAGCGTTACCTCGACGCCCTGCGCGCCGATCTGGAGGCGTCGCTGCCCCTGATCTGGGGTCGCACGGTGCACAGCATCTTCATCGGCGGCGGAACGCCCAGCCTGTTCTCGCCGGAGTCCATCGACCGGCTGCTGGCCGACGTGCGCGCGCGGGTGCGGCTGGAGGCCGATGCCGAGATCACGCTGGAGGCCAACCCGGGCACCTTCGAGCGGGACCGCTTCCGGGCCTTCCGCCAGGCCGGGGTCACCCGGTTGTCGATCGGCGTGCAGAGCTTCAACGACCGGCACCTGAAGGCACTGGGCCGGGTGCATGACCGGGCACAGGCGCTGGCGGCGGTGGAAGAGGCGGCGCGCAGCTTCGACACCTTCAACCTCGACGTGATGTACGCGCTGCCCGGGCAGACGCTGGCGCAGGCCGAGGAAGACATGCGCACCGCGCTCTCGCTGGCACCGCCGCACATCTCCATCTACCACCTCACGCTGGAGCCCAACACCTACTTCGCCAAGTTCCCGCCGGCCGTGCCGGACGACGACGACGCCTACGCCATGCTGGACCGCATCACCGAGCTGACCACCGCGGCCGGGCTGCAGCGCTACGAGGTGTCGGCCTATGCGAAGCCGGGACACGCCTGCCGCCACAACCTGAACTACTGGCAGTTCGGCGACTACCTCGGCATCGGTGCCGGTGCCCACGGCAAGCTCAGCTTTGCGCACCGGGTGGCGCGCACGGTGAAGCTGCGCGACCCGCGCCGCTACATGGAACAGGCGCTGACCGGGCAGGCGCTGGCCAGCATGGACGAAGTGGCCCGCGCCGATCTGCCGTTCGAATTCATGCTGAACGCGCTGCGCCTGAAGGACGGCTTTGCGCTGCAGGACTTCATGGAGCGCACCGGCCTGCCGCTGTCGTCCATCGATGCAGCGATGCGGGAGGGCCAGCAGCGCGGTCTGCTCGACTGTTCTGCTGGCCGGGTGAAGCCGACCACGCGGGGGCTGGACTTCCTGTCCGACCTGCAGTCGCTGTTTCTGCCGGACTGAGCCGCTCCCGGTCGCTGCGCCGCCGGTGGGTGGGCGGGCTTCAGGGCACCAGCGCCACCGACTTCACCTGCGCCCAGACACCATCGCCCGGTTGCAGACCCAGCTGCTGCAGCGCACGCCGGGTCACCCGGGCCAGCAGCAGCGAGGGGCCGCAGCGCAGCTGCACCAGGCACTGCGACGGATGGGCGTCGTCGGCCACATCGCCCATGACACAGGGCAGATGGTTCTGGATGCTGGTGCCCACCGGCTCACCCAGGGTCAGGCTGACGTCCCGGGCCAGCACCCGCAGGCGCACCTTCGCACCGAGGGGAAGGCCCGCGTCCCGCAGCCACAGGCTGCCACCGGGAATGGCCACCCGCATCAGGTGCCAGGGCGCATCGCGCTCGACCACCTCGCCCTGCAGCAGGGCGGCGGCCCGTTCGCCGTCGAACACCGGCGGGTGGATGGCCGACATCAGTTCGGCCGCCGGGCCGCTGGCGCGCACCCGGCCCTGTTCCAGCACCACCAGGTGATCGGCCAGCCGCGCCAGCTCGTCGACCGAGTGGGTCACGTACAGCATGGGCAGATTCAGCTCGTCGCGCAGACGCTCCAGCCAGGGCAGCACGTCCTGCCGGCGGGCCGGGTCCAGGGCGGCCAGCGGCTCGTCCAGCAGCAGCACCCGCGGCTCGGTGGCCAGTGCGCGTGCAATGGCCACGCGCTGCCGCTCGCCGCCCGACAGGTGCTCCGGCCGCCGCGACAGCAAATGGCCGATGCCCAGCAGCTCCACCGCAGCATCGAGGGTGGCGCGGGCCTGCGCCGAGCGCACCCGGCGTTGCCCGTAGTGCAGATTGCCCAGCACGTCGAGGTGGTCGAACAGACTGGCCTCCTGGAACACATAGCCCAGTGCGCGGCGATGGGTCGGTACAAAGGCACCGGTCCGGTCGTCCTGCCAGACGTCGCCCCCCACCACGATGCGCGACTGCACCGCGCGTTCCAGCCCGGCCACGCAGCGCAGCAGGCTGGTCTTGCCCGAGCCGGAAGGGCCGAACAGCACGCTGATGCCGCGCGGCGGCAGCGTCAGGTCGGCTGCCAGTTCGAAGCCGTTGCGCGGCAGCCGCAGCCGGATCTGCAGGGGCGCCGGTGTCATGCCGGCACCCGGCCCTGCCGGCCCTTGAGCCAGGCCAGCCCGGCCAGCACCACGAACGAGAACACCACCATGAACAGCGCCAGCCCGTGGGCCTGCGCGTACTCCATGGCTTCGACATGACCGTAGATCTGGGTCGACACCACCCGGGTCTGGCCCGGTATGTTGCCCCCGATCATCAGCACCACGCCGAACTCGCCCACGGTGTGCGCAAAGCTCAGGATGGCGGCGGTCAGCAGGCCGGTGCGGGCCTGCGGAAGCGCCACGGTGAAGAAGGCGTCCAGCGGGCTGGCGCGCAGCGTGGCCGCCACTTCCATCGGGCGCTGGCCCAGCGCTTCAAACGCGTGCTGCAGCGGCTGCACCGCGAACGGCAGCGAGAACACGATGGAGCCGATCAGCAGGCCGGTGAACGTGAACGACAACAGGCCCCAGCCCATGGCCTGGGTGAACTGGCCCAGCGGGCCCTGCGGACCCATGGCGACCAGCAGGTAAAAGCCCAGCACCGAGGGCGGCAGCACCAGCGGCAACGTGACCAGCGCAGCCACCGGGGCACGCCAGCGCGAGCGGGTCTGCGACAGCCACCAGGCCAGCGGCGTGGCGATCAGCAGCAGCAACAGGGTGGTGACGGAGGCCAGCTTCGCGGTCAGGGCGATGGCTTGCCAGGCTTCGGGGGCGAGCAGGGGCATGGGGGGCAGGTGTCAAGGGCTGTAGCCGTGCGCCAGGATGATCTGCCGCGCGGCCGGCGAGCGAAGGTAACGCATCAGCGCCTGGGCCGCCGGGTTGTCCCGGCCGCGTTGGAGCAGCACCGCGTCCTGCTGCAGCGGGCTGTGCAATTCGGCGGGCACCACCCATGCCGAGCCCGAAGTGATCCGGCCGTCCACCTGCACCTGCGACAGCGCCACGAAGCCGGCCTGCGCATTGCCGCTGGCCACGAACTGGTGCGCCTGCCCGATGCTCTCGCCCTGCACGAATCGGGGTCGCAGCGTGTCGATCAAACCCAGGCGGCGGAGGGTCTCGACGGCCGCTGCGCCGTAGGGCGCCAGCTTGGGGTCGGCCAGTGCGAGCCGGGTCAGATTCGGGCTGCGCAGCACCGCGCCTTGCGGGTCGACCCCACCGGGCGATGCGCTCCACAGCACCAGCCGACCCACCGCATAGGTGAAGCGGCTGCCCTGGACCCCGAAGCCTTCGCGTTCCAGTCGTTCAGGGGTGGCGGCGTCGGCCGCCAGCAGCACCTCGAACGGGGCGCCATTGCTGATCTGGGCGTGAAAGCGGCCGGTGGAGCCGAAGGCCAGCACCGCCCGGTGACCGGTGTCCTGCTCGAAGCGGGCGGCGATCTTCTGCATGGGCACGGTGAAGTTGGCCGCCACCGCCACCGACACCTCGGCGGCCTGGACAAAGCCGCCGAGCAGGGCGGCCCCCAGCAGGGCGGCCCGGCGCATCCATCGGCTGGCTCTGGCATTCGGCATGGTCGACTCGCTATTCATCTACTGAATAGCGCGGCAGTATAGGCCATCGCCTAACATCGCCGCATGTCCGCCCGCACCACCCGATCCACCCGCTCCACCTCGCACGCACTGCCCCTGGCCGAGGTGCTGGGCCACGGTGCCAGCGACAAGCGAATCGACATCCTGCGGCGCATCGGAGAGGCGGGCTCCATCTCGGAGGCTGCGCGTGCCTCCGGCGTGAGCTACAAGGCGGCCTGGCAGGCGCTGGAGACGCTGGCCAACCTGGCCGGCGTGCCGCTGCTGGAAAAGGCCGTGGGTGGCAGCGGCGGTGGTGGTGCGCGGCTGACCGCCGCCGGCCAGCAGGTGCTGCAGGCAGCCGATGCCCTGGCACAGGCCCGTGCCCGGGCGCTGGCCGATTGGCAGGCGCAGCCACGCGACGGGACGTCGGCGAGCGGCATTCAGCGGGCCGCACTGGCCCTGCGCACCAGCATGCGCAATCAGTTTCCGTGCCGCGTGACGGGCGTGCGCCCGCTGCAGGGCATGGTGCAGGTGCGTCTGGCGCTGGCCGACAGCCCGGGGGCCGGGCTGGTGCTGCTGGCGCGCATCACGCGCGAGAGCTCGCAGCTGCTGGGTCTGAAGGCTGGATTGGCGGTACTGGCCCTGTGCAAGGCCACCGCGGTGACGGTGACCCACGCCGCTGATGCGGTGGCCGCCGACGAGGGCCGCAACCGGCTGCAGGGCGTGGTGACCCGCCTGCCCAGCCGTCGTCAGGCGGCCGACGAGGTCGGCCTGCAACTGGCCGACGGCCTCCAGCTGGTGGGCTTCGCGGCGGCCGGGCACGGGCTGCGGGTCGGCCAGCCGGCGCAGGCTTCGGTGGACGAATCTGCCGTGGTGCTGGCCTTGCCGGGCTGAACGGATATCCATCAGGGTCATCCCGGTACCGGTGTGGGTGCGGCGTGGTTAGTCTGAATTCATGACCGAGAACGAACTGGACCCACAGCGTCTGCGGCAATTGATGGCGCCAGCCGTCGATGCGGTGTGCGCCCACCGCATGGCCTGCGGTCGTGCCCCTGATCTGGAGCAGATCACCGCCATCCGCGAGGCCCTGGAAGACCACGTGGTGCAGGCGTTGCAGCAGGTCGACCTGACCGTGATGCCACGCGACTGGTCATGGGAAAAAGCCGCCGAGGCGTTTGCCGCCGACCTGGCCGATGCGTTGATGAAGGCCCGCTGACGCGGCGCTGCGCGGCTCGGGTTAACCTCGGGCGTTTCCACCCGAAGACAGAAAGGACCGGCCATGAAAGGCGACCCGCAAGCCATTGCCCATCTGCAGGCGCAGCTCAAGAACGAACTCACCGCCATCAACCAGTACTTCGTGCACTACCGCATGCTGAAGCACTGGGGTCTGGACAAGCTGGCATCCAAGGAATACAGCGAATCCATTGGCGAGATGAAGCATGCCGACCAGCTGATGGACCGCATCTTCACGCTGGACGGCCTGCCCAACCTGCAGGACCTCGGCAAGCTCAACATCGGTGAGGACGTGCCCGAGATCCTGCGCAGCGACCTGGCACTGGAAACCGCCGCCCAGGCCACCATCAAGAACGGCATCGCACACTGCGAATCGGTGCGCGACTACGTGTCGCGTGACCTGTTGCAGCACATCCTGGACGACACCGAGGAGCACATCGACTTCCTCGAAACCCAGCTGGAGCTGATCGAGAAGGTCGGTCTGCAGAACTACCTGCAGAGCCAGATGGGTTCGGTCAGCTGAGACCCCTCTGCCGGGCGGGGCTTGCGGATTTGAATGAGAGTAATTATCATTCTCTCACATTCCGCCACCGCACACCGCCCGCCATGATCGTCTGTGTCTGCCACCGCGTCAGCGACAAAACCATTGCCCAGTGCGCCCGCGCCGGCATGGCCTTCGACGACATCCAGCTCGAGCATGGCGTGGCCACCCAATGTGGCCAGTGCGAAGGCTGTGCCCGCGACCTGTGGGCCGAATGCGCACCGGGCCAGCGGGTGCTGCACCTGCGCCGCGAAGATCCGGCTGTGCCCGTGGCGGCCTGACCCCACCGGCGCGGTCAGGCGAGCGCCTGCTTGTGGATGCGCCCGTCCTTCATGATGAGTTTCAGTGACCGCTCCGGGGTGCCCAGGAAGGTCAGGTCGGTGGACGGGTCGCCTTCGACCACCAGCAGATCGGCCATGGCGCCTTCCGCAATCACACCCAGCGGCGCCGGGTAGGGGTTGCGCGGGCCTGAAAGCGCCAGCAACTCGCCAGCCGAGCCAGTGGCCAGCTTGAGCGCCTCCAGCGGTGGCATGAAGCGCGCCAGCTTGGCCAGCTGACGGCCCTGCGACGCCGCACCCTGCGGGTTGAACAGGATGTCGGTGCCGAAGGCCATCTTCACGCCCAGCGAGCGGCCTTCGCGGAAGGCGCGCTCGGTGCCGGAGGCCACCTGCTGCTGCTTGGCGATGCTGGCCGGGTCGGTGTACTGGTTGGCGTCCTCGTCGGCCAGGAACGGCTGGATGGACCACCACACGCCCTCGTCGCGCATCATCCGGATGGTGGCGGAATCGGCCAGCTGGCCGTGCTCGATGGACTTGACCCCGGCGCGGATGGCGCGCTGGATGCCTTGCGAGGTGTAGACATGGGCGCACACATAGGTGCCCCAGTCGGCGGCGGCCTGCACCGCGGCCTTCATTTCCTCTTCCAGGTACTGGGCGGCGTCCAGCGGGTCGTAGGGGGAGGCCACGCCGCCGCCGGCCATGATCTTGATCTGGCTGGCCCCGCGCATGAGCTGTTCCCGCGCGCGGCGCAACACCTCGTCGCGGCCGTCGGCAATGGCGGCGGCGCCCATGCGCTCGCTGTAGGAGGGGCCGTCCTGCGGCATGCGCGGCAGCTCGCTCAGGAACCGGAAATCGCCGTGACCCGAGGTCTGCGACACCATGGCGCCGCTGGGGAAGATGCGCGGTCCGTCGATCACGCCCCGGTCGATGGCGAGCTTGAGGCCGAACGAAGGGCCGCCGACATCGCGCACCGTGGTGAAGCCGCGCATCAGCGTGGCGCCGGCCTGGCGCCCGGCCATCAGGTGCACGAAGCCCACGTCCTGCGTCATGGCGGCGACCTGGCTCACGCCCACCAGGGAGGCATGCCAGTGCGCATCGATCAGGCCGGGGATGACGGTGCGGCCACCGCAGTCGATGCGTTGCGCTTCGGCCGGGCCTTGCCCCGCCGGCACCAGCCCCGCGATGCGGCCATCGCGCACCAGGATGTCGCGCCCGGCCTGCAGCCGCGGCGTGCGGCCGTCAAAAAAACGCAGGTTGGTCATCAGCAGCGGGGGGCGTGTGCCGGCCGGCTGGGCCTGCACATGCGAGGGCTGCAGGCCGAGGCCGGCGAACAGCGCCAGCACGGCGGCACTGCCGCCCAGGAATTCGCGCCGCGACAGATCGGCCTCGATGCGCCGCATGGCAGCGCGGGTGATGGCCGCGCCACAGAGGCAGGGCTTGATGCCGGCGGGCGAGAGCGCTTCCTCATCGGGGTGGCGCGTGTAGCAGACCATGCACATGGTTGTCTCCCTGAAGCCCTGGCGCACACACGCCACACAGGCCGCAGCCGCCGGTTATAGCGGGATTTGCGGCGGGTGCTGCAAATGGCCGAGGGGGAGATGTGCCGGCAGAGCCTGTGAGAGTGAAACTCACTGGTCATCACCGATGGGCAGATCCATGACTCACGTGCGCCGCATACAAAGGGACAATATTGCCCATGGACCTCATCAAGACTTTCGGATTGTTCGTGGTGACTGCGCTGGCGGAAATCATCGGATGCTACTTGCCGTACCTCTGGCTGAAGGAGGGCAAGTCCATCTGGCTGCTCGTGCCGGCCGGCATCAGCCTGGCGCTGTTTGCGTGGCTGCTTTCCTTGCATCCAACAGCGGCTGGCCGGGTCTATGCCGCCTACGGTGGCATCTACATCGGGGTTGCCATCATTTGGCTGTGGCTGGTGGACAAGGTCACCCCGACAACCACCGACTGGGTCGGTGTCGGTCTTTGCTTCCTCGGGATGGCAGTCATCATGTTCGGCTCCAGGGCCGACGTCTGAACGCGGGTCGCGGAGAAGCGCCGCTTCCTGGCGCCGCGCCTGGGCGGTTCCTGCTGTGTCAGACGTCGCCACGACGTCAATGCGGGTGAGCCAAAGATCCCGGCCGGAGGCAATCCCGTGCTCGGTCACGCCTTCATCCTTCCCGAAGGCTGGCCGTGTTGCAGCTGATGCGCCTGACTGCAATGCGGAAAGCGACGGCTGGCTCCAAGCCCCGGAACGCCAAGGCAAACGCCGCTCAACCTCGCGCTGTGGGGTTGGCGGGTGCCTGGCCTTCGCCCAGCACTTCACCAAACCCCAGAAATGAAGCTCCATCTGTAGAAGTGGCTTCGGACGCCCATCGACATACCTGTGATCCTGCCTTGACAGGAGACTTCGGGGAGGGGGTCCAGGGGGAGGGGCAGGGCGAAGGGAACACCAGCACGCATCCACCATTCAACGGTCGTGGAGACTCGGGAAGGGCATTCGACCGAACGAAAGAGTCTTGATGTGTCGCAGGATGCTCCCTGCACGATGTCCTCGTCCATACCGCCGCTCACTTCCCTCGGCCTCTGCTGCACCTGCTTCGCTTGGGCGTGTGCCTCTTATGTCCCTGTGCAGGCCTGACCGAGACCTGGCGACCGCTTCTTTCCAGCCTTCCGAGGATCGTGGATGCGGTCCTCCCGCTGATGGCGGAGACTGTGAGATTCGAACCCTTATCTAAACCTATCTACATGTCTGTAGGTGTCGATATCAGCATGCTACTGTGACACTGCTGGTCGCACATCTGTGCATCAAAATTGGAAGGCGTGGGATTCGAACCCACGGAGGGCTTACACCCTCGCCAGTTTTCAAGACTGGTGCCTTAAACCGCTCGGCCAGCCTTCCATAAACGCAGGAGTGCAGTGTACTTGCTGCATCGCATAGCAACTCCCGGTGCTTGTGTTGCAGTGGCTCGTGCGGCCCGGGCAGCACTGACCTTAGAGACCACAAGTTACAGAAAGCCTTGTATGCGTTCGCAGCGGTTGCCGAATGGCCGCAACGGACGGAGTCGTAACCCTCTTAGCCGATCTTTCAGCGGCCACCCGAAGGAGCTCCCTCGTCAGGGATATCTGTTACTAAAGTATGACTTCGCCTATGGAAGTGCAGGTTCTGGGCGCTCACATATCCAGTATGTCAAGGCGTGCTCGGGCATCCCCCAGACATCTCAGTACGTCAGGGGATCGCCGCTGAAGGAAATACCGATATTGAGCGGCGTCACCACAGGCGGCGACTACTTTCTGGGTCCGTCAGACCAGCAGCCCACATATAAGCTGGGAAGAGGGGCTCAGGCAGAGGGCTTGCGCCTGAGGGTCGGCACTGGCACTGCAATCGACCCCATCGGGCACTGATCGGATTGCGTCTAGCTCACCTGCCAAGGCGACCTCGCCGGCTAACATCACCGCGTGTATCGCAGGGCTTTCAAACCACCCCGCATCCGGCGCCTTCATCCGCTCGTTCAGCTCGGGCGGGATTTCCTGCTCTCCCTCTAGGTCGATGGAGGCAACGACACGATAGGAAAGATCCTTGCACGAGACAACGGTTCTCCTCTGGAGTCGGAAGGGGCGCTCAACCTGCTTATCACGTCGAGGATCCATTCGGTATCTTAAATTGAGGCACCAACTCGGCCCCATTCATCGGGCCGCTACAGATTGCATCCAGCCGTCAACCGACCAGCGGCTGCTCTCCGCTTGAAGCTGCGGCGCCGTGCGACGCCACTGCAGCATTCTCGGATGTCGCGAACTCGGATTCAAGCTTCTGTCTCTATCCCAAATTGGGACCGGTGTAGTCGTCACCTGGCCGGCTTGACTTCGACTACTGTTGTTCGGGCGGAACTTGACCATGAGCGCGGATCTGGTCCCACAAGCGCTCATTGAATGCGTGTAGCTCGTCCGTTGCCTCGCTAATGAATTCCACATCTGCCATTACCCGCGCCAAGTCATAACGCTTGTAGCGGTGGCTGATACCGGTGCGGCCAGATTGAGACTTGACGCGCACATACCCACCGGACTTCATGCCCGTCCAGTTTGCATGTGCGTACTCGTTTCGGCGAGTCGCACACTCAGTGAGCATCTTGTCTATATCGCCGATCTCCTCATGGGTGATCTCCAAACCACCATACTCAATCATCTGGCCGTACAGGTCGAGCAACGCACGCGCCTTAGCGGAGAACAGCATGCCAGCCAGGAAGACGTCCATTCGCTCGTCTTGTGTGGCATCTCGCAGGATGGCTTCACGAATAAAGTAGGAGATCTGGTCTTCCAGCGAATTGAAGTAGATGATGATCCAGCCGATTTCGGGAGCGAGATCAGACAAGTAGTCCGCGAGTTCGTCTTCATCTAGGGCGTTCAACTCATCGGCTTGACGAGCGGTCAAACGAAGAGGCTTGTCGGGATCGTCACGATTCAGCATGCACACAGTCTATGCTTACTAGAGAGGGAAAGTGCACTGACTGAACTTTCGCCAGCTGGACCGATGCCAGTTGCGTTGATATGAGCCAATGCCTTTTGAGCTCTGGCTTTTGCGGCAGCTGCCTACACAAAACCGTAGCTTGAAAGTCCACTTCCTGGTCGACTCCAGACAGCCGCAGTCAGGACCCAAATGTCTCAGTTCAGCCTTGACCTGCCTTCCTCGTAACGACGGGCACGTTTGCAGCGAAAGCGGCCGACCAGCGTGGGGAGTTGAGATGCCGCTATCGGCGAGGAACAGCCATCGGTCAAGCGGAAATGCAGTCGCTCAACATTTGAGCTAAGCGGATCGCACCAGCAGGACGCGCAAGGCTGAGAATGAAGTGACAGCTTTGAACGGGATGCCGGTGCGGGTCCGCTCGAGCGATGGGTTAGCTTCAATGCTGTGCCCACTACGTTTTCAGCATTGGTAAGAGCATGCTAAGCCCCCACCACACCGCGGACGCAAGTACGGAGGCAATGACTCCAAGAAGGAAGCCGACAAAGCGCTCTCGCGCAACATCTCTCTTCGACTGAACACCAGCGAGCCTTTGGAAAGCTCCCACATCATTCTGAGCAATCTGCCGAACGGCTTGAAGTTCTCTCTCGGCGATCGCCTTTTCTGCCTGAGTTACACAGAGTGTCTGCAACGCTTGCGCGAGTTCGGCCTTGTTCTGTTCTGCTGCGGTTTTGAGTTCGTCTATAGCACCAAGAGCTTCAGTGAGGTTGAGTCGAGCGGCCTCGATCTTAGCGATACGCTCATCAACCGATTGATGAGGTTCCTCCTTGGGCATGAACTCGACCAAGACCCTGTTCGGCCGAAGGCGGAACTTGAAGACAGGTGTTGTCCAAAGCTCGAAGGCTTTGAATACAACGTTTGCGAGGACCGACGGGAGTTCCATGGAAGGCTAACGTGGAGTTGAGGCGCCTGCGCGGTTTTCTGTGCAGGTTGCCTCGAAGGCTGGGTTAGGTGCCGGTGTGCGTGAAGAACTATATCGATAGTTCATAGTCTGTCTTGTCCTTACAGAGCTTCGACGAAGATGCCTTAGCGCCGAGACTCTTATAGAGTTTGATAGCAGAAACGTTCGTATCAGATACGCCTTCAAAGATGAAGGCAGCGCACTTCTTCGTCTTCGCGGCACCGATAAGTGTATTGATCATGATGGTTCCGTACCCGTTCTTCCTGTACGGTTCGTACACTCCTATCTTGGTTAAACGAAACGTCTTTTTAGCTTCACATGTTCCATGCGCTTTGCCAATCGGCTTTGGCCCGATGCAAGCCTTTAACGAAAAGTTAGTTCCAACAATCGCGGGTGTCCAAGACAACTTCAGCGAAAAAGTATCGTCGTCTTCGGCTATAAGGCACATGGTCTTACCAATCTTTGCGCAACACTTGAATGGCCACAAACGAGACACCTTATGTAATGTATCCCGCAGACCCTGCGGGATGAGTTGGACAGTGGGCGATACACTGGTCACGTAAATCTCCCGACCATGCAATCAGATCAATGGGTTGGATCCAAACACATGCTTTTTATGCAGGTATAAGTAAATCACGAAACTTGACATCACTGCTACAGAGTAACCGCTTCGCTTTGAGGCCTTGCAAGACTGCAATGGGCCGGAAACTGTCGGCCACGCGACGGATATGAGTATTCTCTCTCTGCCTAAAGCCTCCGCGTCGCAGGACGGCACTGCAGCGGTGGCGGTCCGTCGACCGCGCGTGCTCAACTCACGCTAACTGCCACGAAGCGGTCTACTTCCTTAGCGTTGTGGTGCGAGGCAACCGGTGGAAGCCCCTTCCGCTGTACAGCTCTCAAGTTGCCCTACGCGCCCGCTTTCCGACCGCATTGCCTATCGAGACTTACTCTCTAACCCGGTCTGAAACCCCGTTTTTTCTCTAGGGATAGGTGAGGGCCGCAAGTTGGAACCTAAATTCCGTTCCGAGCGGACTTGATATCTAGCAGGTTAATTTGGTCGATCTTATCCTTGTGAATAATAATCGACAGCTTGGCTGGATATTTGAATCGCATCTCGCTGATTCTGAAAGTCCACAACATTATCTTGAGCAGGTCCTCGTCAGATATGTTCTTGTGACCTTTGATTCTAGTGATTCCCGACCCAAAAATGGCGGTTGAGACGCTCTTTTGTGCATACACACTATTTACGCGATCCCAAAAATTGATCATGAATCCAAGAAACTCTGGCATCGTTAGCGAGGCCCGGTTTTGATCGTCGAACTTTGCAAATGCAGTCAATAGAAAATCGTTGAATACACAGATGGTGCCAAGCTGGTATCTCTGCTTTTTTCCAGTCGGCCTGCCTGAGTTCTCGCAAATTAAATCTCCGGCATCAAATCTGTAATTTTCTATGTGCTCATCCAGTTCGGCTGTGGATGTGCTCAAGTGCCTCTGGATGAATATCCCGTTAAGGGACTGATCGCTAATGATTCTATTGTCGACTACCGTATCAAAGTATTCATTGAATGCTATTACCTTAAATCCGTCCTGGTGGAAAAGATCGCCCACCTTAATCTGGACGGTACTACCTTCAACGTCAATTTTGATGCTATTCAGTGTGTTGGACCAGGCCCAGACTGCGACATAGATTAGCGCCAGCAGTATCACAAGGCCCAGAGCAGCCCACGGTTTGCAAGGGGGGGTGTTGAGAAAAATATAAGCCGTCTAGCGAAAAAAATATGTTGTCTGGAATGGTGGTAGCACGACTCCGCCATGGTGACACACACCAGCGCCGGGGTTTTTCTGCGAATGTACTTTTCTACCGCGCATTGATCACCTGTTTTTCGAAAAGCCGTTGTCATCGCACAAAAAGAACTGAACCCGTCTTGATTGGGATGTAGCGCAACTCAGTTCATATAAATCGGGAGATACTGTCGCTATGAGATCAAAGCGATCCAGTTCTATCGCCAACCCACCGGCTCACGCGCTGCTGCAGGAAGCACCACTACGCGGCCTTATCGCGGCCAGGGTACCCACTGGCATCACGGCCCTGGGTAGAAAAGGACACTTTGTCGTCGAAATTCGCTTCGGCGACGGCTTGGCTTGTTGGCTTCCGTTGAAAACTGACCCACTTAGAGCTGCAATTACCATTTAAAGCTGACCCACGTAAGAACCCTATCCTGCTGCTTTTAGTAGCAGGAGATTTCAGGAGTGATAGACGTGGCGACTTTAAGTGTCATAAGACGCTGGGCATTGCGCGAGCAGATGTCCATCCGCGAGATCTCCAGGCGCACAGGCCTGGCTCGCAATACCGTTAAGAAGTACCTGCGGGCGGGCGACGAAGAGCCCCGCTATGCCAAGCGGGCGAGCACCAGCAAGCTCGATCCATACGCTGACAAGCTTTCGACTTGGCTCTTGATCGAGGCAACAAAGTCGCGGAAACAGCGGCGCACTTTGCTGCAGCTCCACACATTCAGCAGGCCCCAAGTCTGAAAAGGAGAAAACGAAGCACTTATCCACAACGTGAGCTGCTTTGCTCACACAAGCGGGTGGGTCAGCATTCGATGGAAATCTCGGGTCAGAGATCAGTGGAACTCAACACCTCGATGCGTTTGCGCGTTGCTATCGGGCAGTCGCCGGTTGTCAAGATCATCCGCCAGCACAGCGCCAAGCTGGGCTTCGCACGATCGGTCGTGCGTCAGAGCCTGCATGCCACCAAACGGAGCTACAGGACGGTGGCGCGCGTAAAGCCTTCGAGATGGTCAATCAGGCGATCAAGCGCTTCCCCGGCATGCTTGATGTCGCCTTTGCCAATCGCCAGCGCGACGGCAGCGTGCAGGCGAGCCATTTCTGGCATGTCGGCCGTTTGCTTGTAGTGCAGGTACCAGAATCGCCGCGACAACCCGTGCAGCATGCGCATCGCACCTTCCGCGAATTCGTTGCTTGCCGCACTGAGGCACAGTTCATTGAACTCGCGGTCGGCACGTACGAAAGCCACATCGTCGCTCCGCGCAGCGTACTTCGTGAACTCGTCGGCGAGACGCCGGAAGGATTGGCGCTCCGAATCGCTGGCCCGCTTGGCGGCGCTGCGGCAGATCAAGCGCTCGATCTCGCGCCTTGTCTCCAGGAGCTTGAGCTGCTTATTGACGTTCATCTCCGATACTAGGAGCCCGCGTTGCGGCATTACGAGGATGAGGTGCTCGCGCGCCAAGCGCTGGATAGCCTCCCTAATGGGCGTGCGGCCGATACCGGTCATCTCGCTTAGCGCTTGCTCGGAGAGGGATGTGCCGGGCCGGATGCGCAAGGTAACGATGGCCTCCTCAATCATTTGATAGGCGAGATCGGTGAGTTTGGCCTTTGGCTCATTGAGTCGGGTAGCCATGCTCCTCGGTGCCGCGCCACTCGTTTGCGAGGCACCCCTGCTTCCACTTCGCCTAATGACCACGTGAAGGTACTCCGAAAGTTTACACCACAGACAATATGGCACTGTCACACATTATGCAATGCAATTAACCGACAAGTAAAATGTAACATATATATGCATATGTAGCTGCGATTGATCGGACCAAATCGTGGGTACACGATGTCGCCCGAGGTGCCCTCGTTGTTGAAGAAGGCCGGCAAGCCTTTCCTGCTCAGCCTGCACTACACCGCTCCGCACTGGCCCTGGGAATGCGCGACGATGCGCACGTGGCTTCCGCGCTGGCGAAGAACCAGTTCCACCTCCGCCGTATTGGCGCTTGAACCACCGAGGCCAGCGCGCACCTCCCCATCAGGAGCAGTTCTGACACTCAGGTAAACCCTTGATACGGCCGAATTGAACCCGCTTGAGCAGCCCTTTGACACACCGCTTGGCGGCACACATCGGCCACAGGCGTGCACGGATCAGCCAACCGCAGCGCGTACGCGATCTGTTCCCCGGAAAATCTTGAACTTTTCCTTGTGCCACTTCGGGCTTGCCGGGTGTGATGGCGATGCGTGGGGCGATCTCCTTCAGTCGGTAGCTTTTGCCTTCGAACTCCAGCATCGCGCATCGGTGCATGAGCCGGTCGAGGATGGCCGAACGCCAAGCGCTTCCCATCATGGCTGTCGCTTGCCCCGGGCTGCAAGATCAGCGGCGGCAAGGTTCTCTCGGCGCACACCCGCAAGACCGCCAACCGGATCACGTGGATACTGCGGATGGCGGCTGTCACGGTCGGCAAAACAGATACCGCTCTTGGGGCCTTCTACCGCAGGCTGGGGGCGAGAATCGGCAAGGCCAAGGCGGTCACCGCCACCGCGCGCAAGATTGTCGTTCTGCTCTACGACGTAATGCGCTTCGTTATGAAATACGTCGATCCCGGCGCGAACTTCTACGAGGCGTGCTATCGGGAGCGGGTGGTCAAGCAACTGCATCGACGTGCTGCAAGGTTCGGTTTCACACTTCAACCGACCGAGGCCGTTTCTTAGGAAGTCTCGGCGATCTTCAGCAGGAGAGAGGACGAGTGATCGGCCTCGAAGATCGCCAAGCTCTGGCCCAAGACATCGACACGGCCCATGCCGCAAGAGCGCGGCTGCAGCCGGCCTGCGAAGTCGCGCGCATTGACGTGCGCACCCTGCAGCGCTGGAAGGCCCGCTCGGGCCTTCCAGCGGGCGATGACAGACCCAGCGCCGTGCGCCCGATGCTCAGCCATGCCCTGAGTGCGGCCGAACGCTCGGCGCTGCCGACGGTTGCCAACGAGCCGCACTTTGCTTGCGCGCCACCGGCGCGCATCGTGCCCATGCTGGCCGACGAGGGCGTGTACCTGGGCAGCGAGTCCAGCATGGCGCGCGTGCTCAAGGCCGCCGGGCAGCGCAAGCGCCGAGGACGTGCCAAGGCACCCAGGGCAACAAAGCCGCCCACCACCCACATCGCCACCGCCTCAGGCCAGGTCTGGTGCTGGGACATGACCTACCTGCCCGCCAGGGTGATGGGCCGCTGGTTCCACCTGAACCTGATCCTTGCCCTGTACAGCCGGAAGATCGTGGGTGCCGAGGTGCACGACAGCGATGACTCCGACCACGCCGTGCACCTGGTGCGCCGCACCGCGCTGGCTGAGGGCATCGCGGCGATGACACCGAAGCCCGTGCTGCATGGCGACAACGGCTCCACGAGCAAGGCCACCACGGTGTTGACCATGCTCAACTGGCAGGGCATCAAGCCCTCCTACTCGCGGCCTCGTGTCAGCGATGACAACGCGTTTGCAGAGTCGTTGTTCCGCACGGCCAAATACCGCCAGGAGTTCCAGGCGCAGGGCTTTGAGACACTGGACGATGCCCGCGCCTGGGCCGCTGGGTTCGTGCGTTGGTATAACGTCGAGCACCGCCACAGCGGCATCCGCTATGTGAGCCCGCAGCAGCGCCACACCCCCGGCAGATCAAGCCATCTTGGCGGCACGGCACACGCTGTATCTCCAGGCCCAAGAGCGCCACCCGGCGCGCTGGTCGGGCGCCACCAGAGACTGGTCGCACATCGACGGGGTGATCCTCAATCCGGAACGAGACGAGATGGTCAAAATGGCTGCCTGCGTTCCACATACTGAGCTCAAGGCTGCGTGACTCAGGCGACAACTACCTTGACGCGCGCCGGGCCGCGCCTCAAGGCCGTGAGTTGTTCGCGCTGCGCATCGTTGAGCACCAGTTCCGTCTTGGGTCTTCCTCTCATGAAGGCTCGGCGGCCACCAGCGCGGTGGAGTGAGGGTTAGTCCTAACTATGTGAAGCAAATTCAACTGCTATATTAGTTATGCGTAATTTGTATCGCAATCGCGATAAACTGCTTCGACAGACTCATATTAAGGACACGGTATGCGAAAAAGCTTATTGAATTTCCTTGCATCAGCGGCGCTCAGCTTCGGGCTTGCGGGCCCCGTTGTCGCGCAGGAGGCCATCAAGATCGGTCAGATCGAGGCCCAGACCGGCCCGTCCAGCTATCTAGGCTTCATGGCCACACAGGGTGCAAAGCTTGCAGTTCATCAGATCAACCAAGCCGGCGGCGTGGAAGTCGGCGGCAAGAAGTACCCGATTGACCTCGACTCGCCAGACACCCAGGGCAGTCCCCAGCAAGGCCTGATTCAGCTCAAAAAGATGCTCGAGCAGGACCACAGAAAGTACATTCTCGGGCCGACGCTCTCGAACGTCTTCAATGGGGTGCGTGAGTACACCCGCGGCTACGACGGCAAACTGCTGATGTTCGCGCCGGCCACCGCCGCGCACCCCGAACTGGGCAAGCCCGGTTACGGCTTTCTGCTGCGCCCGGTCGTTTTCGACACTGCCCCGGAGGGCTTCGGCACCTACATGGTTGAAATGCTTCGCAGCAAGGGTGCGAAGAAGGTCGCCATCCTGATGCAGAACGACGCCTTCGGGCGGTTCGTGGTGGACATCTACAAAGACAGTTTCGCCAAGGCCGGGATCGAGATTCAGACACATTGGTTCGAGGCCAGCACCAAGGACTACTCGGCCGTGCTGGCGCGCATCGCCGCATGGAAGCCGGACTACCTTTTCCCTGGTTACACCGACGCTGCGCTCTACGATATCGTGCAGCAGGCTACACAGCTCGGGCTCACCAAATTCTGGCTGGTGCGCGGCTCCCTCGGCCCCGCCATCAGAAACAAGGCCTCGATCGACGAGTACATCGCCTACATGCCCAAGTACTTCGAAGAGGCCGAGAAAACCGACCCTAAAGTGGCGAAGTTCATCAAGGACTACAAGGACTTCTTCAAGGTCAAGGATTTCCCGTACGACCTGGCCCCGCTTCTGCAAATGGCCTCCTATGACCACGTCTTCATGCTTGCCGAGGCCATGAAGCGCGCGGGCTCGATCAACGACGTGGCTGCGGTCAAGAAGGAACTGCTGTCGATGACCTACGACGGCCTGTGGGTGCAGAAGTTCGACTCCGTCGGCGGTGGCATCCACAGCTATGAGATCGCAGAGGTGCGGCGCGGCGGTGCGATCAAGACGACCCTCGTGAAGCCGGGCAGCAAATGATGCAATTGATCGCGGGCCAGTTGATCAACGGGATCATCGTGGGCTCCCTCTACGGAATCATCGCGCTGGCGGTATCGTTGACGAGCGGAATCACGGGCGTCGTGAACTTCGCGCTGGGCGCATTCATGTTGGTCGGTGCCTACCTCACCTGGCACCTCAACGAAACCTACAGCGTGGCCTTCCCGTTTGCCGTGATCTTGGTTATGGGTGTGGTCGCCTTGATCGGCCTAGTGGCCGATGTGCTGCTGTTCCGCCATACGCGCAACAACCTGATCAACGGCTTGATCGTCTCGATCGGTCTGGTCTCAGTGATCGTGGCGCTCGTGCACATGACGTGGACATCCACCCCGCAGAACATGCAGCCCTTCGTCACGGGCGTATTCACCGTGGGTGGGGTAGTCGTGCCGAAGATGAAGCTACTGATGGGGGTGGTGCTCATATTGATCGTCAGCATGACCTACCTGGGACTCACGCGGACGTGGATGGGGCGTGCGGCCTACGCCTATGCACAAAACCCCGAAGCCGCCGCCTTAATGGGGGTCGCCACCGGCCGTCTCCAAGTCGGCGTGGCCGCCTTTGGTGCGGCCTTGTGCGGACTTGCTGGATCGATGTACGCCACGCTCTACTCACTGACTCCTGACATCGGTGCGCTGTACATGCTCAAGGGCGTCGAAGGGGCGCTGCTGGCGGGTATCGGCAGCGTGATCGGGGCGCTGTTTGGCGGCATGCTGATCGGTGTGGCCGAAGGCTTGGGTTCGGTGTTTCTGCCACTTGCATTCAACGACGCCTATGGCTTGCTGATGCTCGTGCTGGTGCTGCTTTTCAGGCCGGCTGGCCTGTTCGGGGGGCGGTGATGCGAGTGCTTCTGCTTGTGTTGTGTGGTGCAGTCGCGCTCGTCCCGGCGCTCACCGCGAACAACGTCGTGCTGTCGGTGCTCACGTTCACGTTCATCCTGGGCATCCTTGCCGTCAGCTTCAACCTCATCTACGGCATCACGGGCCAACTCACGCTCTTTCACGCGGCGGCCTTCGGTGTGGGGGCGTACGCCACCCACCTCTCGATGGCCCACTGGTCCATCTCCTTCTGGCTGGGAACAGCCTTCGCGCTGGGCTGCGTGGCCGTGGTCTCGCTGCTCCTGGGCATCGTGTGCTTTCGCTTCAGGCTCAAGGAGTTCTACTTCGCGGTCGTGACCCTGGCCTTCGCAGAAATGATCCGCCTGGGGGTGATGAACTGGCACAGCCTGACCAACGGCTCGCTGGGAATCAACTTCAGCCTCAAGCCCAGCGTGTGGTTACCCGGAGCCGGAGCGCTGGTCATCGAGGGGCCGGTGCGTTGGTACTACTTTTCGCTGGCCTGCGTCGTCGTTGTCGTGCTGGCATATCAACTGGTCGTGAATTCATGGATCGGCAACGCGTTCAAGGCCATACGCCTCAATGAGGACGTGGCGGCCTCCCTCGGTCTCAACGCCTTCCGCTACAAGCTTTTGTCGTTCGTTCTGGGCAGCATGGGGGCCTCGTTCGCCGGCGGTCTGTACTCGCACTACATGGGTTTCGTCGACCCGCACTTGCTCGACATTAACCAGTCGCTGGCCATCTTGTCGATGGCGTTGATCGGCGGCACAGGATCGGTAGCCGCCCCGGTGGTCGGCGCGTTGGTGGTCACCGCACTGCCGCACCTGATCGACCTCAATGCCGAGTGGCGTCTGTTGATCTATGGCCTCATCCTGATCTTCACCATCCTGCTCATGCCTCAGGGCATCGTCGGATCACTGCGGAGGCTTCGCAAACATGCTTGAAATCGATCATGTGACCAAACGCTTTGGCGGTCTTGTAGCCGTCGACGACGTGGCATTCCGAATCACCGAACGCGAGATCGTGGGCATCTTCGGCCCAAACGGGTCTGGAAAGACGACGCTGATGAACGTGATCGCCGGTGTCTTCCCGGCCACTCGGGGCGAGGTTCGCTGGAAGGGTCGCGCCCTCGGCGGCCTCAGAACCGACGAGGTCGCGGCATGTGGTGTTGTCAAGACCTTCCAGAACCCGCAACTGTTCCGCGAGCTCACGGTAGCCGAGAACGTACGCGTGGCCGGTCACCTGCTGCTCAAGTCGGAACTCGGCGCGGCACGCGTGCGCACCATCTTGCCGTCTGCCTTCAGAACAGCGGCAGCGCGCAAGATCGACGCGCGGGTGGCTGCCGTGCTTGAGATGACCCAACTGGAAGCGCAGTCGCGCGAACTCGCGGGCTCGCTGTCATACGGTGGCGAGAAGATGCTCGGTGTCGCAATGGCGCTGATGTGCGCACCAAGCATGCTTCTGCTCGATGAGCCGGGCAGCGGACTCTCGCACGATGAGCTGGACCGCCTTTCGGACGTACTCCGGCGCCTGCGCGGCCAAGGCATGACACTGTGCGTCATCGACCACCGGGTCGGCTTCCTCGGTGCGCTGGCGGATCGGGCGATCGTGCTGTACCACGGCTCCAAAATCGCCGAGGGGACCCCATCGCAGGTACTGTCGCAACGAGCGGTCATCGAAGCCTACCTGGGAGACGCTCATGTTGCTTGAGCTGAGCGGCCTGAGTGCCCACTTCGGAAAGAAACAGGTCCTGCACCAAATGTCACTCTCGGTCGGCGAGGGCGAGGTGGTGGCGCTCATCGGCCCCAACGCGGCGGGCAAGTCCACCACCATGCGCTGCGTCCTCGGGTTGAAGGCGACCAGCGCCGGATCGATCGTTTTCCACGGTCGTTGCGTGGATGCTTTGGGCACCTCCAAGAGAGTGCGCGAAGGCCTTGTGCTGGTGCCGGAAGGCCGCCAAGTCTTCACCCAGTTCAGCGTATTGGACAACCTGATGATGGGGGCCTACCACCGTCCTGACCGCGGCCGGATCGACGGCGACCTTGCCAACGTGTTTGGCTTGTTCCCTCGTTTGGCCGAGCGCCGGGCACAAAAGGCCGGGTCGATGTCCGGTGGGGAGCAGCAAATGCTGGCCATTGCGCGCGGTCTGATGAGTCGTCCGAAGCTGCTGTTCATGGACGAGCCCAGCTTGGGGCTGGCGCCGATTGTGATGGAGGAAATCGCCTCCGCGATCCGCCACTTGGCGGCCGGTGGACTGAGCATCTTGTTGGCGGAGCAGAACGCGTCCTTCGCGCTTCGAATGGCAGATCGCGCATATGTCATCGAGTCGGGCAGCGTGGTACTGAGTGGAACTGCCCAAGAGCTTTCAGACGAGCCTCGGGTGCGGCAGAACTACCTCGGGTACTGAAAAGCCCTAGCCCTTTCATGCAACCAAGGAGTCAGAACGTGCGATTCAGGAACAAAGTTGTGATGGTCACTGGAGGTGCCAGCGGGATCGGCGAGGCGTGCATTCGAATGTTTGCCGCAGAAGGAGCGTCAGTAGTCGTAGCAGACCTCCTGGATGAGGAAGCCGGTGCTCTGTGTCGGGCGATCCGGGCCGAGGGCGGAGTCGCGACGTTCATTCATCTTGACGTCTCGCAGGAAGCGCAATGGTCGGCAGCGATCGATGAGATCCAGGAAAAACTGGGACGGCTGGATGTGCTGGTCAACAGCGCCGGCATCAGCGGCTTCGTGCACGACCGTGAAAACACGGCGTACCTGGACCGCATCATGGCTATCCATCTGCGGGGCTGTTTCCTCGCGATCAAACACGGAGCGCCTGCGATCGCCCGATCCGGAGGCGGCGCCATCGTGACACTGTCCTCGATTGCCGCCTATGAGGGCTTCGAGGGTCAGCACATGGGCTACAACGCTGCCAAAGCTGGTGTGCTTGCCATGACACGCTGCGCGGCAGGCGAATACGCCCGCCAAGGTGTGCGTGTGAACAGCGTGGTGCCTGGGCTCATGACACCGATGCGCACCTCGGTGGTATCTGCTGATCCAGTCATGCGGGCCCGCTTTTTCGAGCGTGTGCCGATCAACCGCGAGGGAACTGCCGAGGAGGCGGCCAAGGCTGTCCTGTTCCTTAGCTCAGACGAGGCCTCGTACCTCACCGGCGCTGACTTGGTGGTTGACGGCGGCTATACCGCCTACACCTACTGACTGGGAGCTTGCAGCGATGAGCAGCATTGTTCTCGTTCACGGTGCATGGTCGGCAGCTTGGGCATGGCGTGACTTCCGTGCGCTGCTGACATGCGGCGGAGAGACAGTCTTTACACCGACGCTCACAGGACTGGGCGAACGTCGGCACTTGCTCACACCAAAGATTGAGCTGGAAGACCATATTCAGGACATCTGCGAAGGCCTGTTCATGGAGGATCTGCAAGACGTCGTGCTGGTGGGCCACAGCTACGGTGGCATGGTGATCACGGGCGTCGCCGACCGCATGCCCGACCGGGTGCGGCACCTGGTCTATATCGACGCTTTTATGCCCGACGACGGTGAATGTGTCTTTGACCTGATGCCCTCCGCTCAGGTGGCCATGCTCCGTGATGACGTTGATCGGCATGGCGCGGGGTGGCTGATCCCCGCATCCCCATTGCCAGCAGATACACCACCCGAGGCAGTGCAGTTCGCACAACAGCGCCGCGGGCCCCAACCCATGAAGACGTTCACGTCGCCGATCAAACTGATCGGGCGATGTCGAACACTCCCGGCGACCTACGCCTATTGCACCCGAACCAATGTCTACGACACCTTCAGCCTGTCAGCGCAACGGGCTCGAGAGAGACCCATCTGCCAGTTTCTTACTCTGGACGCATCCCACAACCCCCACCTCACACAGCCGCGAGCGCTGCAGAAGATTCTGCAGGCCTGCCGATCAGGACACGCGACTGGAGTCGAATCATGATGGAGCAACTATGAAAATCTACTCGGGCGATCGAACTATCGACGGCGTGATCGTGTTCGTGAACCAAGCCCACTTGCTGCCTGATACGGGCGGAGCGATTTTTTCGGACACTGGGTTCGAATGGGGGTACGACGGCCCGGGCCCGCGCCAACTCGCGTACGCCATCTTGATCGATCACCTCGGTGACGCGAGTCGCGCCAAGGCGCTGGTTCCGAGATTTGTCGAAGGCTGTGTCGCCAGGCTCGACAACGAGTGGTCGATCTCGAGCGCCGATATCGAGGCTGTACTGAATTCGCCCGAACGAACGGGTCAACGCGCCTGACGCAGCCACGTGCAACGCGCCTGTTGACGCATGGCTGTAAGGCAATCAACTTGGACTATTTCAACGGAGAACGTCATGGAACTTGTTAATACAATCATGGGACAACGGCAGCGGAAGTATCGCGAGATGTATCGCGAGAGAGTCTCCGGCTGGTACAACGGGTGGCTGCACGTCATGATCATCTATCTCGCCGGTTCCAGTGCCTTGTACATCTATGGTGCGAACACGGTAAATGTGCAGTGGTGGGAGTGGCTGGCGCTGCCCTTCGGGTTCATCAGCTACCAGGCCTCCGAGTACATACTGCACATGTATGTCATGCACCGCCCGCGAAAGAACGTAGTGCTGAGGGCGCTATATATCCGCCACACGTTGATGCACCACCAGTTCTTCACCAAGGAGGAAATGCGATTCGCAGACCACAAAGACTGGCGGGTCACATTCTTCCCGCCATTTACGATGCTTGGCCTGACGCTCTTGTCGATCATCCCGTCCTTGGCGGCTGGCATCGTGATTTCGGAGAACGTCGGTTGGTTGCTGATGGCCGCACTCACTGCGAGCTACATGTTCTACGAACTCATCCACTTCTGCTGCCACATTGATGACAACTGGCTGGTTCGTAACATGCCCCTCATCAACACGGCTCGACGACACCACACGGCGCACCATGATCATGCGCTGATGATGCGTGTGAACATGGGCATCGGCACCGCCTTGCCCGATTGGCTGATGGGCACTTCCGACCTTGATCGCGGATTCTGGGGACACTTGTTCAACGGCTACGACGAGAGTCACGTTCGCCCTGGCCTGCAGAAATCGTTCAATGCAGCAGGCACACGTCCAGTGCCGAATCGGCAGGCGGCCGAACGCAACTAACGCAAGGAGAGGACCATGCCCTTCTATGTCAAGTTTCTGGCTTCGCTCTTGATGCTTTCGATCGCTGCTTTGACAGCAATGTACGAGCATTCGAAAGGCCTTGTTTGGCCGACCTACCTCACCATCTTCTTCGGCGCATTCTTGGTGTTTTCGATCTGGATTTTCCCCGACGTGAATGGTGCGAAGCCTGACGAGACGTCTTGAAATTCGGGTGAACACCTGGTTGATGGCAAGGCAACTTGGCCGACCTCGGCACGTTGAACAGGACCCACGTCGCGAGTAGCACGTCGCCGCTCATGACGTAGGACGCGTTCTTGCCCAACATCACCTTGAACGGAAGCACGGGCGTTTTGCATCGTGACGCGCTCGCTCACCTTTGCCAGACCACCAGCGGATGGCCCAGACGAGCCGCACCGCGAAAACTGCGCAGCGTCGCCGCTTCTTGCCGCTGGCGGGCGAGTGGTCGACCCTGATTTATTCACTTTCAAGCAGCCGGCAGTCGCGGTGCCGGTCCGCTGGATGAGCCGTCTGGCCGTTGCTCGCCGCCATCGATTGGTCTCGGTGGCGGCGGTTGTTGTAAGTCGCAATTCCCCGGAGCCCATTCATGGCTAAGTCCATCGCTCGCGGCGCGCCTTCTGCGAGCACCGCCGCCGACAACGACATGTTCACTATCCACACCCGCATCTTCGTGCAGGCCACCGCCATCAAGGCCAACACCCAGGCGTCCTCCCTGTCTTCACCCTGAAGACCTAGACCGCCTTCGAAGAATGCATTCCTCTTGAGCGGGGCACGGACAGCGAGGACCTGTGCAGTGGCGCTCAGGGCTGGGTGCGCTGATGTGTGCGCTCATTGAGGAGATGGAGAGGCGGGCGCGGGCTTGTTGTAGGCGCGCGGCCATCCCACCCGTGAAGGGATCGGTCTAAGCGGCATCGATGGTGTCCACCAAGCAATTAGGTGGACACCATGAATGAAGCCAAGAAGAAGACCCGCCGACGGTACGGCGCCGATCTCAAGCAGCAGATCCTTGCCGAGTGCGCCGAGCCAGGTGCCTCGGCGGCCGGCATTGCCCTGTCACACGGCATCAACGCGAATGTCGTGCACAAATGGCGCCGCCAGGATGGCAGCGCGCTGCCTGCACTGCAGGCTCCCGCATTCGTTCCGGTGCCGCTGCAGCCAGCGCCGTGCGCACCTGCACCGGACATCCGCATCGAGCTGCGTCGTGGCGCTACCAGCGTGTCAGTGAATTGGCCCCTTGAGTCGGCCGAGCAGTGCGCCATCTGGATGCGAGAGTTGCTCAAGTGATCCGGATTCATGCGATGTGGCTGGCCACCGAGCCGCTGAACATGCGATCGGGCACCGAGACCGCGCTGGCGCGCATGGTGTCGGTCTTCGGTGCGGCGCGTCCGCACCACGCCTACCTGTTCGCCAGCAGAAGAGCCAACCGCATGAAGGTACTGGTGCACGATAGCATTGGTGTGTGGCTGGCAGCGCGGCGCCTGAACAGCGGCAAGCTCGTCTTGCCGCGTGATGCAGCAAGTACCGCCTCGCTCAGCGACGCGCAGTTCGATGCGCTGGTGCTGGGCCTGCCTTGGCAGCGCCTTGGCGACGGTGGTGTCATCACCGTGGTCTGACTCTGAAGAGCAGACCGGCGCTTGCCAATTGGGGCATGCGCCAATGGTGCGCATGTGCCAGTGCTGGCACAGTGGATGCCCATGGTGGTCGAGCCTCAATCCCTGCAGAGCCTGAGCGCAGAAGAGCTGCGTGAGCTGACCACGCGCCTCATGACGCAGTTGCGCCACCAGAGCGCGTTGCTGGACAAACTCACGCACAAGATGCGCTCTTGAAGCGCATGAAGTTTGCCGCTTAGTCCGAGCGCTTCAACCCCGAGCAGAAGAGCCTACTTGAAGACGAGATCGAGGCCGACCTGGCGGCCGTGGCCACGGAGATCGATGCGCTGCAGGAAGCGCAGGCACCAGCCAAGCTGGAAGAGAAGAAGGTTCCCAAGCGCGCGCCGCTGCCAGCAAACCTGCCGCGTCGCGAGATCCGCCACGAGCCCGAGTCCACCCTGTGCCAGTGCGGCTGCCAGATGAAGCGCGTCGGCGAGGACGTGGCCGAGAAGCTGGACTACGTGCCCGGTGTGTTCACGGTGGAGCGCCACATCCGGGGCAAGTGGGCCTGCGCGAAGTGCGAGACCATTCACCAGGCACCCGTCGATCCGCACATCATCGACAAGGGCATCCCCACCAACGGGCTACTGGCGCAGGTGCTGGTGGCCATGTACGCAGACCACCTTCCGCTGTACCGCCAGGAAGCGATCTTTGGTCGAGCTGGCCTGGCCATCCCGCGCTCTACGTTGGCGCAATGGGTGGGCTCCTGTGGCGTGCAATTGCAGCCACTGGTCGATGCCATGAGGAATGAGCTGCTGCAGCACCGCGTGCTGCATGCCGACGAGACGCCGGTGTCCATGCTCAAACCCGGCAACGGAAAGACACACCGGGCCTATCTCTGGGCCTACGCCACGGGTGCCTTCGAGACTACCCGGGTGTCGTCTACGACTTCTGCGAATCACGCTCGGGAGAACATGCCCGGCGCTTCCTGGGTGACTGGAGAGGCGAGAGTCCCTTCTATCGAGACTTTCTGATTCCCTATGGTTCACGTCACATGCACGGGGCAAAGCTACACGAGGCAGGTGGTGTTGCCACAATGTTGGGCATTCACCGGGGAGTTGGCCAGCAACCACTGGAGGGCGCCGACTGGCTCACAGCGGAGCGTATCTGCTTTCACCTTACCAAGGCTGCTGGACTCTTTTCCACGACACGCAGGGCGGCGGCGAGCGACGCAATCGCGCGCGAGCTTCTCAACCGGCTTCGCATTCCGGTTTACCTGGTCGATGTAGATCGCCGCGTAGTAATGACAAACAATGCTGCGCAGGCAGGCCGAACGCCCAGTCATCTGCGCGTAGGTAGGGCCGGGCAGCTTGAATGTACCCACCGAGATGCAGACCAGAAGATTGCGCTTGCTTTGGCTGACTTGGACCGTGTACCACCAAATTCTTCGAGCGAGTCGAACTTTCGTCACATGGCGGTGCGCATAACATCCCACGGTGGCGCGGGCGTCCAGTTGCTGTGTCTTGACGCCATGCGACCGAAAGAAACCATGAGCGTTTTCGGACGGCATCCTTTGTTGATGATTGCGCAACACCAGCTGGGCGTCGGCGTGGGGCTCGATCCCTTTTTCCTTGCATCAGCATTCGATTTGACACCAGCCGAGGCGATGGTGGCGTCTGCTATAGCCGCAAGTCTTTCGCAAAAAGAGATTCCGCTGCGCAAGGGTGTATCACTTCACACGGTGCAAACACAGCTCAAATCCATTCACAGCAAACTGGGCGTGCACAAAAGCACCGAATTGGTCGCGCTACTGCATTCATTTTTAGCGGGAGCGGTGGCAACTTGATTCCCTTTGTATGGGGAGCACCACTTCAAATCGACAAGCTTGACCAAAGCTATTACTCTTTAACGAATCTCCACCTTATTGTGCAGGCATACTGGATGGGATTGCCATATATTTTGCCCTCGGTGCAGTTGTTGCAGTTCCCCCCTGAATCAAGATCAAAATATTCTGCGCTGTATGCCACTCCATTGTTACGCTTGTGCCACTTCACCTGAGACTCTGCACCATATTCCGCTTCCGATTTGGCTGCTTCGCATGAGCGTTCGTTTGATGCGCTGGATTTCGAGGAGTGGCCCCTTCATAACTTGCGCATGAGTAAGCGAGGCAGTGCACAATGCAGTCACCAGAATGGTAGAACAAAACAATTTCATATCACAAGAGATCATCATCTACTCCTAGTAATATATAATATGAAACAAAGCGATAGAGTTATCGATGGCAACAAGCTCATTGAAATGGTTGCAGGTTGAAATTGGTAAAACAAATCCTTAGCCCCAGGAAACTGCTCAATAGGTAGATATTTCTTCTCAAGTTATCTTATTAGTTTTTTCCTCAAGCTATTTGTATTTCAGGCTGACATGCAATAGCTTTGAAGGTTTAACTCCCAAGCCAAGAATGAAAGTTTTGGCCCTAGGTCCAAAAACTGCATCCCCTTTCCTGGGTATTGGCTAGCAGCAAAAAGTAGTGGCGTACAGCGCAGCGAATGAAAAGCAGCAAAGCTCGTCGCCTCACCCTTGCAAGTTCGACGGCAGGACGCGCTGCAAAGCGGGCGCCCGAGCTCCAAACTGGGTGACCGCATCAGGCTGATGCTGACCTTCGTCGGCACTAGCCGAACGGCAGCTTCTGGCGGATTCCTGCACTCTAGCCTTGGAGTTGTGGCGCAGTTATCCATCACGATGGGATTGCCAGCTGCTTAGAGCCCTCCCGCGGACGGCCGACTGAGTGCAACGAGGCCCTACATCGAGTACTTGTTCATTCACGGTCAAGGGGCCATGGCCACCCGGGTAGAACACCGCGTCGAAGCCTTCGCCAGTCACATCAGCCAGAGGGGTGGTGTGAGCCAGTGCTTCGATGGCCGCCGGGTCTTTCTTGAACCGCCGTGTGTCATCGGTCTGCGCGTCTTCATCGTCGCTCTTTGGGTCGAGTGAGCGCTACACAATGCCGTCCGATGCCTCGCCGACTCAGCTCCAGCACCAGCCGGCCACCTACAGAACTACCGGCAAGGTCCGCTGTCGCCAGCCCCTGTGATTGCACAAAGCTGGCGAGGGCGTCCGCATGGGCCTCGACCGTCTGCCTGCCTGAAAGCGGGGCCGACTTGCCGTGTCCCGGAAGGTCGACCAGAATCAGTTCGCGCGACTGGCTCAGAGCGGCCAGGAGGGGGTCCCAGGTGTGCAGGCTGGCCCCAGCCCATGGACCATCAGTAGCGGCCGACCCGCTCCCAAGCGTTCGAAATGCAGAGACATGCCGGCATGGTATTCCGATGTTGATCCGGTGGCCTGCCAAGCTGGATGACTGTAGCCCCCTCAATAGTCCGGACGGCGGCTCTGGACTGATTTCACCGGGCGTTCGCTTGCAGTTGCCACTGATTTTCTTGTGGCGCATTTATAACGCAATTTCACGCGTTGTCTTCTTCTATTTGGTGCCTTGTCAGTTGCCTACAGATGAAGCGGCCTCACATGTGCTTATGTGGGTGAACGTCGTGCACTGGAGCATCGATTCACCCGAAATGAGCCTCGCGATACCGACCGCTTCTTGCCGGATGCGGAAGTCAAGCCTTGAAGATGGGCGTAGCAAGGTCGCCTGTTTGGCCTAGAAACCTTCGATAGACAGCTTATATTTTTGCTGCAATACAGCGAGCCTTAGCCAGCACTTCTAGACAGGGTTTGATGAACATTTTTCGTCCAAGCCTTTAGAGTGCATTGCAGACAACATTTAATTTTCGCAACAGGGGGTATGTCAAAAAATATTACCCCAAGAGAAACAGCACCGCTTACAACCGAAGTAATCTGAAGAAATATCTTTGCTACTCTCTTGTCAAAGAATCTCACTTTTGGCATATGCGCTTCCGCCCTATCGCTCCCTGAATTACGGGGTGTACCAGAAGTAGCCAGGCTCGCGCTTGGTAGCGACCATAAAGTCGGTATTGCTGAGCGCTTGGCTGATCAGACTCTTTGATATAGGTACATGTAAGGTAGGTACTTTTCCCATTGAGTCGCGAAAGATGGGCAGCTTATCCCACAAATTTTTGACCGATTGCTTCAAGGAGCCATTTGTGACCAAGCTCTCTTTTGAGTCGTACTCTGGGTAAATGACAATTACAGGCAAGCCTTGGTCGTTAATTCCATAATCGATCTCCTCCCTAAGTGCTCGTGAATTCGCTGTAGTCGAACTGAGGATCAAAACAAGATTCTTCGAGAATCTCAAGCGCTCTCGCAATCGAGGTTTGAGAGTTGACTCCCAATCACTTCCATCGCGCACACTGTAAGTCGTAGCATGCGAATCAGTAAATGGAAAATTTGCATCTGCACCCTTCCACATGCGAAGGGTGTTGTAGTAACAAAAGTCCTTGGTCGCGTTCGCGCCGAGCGCACTGGAATTGAATGGCTCTGAGACGTAAAAGGCTGTGTAATTTCCGCTCCTTATTGTCATCTATTTTCTCCCTTGATTGAATGATTTGATTGAAGTGCGCTGCATTTTGGCATAACTATTGTAGATGTGGCAGTCGGGCCAGGGAGCTGCCCTTAAGTTGCGTGACATTGAAGCTGGATACCGTACTCTTGAGACTGAACAGCTCTGGGCAGTGCTGTTCGATCAAGCGACGGTTTTCGGAGCTGCTGGCCATTCGTCTCTTCACCAAAGCTGGCCTGCTGTGAAGGCGCGAGCGACGGTGGACAGAAATCGAAAAATTTTGAGCACTGTCGCGGCAGACGATTCGGGGGGCGATCTTTAACCTTTCATCCGTTGCCGATCCGAGCAACGTCTTTCTTGAAAGGTTCCATATGTCCAAGTCTTCTGCCAAATCCACCCCGATGACCAGCAAAGCTGCTGCACGCATTCAGTCCGCTACGGCCAAGGCGAACGGAGGGCAAGTGAACGCCGGCAGCTTCGCGGCTCGGGCACAACGCGGTGCTGCGACCAACCAAGGCACCGCGAAGGGCTCCAAGTAAAACCAGAGGAGTCGGCGCCAGAAATGACGCCGACTCAGACCTTTACCATGCGATACAGCAATAACAAAGAGGTGGCTGCCTTGGTGCGGGCACTGGTCGACACAGGGTGGCGGTACATGAACGGAAGAAAGCACGGGAAGATCATCGCGCCAAACGGCAGAAAGCTGGCAGTGCCAGGAACGCCCAGCGATTGGCGCGCAAGCATGAACTTTCAGCGGGATGTTCGCCGTCTTACGCTGATCTCCCAGCCATGACAAGAACTCTGCCCCCATATCCTAGATTTGGGGAATGCATCGCAGTGTTGGCTGGTGCACTGGACATCAACAAAACTAGGAGCGACGTTGGACGTCTGGCCCGAGAAGGCGACTTTGACTGGGAGAAGCTGGACACCGTCATCGAAGAGCTTCTGGTTGATGGGTGCACTCTGGTTGTTGGCGATACCGCCCAACGCATCGTTGCGCCTTGGCTTGAATCGATGAGAGAAGCCTATGCACACATCGTGTTGGGAGTGCCACTGGATGCAGTTGGGCGAAGCGACGCACTCCCAGTCTTGCTTGAAAAGTTCTTTGCGCCTGCTGCGGCTGCTCTGCTGCAGCAGGTAACGACGCTGCGAACAGTGGTCCTTAAAAGGTGAGCCTTTACAGGGACCTTCTTACCTTACCTAAAGGTGAGCCTTTACAGGGACCTTCTTACCTTACCTAAAGGTGAGCCTTTACAGGGACCTCCTCACCTTACCTAAAGGTGAGCCTTTACAGGGACCTCCTCACCTTACCTAAAGGTGAGCCTTTGCAGGGACCTTCTCACCTTGCCCTAAGGTAGTGGCACGTGCGTCTTGACGCCAGGCGAACTGCTCTAGCTAACGGCGGGTGATGTGCTTCCGATTCGAATGAAGCCAATCCAAGAGGGGGTAGGGCCTGTTAACACATCCTCAGCCCATCAGCGACAAGGACGAAGCTGATGAAGCCCAGGAACATGAGGTCGAGTTTCTCGAAACGCGAGAAGATGCGGCGATAGCCCTTGAGCCGGCGGAACA
>Ga0208243_1000120_pt1 | contig 67549 bp, 62 predicted proteins | sample Subbio2Aug_QV12A_FD_184826 | JGI IMG/M metagenome (GOLD analysis project Ga0208243, IMG submission 184826) | Serpentinite rock and fluid subsurface biosphere microbial communities from McLaughlin Reserve, California, USA - CR12Aug_QV12A (SPAdes) | ecosystem: Environmental > Terrestrial > Deep... | reverse complement strand
AGGCATTCGTCGAGCTCTACAAGCAGACCTACAACTCCACTCCGAAGAACTACGAAGCGGCGGCCTGGGATGCCGCGCACATCATCGCCGCGGCCCTGAACAAGGCCGGCGCCGACGCCACCGGCGGCATGCGCCGCGCCAAGGCCGGCCGCGCCAGCTACATCTCGCAGGACCGGCTGAAGGGCGTCAACGATCCCGGCGCCGAAGCCGTGGCGCGACTGCTGGAGAAGCTGCGCGACGGGACGGGCGCGGCGGGATAGCGGCAGGCCGCAGCGCCCGTGCGACGGCCGCGGCCGGAGGACTCATACGGGCCTCCCCTGCGCGTCGTCGTCCCGGGACGGAGCAGGCCGAAGGCCATCGCGCAGATCCGAGAATCCCGGCCGCGAGCGGGATGATGAAGAAGGGGTGCCGACCTGCGGACTGTCCTGCATCGGTTCGCCCAGCGGAAACGGCGAGGCATGGGTCCTGGATACGTCGTCCTTCGCTTCGCTCGGACGCCGCTCCGGGATGACGAAGGCGGGGGGATGGCATGCAGCCCTTAGGCCTCAGCCTGCGTCTCCCTGCGGCCACCCCGCGCGCCACGTCATTCCGGGGCCGCGCAGCGGAACCCGGAATCCAGAGTGGTAACCGAGGCGGAAATGCGCGTGGATCGTGCCCCGCCTTGGGGCGTCGGCGCGCTGGATTCCGGTTCCGCTGCGCGGCCCCGGAATGACGCCGATGAGGGAGGTCGCGAGGTTGCCAGCCTGCCGTCGCCCAAACGCTCCAGAGTTGATGACGAAGGTGGGGTGGGACGCCGTGCGAGAGCGGAGGCAGTCCCGGTGCCGGCCACCGCCCCCGCGTCATTCCGGAAGACGAACCGCGCGGAGCGCGGAGCGGCTGTCCGGAATCCATTCCGTGAGGCCGACGATCGGTGCCCCGGCCGCAGACGTCACGGAATGGATTCCGGATCCGGCCGCCTCCGCTGCGCTCGGCATCCGGTCCGGAATGACGCGGCCGCGGGGGCTGGCCGGGTTGCGGTCACGTCGGCGGGCCTCATGCGGAGGCGCGATCCCCAGCGTGCCGAAGGGGAGCCTCGAAGGATTCGACGAGGTTACCGGTGCTGAAGAGTTGCTGACGAAGGGCAGGAGCGCGGACCTGGCGAAGGGTGCAGCCACCCCGAGGGTCCTCATCCTGACGCGCAAGCGGAGCGAGCCCCGAAGGACGCGCCACGATGCAGTCGGGGGAGTGAGCCTCGCCGGACTGCGGTGGGGTAGTGCGTCCTTCGAGGCTCGCCCGCCGAAGTGATCGGCCAGTCGTCGAATGTCGTGCGGGCTCGCTCCTCAGGATGAGGAACGTGGGGCTCCGGACGCCGCAGGGGTCGGGGAACGATCGGACCGGCGACGACGATGACGATGGCTACGGGACGACGGCCATCGGCCCCGTGTCGGCGCGCGGGGGTCGCTCAACCAGGGTGCTCATCCCAGGTCGCGCGCCGCAACGCTCCTCATCCGGAGGCGCGAATCGCAACGCTCCTCGTCCGAGGTGCCCGGCGAGGCCGGGCCTCGAAGGACGCACGACCGCGCGCCTGCCTTCGGGCCGCCGCAGGGCGTAGTGCGTCCTTCGAGGCTCGCCCGCCGAAGTGATCGGCCAGTCGTCGAATGTCGTGCGGGCTCGCTCCTCAGGATGAGGACCGTGGGGGCTCCGGACGACCAAGGGCGTGGCGCCGCGGCATGGGCGAGGACCGCGGGGGCGATCGGGCCCCCGTTCGGTGACACCCGTCACCGGTGCCTGCGCCCGGGCGACGCTCTCCCACGCTGATTGACGTACCTCAGCGTTTTGCCGATAGAGTGCGGCGGGAGGTGCGGATGGCTCGTCCGACGGTCAACGACATCGCGAGGGCGGCGGGCGTCAGCCTCGCCACGGTCGACCGCGTGCTGAACCAGCGGCCGGGGGTGACGGACAAGACCGTCGGCCGGGTCAATGCGGCGATCGATGCGCTGGGATACGTCCGCGACGTGACGGCGGCCAACCTCGCGCGCCAGCGGCGGTACCGGATGACCTTCGTGCTGCCGGAGACGCCGGTGCTGTTCGTCGGCACGCTGCGCGAGGCGATCGCGGAGGCGGTGCGCGGCTCGGCGGCCGACCGCACCGACGTGCGCATCGTGAGCTTCCCGGCCGGCAACCCGCACGCGCTGGTGCGGTCGCTGCGCACCCTCTCGCGCGCCAACACCGACGGCCTGGCGATCTTCGCGCCCGAGACGCCGCACGTGCGCGACGCCATCGCGCGGCTGAAGGCCGACGGCGTGCCGATCGTGGCGCTCGTCTCGGACCTGCCCAACACCGACCGCGACCACTTCGTGGGCATCGACAACGTCGCGGCCGGCCGGACGGCGGGCGTGCTGATGGGCAAGTTCCACGGCCGCCAGCCGGGCACCGTGATGGTGCTGGTGAGTTCCATGCAGGCGCGCGACAATGTCGAGCGACGCCTCGGCTTCGACCGGGTGATGGCCGAGCGCTTCCCGCTGATCGAGGTGCTGCCCTCGGTGGAAGGCCATGACGACGACGCCGTCACCGCGCGCGTGGTGAGCGAGGTGCTCGACGGCCGCCCGGACGTGACAGGCATCTACTCGGTCGGCCATGGCAGCCGCGCCCTCATCGACGTGCTCGCCCCCCGCATCGCGCCCGGCACCCTGTCCGTCGTGGCGCACGAACTGACGAAGGTGACGCGGCAGGCGCTGGCGTCGGGGATGTTCGACGCGGTGATCAGCCAGAACGTCGGCCATGTCGTGCGCAGCGCCATCCGCGTGCTGCGCGCCAAGAGCGACGGCCTCGGCATCGTCCCCTCGCAGGAGCGCATCCGCATCGAGATCGTGGTGCGCGAGAACCTGCCCTGACCCGCCTCGGCCGCCCGGCGCCAGCGGAACGTCGATGCCGGGGCGCATGCCGCGCCCGGCCCGCTCAGAAGGCGAAGACGACGTCGGTCTTCTCGACCGTCGTCACGGGCTCGCCGCCCATCTCGCCCGGCGTGATGCGGAAGGTGATCGAGAAGAGCGACAGCCCGTCGCTCTCGATGATGCGGGTTTGGCCGTTCAGCAGGCCGAGGGCCGCCGGGGTCTGCAGCAGCGTGCTCCGGACCAGCCAGCTGCCGTCCTCCTGGCGGAACGCCTCGTGCATCGTCCTACCGTTCATCCCGCCGACCATCACGTTGCCCACGCCGAAGGCGGTGCTGTTGCCGGTGCTGACGAGCGTGTTCAGGGCTTCCTGGTTCATGCAACGCCCGATGGCCCTCGCCATCTGCGGATCGGTCGTCTCGAAGGCCTCGGTGAAGTTCTTCAGCCGCGTCTCCGTCGTATCGCCTTCGATCACCACGCCGTTCACCCGATAGTCCGCGCGGTTGAGATCGACGAGGGTCTGCTTCGGCAGCCAGCTCCCCTCGGACGTCGCGAGCGTGGTCACGGAATCGACGACGATGCCCCCCACCTTGTCCTTCAGGCTCTCGGCGCGGAAATCCTTCTGGACCAGCCTGCCGTTCGGCGAGCCGGAAAGGACGCCGCGGTCGTCGATTTCCTCGGGGGCGGAGTTCAGGATCGCGATGGCCAGATCGCTTCGCAGATTCGACAATCCGATCTTTACGCCGGAGGTCAGACTGGTCGAGGTGTTCAGCGCGACCTCGGGAATCTGCCCCGAGCGCTCGGCGACCGCCTGCACCATGATCGTGAAAATCAGCGGCATCGATCCTGCGACCGTCATGTCGGCCGACATCATCATGCCCCTGACCAGGCCCTTCGCCTCGTCCCCCGTCAGGCGCAACAGCAGGTCGCCTGCCTCTTCCGGAGTCAGCCTGGCTGCAGCGAAGCGCGACATCTCCAGCAGAAGCTGGTTGGTCATGTCGCCGCTCGACAGGCTGCCTGCATCCCACATCGCTTCGTTGCCGTGCTCCCTCATCTTTCCGACGCCATCTTCGAATGACGTGAGGACCTCCCGGAAACCGCGGAACACCTCCTGCGGCGGTACGCCTTCGGTATAGGCCGAGACCTTGTTCAAAGCGGAAAGGATCGAGTTGCCGATCGTCTGGTACTGCTGGACCTGCACACTGTCGATACGCCGGTTTTCGGCTACATGGAGCAGCAAGTCGGACTGCGGCTCGGTGATCGTCTCGCCGGGTCCGCTCAGCCACATGAGTGCCCTCATGTGCTCCGCTATGCCAGTCCGAACGTAGCCCGGGAGCTGATCGTCGAGGGCTTTGCAGATCGAGCCGAGATCGGGATCACACCCGAATTGCTTCGGCATCGCATCGATCACATAGGAGAGCTTCTCGATGATGCTGTTCCTGATGGATTTCAGGACGGCCTGGTTCGGAGCGGCCGACTCGAGTTCCTCGACAAGGTCCGCGACGATCTTCCCGAGCATGGATTCCGGGTTCGTCGTGTCGAGATGCCGCTCCAGTCGCCCGACGATCACCTCTTCACGGATGCGGGACCTGACCTCCGCTTCCGAATCGCGCTCGCCGACCTTCGACAGGATCTGGTCCATCCGCTCGTCGGTCATGTCGGGCGCAAGCGACATCTCCTCCTTCAGTTCCGCGAGAAAGCGCAGCGCGTCGCGCGCGGCGAATCCGATCGTCCGGTTGTCGATCGTTCCCTTGCCGTAGTCCGGGTTCTCCCGGATCGACAGCCGGACCAGCGACTCGACGAGTTTCGAGGCGCCGGGCCCGAGCGCCTCGCTCCAGCTGCCGCCGCGATGCAGTTCGAAGCCCATGTCGAGAAAGACGCCGTTCATGTCCGTCTCGTTCGGCAGCCGCTGGCCGCCCGCGAGCGGGCTTTCGAGGAAGCGGGTCACCGCGATGTTCGTCTGCGACTTGAAGTGCTTCTCCGTCCGCTCGGCATTGCCCAGGATCGTGGCGACGGTGCGCTGGCTGAGCGGAGCGCCGTCCAGCGGGCGCAGCTCGCGCATCGCCATGTCGGCGACGTGTTCGCCGAACCGGGCCTGGAGATCGCGCGTGAAGCCCGACAGGATCTGGCGGTTGCTGATCTGGTAGTTCTCGAGCTTCAGCGGATAGTCGGCGACCGTGCGCCGCGCCTCCTGCAGCGAACCGATCCGCCCGAGCAGCGGAACGTTCGACAGCGCGGCCTTGAACTTCGTCCAGCCGGACGGCGCCTCAAGCGGCTCGCGCAGCACGATTCGCCCCTTCTCCGTCTGCCCCAGCACGGTGTTCTGCAGCGGCTGCTGCGCAATCTTCGTGTAGTCTCCGATAGCCATGGCCCTGGCTCCCTGGAATGATGGTCAGAGGCGGATGGTGATCGTGCCGGCATCCGCGGGCGGCGCGGCGGCGTCCGGAGCGGCGCCCTCCGCCGCCATGGCGGCGAGCCGGCCGCTCCAGCGCTCGGCCTGGTCGACGACGTTCTCCAGCACGGCCTCGATGCGCCGGGCGTCGAGATCGGCGACCGGATGGGCATAGAGCAGGATGATCCCGCCGGTGCCCTCCTCCAGGCACAGCGTGGCGCCGCGGGTGCGGTGCCAGAACAGGTTCGCGGCCATCAGCTCGCGCAGCGCGGCTTCCGCGCCTGCGGCCGGCAGTTCTCCGAGATAGGACGAGAACACCAGCCTGTCGGCGGCGGCGTCGTATTCCAGGTTGACGATCACCTCGCCGTCGAAGACGAGCACCGTGCTGTCGGTGGCCGCGTCGAGGGTGAGTTCCCCGAGCCCCAGCGCCGCGCCGAGCTCCGCCACCAGCCGCTCCGCCCTCACCCGGTCGTTCATGTCGCGCTCTCCTGCATCGTCGTGCAGACAGTAAGCGACGGTCCGGCCGGCCGGTCGAGTGTCGTCCGACACGGCGCGCCGCGGGTTCTCGCGGCCCGGGGGCGGCGCGCGTGCCGCCGCACCGCGGCGGGGAGGCCGCCGCCCGAGAGCGGGCGGGCCCGACGCCAAGAGGCACGAAGCCGGAATGGCGCGGGGCTTCAATCGTCTTTCGGACGGGGAAAAGGGTGGCGCGGCGTGGTCGTGGAGGGAGACTCCGCGGCACGGGTCCCGGATGTTTCGGTCTGCACTTCGCTCGACCGCCGTTCCGGATTACACAGGACCAAGGAAGTACCCGCCGGACGAGCCCTTCGCCCGGTGGAGGTTCGACGCTCAGAGAAACGCGGCAGCCTGGTACGCCCAAGGGGAATCGAACCCCTGTTTGCGCCGTGAGAGGGCGCCGTCCTGACCGCTAGACGATGGGCGCGTCCAAGATGGAGGCGATATAGACGGCCCCGGCGGGAATTGCAACCGCCCGCGGACGATCCGCAGCTCTTTTCCGCACTCGCGAAATCGTGACTCCGGCCGGACGGCCCGGCATGTCGTAATGCGCTCTGCCCCACGACGACGAAGGAGACCGCCATGCCCCTCCCCCGCGCCGCCGCCCTGCTTGCCGCCGCCCTGCTTTCGCTGCCGCTCGCCGCGGTGCCCGGACCGGTGCGGGCGCAGGCCCCGTCCGACCCCGTGCCCTCGAAATGCCTGGCGATCGCGCAGGCGCTGCCGTCCGTGACCTATGCGAGCTACGTGCCGGCCCAGGCGACGCGGTCTGCAGGAGAGGTGACGATCACCTATGCGGGACATTCGACCTACGTGATCGAATCGCCCGGCGGCGTCCGGGTCGCCACCGACTATTCCGGCATCTACGGGCGCGACCCGCTGCCGCGCGTCGTCACCATGAACAAGGCGCACACGACCCACTACACGACCAGTCCCGATCCCGCCATCGAGCATGTCCTGCCCGGCTGGAACCCGCAGGGCGGCGAGCCGGCGCGCCATGCGCTGGTGGTGGACGACGTCTACATCCGCAACGTGACGACCGACATCCGCCGTTTCGGCACGATGGAGGAGAACGCCAATTCGATCTTCATCTTCGAGGTGGCGGACCTGTGCATCGGCCATCTCGGCCACCTGCACCACGCCCTGACGGACGAGCACTACGGCGCGATCGGCCGGCTGGACATCGTGATGGTGCCCGTCGACGGCGGCATGACGCAGTCGCTCGCCAACATGAGCGAGATCACGACGCGGCTCTATTCGTCGATCGTGCTGCCGATGCACCGGCACTCGACGCCGATGGGCGAGTTCCTGGCGATGATGGGCGAAGGCTATGCCGTCGACTATCGTCCCGGGCGCAGCTTCACCATCTCGCTGCGCGACCTGCCGCGGCGCCCGACGATCCTGATCCTGCAGGGCGTGTGACGCCGGCCGGCGCCCGGATCTGACGGCCGGCAGCGTCGCCGGCGGCGCCGCGCGCGCCGCCAGGACGGCGCGTGCGGATCGACGGGTCGGTCAGTGCCCGGCGTCGCCGATGCCGCGCGCCTTGTCGGCGGCCTTCTTGCGCCGCGCCAGCATGTTCAGCGTCTCGACCAGCGCCGAGAAGCCCATCGCCGCGTAGATGTAGCCCTTGGGCACGTGGAAGCCCATGCCGTCGGCGATCAGCGTCATGCCGATCATCAGGAGGAACCCCAGGGCCAGCATCACGATGGTGGGGTTCTTCGCGATGAAGCGCGACAGCGGCTCGGCGGCGATCAGCATCACCGTCACCGCGCAGACGACGGCGATGTACATGATGGCGATCTCGTCCGTCATGCCGACCGCCGTGATGATGGAGTCGATCGAGAAGACGAGGTCGAGCAGCAGGATCTGGATGATCGCGGCGCCGATCGACATCGACACGGCGCGGCCGACGATGTCTTCCTTGGGGTCCTCGGGATCGACCGTGTGGTGGATCTCCTTGGTCGCCTTCCAGACGAGGAACAGTCCGCCCGCGATCAGGATCAGGTCGCGCCAGGAGAAGCCATGGTCGAACAGCGTGAAGACGGGCGTCGTCAGCGTCACGATGAACGAGACCGTTGCCAGCAGGATCAGGCGCAGCACCAGCGCGGCGCCGATGCCGATGCGCCGCGCGTTCTTCTGCTGATGCGCCGGCAGCCTGTTGGTGAGGATCGAGATGAAGATCAGGTTGTCGATGCCGAGCACGATCTCGAGCACGACGAGCGTGGCGAGCGCGACCCATGCAGCAGGGTCGGCGAACCAGTCCAGATGCGAGGCGAGGACATCGGCGAACGGCATGGGGCGGGTATCCTTCGGAGGCGGTGGCGCAACGGGTACGGCGCTAAACGGCCGCGGTCAACCGCCGTTCCAGAACGTCGGCACGGTCTCTTCCAGGCGCGGCCCGAGCCTCAGCGGCGCGACTTTTTCGGCCAGCCCGGTGCGGTCGGAAATCTCCACGCCGAGCCCGCAGATGGTCGCCGGTCCGCTCGCAGCCTCGAAACGCCCGCGCGGCACCTTGGACAGGAAGCGGTTGAGCGGCTCCTCCTTGTCCATGCCGAGCGAGGAATCATAGTCGCCGCACATGCCGGCGTCCGAGATATAGGCGGTGCCGCCGTTGAGGATCTGGTGGTCGGCGGTCGGCTGGTGGGTGTGGGTGCCGACGACGAGGCTCGCGCGTCCGTCGACGAAATGGGCGAAGCACATCTTCTCGCTGGTCGCCTCGGCGTGAAAGTCGATCACCACCGCATCGGCCTGCTCGCCGAGGGGACAGGCGGCGAGTTCGCGCTCGCCGGCCTGGAAGGGATCGTCGAGCTCGGGATGCATGAAGACGCGCCCCATGATGTTGGACACCATCACGCGGGCGCCGTTGCGGGCGACGTAGAGGCCGGAGCCGCGGCCGGGGGTGCCGCGCGGAAAATTGACGGGGCGCAGGAAGCGCTCCTCGTGCGGCGCGAACTGCAGCGCCTCGCGCTGGTCCCAGACGTGGTTGCCGGTTGTGACCACGTCGGCGCCGGCGTCGAGCGTCGAGCGGAAAATGTCCTCCGTGATGCCGAAGCCGCCGGCCGCGTTCTCGCCGTTGACAATGACGAAATCGAGCCGGAAATCCGAGATGAGGCCGGGCAGGCGCTGCCACACTGCCGTGCGGCCGGACCGGCCCACCATGTCGCCGAGGAAGAGGAGTCTCATGCGGCGTTTCGGGTCCCCAAGGCCCGCGTCACCGTCTCCGGTTCTTCCGCTATGACCTTCAGATAAGCTCGGGCGGCATGGTCAGGATCGCTGCGCCCCTGTTCCCAGTCGCGCAGGGTTCCGAGAGGAATGAGGAAGCGGCTGGCGAACTCCTCCTGAGTGAGCCTCAAGGCCCGGCGGATGATCTTTACGCGCGGCACGCGATGGAGGGCGGCGATGCTGCCTTCGTCCAAGGGCGGATTGTCGTCGTCTGCCGCCGGGCTCGCTTCGACATTTCCATCCGCCGTGGGCGACACTTGATCTCCATGCGGGTCAGATGTTCCCACTGCGGGCCTCGTCATAGGTTCTCTGCTCAAAACGCGTCGCCTTCCTCGCAGAGATCAGGCGGATCCCGTCCCCGCGTTCGGTATAGACGATCGTCAGGATCACGCCATCCACCATAGCGATGCCAATCAACCGTTCCTCGCCATAGGCCATGGAACGATCGATGTAGTGCTGACCATGGACATCATCGAATGCGCGTTGGGCGATTGCGAATTCGACACCATGTTTGGCCAAGTTGCTCGCAGCTTTTTCCGGATCCCACTCGAACGTCAGGACGTTCATACTACGGTCATCCCGTATTGCTCAAGGCCTGCTGCGGCCAGCCTCCGAAAGCCGTCGCAAGCCGATCTCAGTCAGAATCGCGGGAAGAGGCACGTCATGCGCCTCCGCGGGAACGTGCTCGACCTCCTGGCAGTCGAAGGCGATGCCGTAGAGGCGCGGGTGGAGCCCCCGCGCATGGAGCCTGGCGATGGCGCGGTCGTAGTGGCCGGCGCCGTAGCCGATGCGATGGCCGCGCGCGTCGAAGGCGGCGAGCGGGACGAGCATGATCGTCGGGTCGAGGACGGCCGCGTCTGGCGCCGGACCGACGGTGCCGAAGCCGGTGTCGACCAGCGGCTCGCCGCGCACAAGTTCCCGGAAGACGATGGTGGTCTTGTCGAGGATCGCCGGAACGCAGAGCCGCGCCCCCTTTTCCGCCAGCGCCGCCATCAGCGGCCGCGTGTCCATTTCGCTGCGGATCGGCATGAAGCCGGAAACGACGTCGCCCGGGACCACGTCGATCACCGCCGCGCCGGTCTCGGCGATGGCGAGCGCGGCGTCGATGCGCCGGTGCGGATCGAGCGCGTCGCGGCGGGCAAGGGCTTCGAGGCGCAGGGCCTTCTTCAGTTCGCGATTGGAGGACTGCTGTTCTTCGGTCATCGCCAAGCTTTGGACGATGAAGGCGGCGGGTTCAACCCGGGCAGCGACGGATGGATGACGATCCACGACAACCGGTGGAAAGGTTGATCCCGGGTGCCTACAACGTAGGTGGGCGCCGTGTGGAAGGACCCACGGGTCCTCCCAGGGACAGCTCCCTTGGGATCAGTAAGGCCCCGGGGAAAGTTATTCCTGCCGCGAAGCGCAGACCGCCGACCTCAATATAGGGCGTCAGCGAGGGCTGCGCCATACCGTTCGCGCGATCCGTGCCTGCCACAGCACGACGAGGGGCACGGCAACCAGCTCCATGCCGAGGCCGACGAGATGTCCGGCCGAGGGTGCACCCGAAAGGCCGAGCGACAGGAGCCGCGCCACGCCGCCGGCGACGGTCATCAGCGCCAGCAGGCGCAGCCGCTCGCCCCGCGTCTCGATGGCCGGAATGCAGCTCCACCAGGCGAGGCCGACGATCAGGAAGACGCCCGACAGGAAGCGCAGATGGCTGTCGAGATCGACGGGCCAGGGTGGGTTTCCGCCGAGGAAGCGAGGCCCCGACACGATGCCCGCCGCGCCGGCGAAGACCGGCAGACAGCCCGCGACGCCGATGAAGACCTGCAGCGCGCGCCGGCCGGTCGCGTCTCTGCCTTTCACGGTGGCGTCGGTGACGGGGCCTGCTCTCTGTGTCATTCCGGGTTAACGGCGACGGTGGCGGAGAAGTTTCGCACCGCGGCCGTGACCGGCCGTGCCCTTGCGCCCGTCGATCTCGTTCCCTACGGTTTGCGACAAGTCTGAACAATCATCCGGGACAAGCACGCATGCGTTTCGAAGGCACGGCAGCCTATGTGGCCGACAAGGATCTGATGGTGGCGGTGAACGCCTCCATCGCGCTGGAACGGCCGCTTCTGGTCAAGGGCGAGCCCGGCACCGGCAAGACCGAACTCGCCCGCCAGGTGGCCGGCGCGCTCGGGCTCGACCTGATCGAGTGGCACGTGAAGTCGACCACCAAGGCGCAGCAGGGGCTCTACGAATACGACGCCGTGTCGCGGCTGCGCGACAGCCAGCTCGGCGACGAACGCTTCAACGACATCCGCAACTACGTCAAGCGCGGCAAGCTGTGGGAGGCATTTGCCGCCGGCCGCAAGGTGGTGCTGCTGATCGACGAGATCGACAAGGCCGACATCGAGTTCCCGAACGACCTCCTGCAGGAACTCGATCGCATGGAATTCTTCGTCTACGAGACCGGCGAGACGGTGAAGGCGGTGCAGCGGCCGATCGTCATCATCACCTCAAACAACGAGAAGGAACTGCCGGACGCCTTCCTGCGCCGCTGCTTCTTCCACTACATCCGCTTCCCCGAGGCCGAGACGCTGCAGAAGATCGTCGAGGTGCACTATCCCGGCATCAAGCAGAACCTGGTCCGCGCGGCGCTGACGCAGTTCTACGAGGTGCGCGAGGTGCCCGGGCTGAAGAAGAAGCCCTCGACCTCCGAGGCGCTGGACTGGATCCGCCTGCTGGTGGCAGACGACGTCGACCCCGCCGATCTTCGCGGCGAGGCCAAGAACGCCCTGCCGAAGCTGCACGGCGCCCTGTTGAAGAACGAGCAGGACGTGCACCTCTTCGAGCGGCTGGCCTTCATCGCACGCCGGCAGGGCTGAAGCACGGCGCGCGCCAGCGGGAAGACCGCATCGACTTCAGGCATGACGACGCCGCGCGCGGCGAATGGAAACGCGGCGGCAGGATGGTTCGGGAGGAACGACAGATGACGGACAAGCTCAATCTCTATTATGACCGCGCCGCCTGTTCGCTGGGCGTGCGCATCGCGCTGGAGGCGGCGGGGGCAGACTACGACGATACCCGTGTCGCCATCCGCAAGGGCGAGGCGCAGGCGCCGGACTATCTGAAGGTCAATCCGGCCGGCCGCGTGCCGGCGCTGGCGATCCCGGGCGAGACGGATGCGCTGGGCGAACTCGTCGCCATCTTTGCATGGCTCGCCGAGCGCTTCCCCGAGGCCGGCGTCCTGCCGCCGACGGGCATGGCGCGGGCGCGGGCGCTGTCCTTCCTGTCGATGCTGGCCACGCACGTCCATGCCTCGGGCTTCGGTCCCTTCTTCCGGCCGCAGCGCTTCGCGACCGGCGAGGAGGCGCAGAAGGACGTGCAGGCGCAGGCCGTCGCCACCGTCGCCGACGGCTACCGGCAGATCGAGGCGAGGCTCCCCGCGGGCGGCTTCGCCTTGGGCGAAGCGCCTTGCGCCGTCGACTACATGATCTACGTCTACGGCCGCTGGGGCGCGGCGACGCCGATCGGCGTGGCACGGGACTATCCGCGCATGGCATCCCTGATGGCCCGGGCGGAAGCCCTGCCGCAGACCAAGGCTGCGCTGGAGAAGGAGAACCTGCCGCCGGTCGCAGGCTGAAGCCGGCGCCGGCGACCCCCGGGGCAGACGCAACGCCTGGGGTCCCGTGGCCCTGTCGGCGCCGCGCGCGCCCGCTAGTCTATAGCGGATGGCAGGAGGACGAGCGACATGGAAGGCATGGAACTGAGGGTTCCGACCCCGGACGACGAGGCCGACTGGCGGCGCCTGTGGACCGCCTATCTCGACTTCTACGAGACCAAGGTGCCCGAGGAGGTCTATCGCCTCACCTGGGAGCGGATCCATTCCGGCGGCGAATTCGAGCCGAAATGCATGCTGGCCGTGGTGAAGACGAAGCCGGTGGGGCTCGTGCACTACATCTACCACCGCACCTGCTGGTCGCCCGCCAACAACTGCTACCTGCAGGACCTCTTCGTCGAGCCCGACCTGCGCGGCACCGGCCTCGGCCGCGTTCTCATCGAGGCGGTGAAACGCGAGGCGAACGCGATCGGCGTGACCAACGTCTACTGGATGACCCACGAGACCAATGCCACCGCCCGCAGGCTCTACGACCGCGTGGCGCGGCGGACGGGATTCATCGAGTATGATCTGGCGTGAGTCGGGTCTGGCTGGCGGTCAGGTGAACGTGTCGAGCGTGATGACGGATGGTGGCAGCGGATAGCTGGCTGACGAAATCTTTCTCGCGAGCCTTTTGTCCGCCGTCACCATGCCGATGCCCCTCGCGCGGCAGAGCTCAAGGTAGAAGCAGTCATATGCGGGATGGTCGAGTTCGGTCGCCAGTCGGAGCGCACCCGCACTGAGTTCCATGGATGGCGCCAGTTCGATCCCCGCATAACGCAGCGATGCTGCGGCCAAGGCGGCCTCTTCCCGTCCGAACTCGCCTCGCCGAACTTTCTTCCACAAGATGTTGCTCCACTCCGCAACGATCAGGTCCGGCGCAACGAGGTGAAACCGTCAACGGATCGACATGGCCTGCAGCGACAGGTCTTCCGAACAGACCCATTTGATCGCCACGCTGGCGTCAACCACGACCCAGTCCATCAGCGTTCGTCGCGTCCTTCCCGCTGCAGGATTTCCGACGGGGTGTGAGCTCGTCCTTTGGTCAATTCACGTAGGCGCGCCGCGAGTTCATCGAAGTCCGGTCTTTCCGAACCAAGCATCTCCGCCAGGATCGCGCGATGTTCGGCTTCCGCGGATCGGCCGTTCCGCTCCGCACGCTCCTTGAGCCGGCGCACGATCTCGTCGTCGACATTCCTGACATGCAGGCTGGCCATTGAGGACGCTCCGTACACGTCAACGGATGCTATCATTTTGCCAGCACATCGTCCACGCTTGCAATTGTCCTCTGCCGGGGTCAAATCTGGCGCATGTTCATTCCCTTCTTCCTCGAACTCAAGGCCGCCCGCGTTCCCGTCTCGCTGCGCGAGTATCTGACGCTGCTGGAAGGCATGGACGCCCATCTCGTCGATTACGACGTCGAGGGCTTCTACTACCTCGCCCGCGCGACGCTGGTGAAGGACGAGCGCCACATCGACCGCTTCGACCAGGTGTTCGGCCACGTCTTCAAGGGGGTCGAGGCGGTCGGCGGCGAGAGCGCGATCGACGTCGCCAACCTGCCGGAGGAATGGCTGCGGCGGCTCGCCGAAAAGCACCTGACCGACGAGGAGAAGAAGCTGGTCGAGGCGCTGGGCGGCTTCGAGAAGCTGATGGAGACACTGAAGCAGCGGCTGGAGGAGCAGAAGGGCCGCCACCAGGGCGGATCGAAGTGGATCGGCACGGCCGGCACCTCGCCCTTCGGCGCCTATGGCTACAATCCGGAAGGCGTGCGCATCGGCCAGCACGAGAGCCGCCACCGCCGCGCGGTGAAGGTGTGGGACAAGCGCGAATTCCGCAACTTCGACGACCAGGTCGAGCTCGGCACGCGCAACATCAAGGTGGCGCTGAAGCGCCTGCGCCGCTGGATCCGCCAGGGCGCCGACGAGGAACTCGACATCCCCGGCACCATCCACGCCACCGCCGAGCACGGCTATCTCGACGTCAAGACGAGGCCCGAACGGCGCAACGCCGTGAAGCTCCTGATGTTCTTCGACGTCGGTGGCTCTATGGACGACCACATCAAGGTGGTGGAGGAACTGTTCTCGGCCGCGCGCGGCGAGTTCAAGCACATGGAATACTTCTACTTCCACAACTGCCTCTACGAGGGCGTCTGGAAGGACAATCGTCGCCGCCATTCGGAGGTGATCCCGACCTACGACGTGCTGCACAAATACGGGCACGACTACAAGGTCATCTTCGTTGGCGACGCTTCGATGAGTCCCTACGAGATCGCCTATGCCGGCGGCTCGGTGGAACACTGGAACGCCGAGCCAGGCATCGCCTGGCTGAAGCGGGTGCTCGACCAGTGGCCGAACGCGGTGTGGATCAACCCCGTGCAGCAGAAGCACTGGAGCTACACGCATTCGATCGGCATGATCCGCGAGATTTTTTCCGAGCGCATGTACCCGCTGACGCTGGCTGGGCTGGAAGGGGCGACGAAGGAACTGTCCAGGAAGCACTGACCTGCGTCATTCCCGACCGGAGGCCGAGCGAAGCGGAGGCATCCGGAACCGGATTCCCGTCACGCAACCATCGCGGCAGGCATCGCGACATCGCCGGCCTCACGGAATGGATTCCGGACAGGCTCCGCCGCGCTCCGCTCGGTTCGCCTTCCGGAATGACGCGGGGCATGGCTGCCGGGGCGGCCCCCTTCGACAAGCAGAGATCGCCGCACTACATTGTCGAAAACATCGCATGGAGGCCCCCATGGACGTCCACACCTTCCCCGTCACCCGCACCGATGCCGAGTGGCGCGAGCGGCTGACGCCCGAGCAGTACTACATCATGCGCCAGCACGGCACCGAGCGGCCGGGAAGCTGCGCGCTGCTCTACGAGAAGCGCGCCGGCACCTTCCGCTGCGTCGGCTGCGACAGCCCGCTGTTCGAATCCAAGCTCAAGTTCGAGAGCGGCACCGGCTGGCCGAGCTTCAACGATCCCGTTCCGGGATCGGTGGAGACGACGGTCGACCGCAGCCACGGCATGGTGCGCACGGAGGTCCATTGCGCCACCTGCGGCAGCCATCTCGGCCATGTCTTCCCCGACGGCCCGCCGCCGACCTACCAGCGCTACTGCATCAACGGCGTGGCGCTGGCCTTCGAGCCGGCGGCATAGCCACAAGGGGGCGTCACAGCAGGATCGACAGCGCCAGCCAGCCGAGCACCGCGCAGCGGGTCACGAATGACGCAAGCGGCCCGAGATCGTCGGGCGCCTGCCGCCAGACGCAGGCGAACAGGAACAGGTTGTAGGGCACGGGCAGCACGTAGATCAGGAACGCCACCGGACCGGGGACGTCGGCGGCGAGCAGGAGCAGCGAGGCCACGGCGAAAGCGAGGTTGATCGCCGTGGCCACGAGGATGGTGTCGCGCCAGAACAGCGTGCCGAGATCGATCTCGCCATGCCACCGGCGCGCCAAGAAGCCCCGTTTCGGGCGGACGACGGGTCGGATGCTGGGAAGCCTGGCCATGTGCTGTGTCCGGAGATCGCCCTTCCGCTTTATTCCACGGACGGCCCGGATGAAATCATCCTGAGGACATGTTCTGCCGGCCTCGGCGCCTGCCTGACGCAAAATGGACGCGCCGATGACGGAAATGGTCTCCGACGGCTCTCCGGAACGTGCAAACTTGTTCTTGCCGGCAGCCGGTGCGGACTGGGTGGTAGCGAAGCCCGGAACGAACGCTGCCGCGGCTCGACGGCGCGCCGCCCACCGACGGCGGCGCGAGGGGATGGGTGGTACCGTGCGATGAAGATCACGAAGATCGAGACCTTCTCCAGCCACACCGTGGCCTTCGTCAGGGTGACGGCGGAGGATGGCTCCACCGGCTGGGGCCAGGTCGCGCCCTATCATGCCGATCTCACCACGCTGGTGCTGCACCGTCAGGTGGCGCCCTGGGTGCTCGGCACCGACGTGCACTGCGACCTCGACGACCTGATGGACCTCGTGGGGGAGCGCGAGCACAAGTTCCCCGGCTCGCATCTGCGCCGCGCCATGGGTGGCTTCGACACCGCCCTGTGGGACCTTCGCGGCAAGCTGGCCGGCAAGCCGGTCGTCGAACTCCTCGGCGGCAGGCCGACGACGCTGCGCGCCTATGCCTCGTCGATGAAGCGCGACATCACGCCGGAAGCCGAGGCCGAACGCTTCCGCCGGCTGCGCGGCGAGCACGGCTTCGACGCCTTCAAGTTCCGCGTCGGCGCCGAGGTCGGCCGCAATGCCGACGAATGGCCCGGCCGCACCGAGGAGATCATCCCGACGATCCGGCGCGCGCTGGGCGACGGGGTCGACCTGCTCGCCGATGCCAACAGCTGCTACACGCCGGCCCGCGCCATCGAGGTGGGGAGGCTGATGGAGGCGCACGGCATGGTGCATTACGAGGAGCCCTGCCCCTACTGGGAACTGGAGCAGACGCGGCAGGTGACGGAGGCGCTCGACATCGACGTGACCGGCGGCGAGCAGGACTGCGAGTTCTCGGTCTGGAAGCAGATCATCCGCGACCGCGTCGTCGACGTCGTCCAGCCCGACGTCCTCTATCTCGGCGGCATCGCGCGATCGATGCGCCTGGCAGCGATGGCGGCTGCGGCCGGCCTGCCGGTGACGCCGCACGCGGCCAACCGCAGCATGGTGACGATCTTCACCATGCACTACCTCGCCGCCATTCCGAACGCCGGCAAGTACCTCGAACTGTCGATCGAGGGCGAGGACTACTACCCCTGGGAAAAAGGCCTGTTCCTGACCGACCCGTACAGGGTCGAGGACGGCCGCGTGCGCATCTCCGACGCGCCCGGCTGGGGGCTGGAGATTTCCCCCGGATGGCTCGAAAAGGCCACGTATCAGGCAAGCAGGCTGGACGCATGACCGAAGGACTGGAAACGCTCGTCGCGCGCTATCGGTCGGGCGGCCGGGTCGAAGGACTGCCGACGACGCACTTCATCGCCGGCGAATGGACCTCGTCGGCATCCGGCCGCACGATGGCGAGCATCGACCCCGGGACGGGCCGCCCGTTCCACGATTTCGCCGCCGGCGACGCGGAGGACGTGGACCGGGCGGTGCGCAACGCCGATGCGGCCCTGCGCGGGCCCTGGAGCCGCGTGTCGCCCGCCGCGCGCGGCGCCGTGCTCACCCGCGCCGCGGTGATGATCCGCGAGGCCGCCGCGCGGCTCGCCTTCGCCGAGACGCTGGACAGCGGCAAGCCGCTTCAGGAGGCGGAAGGCGACGTGCAGGGCGCGGCCCGCTGCTTCGAATACTATGCCGGGCTGCCCGACAAGATCGAGGGCCGCACCATTCCCCTCGGACCCGACCATCTCGGCTACACGGGCTGGGAGCCGATCGGCGTCACCGCCCACATCATCCCCTGGAACTATCCGCTCTCCACCTTCGCGCGCGGCATCGCGCCCGCACTCGCCGCCGGCTGCACGGTGGTGGCCAAGCCCGCCGAGCAGACCCCGCTGACGGCGCTCATGCTGGCCGAAATCCTGGTGCGCGCGGGCCTGCCCGAAGGCGTGCTGAACGTGGTCACCGGTACGGGCGCGCAGGCCGGCGCGCCGCTGGTCGCTCATCCGCTGGTGCGCCAGGTCACCTTCACCGGTTCCACCGCGACGGGCATCGAGGTCATGCGCGCCGCCGCGCGCAACGTCACCAGCGTGCTGCCCGAGCTCGGCGGCAAGTCGCCGGTGGTCGTGCTGCGCGATGCCGATCTCGACGCCGCGGCGGAGGGCGTGGCCGGCGCCATCTTCGAGAACGCCGGCCAGATCTGTTCGGCTGGGTCGCGCCTCGTGGTGGAGCGCCCGGTTCATGCCGAGATGGTCGAACGGCTGGTCGCCCGCGCCCGCGCGATCCGCCTCGGCCACGGCCTTCGTCGCCCGGACATGGGACCGATCAGCACGGAGCCGCAGCGCAGGAAGATCGCGGCCTTCGTCGAGGGCGCCCGCGCCCGCGGGCTGGAGGTGGCCGCCGGCGGCAGCGCCGCTGCGGACCCCGAGACCGGCCTCGGCTGGTTCTACGAGCCGACCATCGTCGACCGCGTGCCGGTGGACGACCCGATCGCGCAGGAGGAGATTTTTGGACCCGTGCTGGCCGTGCAGGTGGTGGAGGACGCCGAGGAGGCGCTGGCGGTGGCGAACTCCACGCGTTTCGCGCTGGTCGCGGGCGTCTACACGCGCGATTTCTCCGCCGCGCACGATCTCGCCCGCCGGATCGACGCCGGGCAGGTCTACGTCAACGAATACTTCGCGGGCGGGATCGCGCTTCCCTTTGGCGGCAACAGGATGTCGGGCTTCGGCCGCGAGAAGGGCGTCGATGCCGTGCGCACCTACATGAAGCTGAAGAGCGTCGCCGCGCGCGTGGTGCCGTCAGGCAAGTGACGGCCATGGCCGCTGCCGGCGTCTTCACCCCGGACTTCAAGACGGACCCCTACTGGTGGGAGGCCTCGCCGCGCCCCGACCTGCCCGCCGCGCCGCTGCCGAAGAGCGTGGACGTGCTGGTGGTCGGCTCGGGCTACACCGGCCTCAACGCCGCGCTGGTGGCCGCGCGCGGTGGGCGGTCGACGCTCGTCCTGGAGAAGGACCGCGTCGGCGAGGGCTGCAGCACCCGCAACGGCGGCCAGATCAGCACCAGCGTGAAGCCGTCCTTCGCCGAACTGTCGAAGCGCCACGGGCCGGACACGGCGCGCGCCATCCTGATGGACGGGCGCGAGGCGCTGCGCTGGATCGGCGACTTCACGAAGGCGGAAGGCATCGACTGCGGCTTCGCCGTCTGCGGCCGCTTTCATGCAGCGCATTCGCCGAAGGCCTTCGACGCCATGGCCCGGGACGCAAGGCAGCAGACCCCCGGCCTCGAGGTCGAACTCGACGTCGTGCCGCGCGGCGAGCAGCACGCCGAGATCGGCACCGACGCCTATCATGGCGGCATCGTGCTGAAGCGCCATGCGGTACTGGATCCAGCCCGCTACCATGCCGGCCTGCTCGCCCGCGTCCGCGCGACGGGCGCGACCGTGGCCGAGCGCTGCCCGGCCACCGGCATCGAGCGCGACGGCAAGGGCTTCCTTGTCAGCACGCCGCGCGGCAAGATCGCGGCGCGCGAGGTGGTGATCGCCACCAACGGCTATACCGGCGCCGTGACGCCCTGGCTGCGGCGAAGGGTGATCCCGATCGGCAGCTACGTGATCGCGACCGAACCGATGCCGCGCGAGACGATGCGGTCGGTCATCCCGAAGAACCGCGTCGTCTCCGACACCCGCAAGGTGGTCTACTACTACCGTCTGTCGCCCGACGGCACCCGCATGATCTTCGGCGGCCGCGTCAGCCACGCCGAGACCGACCCGCGCGTCAGCGGACCGCTGCTGCATGCCGAGATGGCGCGGCTGTTCCCCCAGCTCGCGGGAGCCCGCATCAGCCATTCCTGGATGGGCTTCGTCGGATACACCTTCGACACGCTCGCCCACACCGGCAGCCACGACGGCATGCACTATGCGATGGGCTATTGCGGCTCGGGCGTCTCGATGGCGAGCTATCTCGGCATGCGCACCGGGCAGAAGGTGCTGGGCCTGAAGGAAGGCCGCACCGGCTTCGACGCCACGCGCTTCCAGACCCGCCCGCTCTACACCGGCAATCCCTGGTTCCTGGCGGCCTCGGTGCGGTATTATCGCTGGCTGGACGCCAGGAGCTGAGGCCACCGGATGGCCCGCCGGAGGGCGGGCCATCGTGATCGACGGCGAGCTCGCTTCAGCCGGCCACGAGTTCGATGTGCCGGCGCGCCTGGCGGAGCGCCGAGATCAGGCGGTTCTGGCCGCGCACCAGCTGCGTTTTTGCGAAGCCGATCGTCGTCTCGTCGAACTTGTCGAGTTCGGCGGCAGCCGCGATCGAGGGCAGTGGCGGGATCGTCAGAGCGGGATCGTGGCGGAAGCGGTTCACCCGGGTGAAGTTGATCGGCACGAGGATGCGCGCCAGATCCTGGATGACGGTATTGGCCGCCGCCGCCGACACCGTGCCGGCATCCACGCGGGCATGAAAGTCGTCGAGCGCCGCCGCGAGTTCCGCCACGGCCGCCTTCGACCCGGAGAGATCGAAGCGGCTGCCGGCCTTGGCCTGATAGTCGGCAACGGTTTCGGCGAATTCCCGCGCGGTCGCGCGCCAGTCGAAAGGCAGGATCTCGGCATTGGCATTGCGGAACACGGCCAGGAGATAGACCTTGATGTCGCGCAGGAGGATATCCCGGTCGGCGATGTCCAGGATGTCGTTCTCGGTATGCCAGGCGATGTTCCCGCCGCAGCCGCCCACCGTATAGTAGCCCTTCTCCTCGCGCAGCACGTCGGGCATCGTCGAGGACAGCATCAGGTAGGACGAGATGCCGATGTTGTTGAAGGAATAGTCGCCTGCCCGGTGCGGCCGTTCGCCCTGGATGGCCTTGCCGGCAACCTCCTCGATGACACCCGCAAGGAAGGTTTCGGCTTCGCTCATGCGCGACAGGTTGATGAACTCGGTTGCCCAGCGGCAGCCGGGGCTGTCGCAGTTCACCTGCGCCACCGCGTTCTGCTCGAGGTCGAGCGCGAAGGCGTCGGAAAACCAGGTCGAGCCGGCATAGCGGCCCGTCGAGTGCCCCGGCCACCAGCAGATGCGAACCGAGCGCTTGAGGCTGCCTCGGTTGGCCCACAGGACGCGGGCGATTTCGAGCATCGTCGCGTCGCCCGTGGCATTGTCGCCGACGCCGACGTCCCAGCTGTCCAGATGGCCGTGCAGGAAGACGTATTTCTCCGGCTCCTCGGTGCCGCGGATGAAGACCTCCGGCAGCTTCGACGTGAACCAGCCCTCTTCCATCTCGGTGAAGATCGTGACCTCGCCGCCGCTCTCCGCGATGGCGATCAGTTCCTCGCCGTCCGGCTTGTTGACCGCGACCGCCGGGATCTTCGGCTTGCGCGGCAGGTCGTCGAGGTCGGGCGTTCCCCACACCGTGGTGCAGATGCCCCAGTGGATGTCGATGCCTGGATTGATGCCGATGACACCGATGGCGCCGAGTTCCTCGAACTGCGAGATCAGCCCGGGGCTGGCGAAGCCCTCCGACATGACGATCTTGCCCCGCACCCGATCCGCCATCTCGGCGCTGCTTTCGACCTTGCGCTCGAACATGTCCTCGATCATCGCGTTGTGACGCGCGCCGACATAGACGATCTTGCCCGTCATGCCGCCCCGCGCATCCAGGCTGTAGGCCGGCGGCTTGGCGCGGAAGGTCTTGCCCCCCGCTTCGACGCGGGCCTGGCCGGGGAGACTGAGGTAGAGGCTGGGCTCGTGCACCGTCACCTCGACGCCGTGCTTGCGCAGCCGCGAAACGACTTCGTCCATGCCCCGGTTCACGTCTGTCGGGTGCTCGCGCTTGAAGGTCGAGAAGCTTTCCACCAGCGCCCAGGGCTCGTCGAGCGAGACCTGCGCGAGCAGGTCGGATTCGAGCTTGTTCATGACAAAGTCTCCCTCATGTTTCATCCAGTAAAACGCTGTTTCGATAATCTACGGGAGGCTAGCAGAGACGTTTCCGAGCGGCAAGCGGACGCGCGACGGCTTTTCGCCGTGCGGCTTCGGCAAGCCCGGCTACGGAGACGCGGAGGCGGCAAAGGGCAGGGCGGGGCGACGCCCCGCGCAGATCGACATCGGCTGACGGGGTCGGGCCGGCGGGGATTCAGGCGATGGAGCGTTGGCTCCGGCGGGCGCTGACCGGGTCGTTGCGGTGCAGCGAAAGCTTGGAGGAAATCTCGGCCGCCGCGTCGAGCGCGGCCCGGATGTAGCCTTCGCGCCGTTCCTCGTCGAAGCGCACCATCGCGCCGGCGACGGAGATGCAGGCGATGACGCTGTCGTCGGAACCGAAGATCGGCGCGGCCACCGAGAAGGCGCCCTCGTCGAGATCGTTGAGAGCGATGTTGTAGCCGTTGGCGCGGATGCGCTGCAGCGTCTGGCGCAGTCGGTCCCGGTCGGTGATGGTGTAGGGCGTGAACGCCTCCAGCGGATTGGCCAGCACCGCCTCGACGACCGACGGCTCGGAATAGGCCAGGATGCACAACGATCCGCCACCGGCGTGCAGGGGGCCGTGGCGACCGGCCTGTGCGAAGAGCCGGATCGAATGGTGCCCTGCCCGCGTCGCCAGAACGAGCGAGCGCAGGCCCTCGCGGACGACCAGGTTGACGTTCTCCGACGTGCTGTCGCGAAGGGCGTCCATGACCGGTCGCGCGGCGACGAGCAGGCTGCCGTCGCGTCCCACGCGCTCGCCGAGCACGCCGATCCGGTAGCCGAGCGAATAGACGGCATGGTCGGGATCGCGGAAGACGAAGCCGCGATCCTCGAGCGTCTGGAGCAGGCGGAAGACGATGGACTTCGTCATTCCGAGCGACTTCGAAAGCCGCGTCACCCCCTGCCCCGGCTCGTCCGCCAGCGCCTCGAGAACCAGCAGCGCACGATCGACGGCGGCAATCGTGTAGTCCTTGCCGCGCGGTTCCTGCGTCTCGTCGGGCGTCTCGTCCTCGCCTCGTGCCATCGGATCTCCTCCAGAGCGGATTATCGCCGTTTGATCGCCTGTTGCAATATTGGAGTTTTGTGCTTTACTCAACGCGAAACAGAAACGATGTTTTAATGAGTGAAACAAGAGGCTTCGTCAATGCGGATTGCCTATGTCGTTCCGGGACCGATGTCGAAGGGCCCGATGGGGCTGAGGGAGATGCAGCGGCGCGAGGGCCTGCTGAACGCCTGGGCGTTTCCCGGTACGGAGGTCTCGGTGATCGACGTCGCCGACGGGCCGGTTTCGATCGAGTCGGCGTATGAAGAGGCCCTCTCCGTCCCCGCCACCGTCGAACTGATCGTGAAATGCGAGCGCGAGGGCTTCGACGCGGCCATCATCGGCTGCTTCGGCGACCCGGGCCTCGAGGCGGCGCGCGAACTCGTCACCATGCCGGTCGTCGGCCCCTGTGAAAGCTCGCTTCTGCTGGCTGCGGGGCTGGGGCACCGCTTCTCGGTATTGACCGTCTTCGACAGCCTGATCGCAGGGCAGGAACTGCTGGCGGTCAAGGCCGGCGTCCGTGCCAAGCTCGCCTCGGTGCGGGCGACCGGAATCCCGGTCCTCGACCTGATGAAGGATCCCGACGCCACGCGGCGCAGGCTGATCGAGGTGGCGCAGGCCTGCGTCAGCCAGGACCGCGCCGACGCCTTCCTGTTCGGCTGCATGACGATGTCCTTCCTCGACATGGGCGATGAGGTCTCGGCCGCCGTCGGCGCACCTGCGGTCAATGCCGGCAAGGCCGCGCTCAAGCATGCCGAAATGCTGGTCTCGATGGGGCTTTCCCATTCGAAGACCGCGTTCCCGATGCCGGCCAAGATGCTGGCGGGCAAGCCTCTCGAGGCGCTGCGGGTCGCCTGAGCGACCTGCCAACAAGAACAAGAATCGCCGGCCATACCGTTCCAGAGGAGAAGAGGAATGAGGTTCAGCTACACATCCGTCCTGGCGACCGCGCTCGTTTCGCTCGTCGCCGCCGCGCCGGCCCTTGCCGGCGATCCGATCCGCAAGATCGAACTGTTCACCCGCCCCCAGGCCGCCCAGCCGCAGGAGTTCCAGTCCGTCCAGCTCATCGCTCAGGAATGGCGCAAGCTCGGCCTCGACGTGGAGGTCAAGGCCATGCCGTGGGAGCAGATGTCCGACGTCGTCTGGTACCAGCGCGACAAGTGGGACGCCACCGCCTGGCAGATGGTCGGCCGGCCCGAGCGGTCCGACCCCGACGAGATCGTCTACAATCTCTTCCACTCATCGACCGCCGAAAAGGGCTACAACTTCATCGGCTACGTCAATCCCGACTACGATGCCGTCGTCGAGGCGCAACGCGTCGAGATCGACCCCGCCAAGCGCAAGGAGCTGATCTTCAAGGCGCAGGAGATCCTCGCCGCCGACCAGCCCAACATGATGCTCGTGCATCCGAAGTCGACCTTCGCCTACGACAAGACGGTGTGGAAGCCGGAGTCGGTCGTCAACCAGAGCGGCATCGGCATCCGCAACACCTGGACCTTCATGGCGCTCGAACCCGCAGGCGACAAGCGCGACATCATCGTCAATTCGGGCGACAACGTGCAGGCCGTGAATCCGCTCTACATCTCGGGCGGCGTGGACTCCTGGGTCTTCGAGCTGATCTACGACCGTCTCGCCCGCGTGGGTCCAGACGGACTTCCCAAGCCCTGGGCAGCAGAGAGCATCGATTTCACCGACGACAGGACGGTGCAGGTCAAGCTGCGGCCCGGCATGACCTGGCATGACGGCAAGCCGGTCACGGTCGAGGACGTGAAGTTCTCCTACGAAGCCGTCGTCTCGGGCGAAGCGCCGATGTACGCGCCCTTCGCCTCCAACGTGGAGGCGATCGAGATCGTCGACGACGCGACGCTGGTCTTCAAGCTGAAGAAGCCGTCCGCCTCGTTCGTCACGTCGAGCCTCGCCAAGATCAATCTGATCCCCAGGCACGTCTGGGAGCCGATCATCGCGGATCTGAAGACCAAGGAGACGAACGCCGAGAGCCATCAGGAAACCACACCCATCGGGTCCGGCCCGTTCAAGTTCGAGCGCTGGCTGACCAACGAGGAGATCGTCCTGTCGGCCAACAAGTCACACTTCAACGCTCCGAAGGCCGATCGCTGGATCCTGCGCATCGTCCCCAACGTCGAAGCCGCGCTCGGCATGCTGCGCTCGGGCGAGATCAACTTCATGGGCGAGTTCACCGGCGATCCGCAGGTGCTGATCGCGGCGGCCGAGCAGGACGGCGACATCGAGGTCGTCTCCACCGTCGACATGGGCTTCCGCTACATCGCCTTCAACGAGCGCCGCGCGCCTTTCGACGACCCGGCCTTCCGCAATGCCCTGTCGCGGGCGGTGGATCGGCAGCTGATCGTCAAGGCGGCGTTCCGCGGCTTCGCCGAGCCGTCGAACTCGGTCGTCTCGCCGGCTCTCGAATTCTGGCACGACCCGGCGGTCGTCAGCGGCATGACGACGGGCCAGGACGTGGCGAAGAAGCTGCTTGAGGACGCCGGCTACACGCTGGAGGACGGCAAGCTCCACTATCCCGGCGACAAGAAGGAAGAACTGGCCGCCGAATAGGCCGGTCCGGGCGCGCCGCCACGGGCGGCGCGCCTTTCCATGCCTCGACCCACGATCGTGTCCCGTCACGGAGCCGGACCGGTCGCGGGGGACGAATTCGGGTACGATGCCGGACAACGCGCTTCGGCGCGGGCGCCGCAACGGGAACCTCCTGCCCATGTCGCATCTCAAGGCCGCCGCCAGCCGAACGCTCCAGCTCGTCCTGGTGCTCTGGGCCGTCGTGACGATCCTCTTCCTGATGTTCCGGCTGATGCCGGGCAACCCGCTGGCCGCCTATATCGACCCCACCTTCACGGTGGAGCAGCAGGAGGCCCTGATGGCCCAGTTCGGCCTCGACCGTCCGCTCTGGGAGCAGTACTTCATCTATCTCGGCAACCTGGTGCAGGGCGAACTCGGCCAGAGCTTCCGCTACCGCGAGCCGGTGGCCGAGCGCATCCTGGCGCTGCTGCCCAACACCCTGGTCCTCACCTTCTCCTCGCTGATCGTCGCCTACGCCTTCGGCATTCTCGCGGGCGCCTACCTTGCCTGGCGCCGCGGCAGCGCCGCCGAACAGGTGGCGATCCCGCTGGTGCTGACGACGCGCGCCATGCCCGAATTCTGGCTGGGCATGGTGCTGCTCGCGGTCTTCTCCTTCTGGCTCGGCTGGTTCCCGGCCGGCGGCACGCGTTCGGCCGGCGCCGAGTACGAGAGCCTGCTTGATCTCTACACCTCCGGCGAATTCCTGACCTATCTCGCGCTTCCGGCCCTGACGCTCGCGATCTACAGCCAGGGGCTGCCGCTGCTCCTGATGCGCTCCAACATGCTCGACGTGATGAAGGAGGACTTCGTCACCATGGCCCGCATCAAGGGCCTGTCGAACTGGACGGTCGTCGTGCGACACGCTGCCCGCAACGCGCTGCTGCCGGTGATGACCTCCTTCGCCATCGCGGTCGGCTATCAGCTGCAGGGCAACGTCGTGGTCGAGTCCGTCTTCTCCTGGCCGGGCCTGGGGCGCGAACTGGTCAATGCCGTCTCGGCGTCCGACTATCCCCTTGCCCAAGGCGCCTTCCTGATGATCGCCGTGGTCGTGATCCTGATGAACCTGATCGCAGACCTGCTCTACACCCTGCTCGACCCGAGGGTCGGCCATGCGTGAGGTCGCCGCCACCCGCCGCAGTCCCGGCCTCCTTGCTCGGCTGTTCGGCGCGCTGAAGCTGCCGCTGAACGATCCATTCGCGGTCAGCGGTCTGCTGATCTACGCGATCTTCCTGGTGACGGCGGTCTTCGCCGACCAGATCGCGCCCTACGACCCCACCGAAATCCTCTACACCCCGGAATACGACCTCGCCGCCGACCTGCGGCCGGGCGAACAGGGCCATCTCCTCGGCACGACGAGCCTCGGCCGCGACGTCTTCTCCCAGATCGTCCACGGGACGCGCTCCGCCCTGCTGATCGGCGTCACCGCCGCCTTCATGGTGGCGCTGATCGGCTCGATCGTCGGCCTGGTGGCGGGCTATTTCGGCGGCTGGGTGGACGCGGTGCTGATGCGGCTGGCCGACATCGCCTTCGGCATCCCGTTCCTGCCCTTCGTCATCGTGCTGGCCGCCTTCCTGGAGCCGTCGATCTGGAACGTCGTGCTGGCCATGGCACTGGTGCTCTGGCGCGACACCGGACGCGTGATCCGCAGCCAGGTGCTGACGCTGCGCTCGCGCGGCTATGTCGACGCCGCACGCGTCTCCGGCTCTTCCGACCTGAAGATCATCCTGCGCCACATCGCGCCCAACATCCTGCCGCTGTCCTTTCTCTACGGCTCGATCGCCATAGGCTGGGCGATCCTCACCGAGGCGTCGATCTCCTTCCTCGGCTTCGGCGATCCGCAGTCGATCAGCTGGGGCTACATGCTGCAGGACGCCTTCGCGAGCCAGGCACTCGCCAAGCAGGCCTACTACTGGTTCGTGCCTCCGGGCATCTGCATCATCCTCGTCGTCTCCGCCGGCTTCTTCATCACGCGCGGCTACGAAAACCTCCTGTTTCCCAAGCTGGGCAAATGACTGAGACGCTCCTTTCCGTCCGTGACCTCAAGGTCAGCTACCGTGTCGGCCGCGGCTCCCTCGACGCCGTCGACGGCGTCAGCTTCGACGTGCCGCGCGGCTCGATCCTCGGTCTCGTCGGCGAATCCGGCTGCGGCAAGACCACGGTCGCCCGCGCGCTCACGCGCGTCATGGCCGACAACGCCTTCATCAGCGGCGGCAGCATGCTGTTCGACGGACGCGACCTCGCCGCGCTCTCCGAGCGGGACATGAACGCACTGCGCTGGCGCGAGATCGCCTTCATCCCTCAGAGCGCGATGAACTCGCTGGATCCGGTCTACACGGTCGAATACCAGCTCAACGAGGTGCTGCGGCTGAGAGGCGGCATGGGCCGCACGGAAGCACGCAAGCGCTGCGAGGAACTGTTCGAGATGGTCGGCATCGAAGCCGGCCGGCTGCGGGACTATCCGCACCAGTTCTCCGGCGGCATGCGGCAGCGCGTGGCCATCGCGCTGGCGCTGGCGCTGAACCCGAAACTGGTGATCGCCGACGAGCCGGTGACGGCCCTCGACGTGATCGTGCAGCGCCAGATCCTCGACCAGCTTCGCGACCTGCAGCGCCAACTCGGCCTGTCGGTCATCCTGGTGACGCACGACATCTCCGTCGTCGCCTACATCTGCGACCGGACCGTGGTGATGTATGCCGGCCGCGTGGCCGAGCAGGGCACGATGGAGGCGACGCTGACGCAGCCGTCGCACCCCTACTCGATGGGACTGCGCAACGCGTTCCCCGATCTCCAGGGCGCGGCGAGCGGCGTCCTGACGCCGATCGAGGGCGCGCCGCCCAGCCTCGCCGATCCGCCGCCGGGGTGCCGCTTTGCGCCGCGCTGCCCTTTCTCGATAGAGGTCTGCGCGTCGGTCACGCCGCCACAGGTCGAAGTCGAGCCGGGTCATTTCGCAGCCTGCCATCGCGCCGGCGAGGCGCCACTCCTGCGCGAGCGCGCCAGGCACGTCAGCACATGGATGGCCGAGGCATGAGGCCGCCCGCGACAGGCACCGGCAAACCGCTGGTCTCCATCCGGGAGGCCAGGCTGCACTACCGCGTCGGCGGGGCGCTGTCGGCGCTCCGCGGACGGTCCAGCGTGGTGAAGGCCGTGGACGGGGTCTCCTTCGACATCGCGCGCGGCGAGAGCATCGGCCTGCTCGGAGAATCCGGTTGCGGCAAGACCTCGATGGGCCGCCTGCTGCTGAAGCTCGAGAGTCCGACCGGCGGCGAGATCCTGTTCGACGGGGAGGACGTGGCGCGGCTCAGGGGAAAGGCGCTGCGGCACTACCGCGCCCGCACCCAGCTGATCTTCCAGAATCCGTTCGACGCGGTCAACCCGCGCTTCACGATCCGCTCCATCCTGGCCGAGCCGCTGGAGAACGCCGGCCTGTCGAAAGACGAGCACGATGCCAGGATCGTCGCCGCGCTCGAACTCGTCCGCCTGCCGCAGCCCGCGCAGTATCTCGACCGCTACCCGCATCAGCTGTCCGGCGGCCAGCTCCAGCGCGTCGTGATGGCCCGGGCGCTGATCCTCCAGCCCGATTTCGTCGTCGCGGACGAGCCTGTGTCCATGCTCGACGTGTCAGTGCGGGCCGGCGTGCTCAACGTCTTTCGCGACGTGCGCGACCGACTCGGCCTGACCGCCATCTACATCAGCCACGATCTCGCGCTCGTGCGCTACGTCTGCGAGCGCACCATCGTCATGTATCTCGGCAAGGTGATGGAGGACGGGCCGACGGAGGACATCGTCCGCGAGCCGCTGCATCCCTATTCCAGGGCGCTGGTGGCTGCCGTTCCCGTGCCCAACCCGCACCAGAGCCACGACCCGCTGCCGATCGGCCGCGGCGCGCCCGATCCCCGCAATCCGCCCTCGGGCTGCGTGTTCCGCGACCGCTGCCCGCTCGCCTTCGACCGCTGCGCCAGCGAGGTGCCGGCTCTGCGCGAGGCCGGCACGCGGCACGTCGCCTGCCATCTGTTCTGACCGGAGAGGATCGATGCGCGCAGCCACCTACGCCAGGACTGGACCCGCAGCCGACGTGCTCGTCGTCGGCGACCAGCCCGATCCCGCTGCCGGACCCGGCGAGGTGCTGGTGCGCGTCCGCGCGTCGGGCATCAATCCGGCGGACGTGAAGCGCCGCGCCGGCTGGAACGGCATGGCGTTGGAGCATCCGCTGGTCATCCCGCACACCGACGGAGCGGGCGAGGTCGTCGACGTCGGCCAGGGCGTCGACCGGGCGCGGATCGGCGAACGCGTCTGGCTGTGGAACGCCCAGGGCGGCTACGGAACGGCGGGGCGGGCCTTCGGGACCGCCGCCGAACTGATCGCGATCGATGCCGAGCAGGCCGTGCGCCTTCCCGAGGCGTTAGACTTCGCCGCCGGGGCCTGCCTGGGCGTACCCGCCATGACGGCGTTCCGGGCGGTCCATGCCGACGGCTCGGTCGAGGGTCTGACGATCCTCGTCAACGGCGCGGCCGGCGCGGTCGGCCACTGCGCCGTGCAGATCGCCGTCGCGGGCGGCGCCCGCGTGATCGGCACGGCAGGAAGCGAGCGGGCCGTCCGCCACGTCCTCGCCGCAGGAGCCGACGCCGCCATCGACCGCAGGCGCGACGACGTCGCGGCGCGGGTCATGGACCTCACCGCCGGACAGGGCGTCGACCGGATCGTGGAGGTCGACTTCGCCTCCAACATGGCCCTCGACGCGGCGGTGCTGAAGCCGAACGGTACGGTCGCCTCCTATTCGTCGAGCAGCGACCCGACGCCCGTGCTGCCCTACTATGCCTTCCAGTCCAAGGGCGCCAACCTGCGCTTCATCCAGGGCTTCGCCATCCCGGCGGCCGCTCGGCGCGAGGGCGAGGCTCTCCTGTCGCGCCTGGCCGCCGAGGGAAGGCTCTCCATCGCCATCGCCGGGACGTACCCGCTGGCCGGGATCGCGCGGGCGCATGTCGACGTCGAGCGTGGCGGCAATCTCGGCAACGTCGTCCTGACCATCTGACCATTCCCGATTGACCTTCCCGAGGACACCCATGCTCCAAACGGCCAGAACAGCACAGGCGCCCGACCCGACACCGGATCGGCAGGCCTGCGATCCCGTCTCCCTGGAGATCATCCGCGGCGCCATCGCCGCAGCACAATCCGAGATGGAGGCGCTGCTGGAACGCACCGCCATCTCAGCCTTCATCCGCGAGAAGAAGGACTTCTACACCGCCCTGTTCGACGAGAACGGCGTGATGGCGATCGGCTCCATGGTGCCGATCTTCGGCGACATGACCAGCCCGGTCTTCGAGCACTTTCCGCCCGAGACGATGAACCCCGGCGATCTGTACTGGTACAACGACTGCTACGGCTCGCGCGGCGCGGTCTCGCATTCCAATGACCAGGTGCTGCTGGCACCCGTGTTCCGGAACGGCAAGCGTTGTGCCTTCGTGATGAGCTGGGCGCACTTCGCCGACATCGGCGGCATGCATCCGGGCTCGATCAGCCCCGACGCCACGGACATCTTCCAGGAAGGCATCATCATCCCGCCGACGAAGCTGATCGACCGCGGCGTGACCAACGAGGCGACCTTGGCGATCTTCCATCGCAACTCGCGCTTCCCCGACCAGAGCAACGGCGACATGCGGGCACTGATGGCGAGCGTGGAACTGGGCGTGAGGCGCGTCGGCGAGATTTTCGACCGCTTCGGCGCGAACGTGGTGGCCGACGCCTTCGCACAGCTCCTCGCCCGCACGCGGCGGCTCGTTCGCGCGCGGCTCGCCGAGACCTTCGACTACGGCACCCATCGCTTCACCGACGCCATCGACGCGGACGGGCACGGCAACGGGCCGTTCAAGATGCGTTTCGCGCTGACGCGGGAGAAGGCGCCGGAAGGCGAGGACCGCTTCATCTTCGACGCCACCGAGAGCGACGACCAGGCGCCGGGGCCGGTCAACTACCTGATGAACCGCGGCGTGCCGGGCATGGCACTCGGCCTGTTCTACCTCGGCGGCGATTCCGCCCAGGTCTGCAACGCCGGCGGCCCGAACGCGATCGACGAGGTGCGTCTGCGCGAGGGATCGTTCCTGCTGCCGAGGTGGCCGGCCCCGCTCGGCATGCGGGGCCTGACGACGATGCGCGTGATCTCGGCGATGGGAGGCCTCGTCAACGTGGCCGGCGGCAACGCGCCGGCGGCCAACTCCGCCTACGTGATCTCCATCATGCGCGGCACGTTCCGCAACGAAAGCGGCGAGCTCGAGCGCTTCCTGCTCGCCGACGGCATCGGCGTCGGCTATGGCGCGAGGCCGGATGCCGACGGCATCGACGCCGTCTACTTCGTGGCACAGGAGAACTATCCGGTCGAGTTCCTCGAAACCGGATATCCCGTGCGGCTGCTGCGCTACGGCATCGTTGCGGACTCCGGCGGCGCTGGAACCCACCGCGGCGGCTGCGGGATCGTGCGCGAGTACGAGATCCAGGCCGAGGAGGCGCGGCTCGCCGTCCGCATCGACAGCCTGAAGAACCCGCCCTGGGGCATCCATGGCGGCATGGGCGGCGGGACCGGCCGGGCGATCGTCAATCCCGGGACCGATCGCGAACGGGTTCTCAAGCCGCTGTCCGACGGCAACAGGCTCGTCCGCGGCGACATCCTGCGGATGGAGACCGGCGGCGGCGGCGGCTACGGCCATCCCTTCGACCGCCCGCCGGCAAAGGTGCTGGAGGACGTCCTCGGCGGCTACGTCAGCCGGCAGGCGGCAGAGCGTCTCTATGGCGTCATCCTGTCCGGCAATGCCGTCGACGAGCGCGCGACGGCACGGGCACGCGCCGCCCGGCCCGCCACCGGCCGCTTCCACCGCACGGAGTATGTCGATGTCCTCGCCTGAATCGTCCCTCGCCATCGCCGTCGACATCGGCGGAACTTTCACCGACGTCTCGCTGATCGACCGCGCCAGCGGAAGGATCTGGCGTGCCAAGACGCCGAGCGTGCCGTCGGACCCCTCGGAAGCCTTCCTCGCCGGCATCCGCCTCGCCCTCGCCGAAGCCGGCGAAGAGGCCGCCGCACTGGGCCAGGTGCTGCACGGCACCACGGTCGCGACCAACATGATCCTCGAGGGCAAGGGCGCCCGAACCGCCCTGGTGACGACGCGGGGCTTCCGGCACGTTCTCGACATCGGCCGGCAGGACATTCCGCGCAAGGCCAACCTGTACACCTGGACCAAACCGCCGCGGCCGGTACGGGCATCCCGCATCGTCGAGGTGAACGAGCGTATCGGCGCCGGCGGAACGGTGGTCGAACCGCTCGACGAGGCGAGCGTGCGCGTGGCCGCCGCCGCGCTGCGGGAGATGGACGTCGAGGCCGTCGGCGTGTGCCTGCTGCACGCCTTCGCCAATCCCGCCCACGAGCGCCGGACCGCCGAGATCCTGCGCGAGGAACTGCCGGGCATCGCCGTCACCACGTCGACCGACGTGCTGCCCGTGGTCCGCGAATACGAGCGCTCGCTGACGACCGTTCTCAATGCCAGCGTGATGCCCGGCGTGACGACCTATGTCGGCCGCATAGAGCAGCGCCTGACGGACGAGAACGTCTCGGCGCCGCTGTTGCTGATGCAGTCGAACGGCGGCGTCGCCGGAGCAGCCGCGATCCGCCAGGCGCCGGCGCTGACCGCGCTGTCTGGACCCGCGGCCGGCGTCGTGGGCGCGCGGGCGATCGCCTCTGCCTGCGGCATCCGCGACATCATCACGGTCGACATCGGCGGCACCAGCGCCGACATCTGCCTCATCAAGGACGGCAGGATCGGTCTCACCCAGCACGGAAGAGTGGGCGAATGGCCGCTGCCCCTGCCGATGGTCGACATGGTGACGATCGGCGCCGGCGGCGGCTCGATCGCGGCGGTCGCTGACGACACCCTCACCGTCGGTCCGCGCAGTGCCGGCGCGCGGCCGGGTCCCGCAGCCTACGGCCATGGCGGCCGCGAGGCGACCGTCACCGACGCGCATGTCGTGCTCGGCCACCTGCCCGAGAAACTGCTCGGCGGTCGAATGACGCTCGACGTCGAGGCGGCCCACGCCGTGGTCCGCGACACCGTCGCCGAACCGCTCGGCCTTTCGCCGGAAGACGCCGCACGCGGCATCCTCGCCATCGTCGACAACCACATGGTGGGCGCGGTGCGGGTCGTCTCGGTCGAGCGCGGCCATGATCCGCGCCAGTTCACCCTCGTGCCCTTCGGCGGCGCCGGCCCGCTGCACGGGGCGGCACTCGCGGAACTGCTCGGCATCACCAGCGTCATGATTCCTCCCGCACCGGGAATCCTCTGCGCCGACGGCCTGCTCGCGGCCGACCTCAAGGCCGAGTTCAGCCGCACGCTGCCGCGCGCCGGCGAAATCGACGTGGCGGAAGCCGAGAAGATCTTCCTTCAGCTCGAAGAGCAGGCCCGGGCATGGCTGGACGTCGAAGGGGTCGCGCCCGACGCCCGCCGGGCCGCCCGCGTCGCCCTGCTTCGATACCACGGCCAGGGCGGCGAGATCGCCATCGGCTGGGCCGGATCGCGCGAGGCGACCGAGGCCGCCTTCGCGGCCGAGCACAAGGCGCTCTACGGCTTCACCCTCGGCGCGGCGATCGAACTCGTCACGCTGCGCATCGAGGCGGTCGGGCTGACCGCGCAGCAGCAGCCGATCAGGCTGCCGGCCGCCTCCGCGGTCGAGCCCTACGATCACGGGATGGTCTTCTTCGAGGGCAGGAAGACCAGGACACCCCTCGTCGACCGCGCCTCGCTCGGCGCAGGGGCGAGCTTCGCCGGCCCCCTCATCCTGACCCAGCTCGACACGACGACCCTCGTGCCGCCCGGCTGGTCGGGTACGGTGCACGAAACCGGAGCCATCCTGCTGACGCGCCGCGAAAGGACCATGCAATGACGGACGCCGCACTGCAGGCCGTCTTCGACCACATCGAGGCCAACCGCGATTCCTTCGTGGCGCGCGTGATGGACTATGTTCGCCATCCCTCGATCAGCGCGCACGACATCGGTATCCGCGAGGTGGCAGCGCTTCTGGTGGAGACGCTGAAGGGACTGGGGATGGAAGCGGAAGCCGTCCCCACCGCCAACCATCCGATGGTGCTCGGCAAGCGCATGGTCTCCCCGGACAAGCCCACGGTGTTGCTCTACGGTCACTACGACGTCCAGCCGCCGGATCCGCTGGAACTGTGGGTCAGCCCGCCCTTCGAGCCGACCATCCGCGACGGGCGTATCTATGCGCGCGGCATCGGCGACAACAAGGGCCAGCACTTCGCGCAGCTTCTGGCCATCGAGTCGCATCTGGCCGTGCATGGCGACCTGCCGTGCAACGTCATCTTCCTCCTCGAGGGCGAGGAAGAGATCGGCAGCCCGCAGATCGCCAGCTTCGTCCGGGAGCACGCCGAACGCCTGAAGGCCGACCTCGTCGTGACCTCCGACGGGCCGCTGCACGAATCCGGCCTGCCGGTGATCACCTTCGGCGTGCGGGGCGTGGCGAGCTTCGAGCTGCGCTGCAGGACGGCCAGCCGCGACGTGCATTCCGGCAATTTCGGCGGCATCGTGCCGAATCCGATCTGGAAGCTCGTGCAGCTGCTCGCCACGATGAAGAACGCCGAGGGCGAGATCACTATCGAGGGGATCAACGAGCCGGTGATCCCGGCGACGAATTTCGAGCGCGAGGCGATGGCCAGGCTCCCGGTGGACATCGAACAGGTGAAGGCCGAGCTTGGGCTGGCCGAACTCGACGGCCCTGCGGGACGCGGTTACTTCGACCGGCTGATGTTCCATCCCACGCTGACGATCAACGGCTTCCACGGAGGCTATGGCGGCCCTGGTATGAAGACGGTGCTGCCCTGCGAGGCCTTCGTGAAATGCGACATGCGGCTGGTCGAGCCGCTGACGCCGGACTACGTCTACGAGAAGATCCGCGCCCACGTCGAACACCATGCGCCGGATGTCGAGTTCGTGCCGCTGAACAGCATGCTGCCGTCCAAGACACCGATGGATTCGCCCTTCGCCGCCCCGCTGACGCGGGCGGTCGAGGCCGCACGCGGCGTCGAGCCGCTGCTCTATCCGGGCGTCGGCGGCAGCCTGCCGGACTACGCCTTCACCAAGATCCTCGGCGTACCGTCCTTCGTCGTCCCCTACGCCAATGCCGACGAAGCCAACCACGCGCCGAACGAGAACCTGGAGATCGTGCGCTTCATCGACGGAATCCGGACCGGGTCGGCGCTCCTGTGGGAACTGGGCAGACTCCGGGCGTAGGGCGCCCGCCTTTGCTCTACCCGAAAGCCGACACGAGTTCCTTCGTGTAGGCGTGGGCGGGAGCGGTCAGCACCGCTCGGGTGGCGCCCGTCTCGAGGATGCGGCCCGCGCGCATCACCGCGACCCGATCGCAGATGCTGGCGATCACGGCGAGGTCGTGGCTGATGACGAGCATGGACAGGCCGAACTCCGCGTGCAGGTCCATCAAGAGGTTGAGGATCTGCGCCTGGACCGACACGTCGAGCGAGGCGACCGGCTCGTCGGCCACGAGCAGCGCCGGGCGGGTGACGAGGGCGCGGGCGATGGCGATGCGCTGGCGCTGGCCGCCGGAGAACTCGTGCGGATATCGCGAAGCGGCGCCGGGATCGATTCCCACCCGGCCGAGCATGTCGAGGGCCGTCGATACGCGCTCGGCGCGCGGAAGGCCCGCGGCAAGCAGCGGCTCGGTCACGCTCCAGCCGATGGAGCGGCGCGGGTCGAGCGAGCCGAAGGGATCCTGGAACACCATCTGCATGCGCCTGCGCCGATGGCGGAGTTCGGCGCGGCCGCAGCGGTGCGGATCGGTGCCGTCGATGCGGATCGTCCCGCCATCGGGTCTTTCGAGCCCCACCACCATGCGGGCCAGCGTCGACTTGCCCGAGCCGCTCTCGCCGACGATGCCGAGCACCTCGCCCCGCCCGACGACCAGACTGGCGTCCTGGACGGCGGCAAGTTGCGGAGCTGGCCCAAAGAGGGTCCGGCGCGGCAGCCTGTAGCGGCGCGACACGCCCTCAACCGACAGGATCGGGCGGTCGAGGCTCATCCGACGGTCTCCGGCATGGCGCCGGGCGCGGGCGCCGTCGCCGGTTCGTCACGCAGGCCGGCCTCAGTGAGGCGATGGCAGGCGGCGCGAGCGCCCTCCCCCATGTCGAGCAGCGGGGGCCGCTCGCCGGCGCAGCGCGGCAGTTCGACCGCGCAGCGGCCGCTGAACGGGCAGCCGGGCGCGCGACGGCCGACCGGCGGCACCATGCCGGGGATGGTCGGCAGGCGCGTCCGCAGGCCGCCCGCCCGCGCGATCGACGGCCGCGCCGCGATCAGCCCGGCCGTGTAGGGATGGCGCGGCGCCTCGAGGGTCGCGTGGGTGGGACCGGTCTCGACGACGTCGCCGCCATACATGACGACGACCCGCTCCGTCGCCCGCGCCACCACGCCGAGATCATGGCTGATGAAGACGAGCCCCATGCCGCGCCGTTGCGTCAGCTCGACCAGCAGGTCGACGACCCTGACGGCCATGTTCGCGTCGAGCGCGGTCGTCGGCTCGTCGGCGATCAGGATCGAGGGGTCGGCGGCGAGCGCCAGCGCGATCAGCACCCGCTGCCGCTGGCCGCCCGAGAGTTGGTGCGGGAACTGCGACAGCCGCGCGCGCGGATCGGGGATGCCGACCTCCTCTAGCAGGGACAGGACGCGGGCCTCGGCCGCCCTTCGGCCGAGCCGCTGATGCAGGACGATCGGCTCGGCGAGGATCTGGCCGATCCGCAGCAGCGGGTTGAGCGCGCTCATCGGCTCCTGGAACACCATGGCGATGTCCCTGCCCCGGTGGCCGCGCCACCGCCGTTCCGGCCCGCCCGCCAGTTCGTTGCCGCCGAGGCGGATCGAGCCAGTGACCCGCGCCGCCTCGGGCGCCAGTCCGAGCAGGCTCGCGGCAAGCACCGACTTGCCGCAGCCGGATTCGCCGACGACCCCCACGCGCTCGCCGGGCGCCACCGACAGGCTCGCCTCGCGCACCGCATAAGCCTCGCCGAAGCGGACGGACAGGCTGTCGACCTCGAGCATCGCCGCGCGCCCCGCCTATTGCCGCCGCGACAGGCGCGGATCGGTGACGTCCCGCAGCCCGTCGCCGAGCAGGTTGAAGCCGAGCACGGCGGCGACGATGCACAGGCCGGGATAGATGGCGAGCTGCGGCGCGAGATAGAGCAGCGTCTGCGCCTCCGACAGCATCCGGCCCCACGAGGCGGCCGGCGGCTGGACGCCGAGGCCGAGATAGGACAGCGCCGCCTCCGCGAGGATCGCGACCGCGAACTCGATCGTCGCCTGCACGATCACCGCTGCGGCGACGTTGGGCAGGATATGGTCGACCGTGATGGAGAAGCCGCTGCGGCCCGCCACCCGCGAGGCCAGCGTGAACTCGCGCGTCCAGACCTGGTTGGCCGCCGCCCGCGCGACGCGGGCGAAGACCGGGACGTTGATGAAGGCGATCGCGACGACGGCGTTGGCGAGCGAGGGGCCGAAGACGGCGGCAAGCATGATGGCGAAGAGCAGCGCCGGAAAGGCGAAGCTGAAATCGGCGAGCCGCATGACCGCGTCCTCGACGAAGTCGCCGGCGGCGCTGGCGAAGAGCCCGAGCGCGGTGCCGACCGACCCGCCGAGCACGACCGCGACGAAGGCGATGGCAACCGAGGTGCGGGCGCCCGCCATCAGCTGCGAAACCACGTCGCGGCCGAGCTGGTCGGTGCCCAGCCAGTGCTCCGCGCTCGGTCCCTGGAACCGGTTCGCGACGTCGATCGCCGCGAAGGGATGCGGCGTCCAGACCAGCGAGAGCAGCGCGGCGAGGGTCAGCGCAGCGACCAGCGCGGCGCCGAGCAGGAGGTTCACCGGCAGGGAGCGCATCCGCATCATGCCAGCCGCCCCCGCAGCCTGGGATCGATCAGCACGTAGAGGATGTCGACGACGAAATTGGCCGTCACCACGATGGCGGCGAACATCAGCACCAGCGCCTGGACCGTGAGCAGGTCGCGATTGCTGATCGCCTGGAAGATCAGCCGGCCGAGGCCCGGCAGGTAGAAGACGTTCTCGATGACGATGGTGCCGGTGACGACGTTGGCGAACTGCATGCCGACGATGGTGACGACCGGAACCAGGGCGTTGGGCAGCACGTGGCGCCACAGCACGCGGCTCCGCGACAGGCCGGTGGCGAGCGCGGTGCGGGTGAAGTCGAGCCGCAGCACCTCGAGCATGGAGGAACGGGTGACCCGGGCCAGCACCGCCGCCTGCACCAGCGCCAGCGCCACCGTCGGCAGCACCAGCGCCCTTGCAGCCGCGGCCGGATCGCTCCAGCCGGGGAATCCGCCGGGCGGCAGCCAGCGCAGCCTGACGGCAAAGAGCAGCACGAGAAGCATCGACAGCCAGAAGGCCGGGACGGCGATGCCGAGCTGGGACAGCGTCATGACGCCCCAGTCTCCCGCCTTGCGGTGGTTCGAAGCGGCGAAGACGCCGAGCGCCAGCGCCAGGACGACGGTGAGGAGCGTTGCCGACAGGGCCAGCGAAAGCGTCAGCGGCAGGCGCTCGGCGATCAGGCCGGCGACCGGAACGCCGAAGGAATGGCTGGTGCCGAAATCGCCCCGCGCGACGCCCGCGATCCAGATCAGGTAGCGGTCGAGCAGAGGCGCGTTCAGGCCGAGCTGCTCGCGCAGGACGGCCTGTGCGTCGGGCGTGGAGTCGATGCCGAGGATCACCAGCACGGGATCGCCCGGCAGCACGTTCATGACCAGGAAGACGACGACGGAGACGGCGAGCAGAGTGGCGAGCAGACCCGTCGTGCGTTTGGCGAGGAACAGGAGCATGCGCGTTCTTCAGTTGGCCGGAATCGGCTCGGGTGGCGGCGGCGTCCCCGCACGCCACCACCCCGTCGCCAGCGCCCTCAGCCGTTCCACTTCACCTGCGCGAGCGGCTGGAACAGCACCGGCGACGACTTCCAGAAGCCGGAAAGCTCCTTGCGCACGACGCCGAGCTTCGGCAGCTGGAACAGGAAGCCGTGCACGGCCTCCGTCGCCAGGAACGCCTGGCCCTGCTTCAGCAGCGCGTCGCGCGCTTCCGGATCCGCCTCGGTCCTGATCCGGTCCCACAGCGCGGTGAACTCGGGATTGTCGTAGCCGTAGAAATAGCTCTTGCCCCGGGCGAAGTTGCCCATGTCGTTCGGCGACGTATGGGCGATGATGGTCATGTCGTAGTTGAGCTTCTTGTAGATCTCCTCCAGCCAGAAGCCCCACTCGACGTTCTCGACCTTCACGTCGAGCCCCGCCTCGGCGAGCTGCGCCTGGATGATCTCGGCCGAGCGCGTGGCATAGGGGAACGGCGGCACGCGCAGCGTCATCACGGTGCCCTCGGCGACGCCGGCCTCCTTCAGGAGTTCCTTCGCCCTGGCGACGTCGTGCGAATAGGTGGCGGTGAGGTCGACATAGGCCTTGCCGTGCGGCGGGTAGAAGCTGCCGATCGGCGTCGCCTGGCCGTACATGGCGCCATCGATGATCGCCTTGCGGTCGAGCGCATGGCTGATCGCGCGGCGCACGCGGATGTCGTCGAAGGGCGCCTTGGCGTTGTTCATCGCCATGATGACCTCGCCTTCGGTGCTGCCGATCTCCACGGAAAAGCGCGGGTCGGCCTCGAACTGCGCCATCATCTCGGGCGCCGGGAAACCGGGATAGGCGTCGAGCGTCTCGGACAGGAGAGCCGCGCTCGCCGAGGCCGGGTCGGCGATGAACTGGAAGGTGACCTTCTCCATCTGCACGGCCGCGGCGTCGCGGTGGGCCGGATACTTCGCGAGCGTCAGGCGGTCGCCGCGGGTCCAGCCGTCGAACCGGAAGGGACCGGTGCCGACAGGCGTGGTCTTGGCGAGCTCGACCGACTCGGGCGCCACGATCGAGGCGTCGCCCTGGGCGAGGTTGAACAGCAGGAAGGCATCCGGACGGCTGAGCTTGAGCTCGACGGTCGCCGCGTCGATCACAGTGACGGCGGCGATCGGCTCGAAGATGCTCTTGGACGGGTTGACGCTGCCGGCGCCCATGGCGCGGTCGAAGGTGAACTTCACGTCGGCGGCATCGAAGGCGGACCCGTCGTGGAAGGTGACGCCCTGCTGGAGATCGAAGGTGTAGGTCAGGCCGTCGTCGGACACCGTCCAGCTTCTTGCCAGTTCCGGAACGACCTCGCCCTGCTCGGTGACCGAGGTCAGCGCCTCGAAGACGTTGTGGGCGAGCATGCCGTCGATCGAGGCCGTCGCGTCGCTGGTGGGATCGAGCGACGTCGGTTCCTGCTGCATGCCGATGACGATGGCCGTCTTCGACCAGGCCGGGAAGGCGGTGAGCAGCAGGGCCCCGAGCATGGAGCCGGCGATGGCTGTCGAGCGTGTCATGGTTCTGCTCCGTCGTGGAAGGATGATCGCTGAATAGGAGGATCGCGTGTCGGTCGCATGACAGGGGGGTCGACTGTCGCGCCGCGTGCACCGGCGCAGCAACAGCGACCCCGGCCGCGCCGCGCGGGAGAGCCGGTGCTATGCCGCGCCGGCCCGCACGAAATGGCCCGGGGCCGCTTCGAGGAGGCGCGTCTCCGGCCGCGCGTGCGGAACGGCCGGGATGGGCTCCGATGCCCTGTGCCGGCCCGACGGGTCGCCGCGCGGCACCGAAGCGAGCAGCTGGCGGGTATAGGCATGGCGAGAATCGCGCAGGACGGCCTGGGAGGGGCCGGTCTCGACGATCTCGCCGCGATACATGACGGCGATGCGGTGGCTGACCCGCTCGACGACGGCGATGTCGTGGCTGATGAACAGGAAGGAGATGCCCTCGCGCTGCTGCAGGTCGAGCATCAGGTCGGTGACCTGGCGGGCGATCGAGACGTCGAGCGCGGAGACCGGCTCGTCGGCGACGATGAGCTTCGGCTTCACCGAAAGCGCGCGCGCGATGCAGAGCCGCTGGCGCTGACCGCCGGAAAACTGGTGCGGATAGCGGTCCACGGCATCCTCCTCCAGCCCGACGGAGCGCAGGAGCTGGGCCGCGAGGCCGCGCTGGTCGCGCGCCGACACGACGCCGTGGATCCGGGCCGGCTCGGTGACGAGATCGTGCACCGGCAGGCGGGGGTTGAGGCTGGCATAGGGGTCCTGGAAGATCATCTGCGCGTGCCGGCGCAAGCTGCGCAGGCCTTGCCGGTCGGCCCGCATCACGTCCTGGCCGTCGAGCAGGATGGCGCCGCGCGCCGGCTCGATCAGGCGCAGGATGGAGCGCGCCAGCGTGGACTTGCCGCAGCCCGACTCGCCCACCAGCCCGAGCGTCTCGGCGCGCCCGAGGCTGAGCGAGACCCCGCGCACCGCATCGATGCCGCGGCGCTTCGCAAGGAAGCCGCCGCGAACCGAAAAACGGGTGGTCAGGTCGCGCACGTCGAGAAGCGTCGAGCCGCCGGACGGCGCGGCAGGCGAGCCGGAACCCAGCTTCGGGGTCGCGGCCATCAGCTGCTGCGAATAGGCATGTTTCGGCGCGCGGAAGACCTCGGCGACCGAGCCTTCCTCGACCTTGCGCCCCTCGCGCAGGACGACGATCCGGTCGGCGATCTCGGCGACCACACCCATGTCGTGCGTGATGAACAGCACCGCCATCCCGATCTCGGCCTGAAGCTCGCGAATCAGCGCCAGGATCTCCGCCTGAGTGGTGACGTCGAGCGCCGTGGTCGGTTCGTCGGCGATCAGCAGCCTCGGACGGCAGGCGAGTGCCATGGCGATCATCACGCGCTGGCGCAATCCGCCCGAGAACTCGTGCGGATATTGCGACAGCCGGCGCTGCGCCTCGGGAATCCGCACGCCGTCGAGCGCATCGCGCGCAGCGATGAGCGCCTGCCTGCCGCTCATCGCACGATGGCGGATGAACACCTCGGCCACCTGGTCTCCCACGGTCAGCACGGGATTGAGCGACGTCATCGGCTCCTGGAAGACCATCGAGATGCGGTTGCCGCGCAATGCCCGCAGGCGCCGTTCGTCGAGTGCGGTGATGTCGATGGATCCGTCGTCCTCGTGCAGCGTGATGGTGCCGCCGGAGATGCGTCCGCCCTCGCGCTCGATCAGCCGCAGGATCGACAGCGCCGTCGCGGACTTGCCCGAACCCGATTCGCCGACCAGCGCCAGCGTCGCGCCCTTCGGCACGTCGAAGGACAGTTCGCGCACCGCCTCCGTGGCGCCGAAGCCGACCCTGAGATTGCGGACGGACAGGAGCGGCGTCACGAAGCCGCCCTCCGCATCCGCGCTCCGATCTCCGGATGCTCGGCGAAGACCGGCAGCGGCGGCGTCCACCGGACGGCCGACGGGGTGAAGCCGAAGGTGATGGGGTCCCGGCCGGAGACATGCCAGTTCACGGTCTCGCCGAGCTCGATCAGGCCCATCGCACCGGCCGGCTCGCCCTGCGTGGTGAAGCTCTCGGTGAGCGACTGCTGCGTCAGGTGTGTGATGGCGTCGACCGTGGTCACCGTGTTCCAGTGGACGTGGCCGGCGAGGCAGACGACAGGGACGCGCGCCTGCGCCAGCGCGGCGCGGGCGCGCTCCGCCATCGGATAGGTCGAGACGCCGGGGTTGCGCTCGAAGTAATAGTTGCCGGTCTGGGCGTGGCCGGAGATCGGCACGTGGCTGACGACGAGGAGGGGGCGGTCGGCAGCCTGCGCGGTGCGCGACAGCCAGAGCAGGTCTTCCTCGCGCAGGACGAAGCCCTGGTGGTGAGCGTCGCGATGGATCTTCGCGTCCGCCCGCCACAGCGCGATGCGCCAGCCGCCAGCGTCGAGCGTCATCGACTTCATCGGCTGGCCGAGGATGGTCTCGTTGTCCACGACCTCGAGATGGTCGCGGTCGTGGTTGCCGTTGATGTGGTGGATCGGAGCCGCGACCTGGCGGAACGCCTCGGCCACCTCCTTCTGGAGGACGAGGTCGGTCTCGCGGTTCTCGTCGGAGATGCGGTCGCCGAGGTCGAGCACGAGGTCGGGGCGGGCCTCGTTGGTGAAGCGTGCGAATTCGGCCATCAGGGACAGCGCGATGTCGCCGCGCTTCGTGGCGGAGGGCTTTCCGTGGTGGATGTCGGCTACGACGCAGATGCGGACGGACATGGGTTCGGTTCCGTTTTCTCGGCTGGACAGATGGAGGACGCCGCCGGCACAGGCCGGCGGCGCTTCGAAGGCGGGGTCAGTTCGAGGCGAAGGAGATCGAACCGGCGCGGAAATCGAGCACGTAGGGGATGTGCCCGGGCTTCGGCGCCCAGTTGACGTTCTTGTTCATCGCCCAGGACTCGAACGGCCGGTAGAGCGGCAGCACCGGCGGATCCTGGCTGATGCGCTCCATCAGCTCGGCATAGGCGGCCTTGCGCGCTTCGACGTCCTTGGAGAAGCGGAAGCGCTCCCACGTCTCGGCATAGGCCGCGTCCGTGTTGAAGCGGCCTTCCGATTCCGACGGTCCCTTGGGCGCCCACATCACGCCGAACGAGCCGAAGGGATCGGCGAAGTACATCGGGTTCGACCAGTTGCGGGCCATCATGTCGGCATCGCCGCCGGTCCACTTGTCGACCACGGCGACCTTGCCGTTGATGCCGACGTCCTTCCACATCTCGACGATCGCCTGCGCGGCGAGCAGGCCGTTGGTGTAGTAGGTCGGGAAGCTCGTGTAGACGATCTCCTCGCCCTTGTAGCCGGCCTCCTGGAGCAGCAGCCTGGCCTTCTCCGGATCGTACTCGAAGGTCTTCAGCTCCGGCATGTAGAGCTCGCCGAACTCCTGCATGGTGTGAGACGCCGGCACGATCGCCTTGCCGAGCCACAGCGCCTCGTTGAGCGTGTCGCGGTCGACCGCGAGGCTCATCGCCTGACGGATGCGCGGGTCCTTCAGGACCGGGTGGTTGGCGTTCATGATCATGACGTGGAACAGCGCGGTCGCCGAGCCCGCGGCCTTGAGCGACGGATCGGACTCGATCAGCGACAGCTGGTCGGGGGCGATGTTGGTCACGAGGTCGGCCTCGCCGGTCTTCAGCGCCGTGATGCGCGAGGCGGTCTCGGGCATGTGCTTCACGGTGACCTTGTCGAGCGGCGCCTTCTCGCCCCAGAAGCCGTCGAAACGCTCCCAGACGAGCGTCTCGCCGGGAACCAGCTGGGTGATGGCATAGGGGCCGGTGCCGACGGGCTTCAGCGAGAAGGCTTCGAAGTCGTCGTTCTCCGCGACCTTCGGATCGCCGGTCAGGCCCTTGGTGTAGTCCTCGGGGATGATCATGACCTGCTGCAGGTTGAGCAGCGTCTCCCACAGAGGCTCCTCGCGCTTGGCATGGATGCGCACCGTGGTGTCGTCGACCTTCTCGGCCTTCTCGAAATTGGCGAGCCGGTCGCGGGCGCGCACCTGATAGGGCGGGAAGGTCGCCTGGTACATGCGGTTGAGCGAGAACACCACGTCGTCGGCGGTCATGGCCTCGCCGTTGTGGAAGGTCACGCCCTGGCGAAGCTTCAGCTCCATCACGGTCGGCTCGACGAGCCGCCACTCGGTGGCGAGACCGGGGCGGAACTCGCCCTGGAGCTTGTCGTAGTTCTTCTCCACCAGCGTGTCGAAGCTGTTGTAGTAGAACTGCGACCCGACGTTGGAATGGTCGCGGCCCGGATCGATGAAGCCGGTCACGTTGGCCGCGCCGACGGTCAGTTCGACGGCGAAGGCCGAGCCCGCGAGCACGGTGGCGATCGCGGTCGTCGCAAGGAACCTGGTCATGTCATGCCTCCTGAAAGGATGGTTGGGTTTGGGAGCGGCGGGCCTCGGACGGCCTCTTCTTCTTGAAGGTGGAAGGAATCTCATCTGCCGCGCAGCCGCACGTCGGCGCGGTCGCGCAGCCAGTCGCCGAGGATCTGGACGGCGAAGGTGACGAGCAAGATCGTGACGGCCGGCACGATCACGATCCACGGCGCCGTCGGCAGGTAGTCGCGGCCGATCCCGACCATCGAGCCGAGCGTCGCCGTCGGCGGCTGCACGCCCATGCCGAGGAACGAGAGCGTCGATTCGAGGAGCACGATGTTGGAGATCGACAGGGTGAACTGGACGACGAGCGGCGAGACGATGTTGGGCAGGACGTGCCGGAAGGCGATCCGGCCCCCCGACGCGCCGGCGGCGCGCGCCGCCTCGATGAACGGCATCGCCATCAGCCGGCGCACCTCGCCGCGCACGATGCGGGCATAATGTTCCCAGCCATAGAGGCCGAGGACGAGAACCATGACTTCGATGGAAGACCCGAAGATCGCCAGCGTCAGCAGCGCGATCAGGGTGAAGGGGATGGCGATCTGGGCGTCGACCGCGCCCATGATCACGTCGTCGACGATGCCGCCGGCGATACCCGAGACGAGGCCGAGCGTCCCGCCGAGCACGAGGCCTATCGTGGCGCCGAGGGCGGCGAGGATCAGCGTAAGCTGCAGGCCGTGGAGCGAGCGCGAGAGCACGTCGCGGCCGAGTTCGTCGGTGCCCAGCAGATAGCCGTCCTTGTAGCGCTCGAAGCCGAACGGCGGACGCAGCCGGGCGATCAGGCTCTGCGCCGTCGGCTCGTGCGGCGCGATGAATGGCGCGAACGCCGCAACGATCAGAAGCAGGACGGCGACGACGATCGCCGCGCGCTGGATCCCGTTCGCCTCGGTCCAGACCCGCCGGGAGCCGGCCAGGAGGCGGGAGTGGACAGGCGCGGTTCCGATCGCTGCTTCGGCCATCACGCCCTCCCCAGCCGGATGCGGGGATCGGCATAGGCATAGGCCATGTCGATCGCCCCGTTGACGATGATCACCGCGAAGGCGACCGCGAGCACGGCGAACTGAAGCACCGGGAAGTCGCGCAGGATCGCGGCATTGACGAGCAGGTCGCCGATGCCGGGCCAGGCGAAGATCGCCTCGACGACGACGTTGCCGGCGGCCGCAAGCCCCGCGATCTGCAGCCCGAGCACCGACAGGATGGTGATCGAGGCGTTGGAAAAGCCGTGCTTGAGGACGACCACGGCTTCGGAAAGCCCCTTGGCGCGCGCGGTTCGCATGAAGTCCTGGCTGAGCACGTCGAGCATGGCGTTGCGCGTGAAGCGCGTCAGCGCCGCGATCAGGCCGGCGGCCAGCGTGATGGTGGGCATGATGAAGTGCCAGGCGGTCGCGTTGCCGACCACCGGCAGCCAGTTCAGCGTGAAGGCGAAGACCAGCACCATGAAGACGGCGAGCACGAAGTTCGGCACCGCGTAGCCGATGAAGGCGATCGTCATCACCGTGCTGCCGATCCAGTCGCTGCGATGGATCGCGGCGAGGATGCCGAGCGGGATGGCAACCAGGATGGTGAGCGCGACTCCAGACAGGAGGAGTTGCAGCGAGGGCCAGATCCGCTCCGCCACGATGTCGGCCACAGGGCGCCGCTCCACGAAGGACAGGCCGAACTGGCCGTCGACGAAGGAGCCGAGGAAGCGGACGTACTGCTCCCAGATCGAGGCATCGAGGCCGTAGTAGCGGGTCAGGAGGTCGCGGTCCTCCTGCGTGATCCCCTGGCCGACGACATAATCGATCGGATCGCCGGACAGACGGGTGGCGAAGAAGACCAGCGTCACGATCACGAAGAGCGTGACGACCATCTTGAACAGGGTGCGGGTGATGTGGCGCAGCATCAGATCGATCCTCCGGCGGCGGCGGCCTCGGGCATCGCCAGCGCGCCCGCGGCCGGAGGTCCGTTCGCGGTCATGCGCCGCAGGTGGACGAAGCGGACGCCGGCCGCCGCCGCCGCCACTCCGTCCGTGCCGGCGTTGTCGCCGATGAAGACGCAGGCGGCGGGCGATGCGCCGCTGAGCCGCAGGCCGAGTTCCACCAGGTCCGGCGCGGGCTTGCCGATGCTGGTGAAGCGGACCGAGGGGACGCAGGCGCGGACCGCCGCGACGATCGCCCCGGTCTCGGGAACCGGCCGGCCGCGGTCGTCGGGATGCACGGTATCGACATTGGTGACAACGAGGGATGCGCCGTCCTGGATCTCGTCGACCAGCCGGGCGAGGTCGCGAACGCTGAAGCCGGGATCGCGCGCCAGAAGGACGATGTCGGGCCTGCGCGCCTCGATCCGCAGCCCGAGCGACCGGGCGAGATCGCGGATCGGCGGCTCGGCATAGAGAAGGACGGACGCACCCGGATGCCGCGCCGCGATCTGCCGCACCGCCTGCTCCCCCGCGAGCAGGATGCGGCGGGCACCGACGTCGAGCCCGAGCGAGGCCATCCGTACCGACAGCGTCTCGGCGGTGTCGGACGAATTGTTCGAGACGATCCAGAGGCGGTCGGCATGGCGGGCGACGAAGTCCCGGACGTTCGGATAGACGTGGCCGCCCGAGACGAGGCAACCGTCCAGGTCGCAGAAGACGGCTTCGCGGCCTTCCACCGGCGCCTGCGCGATGTCCTCGATCCTGATCGTCTCGTCGGTCACGCGTCCGCTCCGCTGCCGGCTGGAACGACGGAACAGTCCGGCGGCGCGCATGGGCGCCGCAGGTTCGGTCCGTCCGCCCTGGGTCTGTTGGGGCAGCCGGCACATCGCCCGCTGCATCTGCAGACTGGGCCTTCTCTGTGACACAGGCTTTACAGACGACAGCTAGACTTGGGTTCGATCAAAGCCCCGCTTGCAGCTTCGGAGAACTCCTTGATCGTCTCGCCTCACCGCATCCGCGCCGTGAATGCCGTCGCCGCGTCGGGATCATACGCCGCAGCCGCCCGCCTGCTCGGCGTCTCGCAGCCGGCCGTCGCCCAGCACGTGAAGGGAATCGAGGAGGAATTCGGCGTGCGCCTGTTCCTGCGCCGCAACGGCGCGCTTCACCCGACGCCGCTGTGCCTGGAACTCTGCGACGTCGCCGAGCGGATGACCGAGGCCGAAAGCGCGGCGGCCCGCATCCTCACCCGCCGCAATGCGCTCGCGGACGGCCACCTGTCGGTCGGTCTCGGCAATTCGATGCCCGGCATGGCGCTGATCGCCCTGTTCAACAGGCGCCACCCCTCGGTGTCGATCTCGGTGCAGACCGGCTCGTTCGAGGAGATCACCGCGGCGGTCATCTCACGTCGCGTCGACGTCGGCGTGCTGCCCAACCTGCCGGACGACGGCCGCTTCCGGCGCGAACTGCTGGTGCGCCAGCAGGTCGTCGCGATCGTCAACAGCGACAGCGAACTGGCGAGGGAGGAATGCCTCACCTGCGAAAGGCTGATCCGCTCGCCGCTGGTCTTCCGCACGCGCGGATCCTCGACCCAGCGCGTCGTCGACCGGGCGTTCAACGCCGCCGGTCTCAGCCCGGTGCCGCTGCTCACCCTCGACACGCGCGACGGCGTCTACGAGGCCGTCGCCAACGGCATCGGCGTCGGCTTCATGTGGCGGGAGGGCACCGGCCGCACCGATGCGATCACACGTATCCCGGTTCGCGAGATGGAGCGGCTCTACGACGAGGTGGTGTTTTCGCCGCGGGACGACGCCGGACAGGTGACCGAAGCCTTCTTCGCCGCCGCCAGGGTCTTCGCCGGTGCGGTCCGCGCCGACATGGCGGCGAAGGGCCTGCCCGAGGCGGCCGCCTTCTGACCGTCCGGCGGCTTGTCGGGACGGTTCCGGCGGTCGATGATGGCGGCATGAAGAGCGCCGCGCAGCAACCCGCCGTCAGGATCCGCATCGTCTTCGGAGAAGGCGAGATGATCGGCCCCGGCAAGGCCGATCTCCTCGAACGGATCGAACGCACCGGCTCCATTTCGGCGGCCGGCCGCGAGATGGGCATGAGCTACAAGCGCGCCTGGATGCTGGTCGAGACGTTGAATGCCATGTTCCGCGAGCCGCTCGTCGAAAGCACGCGCGGCGGCCCGCAGGGCGGCGGCGCCGTCCTCACGGACGCGGGCCGGCGCGTGCTCGGCCTCTACCGCCGGTTCGAGGCGGAGGCCGCCGCCTCCGGCGCCGGCGGGCTGGCAGCGATGCAGGCGATGCTGCGCGATCCGCCAGCCAGCCGCTGAGATCGAGGTCGCGCGAAGGGATCGGCCGGGGGCGGCGACCGCATTCAGATCGCCAGGTACTCGTTGCGCAGGTCCGGATTGTCCAGCACCGCCTGTGCCGTGCCGTCGAAGACGATCTGTCCCATGTCGAGGATCAGCGCCCGGTTCGCCAGTTCGAGCGCGGCCACCGCGTTCTGCTCGACGATGATGGTGGTGATGCCGAGGGCCTTGATCTGCTCGACGATGCGCTCGATCTCCTGGACGATGACCGGGGCCAGTCCCTCGTAAGGTTCGTCGAGCAGAAGCAGCTTCAGGTCCCGGGCGAGCGCCCGCGCCACCGCCAGCATCTGCTGCTCGCCGCCGGAGAGCGTCACGCCGTCCTGGCGGCGGCGTTCGGCCAGGCGCGGAAAATGATCGTAGATCTTCTCGATCGACCAGCCCTTCGGCTCGGCGATCTGCGCCAGCTTCAGGTTCTCCTCGACGGTGAGGCCGGGAATGATGCGCCGATCCTCCTGGACGAGCTGGATTCCCTTCCCTGCCGCCTGGAAATCGCGCAGCTTGTGGATGGCCTCGCCGTTCAACCAGATCTCGCCGCTCTTCAGCTGCGGGTCGAGCGCGCGCGCGAGCGTCCGCAACGTCGACGTCTTGCCGGCGCCGTTGCGTCCGAGGAGTGCGACGATGTCGCCCTCCTTGATGTCGAAGCTGACGCCCTGCACGATGTAGCTCTCGCCGTAATAGGCGTGGATGTCGCGGACGCTGAAGAAGGGCGCGGCACCGGTCGCGGCCGCAGCCGGAGCCGGCATGGTCATGGCATTCATCAGTGCGCTCCCCCGAGATAGGCTTCCTGGACGACCGGATTGCCGCGGACCTCGTCCGGCTTGCCGTCGGCGATGATGCGGCCCTGCGCCAGCACCGTCACGCGGTCCGCGAGCGAGAACACGACGTGCATGTCATGCTCGATGATGACCTTGGTCATGCCGCGTTCCTTGAACTTCCGCAGGAGGTCGATGGTGGAGTTGGTGTCGTGCCGCGACATGCCGGCGGTGGGCTCGTCGAGCAGCAGCAGGCGCGGATGCTGGACGAGGCCCATCGCCAGTTCCAGCCGGCGCTTGTCGCCGCGCGACAGGCTGGCGGCGAGCGTGTCGCGCTGCTTGTGGAGCCCGACGTCCTCCAGCCAGTGCTCGGCCTCCTCGCGGATCGCCGTCTGGCGCGACGTGACCTGAAGGGCGTTCAGCCGGAAGGAGCCGTCCCGCTTGGCGAAGGCGGGCACCATCACGTTGTGCAGAAGCGAGAGATCGGGGAAGATCTCCGGCGTCTGGAACACCCGCACCACGCCCATCTGGTTGATCTCGTGCGGCTGCTTGCCGGTGATGACCTGCCCGTCGAAGACGACGGCGCCGGTATCGGGCGCGATGCGCCCGATGCAGACGTTGAGCAGGGTCGACTTGCCGGCGCCGTTCGGGCCGATGATGGCGTGGGTTGTCCCTTCCATCACCTGGAGGTCGATGTCGGACAGGGCCCTGAGCCCGCCGAAGCTCTTGTGGACGTCGGCGACATGAAGAACTGCGTTGGCCATTTGGTTTCCGATCTCATTCCGCCGGTGCAAGCCTGCCGCGCTCTTCCTGCCCGGCCGGCCTTCGGGTGAAAGCGCCGCGGATCCTGCGCACGCCCTCCATCAGCCCGCCGGGCAGGAAGATGACGATGAGCATGAAGACCACGCCGAGCGTCAGGTGCCAGCCCTCGCCGACGAAGGGCGCCGTGGCCGTCACGAGAAGGTTCTCCAGACCGTCCGGCAGGAACGAGAACGCCTCGTGCAGCTTGGCCTCGTGGAAGGCGGAGAAGATGTTCTCGAAATACTTGATGACGCCGGCGCCGACGACCGGACCGACCAGCGTGCCGACGCCGCCGAGGATGGTCATCAGCACCACCTCGCCCGACGCCGTCCACTGCATGCGCTCGGCGCCCGCCAGCGGATCGGTCGCGGCGAGCAGACCGCCGGCGAGACCCGCATACATGCCCGAGATGATGAAGGCGGCGAGCGTGTAGGGCCTGGTGTTGAAGCCGGTATAGGCCATCCGCGTCTGGTTGGACTTGATCGCCTTCAGCATCATCCCGAAGGGCGACCGGTCGATCCGCATCGCGAGGTAGAAGCACAGGATCAGCAGGACCGCGCAGAAGAAGAAGCCGCTGAGTCCGGCGAGCTGCTCGCCAAAGAGGTTCGGCGGGGGGATGCCCGGCCCGGCGGTCGCGAATGCGGCGTCGAGGTAGCGCGGATCGTCCAGCGCGAGCTGCAGGCCGGTCTCTCCATTGGTGATCGGCGTCAGCACCGAATAGGCGAGGTTGTAGGACATCTGCGCGAAGGCGAGCGTCAGGATCGAGAAGTAGATGCCCGAGCGGCGCAGGCTGACGAAGCCGATGACGGCGGCGAAGAGCCCCGCCACGACGACCGCGAAGAGGACGGCCGGAATAACGCTCATCGTCAGCAGCTTGAACGACCAGACGGCGGCGTAGGAACCGACGCCGAGGAAGGCGGCATGGCCGAAGGACAGGTAGCCCGTCATGCCGAACAGGATGTTGAAGCCGATGGCGAAGATCCCGTAGATCGCGATCTTCTGCATCAGGTCCGGATAGGCGGCACCGATCGGCGCGAGCCAGACCGGCATCGTCAGCACGACCAGCGCGAAGAGCGCGAGCCGGACGAGGTCGTTGCGCAATATCGCCATCTCAGCGCTCCATCACGCCTCTGCGTCCCAGGAGGCCGCGCGGCATCGTGAGCAGCACGACGACCGCGACCAGGTAGATGATGACCTGATCGATCCCGGGGATGATGTTCTTGATCTCGTTCATGGCGGCAAAGGACTGCAGGATGCCGAGCAGGAAGCCCGCCAGCACGGCGCCCGACACCGACCCCATGCCGCCCACCACCACGACCACGAAGGACAGGACGAGAAAGTCCATGCCGATGTTGTAGTTGGGCGGGACGATCGGCGTGTACATGACGCCGGCGACGCCCGCCACGACCGCGGCGATGGCGAACACGACTGTGAACCGCCGCTGGATGTCGATGCCGAGGAAACCGACCGTCTGCCGGTCCTCCATGCCAGCGCGCACGACCATCCCGTAGGTGGTGAAGCGCAGGAAGGAGACCACCATTCCGACGACCACCAGCGCGAAGCCGAGATAGATCAGCCGCCACCACGGATAGTAGATGCTGCCGAGCCCGATCCAGGAGCCGACGTCGGCGCTGCCCGAAAGGGCCGGCGGCGTGGCGACGGGGATCGGGTTGGCGCCGAAATTCGCCTTGACGATCTCCTGCAGCACGATGGCCAGGCCGAAGGTCACGAGGATCTGCTCGGCATGCGTGCGCCGGTAGAAGAAGCGGATCAGGCCGCGCTCCATGGCGATGCCGATGAGCAGCATCACGGGGATCGCGAACAGGATCGACAGCGGCACCGACCATTCCACCAGGAAGGCGCCGAAGTCGCCGAGCCAGGCCTGCACGAGCGGCGTGCGGATCTCCATCGGCGACCCCCAGGGCGTCAGCTTCTCCGGATCGACGGTGACCGTCTCGAGTTGCAGCAGCCGGCTGAAGACGACGGCGCAGAAGGCGCCGATCATGAACAGCGCGCCGTGGGCGAAGTTGACGACACCGAGAGTCCCGAAGACCAGCGTCAGGCCGAGCGCGATAAGCGCGTAGGCGGCGCCCTTGTCGAGGCCGTTGAGCAGTTGCAGAACGAATTGGTCCATGATGGTTCCGCCCCGTACGGGGAGATTGAGAGGCTGCCTTCCGTCCGCAGGCGGGCGGCCCCGTCGGCCGCCCGCCTTCGTTCAGCGGATCAGCACTTGCTGGAGACGGGTCCGAGCTCGCCGCCGAAGATCGACGGCTCGTAGGTCACGACGTCGGTCGGCACTTCCTTGACGACCTGGAGCAGGTCGTACTTGTCCCTCGGGCTCTCCTTGCCCTGCACCACGAGCACCGGCTTGAAGCACTGGTGGTCGGCCGCGCGGTAGAGCGTGGGTCCGTTGCCGAGACCGTCGAACTCGAAGCCTTCGAGCGCCTTGACGACGCCCTCGGGATTGAACGTTCCGGCCATCTCGCAGGCGTTGGCGTAGAGCAGCGCCTGCACGTAGCCCGTTTGCGCGGCCTGCGAGGGCGGCGTGCCGTACTCCTCGCCGAACGCCTTGGTGAAGGCCTTCGTGCCGTCATTGTCGAGCTGCCAGTCCCAGTTGGCGGTGCCGTAGATGCCTTTGATCGCATCGCCGGCGCCCTGCGCCATCAGTTCGGAGAAGAGCGGAACGACGATCTCGAAATTCTTGCCGTTGGCCTGCTTGTCGCGCATCCCGAACTGCACCGCCTGGCGCAGCGAGTTCACCATGTCGTTGCCGTAGTGGTTGAGGATCAGCACGTCGGCGCCGGAATTGAGGACCGGCGTGATGTACTGCGAGAAGTCGGCCGCCCCGAGCGGCGTGCGGACGGCTGCGACGGTCTGCCAGCCGAGTGCCTCGGTGGCGTTCTTGATGGATTCTTCCTGCGTCCAGCCCCAGGTGTAGTCGGCCGTGAGGTGGTAGGCGCGGCGGTCCTTGCCATAGGCATCGGCCAGCACGGGCGCGATCGCCTGGCCGGACATGTAGGCGTTGAAGAAATGGCGGAAGCCGTTCGCCTTCTTGTCCTTGCCGGTGGTATCGTTGGAGTGGGTCAGCCCGGCCATGAAGATGACGCCCATGTCCTGGCACAGCGACTGCACGGCGACCGCGACGCCCGAGGAGGAGCCGCCGCTGATCATGACGGCCTTGTCGCGCTCGATCATGCGCGTTGCCGATGCGCGGGCCGCGTCCGACTTGGTCTGCGTGTCGCCCGTTACGTATTCCACCTTCTTGCCGAGGATGCCGTTGCCCTTGAGGGCGGAGCCCTTGAAGGTGTTGAGCATACCACCGTCGCCCTCGCCGTTGAGGTGCTTGACGGCGAGCTGATAGGCCTTGAGCTGGTCCTTGCCCTCTTCCGCGTACGGGCCGGTCTGCGGAACGTTGAAACCGAGCACCACGCTGGAACCGGTCGGGGCGTTGCAGAACTCCTGCGACCAGGCGCGGCTGGTGAAGATCGTGGGCATGGCGAGACCGGCACCCGCGAGCACGCTGCTCCGCAGGAATATACGGCGATTCATCTTGTCGAAGTTCATGGAAGTCCTCCCTGGCTGTCGCTTCGAAACGTGAAACGGACGCGGCGACGCGAGCGACGCCCGGCAGAAGCATCGGAGAGCTTTGTAAATTGCGCAATAAGCCTTTGGTTTAATGTGATATTTTTGTAAATGTTTTCATCTTTCGCAGTTCCGGTTAGATAATAATTTACAAGCTTTGGGAGCGATCGAGGTGGCAAGCACCCTGAGGGGCTGGAAGATAAGGAGCGCACGGCTGGCTGGTGGCCTGTCCCAGGCGGAGCTGGCGCGGCGCGCAGGGCTGTCGGCGCCCTACCTGAACCTCATCGAGCGGAACAGGCGCCCTGCCTCCGCGGCGATCCTGGCTCGGATCGCGGACGCTCTCGGCGTCGCGCTTGCGGAACTCGACGGCGAGGCCGAGCGCCGCCTGTCAGAGGAGATAGGCGAGATTCTCGTCGATCCCGTGCTTGCTGCGTCGCAAGCGGCGATCGGCAGCGCCGAGGACCTCGTCGGCCGGGCTCCCGGCTGGGCGGAAGTCATCCGACGGCTCTACCGTGCCTATCGCGACCAGAGGCAGTCCGTGCTGGCGCTCGCCGACCGCCTGAACCACGACCCGTTCCTCGGAGAAGGCGTCCATCGTCTCCTCACCCACGTCACCTCGATCCGATCGTCGGCCGAGATCCTCGCAGGCCAGACGCCGCTCGATGCCGCCGAACGGGACCGCTTCCTGGCGATCGTCACCGCCGACAGCGCCAGACTCTCCGACGCCGCCCGCTCCCTTCTCTCCTTCTTCGAAGACAACAGCATCCGCGTCCGGTCGGCCACCACGATGGAACACGTCGATGCCTTCATCTTCGACACCAACAACTACTTCGGCTCGCTCGAAATGGCCGCGGCCGAGGTCCGTTCGGACCTCCGCGACCCGCAGAAATCCGGCACGCCCGCGCTGGACGATGCGGGTGGCGGCCGGGACGAGATCGCGGGAGGTGCGTCGAACCGCAGCTTCCGGTCGGTGCGCAGGCTTGCCTTGCCTGTCGTGGAAGGCGAGATCGACCGCATCGTCTCCACTCATCCGGCCCTCCCCTCCGCCGAAGCGAGGGAACTGGCCCGGTCGGCCCTTTCGAACTACGCAGCGGCGGCCGTGCTGATGCCCTATGACGACTTCCTCGGCGCGGCGCGGGCGTGCCGCTACGATCTGGACGTCCTGGGTGCCCGGTACGGCGTCTCCTACGAGCAGGCGGCGCACCGCGTCGCCACTCTTCGCAAGCCGGGCGCCGAGGGAGTCCGCTTCGCCTACATGCGCTCGGATCCGTCAGGCTTCGTCACCAAGCGCCTGCCGGTGCCGGGACTGCCCTTGCCGCGGTACGGCACGGCCTGCCCACTCTGGGTCATCTACGGAGCCTTTCAGACGCCGGGCGCCACCGTCCGCGGCTTCGGCGAACTGCCGGGCGGGGAACAGTTCCTGTTCCTCGCCCGGGCAGTCGAGAAATCGCCAGCCGTGGTCGGGCGCCCGCGCCACCTCCTCTCCATCATGCTGGCCTGTCCGGCCGCAGAGGCCGCGAAGGTCGTCTACGGCGACGGCCTCGACATGAGGAGCGCCATGATCCCCGTCGGCACGATCTGCCGCCTCTGCACGCGGCTCGAATGCGGCGCGAGACAGGAGCCCCCGCTGCTCGCGTGACCGCAGCGCCCGGCTGGAACGAAAGACCTATGGCAGTCGCCAGCCGCAGGTTGTACTGCTGGCGAAGCTTGGGAGGGCATCACGGATTTGACACAGGCGAGGATCCTGGTCGTCGAGGACGAACCGAACATCGTCGAATCGCTGCGGTTCATCCTGAGCCGGGCCGGGTTTGCGGTGGACGTGTCCGGCGACGGCGCCGACGCCCTGCGACGGATGCGGAACGGCCGCTACGACGCGGTCGTCCTGGACATCATGCTGCCGGGGCTGAACGGTTTCGAAGTGCTGAAGGCGGTTCGGGCCGACCCCGGGCTGGCCGGCTTGCCCGTCATCGTCCTGACGGCGAAGGGACAGGCGACGGATCGCAGGAGCGCCGAGGAGATCGGCGCGAGCGCCTTCATCACCAAGCCCTTCGCCAATGCCGACGTGGTGGCGCAGGTGCGCAGCCTCGCGGCCAGGAGATGAAGCCGGTGGAGCGGGAGAACCGGGGAGCACGCGACGCCGCGGCGATCCTGCCATTCCTCGGCGTCGTGCTGCTGTTTCCGCCGGTCGTCTACATCTTCGCCGCGCCGGTTGCCGTCGCAGGCGTGCCGCTGATCGTGCTCTACCTGTTCGGGGTCTGGGCAGCCGTCATCCTCGCTGCCTGGATCGTCTCCCTGCGGCTGAAGCCGGACGCCGAGGATGCCGAAAGCAGCACAGGCTCCGCCGGCAGGCGATGATGCTGCCCGCCGACGTCGTCATCCTCGTCTGCCTCGTCTACGTGCTGATCCTCTTCGCGGTCGCCTTCGCCGGCGACCGCCGTGCCCGCAGGGACCAGGGCGGCTGGCTCTCCTCGCCGCTGGTCTACACGCTCTCCATCTCGATCTACTGTACGTCCTGGACCTTCTTCGGCGCGGTGGGCTCGGCTGCGCGCAACGGTCTGGAGTTCGTCACCATCTATCTCGGGCCGACGATCGTCTTCGTCGGCTGGTGGGTCTTCCTGCGCAAGCTTGTCACCATCGGCCGCATCCACCACACGACGTCGATTGCCGACCTCATCTCCGCGCGCTTCGGCAAGAACCCCGTCCTCGGAGCCCTGGTCACGGTCGTCGCCCTCGTCGCCACCGCACCCTACATCGCGCTCCAGCTCAAGGCGCTGACGGCGAGCTACCAGGTCATCACCTTCCACGCCGGTGCGGTGACCGCCGCCAACATCCCGCTCTCACCGGACTATTCCGCCGCCTTCTGGGTGGCCGCGGGACTATGCGTCTTCTCGATCGTCTTCGGCGTGCGCAACATCGACGTCAACGAGCGGCACCAGGGCGTGGTGGCGGCGATCGCGCTGGAGGCGGTCGTCAAGCTTGTCGCGCTGCTGGTGGTGGGCGTGTGGGTCGTCTCCAGCGTCGGCAACCTGCCCGCAGGCGCTTTCGAGCACGCGCCGGTCAGCCTGCTCGATCCGGAAGACACGTTCGGCACGCGCTGGGTCACGCTCTGCTTCCTGGCCGGTGCGGCCGTGATCTGCCTGCCCCGCCAGTTCCAGGTGACCGTGGTCGAGAACTCCAGCGAGAGCCAGCTGCGCACCGCCTCCTGGCTGTTTCCGGCCTACCTCTTCCTGATCTGCCTCTTCGTCGTGCCGATCGCCATCGCCGGGCTCGGCCAGCTTCCGGCCGGCTCCAATCCGGACCTCTTCGTCCTGACCCTGCCGCTGAGCGCCGGCCAGGAGACGATCGCCATGCTGGCCTTCCTCGGCGGCTTCTCGTCTGCGACGTCCATGGTGATCGTCTCCTCCATCGCGCTCTCCACCATGATCTCGAACCACATCGTCATGCCGCTCGCGCTGCGCTTCTCGCTGGTGCCGGAGGCGAGCGCGCAGATGATGCGCAGCTTCATCCTCGGCGCGCGCCGCGCCAGCATCGTCTTCATCATCCTCCTGGGCTTCCTGTATTTCCGGCTGAGCGGAACCTCCGAGGCGCTGGCGGCCATCGGCCTGATCTCGTTCTGCGGCGTGGCGCAGTTCCTGCCGAGCCTCGTGGGCGGGCTCTACTGGCGCCGCGCGACCGAAGGCGGCGCCATCGCCGGCATCGCGGCCGGTTTCGCCGTCTGGCTCTACACCCTGTTCCTTCCAAGCTTCGGCGACAGCTTCATCATGAGCGCGACGGCGATCGGCGAGGGACCGTGGGGGCTGGAGTGGCTGCGTCCGCACGCGCTGTTCGGGCTCGACCGCTTCGACAGCCTCCTCCACGCCGTCATCTGGAGCATGCTGGCGAACGTGACGCTCTTCGTCGGCGTCTCGATGGCCACCGAACCCACGCCGCTCGCGCGCTATCAGTCGCGTCTCTTCGTCGACGTCTTCCGGCGCCAGACGGAAGGCGAGTTCCGCGTAATCCGCCGGATCGCGCGCGTTGCCGAACTCCGCCAGATCGCCGACCGCATCCTGGGCGCGTCGGAAGCGCTTGCCCTGTTCCCGCCGGGCGCTGTGCGGGATCCGAGCGCGATCGCCAGCGATGACCTGATCTCGCAGGTCGAACACCGGCTCGGCGCGAGCGTAGGCGCGGCGACGGCACGGTCCCTGGTCTCCAGCGTCGTGACCAGCGAGAGCATCAGCGTCGACGAACTCAAGCGCCTCGCGGACGAGACCGAGCAGATCCGCGCCTACTCGGCCGAACTCGAACGCAACTCGAGACAGCTGGAAGCGGCGGCGGCCGAGCTGACGCGGGCCAACGCGCGGCTGCGCGAGATCGACATGCAGAAGGACGACTTCCTGAGCCAGGTGAGCCACGAAGTGCGTACGCCGATGACGTCGATCCGGTCCTTCAGCGACATCCTCCTGGCGAACCCGGACCTGCCTGCCGCCGACATGGACCGCTACCTGCGCATCATCCAGAACGAGAGCCTGCGGCTGACGCGGCTGCTGGACGGCATCCTTGACCTCAACCGCATGGAGAACGGCGTCATGGGCTGGGACAGCAGGCCGTTCGATCCGGAGGCCGCGCTGGACCGGGCGATGGAAAGCTGCGAGGCGCTGGCGCAGGCAGCCCGCGTCGTGCTGAAGCGGCGCAGGCGGGCGTCGAGGGTCGTCCTGGACGGCGACGAGGACCGGCTGGCGCAGGTCTTCATAAACCTCATCTCGAACGCCATCCGGTACAACACCAGCCCGAACCCCCAGGTGACGGTGACGACCGCCGTGCGCAAGGGCGCCTACGAGGCCCGCATCAGCGACAACGGGCCCGGCATTCCGGAGGGCGAGCGGGACCGGATCTTCGCGAAGTTCGCGCGGGGACCGATGCCGCGGCAGGTGGGCGCGGGGCTCGGCCTGGCGATCAGCCGCCAGATCGTCGAACGCTTCGGCGGCACGCTCGACCTCGCGAGCCCCGGCAGCGACGGCGCGGAGTTCGTCGTGACGATCCCCCTGCACGACAACCCGCCGGGCCGGCGGCCGTCCTGAGGGTCCTCCGGACCGCGGACCGCGGAGACGGCTCCGCGGGAACCGCAGGCGGCGCCCGCGGAAGAGGCCCCGGCAGTGTCGGACTGCAACGTGAATCCGTTTGTTCATACAAAGGCGTACAGTCGCCGGTCGCCATCCGTAGGTCTGGGAAGGAGCCTGAGCGGGCACACACGCCCCCCGCCGCCCTTCCGAGCCCGCGATCTGCAGTCCCTGCCGCGCTCCGAAGCGCACCGACCGGATCGGAGCGACGACCAGCATGCCATCGACCGGAAGGCGCCCGTGAAGCCATCGGGAAACCTTGCAGAACGTCGCGGTTCCGGGGATTGACCGAAAGCATTGGCGACCTGGGCGATGGCTTTCCAGGGGACATGAACATCGATCGCACCGAGGGCGCGATGGCTTCATAGGCATTCGCCCACGCTTCGGGCAGCCGTCTCGAACCAACGCAGGGAATCTGTTCCGGCTTCGAACTTGTCTCTTGACAGCCCGCCAGAGCTCTTCCTTAATGTCCGTACAAAGACAAGAAAAATGGTGAGCCGACCGTGAAGGACGGCTTCTCCAGCCGCCGCGCCAGCGGCGACGGGAACACACCGTGCCATGCACGGAAATCGGGATCCATCGACAGCGCCATCTTCGACGCGGCGTGGCTTCGTGCCGCCGCCCTGCGGAGCATTGCCTCGAGCGAAACGAAAAAAAGGGGAACAACGGTGACTGGTGACGAACGACATGCCGGCTTGCACCGACGCGACGTACTGAAAGTTCTGGGCCTCACGACCGCAGCGGGATTTTCCGGCGGCATCCTGTCGGCGACATCCGCGTTCGCGGCCGGTTCGACGGTGGTCATCGCCGCGCCCGCGACGCCACAGTCGCTCGACAGCGAGTTCGACGGCAGCCTGGGCACGATCGACTGCATCGGGGCGCTGTACGACAGCCTGATCGAGTTCGCGACGATTCCCGATCCCGAACTGCCGGACGTCATGCGCGAGGACATCAGGGACTATCCCGACAAGCCCGGCGGGGTGAACGTCGTCGGCAAGCTCGCCGAGAGCTGGCAGCTCGACCCCGCGGGCAAATGGCTCGAATTCAAGCTGCGCGAAGGCGTCAAGAGCGCCTGGGGCAACGAACTGACCGCGCAGGACGTCAAGTGGACCTGGGACCGCAAGTTCGCGCTCGGCGCGATCGGCGGCTTCTTCGTCAAGCTGATGGGCATGAGCGGACCCGACAACGTCAAGGTCGTCGACAAGTACGTCGTGCGCTTCGAGCTGCCGCAGGCCCAGCCGCTGCTGCTCAAGCTGCAGCTCAACCTCTACAACAACATCTACGATTCGACGAAGTGCAAGGAGATGGCGACCACGGACGACCCGTGGGCGAAGGATTTCATCTCCAACAACGGCGCCGGCTTCGGCCCCTACGAACTGACCGCCATCAAGCGCGGCCAGCAGGCGGTGTTCAAGGCGCGCGAAGACTATTATCGCGGCAAGCCGGCCGTCGACACCATCATCTACAAGGAAGTGCCGACCTCGGCCACCCGCGCCTCGCTGATCCAGGGCGGTGCCGTGGACGTCTCGCTCGTCCTGCAGCCGCTCGAGGTCGAGAAGCTGAAGCAGGCGGCCGGTGTGGTGGTGGAGACCGTGAAGGCCTCGCCGATGTTCTGGGTCGAACTCAACGCCAAGTTCGAGCCCTTCGACAAGATCGCCGTCCGGCAGGCGATGAACCACGCCTTCCCGCGCGACCAGATCCTCGCCTCGATCTTCCGCGGCACGGCAAGCCCGATGACCGGCGTGATGCCCGGCATCTATCCGGGCTTCGTCGACGGCACCGCCGCCTATCCCTACGACCTCGCCAAGGCCAAGGCGCTGCTCGCGGAGGCCGGGCTGCCCGACGGATTCGCGACCACTATCGCCTACAATGCCGGCGACCCGGTGCAGGAGCCCATGGCGATCCTCTACCAGACCTCGCTGCGCGAGATCGGCGTCGAGCTCACCCTGAAGAAGATTCCGGCCGGCACGTTCTTCAACGAGGTGTCGGGCCGCACGCAGCCGATGATCTTCTTCACCGACACGCCGTGGTGCCCGGACCCCGGCTATTCGATGCAGCTCTATTTCGACTCCGGCACCTTCAGCAACTACGGCAACTACGCCAACGCGGAAGTCGATGCCCTGCTGCGCGAAGCGGCGGTGACGGCCGAGAACGGCAAGCGCTACGAGCTGATGGGCAAGGCGCAGGAGATCATCGGCCGGGAAGCCCCCTGGGTGTTCATTTCCTATCCGAACTTCACCATCGCCCGGCGCGAGCAGCTGAAGGGCTTCACCTACTATACGTCCAACAACCTCAGGTTCCAGGACTTCGACAAGGCCTGAGGCCCGAGCGCCCGATCCGGCGGGGCTCCGGCCCCGCTCGTCCCGGTAAGCCGACGGAGGTTTCCGATGTCAGTTGAAGCGGCCGGCGTGCCGTCGCCGGGCGGCCGGCCCTTGCCCGGCCAAGAGTGGAGGGGTGCGGCCTCCCTGCGCTTTTTCGTGGCGGTACTGCGCAACCGGCCCGCCTTCGCGCTGGGCTACGGCATCGTGGCCGCAGTCGTGGTCCTGACCATCCTCGCGCCGCTGATCAGCCCCTACGATCCGATCCGTGCCGATCCGGAGGCCTACCTGCTGCCGCCGAGCCTCGCCCATCCCTTCGGCACCGACAACACCGGCATGGATATCCTGACGCGGGTCATCTACGCGCCGCGCATCGATCTGGTGATCGCGATCGCCGGAACGCTGGTTTCCGCATTGATCGGCGCTCCGCTCGGCGCCGCGGTGGGTTACTACGAGGGCCGCGGGCCGATCGGCCGGTCGCTGTCCGTCGCGGTGATGCGCATCGCCGACGTGCTGCAGGCCTTTCCGGTCTTCGTCTTCGCCATCTGCCTCGTCGCCGTCTTCGGCCAGAGCATCTCCTCGATCGTCGCCGCGATCGCCTTCGTCAACGTCCCGATCTACCTGCGGCTGATGCGCAGCCAGGTGCTGTCGATCCGCAACATGCGCTACGTCGAGGCGGCCTACATCGCCGGCGCGTCCGACGCCGCGATCCTCGCCCGCCACGTCATCCCCAACGCGCTGGCACCGGCGCTGGCGCAGCTGTCGATCAACATCGGCTGGTCGGTGCTGCTGACCGCCGGCCTGAGCTTCGTCGGCGCAGGCGTGGTGGCGCCGACGCCCGAATGGGGCAGCATGATCGCGTCGGGCTTCCAGAGCGTCATGACCGGCCAGTGGTGGCCCTCCGTGTTCCCCGGCATCGCGCTCGGCCTCACCGTCTTCGGCTTCGGCCTGATCGGCGCCTCGGTGGAGGCGCTGGCCGACCCTGTGCAGCGCCGCGCGCTCGTCGCCCGGTCGCGGGGGGGCTGACGATGCAGATGCTGAGCTATGTCGGCCGCCGGCTGCTCTTCGTCATCCCGCAGCTGCTCGGCATCGTCTTCATCAGCTTCTTCCTGATCAAGCTCATCCCGGGCGATCCGGCCGTGCTGATGCTCGGACCCAATGCCACCCAGGCGGCGGTCGACCGGCTGCGCGACGACCTCGGCCTGACCAAGCCCCTCGTCGAGCAGTTCGCGATCTACATCGGCAAGGTGCTGCAGGGCGACCTCGGCACGTCCTGGCAGACCACGCGCCCGGTGCTGGAAGACCTCGCCGAGCGCTTTCCCGCAACGCTGGAACTCGTCACGCTCGGGCTCGGGCTGGCGCTTGCGATCGGCATCCCGCTCGGCGTCGCCGCCTCGATGCAGCGGCGAGGACCGGTCCGCAAGGTCGCCGACTACTACGGCCTCCTGGCCGGCGCGATCCCGGACTTCTGGCTCGCGCTGGTGCTGATCTTCGTCTTCTACTCCCTCCTCGGCATCGCGCCGGCGCCGCTCGGCCGCCTCGACATCACCCTGATCGCGCCCGATGCCGTGACGGGAAGCCTGCTCGTCGACAGCCTGCTGGCCGGCGACATCGAGGCCTTCCGGTCGGCGGCCAGCCAGCTGGTCCTGCCGGTGCTGACGCTCGGCCTCGTCAATGCCGGGCCGATCCTGAAGATGACGCAGTCGACGATGGATCGGACGCTCGCCTCCGACTTCATGCGCTACGCCGAGATGAGCGGCCTGCCGCGCCGGGTCATCCGCCGCCAGGCGATCCGCGCCTCGCTGCCCTCGGTCATCACGCTGGTCAGCGTGCTCTTCAGCGTGACCATCGGCGGCGCGGTGCTGGTGGAGATCGTCTTCGGCTGGGGCGGCGCGGGCCAGTATGCGGTGCAGGGCGTGCTCAACGCCGACATCAACCCGGTGCTCGGCTTCGTCATCTTCTCGGCGCTGCTGTCGCTCGCGATCTACCTCGTCGTCGACCTCCTCTACTTCGCCCTCGACCCGAGAATCAGAGGCTGACGCATGCTCCAGAACCTCCACGCAGGCGAAGGCGCCACACCCCTCCCGCCGTCACCCGGGACGCTGCTGGCGGTCCAGGACCTCGCCGTCAGCTATGACCGCTACGAGAAGGAGCCGGTGAAGGCCCTGAACGGCGTCGACATCGAGGTGCGCGAGGGCGACATCCTGGGTCTCGTCGGGGAATCCGGCGCCGGCAAGAGCCTGCTCGCCCGCACGATCATGAACTCGATTCCCGGCGGCGGCCGCGTCTCGGGCGGGCGGATCGACTTCATGGGCGAGCGCATCGACGCCATGAGCGAGGAACAGCGCACGCGCCTGCTCGGCAACGCCCTGTCGATGGTGGTCTCCAATCCGCGCGGCGAGCTGAACCCGGTGCTGACCGTCGGTGAGCAGATCGGCAACATGCTGCGCTACCACAAGGGGCTCAGCGCCGCCGCGGCGCAGGACGAAGCATTGTCGCTGCTGAAGGCCGTGCAGATCCCGGCGCCCGAGCGGCGGCTCTCGGCCTATCCGCACGAGCTCAGCGGCGGCATGGCGCAGCGCGTCGTCATCGCCATCGCGCTCGCCTGCACCCCGCGCCTCGTCATCTCCGACGACGCCACCAGCGCGCTCGACGTCACCGTGCAGATGCAGGTGCTGGACCTGATGACCGACATGGTGCGGCAGAAGGGGGCGTCGGCGATCCTGATCACCCGCGACATCGCCATCACCGCCCATTTCTGCAACCAGGTTGCGATCCTCTACGCGGGCGAGGTGGTGGAGCTCGCCGATACGGACCTGTTCTTCGACCGGCCCACCCACCCCTATTCGATCATGCTCTTCGCCGCCTTCTCGCACGACCAGGCCCTGCGCCGGCACTGGACGCGGCAGGCCGACCCCGCCGTGCCGGCGAGCGCCTGCCCCTTCGCGCCACGCTGCCCGCGTCGCCAGCACCGCTGCGTGACGGAGAGGCCGGCGCTGCGCCGCCTCGGTCCCGGGCGCAAGGTGCGCTGCCACGATCCGGTGGAGGCGTGACCATGGCGCCGCTGCTCGACGTCCAGAACCTGGTGAAGCACTTCCCGATCTCCGGTTCCTCGAAGGTGGTGCAGGCGCTGAACGGCGTCAGCTTCACGATCGACAAGGGCGAGACGCTGTCGCTGGTGGGCGAATCCGGCTCGGGCAAGACCACCGTCGGGCGCTGCGTCGTCGGTCTCGTGCCGGCGACCGACGGCGCGATCCTGTTCGACGGCGAGCCGCTCGACGCGCGCCGCAACATCCGTCACCGCTCGGTGCGCGGGCGGATCCAGTTCGTGTTCCAGGAGCCGAACGAGTCGCTCGACCCGCGCATCCCCGTCGGCGTCTCGCTCGCCGAACCGCTGCGCCATCTCGGCATCGCCCGCGCCGACCGCGAACGGCGGGTGCGCGAGATCGCCGCGCGCATCGGCGTCCCGGAAGCCGACCTCCTGCGCTATCCGGGCGAACTCGCCGGCGGCATCCTGCAGCGCATCGGCATCGGCCGCGCCATCGTCACCCGGCCGGACCTGATCGTGCTCGACGAGCCGACCTCGGCGCTCGACCCGACTTCGCGGGCCGAGATCGTCGACCTGCTGATCCGGCTTCAGAAGGAGCTGGGCACCGCCTATCTCTTCATCTCGCACGACCTCTCGACCGTGCGCTTCGTCAGCCACAAGCTCGCCGTGCTCTATCTCGGCAGCGTGGCCGAGGCCGGCGAGGCGGCGCGCATCTTCGCCGCGCCGCGCCATCCCTATTCGGTCGGGCTGCTGGCTTCGGTGCTGCTGCCCCATCCCTCGCTGAAGCCGCGCAAGCGGCTGAGCCTCGAAGGCGAGATCCCGAGCCCGGTCGATCTGCCCCCCGGTTGTCCGCTGGCCTCGCGCTGCCCCTTCGCGGAGGAACGGTGCCGCACCGCCCGCCCGGCAGGCGTAACGCCGGTGCGCGGCCAGCTCGTCCACTGCATCAATCACGAGAAGGTGGCTGCGCTCGGCGAGGACACCGACAATTTTGCCCGCTTCCAGGAGATCGCCGCGCGCGTGCTCTCCGGCGGGATCGAAACGCAGGAGACATTCGCATGACGGGACGACTGGCGGGCCGGACGGCCTATGTGACGGGCGGCGCGAGCGGCATCGGGCTCACCATAGCCGAGACCTTCGCGGCCGAGGGCGCCCGGATCGGGATCATCGATCTCGCGTCCGAGCCGCGCGCCGAATGCGCAGCGGCGCTTTCGGGAGCGCGTGCCGACTGGGCCTATGCGGCGGCCGACGTCAGCGATGCCGCGGCGGTGGACGCCGCCTTCACGGCACTGGAGGCAGAGGTGGGGCCGGCCGCGATCCTCGTCAACTGCGCCGGCATCGACGAGATCGCACCGATCGAGGATGTGTCGCTCGACCTGTGGAACCGCATGCTGGCGGTCCACCTGACGGGCACCTTCCTCGCCTGCAAGCGGGCGCTTCCGGCCATGCGCGCGGCGAAATGGGGCCGCATCATCAACCTGTCCTCGCAGCTCGCCCACCGCGGAACCGTGGGCATGACGCCCTACTGCGCCGCCAAGGCCGGAGTGATCGGCTTCACCAAGGCCCTCGCCCACGAGGCGATCGGCGACGGCATCACCGTCAACTGCCTCAATCCCGGCCCGATCGACACGCCGCTGGTGGCTTCGCTGCCGGCCGAGATCGTCGGCGCGATCGTGGCGCAGCTGCCGATCGCGCGGCTGGGCACGACGCAGGAGGTGGCGACCGCTGCCCTGATGCTCGCCGGCGAGGACGGCGGCTTCTTCGTCGGCGCGACGCTGAACATGAACGGCGGCCACTACATGATCTGACCGCTCTGCGACCAACCGAAACGGACATCCACAAGGACAGGACGAACGACATGAACATGCAGGGGCGCAAGCTGCTCGTCACCGGAGGCCAGCAGGGCATCGGCGCTGCGGTCGCCATTGCCTTCGCCGAGGCCGGCGCGGACGTCGCCATCAACTATCTCGACGATCTCGAGGCAGCGAAGGGCGTCGCCGCACGCGTCGAGGCCGCAGGTCGCAAGGCCGTGCTCATCCAGAGCGATGTGGCCGACTTCGACGGCCACGCGGCGATGGTGGCGG